>Ga0163163_10002759_pt1 | contig 14819 bp, 16 predicted proteins | sample S65metaG_FD_119766 | JGI IMG/M metagenome (GOLD analysis project Ga0163163, IMG submission 119766) | Switchgrass rhizosphere microbial communities from Kellogg Biological Station, Michigan, USA - S6-5 metaG | ecosystem: Host-associated > Plants > Roots > Rhizosphere > Soil | place: USA... | reverse complement strand
GCGGCCAACGCAGTCGCCGCGGGGGCATCGGCGGATGAATCGTTGGCCGACTCGGGATCGGGGAGGGCCTGGGGACGTTCCTCGGGCTGGGCTTCGCTCACCGCCAGAGTCGGCACATTCGTCTGCGCGTCGGCATCGCTGTCGAGCGGGTTGAGCAGGCTGTGCACGCGCCATATCACCACCAGAACGATGGCGAGGCCGATCAAATGATAACGGGGCTTCAATGCGTCTCCGCGACCTGCTGTGTCTGCCCAATAGTACACCACCGCAGCGGGCGCACCTGACGCCCCGCTTTCGGACGTTGCCGGCTACCGGGGAGCGGCGCCGAAGCGGAAATTCGACACCGCGATCCTGCCCTGGAACGTGTCCTCGTGGTAGATGCGTTCGGCGGGCTCGTTTTCCGCCGCGCCCGCGGCCACCATGAGCGGGATGAGGTGCTCCTCGCGCGGATGCGCCTCGCGCGCCGACGGCGCCTGCTCCCAGTGCACCAGTCGCTCGCTGCGGACCCGTGGCGACGATTGCAGCGTGTCCTGCAGCCAGGCATCGAAGCGGTGCGAGGGCGGCCCCGCCGACACGCTGCGGAACTCGCGCAGGTTGTGGTACGACAGCCCGCTGCCAAGGATGAGATAACCCTCCTCGCGCAGCGGCGCCAGCGCCCGGCCCATGGCCAGGTGCGCCTCGGGATCGAGCCCGGCCTTGAGCGAAAGCTGGGTCACCGGGACCGAGGCATCGGGATAGATCACGGCCAACGGCACGAAGGCGCCATGGTCGTAGCCGCGCTCGGCATCGTCGCGCACGGGAATGCCCGCCTTGCCCGCCAGTTCACGCACTCGTCCGGCCAACTCGGGCGAACTGGGCGCCGGATACTGGATCTGGTAGGTCTCGGGCGGAAAGCCGTAGTAGTCATAGAACATGCCTGGCCGCGGCGCCGTCATGAGCGTGAACTCGGGCTCCTCCCAGTGGGCCGACACCATGAGAATGGCCTTGGGCCGCCCCGTCTGGCGCGGCATGTCGCGCAGCGCCTCGGACAGCTTTTCATAGCCGTCGGCAAAGGGCCCCGTCATCCACGGCCAAGGACCGCCGCCGTGGGAAATGAAATAGGAAGGAAGCTTGCTCATGGAAGGTCTCGATGGCGTGGATTGGTGTGCTCTTGTCTTATATGGTGGCACAAACGGTGACTATCAACCGGTCCCCCGTACCCCGCCGGCAGGGCGGCGCAGGAGCGTGGCCCCAAGGAAACGGGGCAGCGGATGCGCCGCAGTGCGCCGCCTACGCTGTGCCGTTTCCTTGGCACGACGCTTCGGCGGCGCGGGGGCCTCGGTTATCGACTATTAAGGTCGCAAACGCTTGTCAGGTAAAATCGCCAACTCCCGTTTTTTCTTGGATAAATTCCCATTGGAACCGCTATTAAAGGGGAAGGTCGCGCTGGTCACCGGCGCATTCGGCGGCCTGGGCCGTGATTTCGCGCGCATGCTGGGGGAAGCAGGCGCCTCAGTGGGCCTGGCGGGCCGGCGCATGACCGAGGGCCGCGCCCTGGAAACCGAGCTGGCCTCGCAGGACATCCACGCCCTGGCGGTCAAAATGGAAGTCACCGACCGCGCCAGCGTGGAGGAGGCGGTGGCCAAGGTGGCCGCCCGCCTGGGCGGCATCGACATCCTGGTGAACAATGCCGGGGTCACGGTCACCAAACCCTTCCTCGAGCAGACCGAGGCCGACTGGAACGGCGTGGTGGGCGTGAACCTCACCGGCGCCTGGCGCGTGGCCCAGGTGGTGGCGCGCCACATGCGCGACCATGGCCGGGGCGGCTCCATCATCAACATCAGTTCCATTCTCGGCGAGCGCGTCATGGCCCAGGTGTCTTCGTACTCGGCGTCCAAGGCCGGGCTCACGCACCTCACCCGTGCCATGGCGCTGGAACTGGCGCGCTTCAACATCCGCGTCAACGCGCTGCTGCCCGGCTACGTGCAGACGCCCCTCAACCGCGACTACTTCGCCACCGACACGGGGCAGGCCACCATCAAGCGCATTCCGCAGCGGCGGCTCGGCCTGGCCGAGGACCTGAAGGGCCCGCTGCTGCTGCTGGCGTCGGGCGAGTCCAGCCACATGACGGGCTCCACGGTCGTGGTGGACGGCGGCCACAGCATCAATTCGATGTAGCGCCAGGGAGCGAGCGCTATGGAGAACAGTATGATCGAGGCATTCCAAAAGGAGACAAAGTGGACGATCTGACCATGGGACCCAACGCGGGACCCAACGCCGACGAACTGGCGGCGCTGGCCGAAAGCATGGCCGACGTGCTGGCCGCCGAATGCGACCGGCGCAAGGTGCACGGCTTCATAGACGGCAAGAACGACCTGGAAGCGCAACTTTGGGCGCGCGCCAAGGAACTGGGCTGGTTCGCCGTGGGCCTGCCCGATTCGGCCGGCGGCATGGGCCTGGGCCTGCGCGGCCTGGCCGTGCTGCACCGTGAACTGGGCCGCCAGGCGGCGCCGGGGGCTTTCATTTCCACGCTGTCGGCGGCGCAGACCCTGGCCGAATTCAGCGATGCGGTGAAATTCCTGCCACGGCTGGCCGAAGGCCAGGTGGCGGTGTGCGTGCCCGCCACGCCCACCGAGCCCGGCAAGGGCCTGACGCTTTCCGGCGGCAAGGTCAGCGGCGGCGCCTCCGAGCTGCTGGGCACGCCCGGCGCGGGCCTGGCGCTGGTGGCGGTGCAGGACGGAGGAAGCACCGCCTGGGCGCTGATCGAAGTGGACGGCAAGGCGGCCAAGCTGTCCGAGCGCAAGCTGTGGGACCTGACGCGCCATTTCTGCACCCTCGAGTGCAATGGCGTGACGCCGGCGCTATTGGTGAAGGGGGCCGATGCTGCCAGGCTCGGCCGCACCCTGGCCACGCACATGGGCCTCGCCGTGTGCTTCGATTCCATCGGCGCGGCGGATTCCATCCTCAACCAGACCATGGACTACATGAAGGGCCGCACGCAGTTCGACAAGATCATCGCCTCGTTCCAGGCGCTGAAACACCGCGTGGCGCGCCTCAAGGTCGAGCTGGAGCTCGCGCGGCACGCCTCTTCGCAGGCGCTGCAGGCCGTGGAGACGGGCACGCCCGACTGCCAGGCCATCGTGGCCCTGTCCAAGGTGACGGTGAGCGAAGCCTTCGCGGCCATCGCCGGCGACTGCGTGCAACTGCACGGCGGCGTGGGGCACACCTGGGAGTTCGACTGCCACATCTTCCTCAAGCGCTCGCGCCTGAACGAAGCCCTGGTGGGCCAGAACGACAAGGAACTGGACTGGATGGCCGAGCGCATGGCCGAGGCCACCCGCGCCGGCCGTTCCATCCTGGAGCTGCCGCTGTGAGCGCCGCGGCAACCGCGCCAGGTACGCAACCCGTGAGCAAGGTCACCGACACCTCCATCCTCGACAAGCAGCACGACCTGCCGGCGTTCCGCGCCGCCATCCGCAAATGGCTGGAAAAGAACTGTCCCTCGGTGGAGGAGGTGGAGGACATGGAGGCCGCCGCCGGCATCGACTATCCCAAGTTCGAGAAATACCAGCGCGCGTGGGTGGCGAAACTGTCCACGGTGGGCCTGTCCATTCCGCACTGGCCGGTGGAATACGGCGGCGCGGGGCTGTCGCTCAAGCACCTCATCATCATCGCCGACGAGATGGCCAAGGCCGGCGCGCCGCAGCTCCACATGTACGTGATCTCGTTCAACCACATTCCGGCCACGCTGCTCGCCTGGGGCACCGAGGAGCAGAAACGCAAGTACCTGCCCGGCGTGGGCAACGGCACGCCGTGGTGCCAGGGCTTTTCCGAACCCGGCGCGGGTTCCGACCTGGCCTCGCTGCGCTGCAAGGCCGAGCGCGTGGGCAACGAGTACATCGTCAACGGGCAGAAGATCTGGTCGTCGCAGTCCAAGCACGCCGAGTACTGCATCCTGCTCACCCGCACCGATCCCAACGTGCGCAAGCACGCCGGCATCACCTACCTCATCATGAACATGAAGGCGCCCGGCGTGGAAGTGCGGCCGATCAAGCAGTCCACGGGCCGCGCCGAGTTCTCCGAGCTGTTCCTCACCAACGTGCGCATTCCGGTCGAGGACCGCGTCGGTGAGGAGAACAAGGGCTGGGCGGCGACACTCACCACGCTGGCGTCGGAGCGGGGGATACTCGCCTTCGAGGACGCCGAGCGCTTCCGCTACAAGATGGAGAAGTTCTACCAGCAGGCGCTGGCCGAGGATGCGCCGTGGCTCAAGGACGCCCAACGCCGGCGCGAGTTCATGCGCATGGTGTCGCGCATTCAGGCCGTGCGCGGCATGATCCGCGAGCTGCTGGAGCACAACCAGACCAATCCCGACGCGCCAACCATTGCTCCGTCGGTCATCAAGGTGGCCGAGACCTCGCTGGAGCAGGCCTTCTACGAGTGGCAGACGCGCATCAAGGGCAAGAAGGCGCTGTATGCGGAACCGGAGGCGGCGCGCGGCGAGGTGCCGGGCGACCCCATGGGCAGCTACGTGGATTCCTTCGGCCGCACCATTGCCGGAGGCACCAACGAGATTCAGCTCAACATCATTTCCGAGCGCGGGCTGGGAATGCCGAGGGGATAGCACACGGGTCATTCCCGTGTGCACCGGGCCGGTTCGCCGGCCCTTTTCTTTTCGGCAGCTTACAGCTTTGGAATGCGCAGGGTCTTGCTGATCATCAGCGTGCCCGATAGCGCGAACAGTAGCACCAGCGGGTGCAGGTCTGCTCCCGCCAGCGACCACACGCCGCCGTACAAATCATCGCCCAGGCGCTCGGCCGACGCCGCCAGCGCCAGCACGCCCACCAGCACCACGCTGGTGGGAATGGGCGTGCCTTCGAAGTAGGGCACCTTGTCGCTGCCCGCGGCGAGGCTCTCGGCCGTGACGTTGTAGCGCGCCAGGCGGCTCACCCCGCAGCACACGAAGTACACCAGCACCACGCAATCCCACGCGCCGCGCATGCCAGAGGCGTAGGCCAGCGCCGCCGGCGCCACGCCGAAAGAAATCACGTCCGCCAGCGAATCCAGCTCGCGCCCGAGCGTGCTGTGCTGGTGGCGCCAGCGCGCAATGCGCCCATCCAGCGCGTCGAACACCAGCGCGGCCGGCGCGAGGGCGGCGGCCAGGAAAAACAGCGGCCGGGACGAGGTCTCGGCGTAGCGCATGGCGCAGAAAATCGCCGCCACTCCGCAGGCGGCATTGGCCAGCGTGAAGAAATCCGCAAGATGCAGGCTGCGGATCATGGAGAAGTGTTTCTGCATCGAAGGCTGCCCGGCACCAGGAGTGCTCATGATGCCGGGCGGCGCGGTCAGCCTTGTTGAGGCCCGGTCAGAGCCCGATAGTTCAATCGGCTTAGCGCCGCCACCGGGGGCTGTTGACCTTCAGCTCCCGCCGGCAGGCGGGAGCCTCGTTAAAAAACTGCTTATAAGACTGCTTATTTTGCTATTACTCCGGTTCGTACTTCGCGATGCGCGCCGCTTGCGCCCAGTACGCATGCTCGGCCTTGATCGCGTCGTACTGCACCTTGGGCGGGCCGCCCGTGGGGCGCGCGCCCTGGTTGCGCAGGTAGTCCTGCGTGGCCTGGGTTTTCAGAGAGGCGTTGTAGGCCGCATTGAGGCGGTTGATGATCTCGACGGGGGTCTTGGCGGGCGCCCAGTAGGCCTGGGTGAAGGGCGCGAGCACCCCCGACAGGCCCGCTTCGGGCGCCGAGGGAATGTCCGGCTTCAAGGGATTGCGCTCGTTGTCGAGGGCGGCGAGGAACTTGATCTTGCCCGTGGAAAGCAGCGCTTCCAGCCCCACCTCGTTGGACACGTAGGCGGCGATGTCGCCGCTGGCGAAGGCCTGCTGCACGTTGCCGATGGATTTGTACGGAACATGCACCATGGACAGGCCGGCTTTGTCCTTGAGGACCTCCATGGGCATCATCTGCGTGGAGGCGATGGAGCCGTAGTTGTACTTGCCGGGGTTCTTGCGGATGAACTCGACGAAGTCCTGCGCCGTCTTCACCGGCAGGTCGCTTCTCACGATCAGGAACATGGAGCCGCGCGTGATCTGCACCACCGGCGTGAGGTCGGTGAGCATGTCAATGGACAACTCCTTGCGGAAGGTCTTGCTCACGCTGCCCCCGCCCAGGCACAGCAGGGTGTAGCCGTCGGGCGCGGCGTGCGCCACATAGGTCGCACCCACGGAGGCCGCGCCGCCGGGGCGGTCTTCCACGATGATGGTCTGCTTCAGGTCGTCTTCCGCGCCCTTGTTGAAAACGCGGCAGGCGATGTCGGTGCCGCTGCCCGCGCCGAAGGGCACGACCACGGTGATGGGCCGGGTCGGAAAAGTCTGCGCCTCGGCCACGCTCACGCACAGGGCCAGAACCGCAAAGCAAATCCACATGATGGCGCGCGCGCGCCGGGCACCCCAAGTCCGCATGTTTTCCTCCTTTATAACTGTTAAGGGCCATCCTAGCGCATCGCGCCGGCCGGCGGTCGGGTGATGGCGGGCCGGACTGTCCTCCGCTAGTCCGTGCACGCATGCGCCATTTGTCGGGCCGTGGCGACAACCTGCCTACGCCCCCTGCGGCCGTCTTTTTCCGGCGTTTCAGCCTGGACGCTGTTGTCTCGCGGAGACAGGTCGCGGTTGGACCCGCCGTGAAGTATTTGACGGACACTCCCAATAACTCGTTGAATAAAGGTGGTTTTTGTAGCCTGGCACGGGGGTTGCAGATTGCAGGGCAGAAAGTTTTGATAAGGAGAACACCATGAAACGACTTTCTCATGTCCTCGCAGCCGCTTCGCTGGCCGCCTCGGCTTCGGCCCTGCTGGCCCCGGCTCCCGCGATGGCCGCCGACGTGGGCGTGTCCATCAACGTGGGGCAGCCCGGCTTTTATGGGCAGATCGACATCGGCAACGTCCCGCCGCCGGTGCTGATCGCGCCGCAGCCGGTGATCGTGCAGGCCCCGGTGGGGGTGGTCGCGCCCGCGCCCGTCTACCTGCGCGTGCCTCCCGGCCACCAGAAGCACTGGGCCAAGCACTGCGCCGAGTACGGCGCCTGCGGCCGCCCGGTGTATTTCGTGCGCGAGGACTATTACAACAATGTGTACGTGCCGCGCTACCGGCATGAGCATCCCGAGCGCTTCGCGCGCGAGGACCACGACCGTCACTGGGACCGCGACGACCATGACGAGCGCCGCGGTCACGGCAGGGGCCATCGCGACTAGGCTTGGCTACGCTTTAGCCTCGGCCACCCGGGGCGGGCGGGCCAGCCTCCCGCCCGTGCCCATCAGCGCGGCGTTGATCCAGAACACCGAGAGCAGGCCCAAGGCCGCGCCGACGGCGCCGAACAGGGCGGGACCGAAAATGCGCACGATGTTGTTCACGGCCATGCGCAAGCCCGTGGCCTCGCCGGCGCGGCCCTCTTCGGCATTGCTGAAAATCAGCATCATCACCAGCGGCTGGCCGCAGCCCTGCGCCATGCCGAAAGCCGCGGTGACGAGGGCCAGCGTCACCGCGTCGTGGGTGAACGGCACCAAGAGCAGCGCGCCCGCGCCCCAGTAGAAGGCGATGGACAGCAGGCGCCGCTCGCCCCACAACGCGATTAGCCTGAGCATGCCCAGCCGTATGCTGAACGAACCCACCGCGAGCCCGGACATGACGCCGCCGATGGCGGAGGCGCTCAGCCCGATGGAGTGCGCGTAGAGGGGGGCGAAAGCCTGGTACAGGTCGACCCCGATCTGGGCGATGCTGCTCACCACCAGCACGATCCACAGTTTGCGGTCGGCCAGCGTGCGCATCAGATCGAGTTGGGGCGCGCCGTGCTTTTCGCCGCGCGGCAGCGTCCCGCCCAACGCCCCTAGCACGATGATGCCCAGGAACAGGATGCCGGCCACGGTCAGGCAGGCGATGGCGTGGCCGCCGTGGTCGATGGCGAACCCGGCGATCAGCGGGCCGGTGAAACCGCACAGCGTGCCGGCCAGGCTGAGGTTGTTGAAGTTGCGCGCGCGGTTCTGCGCGCTGCTCAGGATGCCGATCAGGCTCTGGCTCAGAACGCCGATGAAGGCCAGCGTGATGCCCATGAGCGTGGCGGCGATGTACAGCGCGGGCAGGGCGCGCCAGAACACGGGCACCAGCATGCCCAGAGCGCCGCAGGCCGTGCCGAAGATGAGCAGCCAGCGTGCGCCGAAGCGGTCGGACAGCGCGCCGATGGGCCAGGACAGCAGCGCGGGAAACACGTACAGCATGGACAGTATGCCGCCTACCCCCGATGGGGAGGCGTCCAGCGACAGCGCATACAGCGAAAACTCGATTCGCGAGGCGTTGATGCCGATGAAGCTGATGACGGTGAGCGCGATGATCAGGTTGACGGCCATGGAACGGCGCTTCGCGGAGCGGTGGATACGGGAGTGCAAGGCGGTGGTCAGGGCCTGGGAGGCCGCGCAGGGCGGCGCCTGAACGCGAAGACCAGCACCATGATGCCCACCACGTCGGCGATGCCCCCGTACACGGCCCACTGGATCTGGCCGGTCATGAAGCTGCCGGGAAGGATGTTGATGCCCTGCAGGACCCACACGCTGCCGAAAAAGAGCAGCACCAGGCCCACAATCACCAAACCGGTTTTCATCGACGCCTCCTGGGTTTGTTATAACGCTTCTGCGCCGATGCTATAGTGTTTTGGCTGAATCGGCGCTGACCGCCAATCGGATTCTCCCCTTGAGGAAATAGATGTCGCGCAATCGCTCTCTGGTCGGCCCGCTCATCCTGATTGTTGTCGGGGTGGCGTTCCTGCTCATCAATCTGGGCCTGGTTCCCGTCGCCGAGATGCGCGCCATCCTCGCCAAGTGGTGGCCGCTGATACTGGTGGTGATTGGGGTGTGGCAGCTGCTGCGGGGCAACCGGGCCTGAGCCTCTTTCGCCCGGCTTCACTATCGCGGCCCGGGCTCCACGTAGAAGGGCATGGCTGCGTCAGGATGCAGCGTGGCGCGCACCCACTGCACCCAGGGCGAGCCCGGCACTTCCAGGCGGATGAAGTTGGCGAGCGGCTGGCCCGGGGACGCATCCAGCGGCCGGTCGAGGCGGAAGGTGTGGGTGTCGCCATGCACGAACAGCACCGGCTTGCCCAGCGAGAGCGAGATGCGCCGCAATGCGTCGCGGAAGTCGGCGAAGCCGTCGGTGTCGCGCGACTGGGACGTTTTCCACGCCAGCTCGAAATCCGGGTCGGCCTGCACCAGGATGCACAGCCCTGCCAGGTTGTCGCGCTTCACGCGCGCCTCGGCCCCGTCCATCCAGGCGAACACCGCGCGCATGCGTTTCCTGTACTCCTCGTTCATCCGCTCGGTGCGGCCGAAGTTGTTGTTGCTGCCCTGCACGTTGAGGGTGATGAACAACACCCGGCCGGCCGTCCAGCGCATGTGCTCGCGGTACTCGGCGAAGCGCGGCTCGGATGACTGGCGCTCCAGCGGCATGCTGGCTTGCCCGAGGCTGCGCTCGCCCGGCTCGAAAATCTCGCGGAAGCGCGCCAGGCGCTCCAGCGGGTCCATGCCGCTGCGGTGGCAATCGGTCCAGTCGTTGTCGCCGGGGATGAGGATGAAGGGATGCCGCAGGCGCGAGAACTGCGCCAGGCGCGCCTGGAACCATTCGTCGCTGCACGGCCCGCGGCCGGCCGTGATGTCGCCCACATGCACGATGAAGGCGAGGTCCTGCCTGTTCAGGTCGTCGATGAGCTGGTCGAGCTGGGCGGCCTCGCCCGCCGAATAGGGCGTATCGCCCATGAAGGCGATTGGAATGCCGCGGTCCGCGGGCGGCGCGAAAACGGGCGCCGCGCAGGCTTGCAGCAGGACCGCCGCCAGGAGCAGAACGAGATAGCGCATTCAGGACTTTCCAAAGTGTTGGGCACGGCGCTGCCTGAGCAGCCGCGCCCCGATCCACACTGCCAGCGCCGCCAGCAGTCCATAGGCGACACGGTAGCTGGAGGTGGCGGAGATGACGCCGGCGATGAGCAAGGGGCCGAGGCCGCCGGCCGCGAACATGAAGAATGCCACGCCGGAGAGCGCGCTCATCACCTTGTCGGGTGGCGCGCTGCGCGCATTGGCGGCGAAGAACAGACCCTGCCAGCCGGCGCTGGTCACGCCCAGCAGCAGCGACAGCACGACCACCGGCCACAGCGCTCCTCCCGTGGGGTAAAGCACCAGCGCGGTGTTGCACAGCGCCGACCCCAGCGCGGCGATGGCCAGGATGAGGAAGGCGTCGCGGGTGCGGTCGCCCAGCCAGCCCCACATCAGGCGCGCGGCAATAGCCGCGATCTGGGCCGCCGCCATGATGCCGCCCGCCGCCACCAGGCCGAGGTTGAGTTCGACGGTGAGATAGATGATGAGAAAGCCGATGAAGCCCTGGTGCAGCATGATCAGCGCCGACCCGATGATGCACATCTGTCGCAGGCGCGGCTCGCCCAGCACCAGCCTGAGCGGCTGGACCATGTCCCGGAACGTGGGCGTCGCGCCGGTGCGCATCTGCGCGTCGATGGGCCGGCGCAATCCTTCCAGCATGAGCGCGATGCCGACGCAGGGCAGCGCCAGCACCAGCAGCGACCAGCGCCAGCCCAGCAGCAGGATGAGCGCGGGGATGACGATGCCGCCCACGGCGAGGCCCAAGGGCGCCCCGGCCTGCTGCACCGAGGTCAAGAGGCCCAGCTTGGAGGGCGGCGCGTGGCTGGAAATAAGATAGGTGCAGGCCGGCCCGGCCGGCCCCTGCGCCGCGCCGATCAGCAGGCCGGCGGCGAGGATCAGCCAGGGCACGGCCGTAAACCCCACCAGCAGCGCGGCGCACAGCGACAGCGCCGCGATCTGCAGCACGCGGATCATGCCGAAGCGGGCGTACAGCGCGCTCGCCGCCGAGGCGAAGGTGACGCCGCTGAAGGCGCTCAAGGCGAACAGCACGCCGACCCATTCCGGACCGATGCCCAGCTCGGGCGCCACCTTCGGTGCGTACACCGCGGGCGCGCTGGCGATCATGAAAAACAGCGACTGCACGCCGAAGGCGGCGGTCACCACCTGCCACAGCTTGGGACGCCTGCCGGAGCGCCCGGAGCCCTGGCTCGCGGAGGGCACGCTCATGCGCGCCGCTGATGCGAGCCCCTCATTGGTTGATCTCGGGCTCGACCAGCTTGGCCAGATTGCGCAGGGACTCCTGCCAGCCCAGGTAGCAGGCCTCGAGGGGAATCACGTCCGGGATGCCCGCCTGCACGATGCTCACTTCGGTGCCGACCGAAACCTGCTTCAGCTCCACAGTCACCTGGATTTCACCGGGCAGGTTGGGGTCTTCGAACTTGTCGGTGTAGCGCAGCTTCTGGTTGGGGACCAGTTCCACGTAAGTCCCGCCGAAGGCATGCGAGTGCCCGGTGGTGAAGTTGCGGAACGACATGCGGAAGGTGCCGCCCGCCTTGGGCTCGAAGTGGTGCACGGTGCAGGTGAAGCCGTTGGGCGGCAGCCACTTGGCCATGGCGTCGGCTTCGAGGAAGGCACGGTAGACCTTCTCGGGCTTGGTGGTCAGCACGCGGTGCAGCTTGACGGTACCGGGCACGATGTTCTCCTGGAGGTTGTGGGGAATCAATTCTCTTTCAGCAGGCCCTTGAGGCGATATAGCTCAAGCAGCGCTTCCTTCGGGGTGACGCTGTCGACGTCGAGCGCGGCCAGCGCCTCGCGCAGCGCATCGGCCGCGGGCTCGGCCTCGGAGACATCCGCGGCCTGGGGCTGTCCGCCCACGAACATGTCCGGCTGTCCGGCGTGCCGGTTGGCGGCGTTCTGGTGCACGATGCTGGCGTCCTCCAGCATCTGCAGGTATTTGCGCGCGTTGCGGATCACGGGCTTGGGCACGCCCGCCAGCGCCGCCACCTGCAGGCCGTAGCTCTGGCTGGCCGGGCCTTCCTCCACGGCGTGCAGGAACACCACGCTGTCCTTGTGCTCGACGGCGTCGAGGTGGATGTTGGCGGCCTCGCGGTAGTCGAGCGCGAGCCGGGTCAATTCGAAATAGTGCGTGGCGAACAGGGCGTTGCAGCGGCTTTTCTCCAGCAGGTGGCGGGCGATGGCCCAGGCCAGCGCCAGGCCGTCGAAGGTGGAGGTGCCGCGCCCCACCTCGTCCATGAGCACCAGGCTGTGTTGCGTGGCGTTGTGCAGGATGTTGGCCGACTCGGTCATTTCCACCATGAAGGTGGAACGGCCGCCGGCCAGGTCGTCGGAGGCGCCGATGCGGGTGAAAATCTGGTCGATGGGGCCGATGCGCGCGGACCTCGCGGGCACGTACGAGCCCACGTGCGCGAGCAGCGCGATCAGCGCCACCTGGCGCATGTAGGTGGACTTGCCGCCCATGTTGGGGCCGGTGATGAGCAGCAGGCGCCGCGTGGCGTCGAGGCGCGTGCCGTTGGCGATGAATTGCTCGATCTGGTCTTCCACCACGGGGTGGCGTCCGGCCTCGATGTCCAGCCCCGGCTTGTCCGTGAACTCGGGGCGGCAGTAATTGCGGCGCGACGCCACGGCGGCCAGCGCCGCCAGCGTGTCCAGGCGCGCCAGCGCGCGCGCAATGGCGGTGAGGCGCGGCACGTGCGCGGCCAGCTCGCCGAGCAGCGCCTCGTACAGCGATTTCTCCAGCGCCAGGGCGCGGTCCTTGGTCGACAGCGCCTTGTCCTCGAAGGCCTTGAGCTCGGGCGTGATGTAGCGCTCGGCGTTCTTCAGGGTCTGGCGGCGGCGGTAGTCGCCCGGCACCTTGTCGGCGTGGACATTGGTGATTTCGATGTAGTAGCCGTGCAGCCGGTTGTATTCCACCTTGAGGTTGGGAATGTTGGTGCGCGTGCGCTCGCGCGCCTCCAGTTCGATGAGGAACTCGCCGGCGTTGCTCTGCAGGCCGCGCAGCTCATCGAGCTCGGCCGAGTAGCCCGGGGCGATGACGCCGCCCTCGCGCAGCATGGAGGAAGGCTCCTCGGCCACAGCTTTTTGCAGCAGCGCCAGACATTGCTCCGGCACGGCCAGCTCGCAGCGCGCGGCAACCAGCGAGGGCACGGTTTCGGGCACCAGCGCGGCGATTTCCGGCAGGCGCGCCAGACTGTCGCGCAGGCCGGAGAGATCGCGCGGCCGCGCCGAGGCCAGCGCCACGCGCGCCGTGATGCGCTCGATGTCGGCCATGCGCGCGAACGCGGCGTGCAGCCCGGGCGCGGCGTCGGCCTCGATGAGCGCGCCGATGGCGTCGTGGCGCGCCGCGGCCTCGGCGCGGTCGCGCAGCGGGTGGTGCAGCCAGTGGCGCAGCAGTCGGCTGCCCATGCCCGAGGCGCATTCGTCCAAGAGCGAAAACAGCGTGGGCGCAGGCTCGCCGCGCAGGGTCTCGGTGAGCTCGAGGTTGCGGCGCGTGGCCGGGTCCATGCGCACGTACTGGCTGGCGCGCTCCACCACGATGGCGCCCACGTGCGCAAGCGCGCCGCCCTGGGTGCGCGCGGCGTAGTCGAGCAGGGCGCCGCAGGCGCCGAGCGCCGGCCCGAGGTCCTCGGCGCCGTAGCCTTCCAGCGTGAGCGCGCCGAGCTGCGCCAGGAGGCGCTTTTTTCCGGCGGCCGCGTCGAAGTGCCATTCCGGTAAACGCGTCAGAGCAGTGCGCCGGCCTGCGCCGCCGCGCCGGTGAGCGCGGGCAGCAACTCGGCCACGGGATGCGAATCGGCATACAGCACTTCGGCCGGCGCGATGCGCTGCAGCTCGGCGGCGAGGGGTGCCGCGGCCGCGATGGGCGCCGCGCCGTCCTGCGCCAGCGCGCGCGCCATGGGAAAGGGAAATTCCATGGCGCGCAACTCGCCGCTGGCAAGGTTGAGCCACGCCAGGCCCAGCATGCCCGCGCCGCCCTGCCCACGCGCGCCCGGCTCGAAGCCCAGCGCCAGCAGCATGCTGTCGGCCTTGTCCTGCAGCAGCGCCGAGTCGGTGAGCGTGCCCGGCGTGACGATGCGCGTGACGGCGCGCTCCACCGGGCCCTTGGCTGCATCGGGGTCGCCGATCTGCTCGCAAATGGCCACCGACTCGCCCAGGCGCACCAGCTTGGCCAGGTACTGCTCGGCGGCGTGCCAAGGGACGCCGGCCATGGGAATGGGCTGCCCCGCCGACGCCCCGCGCGCCGTCAGCGTGATGCCCAGCAGCCGCGAGGCCTTCTGGGCGTCGTCGTAGAACAGCTCGTAGAAATCGCCCATGCGGTAGAACAGCAGGATGTCCGGATGCTGGGCCTTGAGCTTCAGGTACTGCTGCATCATGGGCGTGTGCGACGAAAATGCCGCACCACCCGTGTCCGGGTCGGCTTTCTGCTCTACAACATTCTGTTTTCTCAATTAATTTGTCGCCTGACCGGGAGGGCGCCCAAAATGGAGGCGAGCCCCTTATTCATCGCACCCGCGATTATCGCCGACTCGGGGCCGGGGATGGGGTAACGTGCAGAATCAATTCTTTCGAAACAGGGGATAGGAATGTCGATCCGGCTCGCGGTCACTTTGATAGCAGCGCCCGGAAAGGGCGGCGAATTGGCGAAGATTTATAAAGCGCTCTGCGCGGAAAGAGCCCGGGAGCCGGGGTGCGAGCAATACGAAATCTTTCAGGGTGTGGACAACCCGGACAGGCTGGTGCTGCTCGAGCGATGGGTGGATGCGGCGGCGCTGGATGCTCATGCCAAGCTCATGACCACCGCGCCGAAAGTCCCTGAAGGTTTGCGTATCGGGTCTGAGCGTGAGGACTACGAATACAACAGGACGCGATGACCTTTGGCTAAGCTTCCCCCCAACATGAACTTTGTCTCTAGTTAGG
>Ga0163163_10002758_pt1 | contig 14827 bp, 9 predicted proteins | sample S65metaG_FD_119766 | JGI IMG/M metagenome (GOLD analysis project Ga0163163, IMG submission 119766) | Switchgrass rhizosphere microbial communities from Kellogg Biological Station, Michigan, USA - S6-5 metaG | ecosystem: Host-associated > Plants > Roots > Rhizosphere > Soil | place: USA: Michigan... | reverse complement strand
CCCGGCTGCTTTCCGCGGGGGCGCATTACACCGCTGAGAGCGTACCGGAATGCGGCGGCATTCTGGATGAGATCCAGAACCGGATTGAGCGAGGCGAGCTACCGCGTAGAGCCGATGGCATCCTCTGAAAGACTGCCGTCCGCGTTTCGGCGGTGCTTGACCGTTGCGTTATTGGTCGCGGGGTACGCCGGCTACTATCTGTGCAGGTCGGACTTGTCTGTCGCGATGCCGCTCCTAATCAAAGAGCTAACCTCACGCGGAATGTCCGAGAATGCGGCACGCATCAGCATGGGGGCGATCGCGTCGTGGGGCGTGTTCGCGTACGCGGCGGTTAAATTCGGCGCGGGGTGGACCGCGGACTTTCTTGGCGGAAAGCGGAACTTCCTGGCGGGTATGGGTGGGTCGATTCTCTTCACCATTTTGTTTGGGCTCGCGGGTGGAATTCCGTTGTTCACCCTGGCGTGGATCGGCAATCGAGCCGTGCAATCGCTCGGATGGGCGGGAATCATCAAAGTGATTTCGAAGTGGTTTTCGTTCACGAGTTATGGCACTGTGATGGGCATCATTAGTTTGAGTTTTCTCTTTGGGGACGCGGCCGCGCGACAGTTCATGTCCGTGCTCATCGCACACGGCGCAGGATGGAGAGAAGTGTTTGCGGCCGCGGCGGCGGTGCTTGGTCTGATATTGCTCGCGAATGTGTGGTTGCTGAAGGAGAGTCCGCGGGAGTTGGGATTTAGAGAACCGGTAGTCAATCCCGCGAATCTATTTGCGGATGGAGGAGAAGCGTCGCGGCCTCCGAGTATTCCGGCGCTTCTAGGTGTCTTTGCGCGCAGCCGTTCGTTTTGGCTGGTGTGCGGTCTGTCATTAGGAGTCACGCTGATTCGCGAAACGTTCAATCTATGGACTCCGGAGTATTTCAGTCAGGCGCTGGGCTTCACCAATGCGGAGGCTGCGCAGAGGAGCGCATTGTTTCCACTCGTTGGCGGAGTGTCGGTGATTGTTGCGGGCGTGCTGAGCGATCGCCTGGGACCGCGTGGGCGGGCCTGGATTGTTCTTTTTGGATTGTTGTCGACGGCTCTCGTGTTGGTCGCGCTGGCGTGCGTGCGGCCACAGGATTCGCGGGAGATTGCGGTGTGGTTGACTGCGGCGGTGGCGTTCCTGATGATTGGGCCGTACTCATTTTTCGCAGGTGCGATGTCGCTCGATTTCGGGGGGAAGCAAGGAAGCGCGACGGCGTCCGGATTGATTGATGGGATTGGATACATGGGTGGAATCCTGGCGGGCAACAGCTTCGCGGCGGCGTCGGTGAAGTGGGGATGGGCCGGTGCATTCGGGTTGTTGGCGGTGGCTGCGTTTTTGTCCACGGGCGCGGCGGTCGTGTACCTGTGGCAGTACAGTGGTGAGGGAGACTTCGATGAGTGCCGCTGACGATGTGATCGAGCTGTTCAAGAGCAGGGGACAGCAAGCTTATTTTGGAGAGGACGTGTCGGTGCTCGAGCACTCTTTGCAGACAGCGAGTCTTGCGCTTGCCGAGGGGGCGACTGATCAGTTGATCACGGCGGCGCTGGTGCATGACGTCGGCCATCTGGTGCATGAGCTGCCGGAGGACATTGCTTCGCAGGGAATCGACGGGCGGCATGAGGTGGCGGGCGAGCGTTGGCTGCGCGCGCGCTTCGGCCAAGCGATCACGGAGCCCGTGCGATTGCATGTGGATGCCAAACGCTACTTGTGCGCGACCGATCCGACTTATCTGAATGCGCTTTCGCCGTCTTCATTGCAAAGCTTGGCCTTGCAAGGCGGGCCATTCTCTATTGAAGAAGCGCAGGCGTTCGAGAAGAATCCGTTCTACCGGGAAGCTGTGACGCTTCGGAGGTGGGACGACCGCGCGAAGGACCAGGGGTTGGAAGTACCTGGGTTGGAAACCTACCGCGAGAACTTAGATCGCGCGCAGTAACGCAATCGAAACCGTTTTGTAGTCGCCGATTCGCTCTACTGTCATATTCTGTTCGTGAAAGAAAACGAGGAACAGAATATGGATCGCACGGGGCGATGCGTAAATTTCGGCAATTGTACAATTGCCAATCAGAAACAGACGATTGTGATGCCGTCCGGGCTGGAACTGAAGTGTCCGGAATGCGGGCGGAGTCTGGTTGAAGTGACGGCGTCGAGGTCGGGATCAAGGGGTCCGATCGCGGCAGTGGTAATCACGTTCCTGCTACTCGGTGCGGCGGCGGTGTTGCTTTGGAGAAACATGCGTTCGGGGGATCGGGAGCGAGCGCCGGAGTCCGACGTCACGGCATCGCCGGGTTCGGCGACTCCTTCAGGACAGGCGAAGGCGATGCTGAGGTTGAGCGGATCGAACACGATCGGCGAGCAACTCGGGCCAGCGTTAGCGGAAGCGTTCTTCAAATCGCAGGGAGCGCGGGACGTGAAGACGACGCGCGGTTCCGCCGAATCGATTCAGGTTACGGGCGATGGGAAGGTAATCACGATCGAGGCGCGGGGGACGTCCACGGCGTTCAAGGATCTGGCGAGCGGGAAGGCGGATATCGGCATGGCGTCGCGTCCGGCCAAGGCGGAGGAGTCCACGACGGCGACGGGGGATCTTTCGCTACCTGCGGCGGAGCACGTCGTGGGACTGGATGGCGTAGCAGTCATCGTCAATCGCAACAATCCGGTTGAGACGCTGAGCAAAGACCAATTGGGGAAGATCTTTGCGGGAGAGACGACGGATTGGGGAAAGGCGGGAGGCACGTCCGGCGCGATTACGATCTATGCGCGCGATGCGAAGTCCGGCACATACGATACGTTCAAGAGCCTGGTGTTGGGGGCGCGCGATTTAGCCTCGGGAGCACAGCGTTTCGAAGACAGTTCGCAACTGGCGGATAGGGTAGCGGGCGATCCGTCCGGCATCGGGTTTGTGGGATTGCCTTACGTGCGGAGTGCGAAGGCGCTGGCGATTTCGGACAAGGGATCGCGGGCGCTGACACCGAACCGGTTGACGGTCGCGACTGAGGACTACTTGTTGTCGCGGCGGCTGTTCCTGTACACTCCGTCGAGCGCTGCGGCATCACAGGATGTGAACCGGTTCATCGAGTTTGCGTTGAGTAAAGACGGGCAGGACGTAGTCGAACGGACAGGCTTCATTTCGCAACATGTGCGGGCGGAGAAAGCGCCGCAAAACCCCGTGAGCTCTACGTCGCCGCCAGAGTACAAGAAAGTCACGGACTCGGCCGAGCGGTTGTCCCTCGACTATCGTTTCAAGCCGGGAGCGACGGCGCTGGACAACAAGGCCGTTGTCGATCTCGACCGACTGGTTACGTTCCTGTCGGATCTGCATTACACGGGCGATGATTTGTTGTTGCTCGGGTTTGCGGATGCCACAGGAGATCCGGCGGCGAATGAGAGGTTGTCAAAGGAGAGAGCGAACGCCGTGTCCGAGCAAATCGCGCGGCGGGGAGTGAAGCCGGGGATGGTCATCGGCTTCGGGCAGGCGATGCCGGTGGCGGACAACGGTACGGAAGAGGGGCGCCAACGGAATCGGCGAGTGGAAGTCTGGGTGAAAAAGCGAAAAGGTTAGCCGCTGTCATTTCATTGAAATCGGCGCTTGCTACGCTTTCCAGTTTAGATCCAACTCACCTCAAGGAGCAATGATGAGACAGTCATCCCGCGCGGCTTTGTCCGCGCTTTTCGCCGCGTCTGCACTGCTGGCCGCTGATGCCGGAATCACGCTGGTTGGCGTGGGAGCGATCCCGGGAGACTCGCTCGATTTGTCGGGCCTTGATGGCGTTATCTGCCAGCGCGACGACAGCACGAACTGCATTCCCAGGGCGACGCTCGGGGGCTTTGGGTCCGCCATTACTTACACTGGCCACGACAACGTGTTTCTGGCTGTGCCGGACCGTGGACCGTTCGACGGGCGGACGACCGAGGGTGTGCCTTATATCAATCGCTTCCACTTCCTGCATATGGTTGTCGACGTCGGCGTGCCGTTCCCCAATATCCGTACGACGCTGCTCGACACTCGGTTCTTGAGGAGTGGGAATCATAAACTTGTTGGAAGTTCGTACGCTTTTGATGCGGATCCTCTGGCGACTCTTCGATTCGATCCGGAAGGAGTCCGCGTGGGGAAGGACAAAACGTTCTACATTTCCGATGAATACGGGCCGTATGTGTACCAGTTCGACCGCGACGGATATCTGATCCGGCGCTTGCCGGTGCCGGATAAGTTCCTGATTTCGACGCCGAGCGGCGATGTGGACTCGGCCGGAAATTCGCTCGAGTTGTATCCCGACAAGAACACTACCGGACGTCAGGCGAATCGCGGGATGGAGGGGTTGGCGATTACTCCGGACGGGCGCTTTCTGGTGGGAATCATGCAGAATGCGCTCATTCAGGATGCGGGGCTCGACACGAACACTCCTCCGGGGCGTGTGGGGTTAAACAATCGAATTTTGAGAATCAATCTCGACACGGGGCTGACTGAGGAGTTCGTTTACACCATGGACGCCATCAATCAGGGCAGGGGTGTGAACGAGATGCTCGCCATTAACGACCATGAGTTTCTGGTTCTCGAGCGGGACAATCGGACTTTCGTTCCGACGCCTCCGGGGACAGCGGCGGAACCGCTCTTGAAGCGGCTGTACAAGATCGATTTGAACAAGCCGGGCCTGACCGACGTATCGGGAATCGGATCGCTGCCCGCAACCGGAGCGGCGCTTGCTGCGGCGGGTGTTGTTCCGGTGACCAAGACTTTGTTCCTGGACATGCTCGATCCGGCATACAAAATCGACGATACCCATACGGTGAAGGACGTGATTGCGGAGAAGATCGAGGGGATCGCGTGGGGTCCGGATCTGGCGGACGGGCGGCATCTGTTGTATGTCACCAGCGACAACGATCTGAATCAGGTCTTGCCGACGAAGATCTACGCGTTTGCGATCGATGGAGCGGCGGCGAAGATCAGCTATCAGCCACAGCAGTTGCCGAAGCGTATTTTTCCGAAGGGCAAGGTAGACAAAGCTCTGGGCAATTAGATCCGGATCATTCTCTGCGGAGGACCTTGGATGGATCGCTCATGGCTGCGCGCATTGCCGGGCCGGTGGCTGCAAGGACTGCCATTGCCAATAGTGCGAGGCCGGCGAGGGCCAGGGTCCTCAAATCTGCGATGCCTGCTCCGAAGATTATCGACTTGAGGACGCGCGTGAGCGTGGCTGCCGCGAGGATGCCGATCGCGAGTCCGGCGGTCGAAGGGAGCAAGACGCCTCGATAGATCAGTCCTGCTATGTCGGTGAATTGCGCGCCCAAAGCCATGCGGATGCCTATCTCGCGGCTCCTTTGGGTGGCGAGGTAGGCCGACACCCCATAGATTCCGACAGCCGCCAGCGAAAGGGCGAGAGCGGCGAAAACGCCAAGGAGCCACATGGCTCGTTTGGGCTCGTCGGTAAGGTAGGATGTTCGACTCTCCAGCGTTTGCGGATCATCGAGGGGAACGGTTGGGGCATCAAGGTAGACTGCCGTGCGAATAGCTTTCGCCAGTGCCATGGGATCGCCAGCGGTGCGGACGAGCAGGTGTTCCATGCGGAGCGCGTTTTGTTGCTCGGGGAGATAGATGTGTTCGGCCTGGCAGTCCTCGACGGAGTTCACACACACATTGCCAACGACTCCGACGATTTCGGCGGCTAGGTCCTTTCCGCCGTCAATGTTGAATTTGAACTCGGGGATGATGATGCGTTTGCCGATGGCTTGGCCGGCGAAGTAGCGGGTGGCGATCGACTCGCTCACGATTATGACTGTGGTTGAGCCGTCGCGGTCGGTTGAAGTGAACGCTCTGCCGGAGCGCTGGGGAATCTGCATGACGCGGAAGTAGGCGTCGCTGATTACGTCCATGAACGCGGTGTGTTCGTTGCGGCGCTCGGGCTGACCTTCGGGGTGGACGTCCATGGTGATGGTTACGCCGAACATCGGGAGACGGCTGGCGGTGGCGACGGAAAGGACTCCAGGGAGGGTGGCGACGCGCTCGCGAATTTGGGTGTAGAGGCGGGCTCCTGCGGTCCGCGTGCCGTCGGGGGAAGCGGAAAGTGCGAGGAAGTTTGTGAGGACGTTTTTCGGATTGTAGCCGAGGTCGGTTGTGCGGATGGCGATGAAGGTCTGGATGAGGAGTCCGGCGCCGGTCAGCAAGACGAGCGCGAGCGCGACTTCGCTGGCGATCAGGATCTTCTGCGGTTTCGAAGTCACGCGGGAGCGCATACCGGCGGCTGATTTTGTGGATTGGAGCGCCGGGAGAAGTCCGAAGAGGAGAGTTGCGCCGCATCCGAGTAACGGTGTGCACAGGAGTACGCGAGCATCGATGGTGAACTCGTCGGCGCGGGGAACAGTGGTGGTCAACGGCTGAAGAAGGCGGAGGCCCGCGTAGGCGATCGCGATTGCGGCGAGGCTGGCAACGGTGGAAATCGCGAGCGCTTCCGCCAACAAGAAGCGGAGGATTTGGGTGCGGGTGGCTCCGAGGGCGATGCGTATGTCGATTTCGTGTTGCCTTGCGGTTCCGCGGGCGAGGAGAAGGTTGGCGACGTTCACGCAGGCGATCAAGAGAACGAAGGAGACTGCGCCGAGCAGGAGCAACAACAAGGGACGCTGTGGGCCAGTGATCTGCTCGAGCACAGGCATGGCCGAGAGCTGGAGAGTTTTCCAATCCGGATTCTCCTGCTTCAATTGGCTTACCGTGACGTTCAGCTCGGATTGAGCGGTTGCAAGTGAGACTCCTGGTTTGAGGCGGCCTGTGACGTTCACCCGGTGGGGATTGTCCACGATTACGTAGGGCGTGTAGATTGGCGAATTCGTTGAACCGATGGGGCGGAACGTTGAAGGCATGACGCCGATCACTTCCCAGGGCTCCTTATCCAAGAGGACCTTGGTGCCGAGGATTTTGGGGTCGGAGCCGAAGCGGCGCTGCCAGTATCCGTGATCGAGGACGACGACTTTGTTGCGACCATGCTGGTCTTCGTCGGGCAGGAACGTGCGGCCGAGCATCGCCTGCGCTTGCTGGAGATCGAACCAGTTGGAAGTCGTACACGGTCCGGCGAGTTGTTCGGGCTCACCGGAGCCGGTCAGATTCATCCGGCAGTTTTGATTGGCGGCGAGCGGGGCGAAGGAGTGCAGGCGGTCCTTGAGCCGCTGGTAGATTTCAGGTTCGAGGAAGTTGCAGGATCCGCGGGTGGTGTCGCAAAGCTGGATGACACGATCGGTTTGGTAGCCGGGGAGGGGACGCAGGAGCACGGCATTCACGACGGAGAACATGGTGGTGTTGGCTCCGATGCCGAGGGCGAGCGTGACGATGGCGGCCAGTGTGAATGCAGGACTACGGCGGAGTCCGCGAAGGGCGACGATTAGGTCCAAAATCATTGGATTGGTCAAGTGTGGAGCAATTTTGGGACCTTCATCGATAGACGGCGCAGCCGCGAGCTTCTAGGTCATCGAACCATGGAGGAGATATGAGCGTGGTGACCCAGCGAAGGTCCAGTTTGTCCAGGCGAGGGAGTTTAGAGATCGCGGCTGGGAGCGTTGTAATCGGGTTGCCTCGAAGATCGATTTGACGGAGTTCGTTTAGGGCGCCGATCGATTCCGGCAGAGTGGTCAGCTTGTTGTTTCGCAGGTGCAATTCTCTGAGCTTCGTGAGGCGGGCGAGGAGTCGGGGAGAGAGGTGAGTTGGTTGTCGGAGACCCGGAGCTCGATGAGACTCGACATTCCGCAAACACATTCGGGGAACGTCTCGAAGGCGTTCTCGCTGATGTTCAGGTAGCGCAGTTTTGTGAGCCGATCAAGAGTGGGCGGCAAGGAGTTGAGCTTGTTGTCGTGGAGATAAAAGAAGTCGCTGAGCGAGGTGAGATCGCCCAGGACATCGGGGAGCGTGGCGAGTTTGTTGTGCCCGAGGTCGAGCATCCGGAGTTGGCGCATGTTCCCGATCTCCGCGGATATTTCGGTGAGGTCGTTGTCGGCGAGGACAAGGGTTTCGGCGGCGGTTTTCTCCCATACCCAGGGCGGGACTTGGCCCAGGTGCTGTTTCCACAGATTCATGAAAGACGATCTTATCGCCGTTTTGATTTGAGTTTTGGTTTCTGCGGCGGTAGGATCTCGGTTAGGAGTACTTATGGCCACCGAACAGCCGATGAGGCTGGAGCAGACTCAGCAGCGAGTTGAGGCCACGGACGTCGATATGTCGGGCTCGATCTTCAAGGATGTAAGCCTCTCGAAGGCAGTGTTCAACGATGTAAATCTTGCAGGGGCAACAATCTGCGACTCGAATTTGTCGGGCTGGCATGTGCGGAACGTGAACCTCTCGGGACTGCGGATCAGGAACGCGAATTTGACCGGCGCGTCGATCGTCGGCAGTATGATGAAAGGCATGACGATCGATGGAATTGCGGTGGCGGATATGATGGCCGCGTATCGCGACGCCCATCCGAAAACCTAGCTACGTCAACTTCGGGTGCGTGGCCAGTTCTGTGGGAAACGCGATGGGCGTTTGCGCGGAGATTATGGAGGAGGAAGCGAAGTCCCACCATCCGGTGAATTTGCGTTGGTCGCGCACGCAGATCTTCAAAGCGGGTGGTCCGTTACTTGGACTGCCCAATCGCGTGCAGCATGGTCGGACTATCTGTCGCAGGACTGTCCGCTGCCGTGGCGACTCCGGCGGGGATCTTCCAACTGCCTAAAGAACGACGAAGAGATTGGCCGCGGATGAACGCGGATTGGTGGGAAACTGGCCTGGATTGATCGCGATCTAGGGGCTTTCCTTTCGGACAATGGGCGTGGCGACTCACGAAGACGAGCGGCTCGACGCGCATCGTAGTCCCGGGGGTTGGCACCTCTCCCGGATATTGATATGCTCCAGTTGTGCCGACTAAACTGTTGCTTGTTTTTGCGGCCCTTGCCGCAGCGGCTGAGGCGCAGAACGCTCTCCTAGCGGCCGATCTGGTCAAGGTCTTCGACGCTCATAACGCCGCGATCAAGGCGAAGGACGCCGATAAAGCGCTGACGATGCGGTCGAGTGCGTTCCGCAAGAGCCGCCACTTCGAGAAGAAGCCCAGCGCGCTCGAAGCGCAGATGTATCTGGCTTATGTGGCGGACATCACTCCGGTGTCGTATCAAGTCGAGTATGCGGCGTTCGACCGGGATTCAAAGACGAAGGCGTCTTTGGGTATCGTGGCGAAGCTGACGGATGACGGCGTGGTGAAATCGCGGATCGTGAGCTTTGCGTTCGAGAAAGAGGGCGGGGCCTGGAAGATGGGCCAACACGAATTCTGGATGGTCGACGTGGACGGCATGAAGCGTCCGAAGAGCTTGGCATTTGAGCCAAAGACGGCGTTCACGGAGTCGTGGGAGACGAGTGGGCGGATCGTGAAAGTGGACGTCCAGGGCGAGTACACACTGGTGATCGTGCGCGACAATGATTCGGAGCTCGCGGTGTTCCTTCCCAACAAGGCCGGGCTTGCCGAGTTGCAGCTCAAGCCGGAGGATCTCGATGTGGGCAACACGATCCAGTTTTCCGGCTTGGTGCAGAAGCAGGACACGCTGCGGATGTGGGCCACGAAGGCGACTCGGCTGTAATTATTCCTGGCGGAGGGCTTCGATCGGATCTACGCGTGAGGCTTTTCTCGCGGGAATCAGACTCGCGAGCGCGGCGGAGAGCAGGACTGTAGCGGCGGCGCCGGCGAATACGGCGGGATCATGAGGCTGCACTTGGAAGAGCAGTTTTTGTCCAATGCGCGCGGCGGCCCAGCCGATTCCGAGGCCGAGAACGGCGCCCAGCGCGGCCATCTGTAATCCTTCGGAGAGCACCATCCGCAGAATCTCACTCTTGCCTGCTCCGAGCGCCATGCGGAGGCCGATTTCGCGAGTCCTTTGTGCGATGGATTGTGCGATTGCGCCGTACACTCCGATGCCCGCCAGTAGAAGCGCGGCGGCGGCGAAGGCCGTGATAAGCCACATGAGGAAGCGGCGCTGCGCGGTCGAGCGGTCGACTAATTGTTCCATCGAAAAGATGCTGTAGGCGGGCATCTTGCCGTGCGTTTCCTGTACGGTTCGTACGAGAGTCGGAGTGATCGAAGCGGGATCCGCCTTGGTGCGGATCACGAAGATCGGATTGCCGAGTGGGTTGGTGACCGTGTGGCGGTAGATCGTGGGACGGGCGTCGGCTTCAAGACCGAAGTGGCGGGTCGTGCCCACTACTCCGATAATGGTGAACCAGGGACCGTTGGAGTCGGCGAGGAAGCGTATGCGTTTGCCCACGGGATCCGCGCCATTGAAGTAGCGCTGCGCGGTGAGCGAGTCGATCAGCAACTCGAGGCGCACGGCGGTATCGCGGTCTTCGAAGAGTGCGCCCGATTGCAGCGGGATTCCCATGGTCGTGAAGTATGACGGCGTGGCGGCGCGGAACTCGACTTCGGGAGGATGTCCGGTGGACTCCTGGCCCTCGATGATCAACTGGCTCGCGAGATTCTGGCCGAGCATGGGCAGTCGACTCACGGCTCCGACGCTGACGACTCCGGGAGTGGCGAGGAGTTTGTCGCGGATGGCGTTGTAGATGGCCGTGCGTTGCGGGGCACCGGAGCCGGGCGGTACTTGCGTCGAGATCGAGATGAGATTGTGCGAGTTGAAGCCGGGGTCCACGGCGAGGACTTGACGGAGGCTTCGGAAGAGGAGTCCAGCTCCGATGAGCAGTACGAGCGCGATGGTCACTTGCGTGACCGACAGGGCTGCGCGCAGTGTACGGTTGCCTCTGGTGGTGCCGCGTCCTTCGTGTACGGCGCTGGCGGTGTTTTCGGAGATGGCACGCCAGGCGGGCACGAGTCCGGCAAGGATGGCGGAGACGGAGGCGATGACGGTGGTGAATGCCAGCGCGCGGCCATCGATCGAGATGGTGGCGTTTTGGAGCATCGACGGCGGGCCATACGCGGCGATCAATTGGATCAAGAAGTACGCAAGCGCGAGTCCACCGATGCCGCCGAGTGCCGCCAGGACTGCGCTTTCTGTCACGAGTTGTCTGACGATGCGCGGCCACGTCGCGCCGAGAGCTACGCGGATGGCGATTTCCCTGCCTCGCGCTGTAGCTTTGGCGAGCATGAGATTCGCTACGTTCGCGGACGCCATGAGGAGTACAAATCCGACAGTCGCAAGCAGGAGATAGACGGCGGGACGCAGCGGACCGTTGGTGCGCGTCTCGAGCGGAACAGCGGCGAAGGATAGATTGCCGTTGTCCGCGGGGAACTGGGTCGTGAGTGAGCCTCCGATTTGGAGGACCTCCTGGCGTGCTTCTTCCACCGAGACTCCGGGCTTGAGCTTGCCCGTTACTTTGAGGAATCGCAGAGTGCGGGGTGAGCGGGCGAGCTGGTTTGAGCCGAGGGGCATCCACAAGTCGGGCGTGATGGCGGTTCCGGCGAGAGGCTCGCCGAGCCAACGGAAGTCGCGTGGGAGAGCGCCGATGACCTGGACGGATTGGCCATCGATGTGGAGCGTTTTGCCGATCGCGTCCGCGGCGCGGCCGAAATGGCGAGTCCAATATCCGTAGGAAAGAACGGCGACCGGGGAGGGATGAACGCGGTCATCCTCCTGCGGGGTGAAGAAGCGGCCGGCGGCGGGGGCCGCACCGAGCATGGGAAAGAAGTCCGAGGACACGTAGAGCGATTCGAGCCTTTCGGTATCGCCATCGCCGCTCGACACGACATTCCACACGGGCGAGACTCCTGACATCGAAGCGAAAGTTTTCGAATGCTTGCGGAAGTCGAGCATGTTGTCGATGGAGCACCACGGATCGATCTCGGGCTGGTCCGTTTTGGTGTGCTCGATGTTGATGAGGCGCGAGGAGTCCTGATAGGGCAAGCCGCGGAGTGCGATGTGGTCGAGGACGGTGAAGATCGCGGTGTTGCCGCCAATGCCGAAGGCGAGCGTGAGGACGGCGATGGCGGCGAAGGTCGGATTCAAGCGCAGGGAACGCCAGGCGTAGCGTACGTCCTGCCAGATGCCGTCGATGGGCGAGCCGGGCCGGGGCTCGACGGGCGCGGGTTGATTGGCGGCGCGCAGTTCGGCGGCGAGGGCGTTCCAATCCTTCACATGAGCTTCGGCGCGGCGCGTAGATTCGGCGGGATCGAGGCCGGATTGGAGGGCTTCCTGATAAGCCTGCTCAAATTCGGCGGCGAGTTCAGCGAAGATGTCGGACTCGCGTTCGGGGCGGAGTCCGAGGGTAGGCAGGTGCTGGCGGACGTATTGAGTCCAGTTCTGTTTAGGCACCGCCAAACCTCGCGATTCGATCGAGAGCGGTGAAGAATTCCTTCCAGTCCGCGCGCTGTTTGGTAAGCGCCTTGCGGCCAGCGGGCGTGAGCGAGTAGAACTTGCGCCGGCGCTCCTCGGCTTTTTCAATCCAGCGGCCCTGGATATAGCCTTTTCGTTCCAGGCGATGGAGCATGGGGTAAATCGACGCGACCTGGTATTGGAGCAGCGAGCCGGATTCGGAGTCGACGAGCTTGGCGAGTTCGTAGCCGTGGCGGGGACGGGGCTCGAGGAGGGCGAGGATAACGAGCTCGGCGCTGTTCTGTTGGAGTTCGGCGGTGTTCATATATAGCGGCGCGATATATCGCGCTGCTAGTATATACGCGGCAGGGGGGCTAGCGTTAGCAGTTCACGAAAAATATTAGCTACGGATCCGGGCGGTGAAGTAGAGTCCGGCGAGGGCGAAGAGGGCGTCCGGCGCCCAAGCCGCCATTTGCGCGGGGAGTTGGTTGAGGTTACCCATCTGCTCGAAGAGTTGGTTCACAGCGATATAGGAGATCGCGATGGCGATGCTCAGTCCGATGGCGGGCATGGCGCCTCCGCGGCGGCCGGAGAAGGCGAAGGGCACGGCGATCAGGGCCATGATCAGGGCGAAGAGCGGCGTCGAGAACTTCTTGTGATACTGCACCTGGAGCTGAGTCGTGTCGAAGCCGCTTTGGCGCAACTCGGCGATGTAGCCCCGGAGCTCCAGATAGTTCATCTGCTTGCCCTGTTTGTTTTCGCGCAGGAAGTAGTCGGGGGCTTCCGTTAGTTCGGCGAACGTGCGGGTTTCGCCGGAGAAGTTGTCGAAGGCGGCGGTGTGGATGTAGTCCTTGTCGGCCTTCAAGTCGGCGCGCCAGCCGTTCTGGAATACCCACTGTTTGATGGACGGTTCCCAGCGGGCTTTTTCGGCAGAGATGTGACGTGAGACGTAGAACTTCGCTTCGTCGATCTCGAAGACGGTCACGCCGAGCATGGCGTTTTCCTTGTCATCGAAGAGCTTGTAGTAGTAGAAGCGGCCGCCGGCTCCGCGCACGAATTTGCGGTCGGGGCGCAGGTAGGTCTGGACTGCCTTGCCCTTGATCTGGTTGCGCAGGCCGTCCTGCACGCGGTTGGCATCGGGCACGATCTTGTGATCGAACAGGAAAAGTCCACCGCTGAGAACTACGGCGGCGAGGACGACGGGAATCGCGAGGCGATAGACGCTGACGCCAGATGCCTTGAACGCCGTGACCTCGTTGTTCTTCGTGAGGATGCTGAAGCGCACCAACACTGCGACGAGCACGCTGATCGGAGTGGAATCGTACAGGTATTTGGGCGTCAGGTAGAACAGGTATCGCAGCATGACGTTCATGCTGATGTGATTGCGAAGCATGTCGCCGATCAGCTCAAAAAACGTGTAAATGTGCTGGATGACGACGAATCCGATGAGGACCATCACGAACCAGAAAAGGAAGCCCCCGAGCATGTAACCGTCGACGATTTGGGGAAACAAGGGCAGGCGGAAGGCGATGCGGGGCTTACTGATTTTCTTCTGGCCAGCGGTTTCGAAGCGCTTGCCGAAGCGGCTGAACCACGCGCGCACGCGACCAATCAAGTCCCGATCTCCGGGAGCTTCCATGCGAAGCATCAGCGTCGTGCCGATGACGAAGAACAGCAGATCCGGCATCCACAAGGCGATTTCGGTGCGCAGCTTTCCTTGCTGTGCGAGGCGGATCATTGCCATCCACGACATGTAGTAAAAGAACGCGAGTAGTACGGTGAGGACGAACGCCGAAGACTTGGCGGACCTGCGCGACGATACGCCCAACGGGATGCCCACCAGCGCGAGTAGCATACAGGCTGGCGGCAACGTGATGCGTTGGAAGAATTCGATGCGGGCTTCGGTTCTAAGGCCGGGGTCGACATCTGGAGTCTTGTACGAGAGGCGGTAAAGCGGAATCGTGTCGAGTTCACGTTCGATGTGCGATTTGTTTTCGCTGGGCCGCTCCGCTTCGAGTAGCTTCGTCATGTCCGGAGACATGCTGGCCTTGTACTTCGTGAAGTCCTTCTCCGCTTCGTATGTGGACATCTGCGAGAGCTTGAGTTGAATGCGATTCTTGTCAGGCTCAGGCAATGCCACGGCGGATTGCGCGAGCGTGAGGACCGGTCCATCGCCACTGGTCTGCGCGTTCGGGCGCTGCTCCGGCGGGGTCACGTCGGCAATGAAGATGCGCTTCCATTGCGAGATGACTCCGGTGATCGGAGTGATGTCGTAAACGTACAGGACCACCTTGGGCTGCTGGAATTGCTCTTCAAAAACGCGCGGCTGGACTTCGGCCGTCAACTGCGCGGCGCTGAGCTGCGCGGCGATGCGATTTGTCTCGCGCAAGCACCAGGGAGTGAGCCATAGTGTCGCGGCGCCGGTTCCAAGCATCGCGAGGAAGGCAAACACAAGCGCGGGGAGGCTCACGCGGCGGCCGGGAACTCCGGCGGAACGGAGGGCGGTAATTTCGCCGTCGCTCGACATGCGGCTCAGACCGAT
>Ga0163163_10002757_pt1 | contig 14828 bp, 9 predicted proteins | sample S65metaG_FD_119766 | JGI IMG/M metagenome (GOLD analysis project Ga0163163, IMG submission 119766) | Switchgrass rhizosphere microbial communities from Kellogg Biological Station, Michigan, USA - S6-5 metaG | ecosystem: Host-associated > Plants > Roots > Rhizosphere > Soil | place: USA: Michigan... | reverse complement strand
TCCGGATCATCGGGCGGAATCGCGCCACCAAACATGAAGTCCTGCCAGACCATCAAGCCTAGCCGGTCGCACTCATCGTAGAAGTCATCGCTCTCGTAGTAGCCGCCGCCCCAGAGCCGCACCGTATTCATATTTGCATCGCGTGCCGATTCAAGAATCCCGCGATGTTTTTCCGGCGTGACACGATCGGGGAAACTGTCGAAGGGAATAACATCCGCGCCTTTGGCAAATATCGGCACCCCGTTTACCTCGAAGCCAAAGCTCCTGCCCCACGGGTCCTTGTCACGGAGCAGACGTACGGTCCGCAGCCCTGTGACACGCTCCGCTGTGAGGGTCTCATGACCGACCTTTATCTTTGCGGATACCCGATAGAGATTCTGTGGCCCGTATCCAACCGGCCACCATCGCTCCGGATGCTCGATGACAATTGGCACATGCAGGGTATTGCTGCCAGCCACGAGTTGCACCGCGACCTCGGGAATAGAGACGTGATCGCCTTTTGGTGTTATATACGTCACTGACGCGATAGCTTTTATCGCCGCCGAAGATTCGATCCGTAGCTGGGCATCGAGCGATGCGGCATCCGCGCTAACAGAGTTCTGGAGCACGTGCAGGGTATCGACGCGTGCGGTGTCCCATGTTTCCAGCCGCACCGGCTGCCATATCCCCTCTGTCACATAGCGCGGACCCCAGTCCCATCCGTACTGGTACGCAGCTTTGCGAATGTAATTTGCCGTCTGCACGCCTTTCGGCTCATCTCCAAATGCAGAGTCAAACTCGCCCGGCAACTGAAAAGCGCGCTTGAGCGTGGCCGGCAACAGCCGCCGGATCGGCGATGCGAAAGTCACGGTCAACTCGTTCGCTCCGCCATGCAGCAAGCTCTTTACTGGCACGCGCCAGCGGCGGAACATATTGTCCGCTTGCAGGATCTGCTGCCCGTTCAGCCGGACTGTTGCAAATGTGTCCAGTCCATCGAAGACCAGGTCGACATGCTCGTGCGTGAGCGTTGCGGCATCCACGTTGAGCGTAGTGCGGTATTCCCAATCGGCAAGACCGATCCATTGCAGTTGAGCCTCATGGGCGCCGGTAAAGGGATCCGTGATCAGGCCGTTGCGCAACAGGTCGGTCTGCACTGTGGATGGAACGGTCGCAGAGTGCCATTGCTGCGTCTCCGAGTGTGCGGACGTGTCCGGGGTGGAAGCCGCCAGTCGAAATTGCCACCCGCCGACGATCGTCCCAGCCGGCACAGATGGGCTTTCCGCTCGGCTTGGAGACGAGGCCAGAGCCCCGAAGAAAAAAGTGAGAACTGCGAACGTTACCGATCGAAGCCGCATGTATCCTCGCGAAGTCTTATTGCTGACCAAAATCATGCTGGTCAGAGTTGTAAATTGATCATTCAAGCTTAATATGGACATTTCCCGAGAATTAGAAGCCTGCCGAGGCCGCTTACTTTAACGCGTCGAGCATACTCCAGCGTTTTTAGGGGGCACGATGAACCGATATGTTTTGCTCGCAGTTGCTGCGCTTTCGCTGGGGTATGCGCCGGGTTGGGCCCAGGCGCATACGGGGGATCCGACTGCTCCGACCGCGGGCAAGCTTACCCCGGAGCAGATCGATGCGCAGTGGGTCGCAGCCAATAGCAAATACGATGGTGAACGCAAACGTCTCCTCGCCGATGTCGACAAGGACGTAGCAGCCGGCCCCTTTCGCGACGATTGGCAAAGTCTGCGCGCTTATCAGGCGCCGGAGTGGTTTCGCGATGCCAAGTTCGGCATCTTCATCCATTGGGGTGTCTACTCAGTCGCCGGATTCGGCAGTGAGTGGTACTCGCGCAACATGTACCAGCAGGGGTCGCCGGACTTCGCACACCAAGTCGCCACTTACGGTCCACAAGCGCAGTTTGGTTATAAAGACTTGATTCCGAAATTCACGGCCGAGCACTTCGATCCTGCTGTGTGGGCAAAGCTTTTTCATGACTCCGGCGCACGTTACGTCATACCGGTGGCCGAACACCATGATGGTTTTCCCATGTACCAGTCGAACCTGACCGATTGGTGCGCAGGCAAGATGGGCCCCAAGCGGGATGTGCTTGGTGAACTGGCCACAGCCGTCCGAGCGGAGGGCATGCATTTGGGCGCCTCTTCACATCGTGCCGAGCACGATTGGTTTTTCGACGGTGGGCGTCACTTCGCCTCCGACGTGAACGACCCGAAATATGCGGCGTTCTATGGTCCCGCGCAACTCAACGGGGCGGACCACGGCGACGTCGGTGACCTGGCGCGAGAGTTCACTTACGTCTCGCCGGCGTTCATGGACGACTGGCTGGCACGTACCGCGGAGATCGTCGAGCGCTATCATCCCGACCTTGTCTACTTCGATTGGTGGGTCGGCGAGCCTGACTTCCGCAGCCATCTGCAACGCTTTGCAACGTACTACTACAATCACGCAGCCGCGCAGCACCAGCCAGTCGTACTCTTTTACAAGTTGAACGATATGGCGGACGGTTCAGCCACGCTCGACCTGGAACGCGGTGGCCTCGGCGACATCCGCTCGCAGCCCTGGCAGACAGACACGTCGCTCTCGAACGGCTCGTGGGGCTACATTGAACACGACACCTACAAGTCGCCTGAGACCGTGATCCACCAGCTTGCTGATGTCGTCAGCAAGAACGGCAACCTGTTGATGAACGTCGGTCCCCGTCCGGACGGCACCATCCCGGAGAGCGCTGCGAATACACTGCTCGCCGTCGGCACGTGGCTGAAGGTCAACGGCGACGCGATCTACGGCACGCGGCCCTGGCGTCAGTATGGGGAAGGTCCGACAAAATTCGAAGCTGGCTCGTTCCACGATACGGACTCGAAGCCCTACACAGCCGAGGACTACCGCTTCACCACGAAAGACGGTGCGCTCTACGCGATCGAACTCGGCTGGCCGAAGGGCGGCGAAGCGATCATCCATGCGCTGGCGTCCAACGTCGGCACGCGCGAAGTTGCGTCTGTGGCCCTCCTCGGCTCTGCAAGGCCGCTTACCTTCGAGCAGAAGCCGGACGGTCTGCACATTCATGTGCCCGCTGGCCCCATCGGCCAATACGCGTACGCGTATCGCATCACTTGGCGATGAATACGAGGAGATCCATGCGCGCATACCTTTTTTCCGCGATCCTTGCTTACGCCGCGTCAGCGTGCGCGCAGAACTTCGTCGATGTGAAACCATCGCCCCAACAGGTCGCATGGCAGGACATGGAAATGGGCGCCATCATTCATTTCGGCACCAACACATTTCTGAATCGCGAATGGGGGGATGGCACGGCGGCGCCAGGCGTCTTCAACCCGCAGCACGTCGACACCGATCAGTGGATTGAGGCCGCGAAATCCGCTGGCATCGGTTATGTCGTTTTGGTCGCCAAACACCACGACGGTTTTGCACTCTATCCGACAGCTCAGACCGACTACAGCGTGAAGTCGAGCCCGTGGCTCGGCGGCAGAGGCGACCTGGTCCGCATGGTCTCGGATAGCGCTCGTACCCATGGACTGCGTTTCGGCGTTTATCTTTCACCGTGGGACCGCCACGATCCGCGTTACAAGGATCCAGCTGCTTACGACAAGTACTACCTCGCGATGCTCGAGGAACTTGCATCGCACTATGGAGAACTCACCGAGTTCTGGCTCGATGGCGCGGGGAGCGCTGGCCGCACCTACGACTTCGACACAATCATCGAGAATCTCCGCACCTATCAGCCCAACGCGCTCGTCTTTGCCGATGTTGGTCTCTTCAAGTATGCAGACATTCGCTGGGTGGGTACGGAGAGTGGCAAGGTCGATTTCGAGAACTGGAATGTGGTCGATCGCGCCGGCTACCTGCGCTGGCGGCCAGTAGAGGCGGATACGCCGCTGCACACCGATCATTGGTTCTGGCACCCGAACGACGAAGCGTCGCTAAAGTCGGTCGACGAATTGGTGAAAGAATACGACCAAACTGTAGGGCGAGGCGCGCAGCTCATGCTGGGTCTTGCGCCGGATAACACCGGCAGCCTGCCTGCTGCTGATGTGGCCCGATTGAAGGAATTCGGCGAGCGCATCCATCAGATCTACGGGAATAACCTTGCATTGCGAGGAAAGGCGACGACGGATACCGCCGCAGCCTTCGATGGGAATGCGAACACCTACTGGCAGGCCGCTGCTCCATCCTCCGGAGACGTCACGCCCCCCATTCTTACGGTTGAATTTACACAGCCCACTACGTTCGATCGTGTAGTCACGATGGAACGGCTCAATGATGGCCAGCACATCACCGCGTATCGCATCGAAGTGGAAGAGCGTGGCCAATGGCGCGAGGTCGCGCATGCGCAGGCTGTCGGCCACAAGAAGGTCGATATCTTTCCCGCTGTAACCGGAACCAGGGTTCGCCTGACTCTGCTGGACACGAACGGGCCGGCGCAGATTCGGGAATTTCAGGTGTACAACGGCGGCATACCTTACTGAATATTTTGAGGAAGTGAGAAGCACAATGTCCACCAGCACTCCGCAACGGCAATATGCGCACCACATGCTGCGCGAGATCCATGAGCAGCCCGCCTCCCTGAATGCCGCGCTCGATCACTATGTTCGGGGTGGCTCGCTGGATCCGCAGTCCTTCAGTCCCGTCTACGAGTGGTTTCGCGACCACCACCAAATTGTTTTTTCCGCCTCCGGCTCCAGCCGCCACGCATCACTCGCCGGCGAGATCATGATTGAGGATGTCAGCGGCATGCCCGTTGACGTCGAGTATGCGAGCGAGTATGTCTATCGCGAGATCAATACGCTGACTAATCCTGGAATCATCGTGGTCTCGCAGTCCGGTGAAACGGCTGACACACTGGCCGCATTGCGTGAGGCAAAGCGCCGTCGACATGGCACCATAGCGGTTACTAATGTCGAGAACTCCACCATGGCCCGCGAAGCAGAGATCAGTCTGCCAACCTGGGCTGGCCGCGAGCTCGCCGTGCCGGCGACCAAGAGCTTCACCGCCCAGCTGTTGGTACTCAACCTCATAGCACTCGCATCGGGGGTCGCTCTGCAGACGCTATCTGATGAAACTCTGCGAGCGCATTTCAAGGAACTTGCTGATTTGCCCGGACTGATTGCCCGGCAGCTCGACGCGTGGGAGGGCCTGATGGAACAGATCGCCCGTGCGCTGCAAAACGTCGAGACGTATCTCTTTCTCGGCCGAGGTATTCATTACGCCATCGCGCGTGAGGGCGCGCTCAAGTTGAAGGAGTCGGCCTACCTGCAGGCCGAGGGCTACCCATCAGGTGAGCTCAAGCACGGTCCCAACGCGCTGGTCGGCTCGACCGCAGCCATCGTCGCGATCGCAACTGTTGATCGCAGCGAGCCCGGCTCTGTCGTGCGCTATGAGAAGAGCGTGCAACTGCTGCACGACCTGAAGAAGCAAGGAGCCACCGTGGTCGCATTAGGCAATGCCGGTGACAACGAGGTCGCCGACGCCGCAACGCACTTCGTTCCAATTGCGCCCACGCGCGAACACCTGCTGCCTCTCACCGAAGTGATCCCGCTGCAGTTCTTCGCATACTTTTGCGCCGTGCAGCGGGGTATTGATGTCGATAGCCCGCGCAACCTGACTAAGGCCGTGCTGGCGGAATAAGGCTTAGTGAATTGCGCCAGAGCCTGAGGCTGCTGTCACAAGTTTTCGCAACGAATCTAGGAACGTAAAGCGCACCAGAGCAGCAGGTTTCGCTGCATCATCAATGGCTGTGGTCCGAGCCTGTCCGAGAGCCGTTCCATGCAGCGCCGGATTATTAGGGTTGAGTTGGCTTAGCGTTTGCAGCCCAAGGTGTCCCAATTCGCCAAGCTGCTGCGCACGAATAGCGGCGTCACTCATCCGCGGATTCTGTTGCATTTGAGCCGCAAGCGTCGGCGCAATCTCCTGCCACTCCATGAATCGCCGCGTCAGCCGCGCTTCCGCCGCGGTGCTGTCCGAAGTCTTGTTCACCACCGCGTCCACGTCCTGCGCAATTTCAAATCGCGACGGCGGATCCGGCACGACCGTATCCACCAGCCGGTCGAGCGGTGTGTGACCGTCGGTGTGCTGGGTCTCAGAGCGCTCGCCAAAACTCACCGGCTCGAGCACGGCCGCGAGCGTACTCAATGCGGTGGGATTTACCTGCCCGCTAATGCTGCGCCGCATCATCGCGGGTCCCGTGATGTGCTTCAACCCCGCCTGCTCTAGCTCGATCGAAACCTTTGGCAGTCGCCGGTACATCGATACCACATCGCGATCGCTCTGCGGCGACCAGAAGCGTTCCGCCATGACCGCAGTACGCGGCCAGATGCGCGAGTCGATGGTGCGTTCGTTCAACTGCTCCGCCCACATGCACACCTCGCCGCCCAGGATGAGTTTCTGCTGCTCGGACGTCAGGGTCGTATCGGCGGGGATTGGATCCGCTAGGTAATGGGCCTCGTTGGTCTTCATTCCGTCGAGATAGTAGGGCGCAGAGAGAATGCCCGTATAGCCCTGGCGCGCGCCGGCGGCCAATGAATCCACGCCGCGCCACGACTGCACCATCACGTTCTTGGGCAGGCCGGGCACCAGGACTTCGTCCCAGCCAATCGGCTTTTTCCTGTGCTTTTCAACAATGCCAACCACACGCTGGCTGAAGTAGGTCTGCAACTGCGGCGCCGTTTCAAATCCTTTGCGCTTCATGAAGCGCGCGACGCGGGGGTTTGAAGTCCAGATTTTGCCCTCCACCTCATCGCCGCCAATGTGGAAGTACGCATCTGGGAAGATCTTCGACATCTCGCCGATGAAGCGGTTCAGGAAAACGTATGTGCTCTCGCGTGTCGGGTCCATCGCTTCATCGTGAATGCCGGCGACATCCGGCAATTGGAACGGTCCCTTGGAGCTGCCGAGTTGCGGATAGCCAACCATCCAGCTGACGCTATGGCCCGGGATATCGAACTCCGGCACTACGCGGATGCCGCGTGCACGCGCATAGGCTACAACCCCGCGCATCTCCTCCTGAGTGTAGAACTGGCCGTTCGATCCGACGCCGGTGAGTTTGGGATAGATCTTGCTCTCGGCGCGGAAGCCCTGGTCATCGCTCAGGTGCCAGTGAAAGACATTCAGCTTTACCATCGCCATGCCGTCCAGCGTGCGCTCGATCTGGTTGACGGGCTCAAAGTGGCGGCTTACGTCGATCATCAGCCCGCGCCAACGGAAGCGCGGCGTGTCCTGAATGCTGACCGCGGGAATGATCGCCGCATTTTCTTTCAACTGCACCAGCTGCAGCAGCGTCTCCATGCCATGGAAAGCACCGACAACTGTCGCGGCGTTCAACGTGATCAGTTTCGGCGTCACGATCAGCGAATAAGACTCGTCTTCATCGACAGACTGTACGGCTCCGCCCGGTCCCGAAACGTTCAGCACGATGGCGGCGGTCGACAGATCGCCGGCGACCTGGCTCGGAATGTGTGGCAGCGGCACGCCGCTTTCAAATTGCAGTCGCCTCATCATGCGCACTGTGCCTGCTTCGAGTCGTGCATTGTGGAAGCCGGCGTACGCCACGTGCATGCCGGGCTGTAGCGAGAAGCTGCCGGTACCTGCCTCGAAGTGTGAAGGCAGAGGCATCAATCCCAGCTCAGCCGTGTTCACGCTTACCGTCTGCTGGGCCTGCATGCTGCTTCCGTTCAAAAGTGTTGCCCATAATACAGCGGCCGCTGCAGTACCAAATAGCGTTTTCGCGACACCCCACCCGCCCGAATTCTGCATTCCTACTAACCTCCTGTTGGCTTCTCTTTTTCACACGCGCAGCACCTTTATGCCGCGCTCCACAAAGGGCGCAATCATCGCATCACTCGCTCCCGTGTCGGTCACCAGAGTTTGGATTTCCTGTATCGGACAAATCAATGCAGGACTCACCTGGCCTATCTTGGTGTGGTCAGCAACCGCGATGACTTCGCGCGCCTGCCTCTGCATCGCGCGGAAGATCACCGCCTCGTCCGCCTCGAGTGTCGTTGCGCCACGCTCCACATCCAGCCCGACAACGTTGAGGAACACTTTATCCAGATATACCTGGTTGATGAAGTGCACAGCCGCCGGGCCGCTGAGTGAGAATGACCATGCCCACGGCAGCACTCCACCGGTGATCGAGGTGCGGATACCCGCATGGTTGCAAAGCTCCATCCCGATGTTGATCGCGTTGGTCACCACCTTGATGTTCGTGCGATGCCGAATCGCGCGACCGATCTGCGTGGTCGTGGTGCCTGCCGTCAGCCCAATCGTTTCGTTCTCTCGAATCAGGTCTGCAGCTGCAAGCGCAATGCGCCGCTTCTCTTCCGCCGCGCGCTGCTCGCGTGCCTGAAACGAGGTGTCATAGCGGAACGGCTCATAGAGCAGCGGCTCCACCAGCGTCGCACCTCCATGCGTGCGTCGCACCAGCCCGCGGCGTTCTAGGCGGTTCAGATCGCGTCGGATGCTCGGCGCGGAGGTCTCGGCGGTAGCCAGCAACTCTTCGATGGTCGCCGACCCCTTTTGTAAAAGGAGCCGCATGATTTTTTCTTCGCGATCGTCTGTCTTTACCGACATACCTGTCTGCCGTTCACATTGAGGATGCAACTCGGTTTTGCCCCGCGCGTACGACTGGTATGGGAACGTCACCGAACCAACCTGGCCCGCCATGTCCGCACGCGAAAAAGTCGCGTATGTCTCTCCACGGTGGCCGGTCATAATAGAAACCGATTCCCGGATGAAGCGTGAAGTACTCGAAGATCACTATCGAGGCAACGAAACAAATCTGCATGACCAAGACCGGTGTAGAGTGGAGGCTTCTGGCTCTGTGCCGCACACATTTTTGCCGGAACACTGGAAGGCTGCGGCGCGTAGCGTCAGAAGCGATGGGCCAAGCCTACATCACGAAACTGCAGATGCGGGGCCAATTTTTGCTGATTTGAGGCAAAATGATCAGAGAAGTGTCCAGCAAATCGGTTGAAGGTCAATTTTCGATCGGGGTAGACCTCGGTGGGACCAACCTGCGGGTTGCCGTGTACCGTGCCGGGAGGCAGGTCACCGAACTCATCTCGCTGCCCACCCGACTTTCTCAGGGCCGCGAACGCGTCATCCACGATCTGAAGGAAGCCGTCATTGCCCTGCGCTCCCGCTTTGAAGCGCACGGCGAGTCTATCGGCATAGGGGTCGGCAGCCCCGGTCCGCTTGAACTGCCCGCCGGGATCATTCGGAATCCGCCAAATCTTCCCGGCTGGGACGGCTTTCATCTCCGTGCAGCGATTGAAGAGGCAATCAGCGAGCCTATCTTCCTTGACAGTGACGCCAACGCCGCGGCGCTTGCCGAGTTCGAACTCGGCTCGGCACGTGCTGCCCGCATTCACTCGCTATGCATGCTTACTCTGGGCACCGGCGTGGGCAACGGAATCATCCTCAATGACCGCATCTGGCATGGCAATAATGGCATGGCGGGAGAGGCCGGTCACCTGATGGTCGAACCTGACGGCATGGCTTGCCCCTGTGGCAGCCGTGGCTGCGTGGAGTTGTATGCCTCCGCCACTGGAGTCGTTCGCATGGCCAAAGAAGCGAACGATCCCATATTGGCTGCCGCTCTGCCTCGAAATCCAGCTGACTGGACATCGCATGCAGTGGCCAATGCGGCAATCGCCGGGAATGCTACTGCCATCGCCATCTTTCAGCGGGTCGGCCGTGCTCTCGGTATCGCATTCGGCGGAGTCGCCAACATGCTCAACCTCCCGCTGTACGTCGTTGCCGGTGGTCTGTCGAATGCGTGGGATTTGTTCGCTCCCGCCATGTTTGCGGAGATGCGCCTGCGCAGCTATGTATATCGGCTCACCGCGGCCGCGCCGGGCGATCCTCTCGATACCCCCGGCAAGAGCTTTGTCCGCCGCGCTGAACTGGGATCGGATGCCGGCATCCTCGGGGCTTGCCTCCTCCCGTTTACGCAGGACGAGGAAGCGCTCGGCCGCAGCCTCGCACAACCCACAGAAGCAACCTGAAAGAGGTCCGCATCGATGGTTACACGCCGTACATTTCTGGGAACGCTCTCACTTGCTGCCTGTTCGAACGTCGCGCTTCCGCGCGGCTTCTCGCAACGCATGCTGCAGGCCGCCGGAGCGGCTGACAGCGAAGACGTGACGCGCCATGTCAACATCATCATCGGCACCGGCGGTCACGGGCACTGCTTTCCCGGCGCCACTGTGCCCTTCGGTGCGGTGCAGCTCAGCCCGGACACGTACGACGATGGCTGGGACTGGTGCGCCGGCTACCATCGTAGCGACAGCTCTATCATGGGCTTCAGCCATACTCATCTCAGCGGCACCGGCTGCGGCGACCTGCTGGACATCCTTGTCATGCCGCGTACCGGTGACGTCAAACTTGAGCCCGGAACTCGCGAAGATCCTGAGAGTGGCTATCGCTCGCGCTTTTCTCATGATGACGAAGCGACGGAGCCCGGCTACTACTCGGTTTTGCTGAAGGACACCGGCATCCACGTCGAACTTACCGCTACTGAGCGTACCGGCTTCCACCAGTACACATTTCCTGCGCAGGCGCAAAATGCTCACTTCGTTGTCGATCTGACTCACGCCTACCAGAGCCCAAAACACCCCGTCCGCGAGGCTGAGCTCACTATCGACCCAGACAATCGGATCGTCACCGGCGGCCGCACCGTCGACTCCTGGGCGCCAGGACGCCAGATCTATTTCGCTATGGAGTTCTCCGCGCCTTTCACGAAGGGGCAGCTCTATTCTGATCGCCAGCCGATCGATGGCAAGACGACAAAAGGCAAGGCGCTTCAGGCGGTTCTGCACCTCGATCCCCCCATTGGAAAGCCAGTGCACGTGCGCTGCGGTATCTCCGCCGTGAGCGCGGCAAACGCCCTCAAAAATCTCCGCGCGGAGCAACCAGACTGGGACTTCGCCGCCACGCGCGCGAAAGCGAAAGCATCATGGCAGCGCGAGCTGAGTCGCATCCGGATCGACGGTGCGACGTCCGACCAGCAAGCCATCTTCTACAGCTCGCTCTACCACATGATGTGCGCGCCTACACTCATGGACGATGTCACCGGCGAATACCGCGGCATGGATGGACAGGTGCATACCCTCGCTGCCGGGGAACACAATTACTCCAGCTTCTCGCTTTGGGACACCTTCCGCTCTCTGCATCCGGCATTCACCCTCTTTCAGCCCGCACGCGTTCCATCGATGGTCAATTGCCTCGTCGCCATGGCAGAGCAGAGTCCCGCGGGCATGCCGGTGTGGCCTCTGCAGGGTGAAGAGACCGGCACCATGACCGGCTATCACTCGGCGAGCGTCATGGCTGAGGCATGCGTCAAAAATTTTCCCGGAATCGACTGGGAGCGTGCCTACAAGGTCATGCGCAAGCGCAACATGGACGACGACTACCGCGGTCTCGGGCTCTACCGCAAGGATGGCTACATTCCTGCTGATCTAGAAGAGGAGTCGGTATCGAAGACGCTCGAATATGACTACGGCGACTGGTCTTGCGCGCACGTGGCAAAGAAACTTGGCCGGAACGACGATGTCGCCATCCAGCTCAAGCGCTCGCAGAACTACCAGCACCTCTTCGACAAGAAGACACTCTTCGTCCGTGCCAAGCTCGCGAATGGCAGCTGGGCTGAGCCCTTCGATCCCAAGGAGATGGGCCACTCGAAAAAATGGCGTGACTATACCGAGTCAAACGCCTGGCAGACCACCTTCGGCGTCCAACACGATATCAAAGGCCTGATGGACCAATTTGGGGGGCGTGAACCGTTCCTCACCAAGCTCGACTCTCTTTTCAATCAGAGCTCAGAGTTGCCAGCCGATGCGCCGCCTGACATCGCGGGCCTTATAGGCCAATACGCCCACGGCAATGAGCCCTATCACCACATCGCGTATATGTACGTATATGCCGGTGTTCCCTATAAAGCGCAGGAGCGGATACGTTTTATCCTCGATACCCTCTATCACAATGATCCCGACGGCCTTGCCGGCAACGAGGACTGCGGCCAGATGTCTGCCTGGTACGTGATGAGCGCGCTCGGCCTGTACGCCGTCGATCCGGTTAGCGCCACTTACGTGCTGGGCACCCCACTCTTCGAGAACGCGAAGGTCAACCTTGCCGGCGGCAAGACATTATCGATTGAAACGAAACGCAGCAGCCCCTCGCAGAAATATGTGCAATCGGTCGCACTTAACGGCAAACCGCTCGACCGCCTCTGGGTTCGTCACAGCGAACTCGTCGACGGCGCAACTCTTACCTTCACCATGGGTGACCAGCCCAACCATCAGCTCGGGGCAGATCCGAAGGTCGCGCCGCCCTCGCTCACCGCATGATTGCAAACTCCGTCACCACGCGCCGCGCCTTTCTGGGCGGCGCCGTGTCCGTCGCTGCGGCAGCAGCGACGCCCCGCCGCATCTACGCGCAAATTAAGCCCACGGATCTCCATCAACGCCCCGCGCTCGCAGACCGCCGCTTTTCGAGCCCAGCCGTCGAAGCGGCCATCACTCGTGTGGGCGCCCGCATTGCCGACCCCGAGTTGCGACTCATGTTCGGCAACTGCCTTCCCAACACGCTCGACACCACCGTCTTCCCCGGCACCTTCGAAGGCCATCCTGACACTTTCGTCATCACCGGCGACATCGATGCCATGTGGTTGCGGGACTCCTCGGCGCAGGTGTGGCCCTACCTGCCTTTCGCGCGTGAGGACAAGCAACTCGCCTCGCTCATCGAAGGCGTCATTCGTCGCCAGAGCCGGTGCATTCTCATCGATCCCTACGCCAACGCCTTCCTACGCTCTGCGTCCGACAAACCCCTCTCCTGGTCCGTCCACGATGAGACCGAAATGCTTCCCGGCGTCGGCGAGCGCAAGTGGGAGGTTGATTCGCTTTGCTATACCATTCGCCTCGCACACGGCTACTGGAAGGCTACCGGCAGCGCCGCTCCTTTTGACCAGCAGTGGCGAGCCTCTGCCCATCGCATAATCCAGACCTTCCGCCAGCAACAGCGCAAAGACGGTCGCGGCCCTTACCACTTCCAGCGTAGCTCCCCTGTCCCCACTGACACCGTGCCGCTCTCTGGCTACGGCAATCCCGCACGGCCGGTGGGACTTATCTACTCCATGTTTCGCCCGTCGGACGACTCCTGCATCTACCCGCTCTTCATCCCTGCCAACCACTTCGCTGTCGTCAGCCTGCGCCAGCTTGCGGAGATCGCCAACTCCGTTCTCCACGACGTCGAGTTGGCGAACGAATCCATCGCCCTCGCGAAGGAAGTAGAGACAGCCCTCGCGCAGCATGGTCACGCAAGCAATAGAAATGGCGACGTCTCGTGGGCCTACGAAGTCGATGGCTACGGCAACACCCTCCTGATGGACGACGCCAACGCCCCCGGCTTACTCTCACTTCCATACCTCGGTTGCTGTGCAGTCAACGACCCGGTGTATCAGCGCACGCGCGCCTGGGTGCTCAGCCTGGACAACCCGTACTTCTTCCGCGGCAAGGCAGGCGAGGGAATCGGAGGTCCGCACCAGGGCCTGAACTACATCTGGCCTATGTCGATTCTCTTCCGCGCCTTCACCAGCACGGACGATCAGGAAATCCGCTCCTGCCTTCGCACGCTGCGGGACACAACTGCCGGCACGCAGTTCCTGCACGAGTCCTTCCAGAAGGACAACGCAGCGGATTTTACGCGCGCATGGTTTGCGTGGGCCAACACGCTTTTCGGAGAATTCATCCTGCATTTGGCGGAGACGAACCCAGCAATTCTAAGCAGCCCGCTCTGACGCTGCCACTCAGCTACCATCGAGATATGTCTCAACCAATCGCCGTCGTCGATGCCTTTACAGCGGAGCCATATCGCGGCAACCCTGCAGGCATCTGCGTTCTGCCTGCCCCGGCATCCGATGCATGGATGCAGTCCGTCGCCATTGAGATGAATCACGCCGAGACTGCATTCTTAACCAAGCGCGGAGCAAGCAATGATGACGGTTACGATCTGCGGTGGTTCACGCCCGGCGGCGAGGTCGATCTCTGCGGTCACGCTACGCTTGGTAGCGCCCATTATCTGTGGGAGAGCGATATCCTCGGCTCTACGGAACAGGCGCGCTTCCACACCCGAAGTGGTCTACTGACAGCCCAACGGGTTGTCGTCGACGGCACACCATGGGTCGAGCTCGACTTTCCTTCCGAACCCGTCTCTCCGGCCGAAGCGCCGAAGGGTCTAGCCGCCATTCTGGGAGCCGATCCGGTGTTCGTTGGCCGTAACCGCATGGATCATCTGGTCGAGTTGAAAGACGAATCGACTGTCCGCTCACTGAAGCCTGACCTGAAACAGATCGCGCTTTTGTCCGAAGCAGAGGACGTGCGTGGCATTATTGTCACGGCGGCAGGAACGGATGGCAAAGCCGACATCGTGTCCCGCTGCTTCTTTCCGAGTTTTGGGATCGATGAAGACCCGGTCACCGGTTCCGCGCACTGCGCGCTCGCTCCGTACTGGATGCAGCGCATCGCGAAGCAGGAGATCGTCGCCTATCAGGCTTCTCCTCGAGGCGGCTGGCTTCGTCTCCGCGTTGCAGGAAATCGCGTCAAGTTGAGAGGGCAGGCACTGACGACTCTGCGCGGTGCCCTTGCTCACGACCCTCGCTAACTCGGCAGCTTGAGCTGCTCGGCCGCAGGCACATCGCCCTCGGGCCGGAAGCAAGCGCGGCAGCGCGCTTCATACATCCCTGAGGCGCCCACCATCACAAGCTGCTGGCTAGCTCCGAGTCGCTGCGTGTGGATCGCTGGCGCTCCGCACACCATGCACAC
>Ga0163163_10002755_pt1 | contig 14828 bp, 9 predicted proteins | sample S65metaG_FD_119766 | JGI IMG/M metagenome (GOLD analysis project Ga0163163, IMG submission 119766) | Switchgrass rhizosphere microbial communities from Kellogg Biological Station, Michigan, USA - S6-5 metaG | ecosystem: Host-associated > Plants > Roots > Rhizosphere > Soil | place: USA: Michigan... | reverse complement strand
TGCTGTTCGAAGTCGTCGTCGAACAATACGTCGACGCGTCGCAACGTGACGATTGTGTCGCCCGGCCTGCCGACGACAAGCAGATCGCGCGCCGGGGAGTAATCGAAACTCATGCTGCCGCCGCCACTCACGAATCCGCCAAACACGCTGTTGTTCGACGTGATCGGGCCCGGGTATGCCTTGTCACCGAGCAACGCCGTAACCGCGCCGCCCTGGAAAACACCGTTATCGCTCCAGTTGCCGCTCTGTACGGCGTAAATGCCGTAGGCGAACGCTTTCAGGTTGCCGTTGCCGACGTAGTCGTTGATCAGTTGGCCGTATACGGAGTTGCTCGTGGAGACAGCGCCTTTTGTCCCGGTCTTGCCGTTGCCCCACGTAAACGCTCCGGCATCGGTGGCGACTCCGTTGTCCCAGTACGCACCGGTGACCGCATAGTTGCCGTTGCTCAGCGCGATGACGTTGCTGCCGACTGCGTCGTTGGCCGCGGAGCCCACGAGCGAGTTGCCACTCGAAACAGCGCCGGTCGTTGCCGCGCTGCCAATACCCCAGGTAGCAGCGCCGCGTCCGCCATTCCAGGAGGATGTGAAGGCAACGTAGTTGCCGTTGGTGAGCGCCACGAGATAGCTGCCGACGGTGTCGTTGGCGCTGCTGCCGTGCAGGGAATTTCCTACGGCGACTGCGCCTTTCGGGTTGCCATTCGCGCCGTTGCTCCAGGTGACGGCACCGATGTTGCCGCTCCACGCTGGGCTGCCAACCACGTAGTTTCCGTTGGTCAGCGCGACAATCTGCGAACCGACTCCGTCATCGGCGGCGCTGCCGATCAGGGAGTTGCCCGATGCCACCGTTGCATTGGTGCCCGTCGCGCCGTTGCCCCAGGTCACGGCGCCACGGTTCCCGTTCCAATATGGGCTGTTGACGGCATAGTTGCCGTTGCTCAGAGCGACGGCGCCGTAGTAGCCGACATAGTCATTCGCTGCGCTGCCGACGATCGACGGATTGGCCGGGATCGAGCCCATCGTGCCGCCGTTGCCGTTGCCCCACGTCGCCGCACCCGCGGTGTTGTTCCAATTGCTGCTCGCCACGATGTAGTTGCCGTTGGTGAGCGCCGTGACGCCGTCGCTGGAGACGGTATCGGTGGTCAGCGTGCCGGTGAGCGAATTGCCCGCCGACACCGCGCCGTTCGGCTGGCCATTGCTGCCGTTGACCCAGGTGGCCGCGCCGAGGCCGCCGTTCCAATTGGAACTGGCGACGACGTAGTTGCCGTTGGTCAACGCAACGATCCGCGCACCGACCCCGTCGAACGCGGTGCTGCCGACCAATGAATTGCTCGCCGAAACGGTATCCGCTGTGACTCCGCCACCACTGATCCAGGTGGCCGCGCCGCGCGCTCCGTTCCAGCCGGAACTCGAAACGACGTAGTGTCCATTCGTGAGTGCGGTGACGCCGTAACCTACTTGGTCGCTCGCCGCGGTACCGGTGAGCGAATTGAGGACGCCCACCGCACCGCTTACGCCGACGGTGCCGCTGCCCCAAGTGGCTGCGCCGACCGCTGCGGTGCCGGCGTTGGCCCAGTTGGGGCTGGAGACGACGTAGTTGCCGTCGCTGAGCGCGGTGACGCCCTGAGATCCCACCATGTCGCTTATCTGTGAGCCGACCAGCGAGTTCAACGCGCTGACGACCGCCGTGGCACCCGTCCCCCAACCGGTATTGGCATCGGCGAACGTCACCGCGCCCGCTTGTGAACCCGGAGTATTCTGCCAATACGGACTCGGCACCACGAAGTTGCCGTTCTTGAGAACGACGATATGGGCTTGACCGACGGCTGCGCCGATGGAATCGCCTTGCGTGCCGCCGACTAGAGTGCTGACCAGCGTGCCGTCGGGCTGGTACAGATATACGGCGCCGGCAAACGACAAACCGCCTACGGTCGCATTGGGATCGACGACGACGACATTGCCGTTGGGCAGCGCGATCACATAGAAACCGAACGCAACGCTGCCGGCGGGCCCGTGAATATCGATTTGCCCGGCGGCACATGTGCCGGTGATCAACAACGTGATCAATAGCAGCGCGCGCGAGTAAGGATGAAGCCAGGAACAGGAACGCATGATGTACTCCTTGCCGGTGGGATGGCGCAATCGTGCGCATGTGCGCTCGAGCGCGCCTGACAGGAGGCGGACATCAAACGGACGCCACACGGACATCGCGAGAAATCAATCACTTGCGCCGCTGTGCTAGAGTACGCGCCGCAAGATTTGGCCAACTCCGTACAGGCGTTGACATGCTTCTGTCGAGTTCCGGCTCGCGTTCCCCAACCATCGTCGGCTACTCCTTCAAAGGTGTGACGGTCGACGTGCAGCGCGCGCGCCTGCATGTGGAAGGGCAGGAAGTCGCCGTCGGTGCGCTGGCGCTGAAGTTGTTGCGCATCGTCTGCGAGGCGAACAGCGCCCTGGTCGACCGGCAAACTCTGTTCGCACAGATCTGGCCGCGCCAGACCATCTCCGATGAAGCGTTGACCAAGCTTATCGGGCGCACGCGCGAGCTGCTCGGTCCTTACGGCGCCGCACTCGTCACGGTGCGGGGCCAGGGCGTGCGACTGGATGCCGAAATCAGTCCGCAATTCGAGCTGCAGTACCCCGAATCTGCGTCATCTGCGGCACGCTCGAACAACCTTATCGACTTTCCATCCGCCACTGTGCCGCAGGTCGTGCCGCAGAAGCGTTGGTTGCGCCTGGCCGCCGTTGCGGTCGGCATGAGCGCGCTGCTCGTCATCGGGGCGCTGCTCTGGTGGCACAAGTCGGACGAGATGATTGGCCCGGCTTACGCGTTGCGCGCGAGTGACCTTCAAGCCAGTCGTGCGCAGACCCCCGAGTTGATACAGGCCGCTTTCACCGCGCGCGGCAACGGCGAACTCAGCCACGCGCGCGCGATGATGCGCAGCGCACACGAATCGGACCCGACCAGTCCGGTACCGGCGATGATGCTGGCATGGTGGGAAGCAGACGTCTCGCCCAACTCGGCACCGCACTGGATCGACGCGGCGCGTGCACGCCTGCACGACGATTCGTCGGCGTACCTGCGCTTGATGATCGATTACTTTGATGCACGTAGCAGCGGCCACGATGTGCGCGGACCGATCAATGCATTGCTCGATTTGCGTCCGCAGGCATGGGCGCTGCAGTTCGCCCGCGCGCACGATCAGCTCGGCAATCACGAATTTGCCGGGGCGCTCAAGTCACTGCAACAGATTCCGCGGGATACTCCGGATGCAGACCAGTTGGCGGATATCCTCGCCGACCGCGTCTCGCTAGGCGACGCGGTCGCGGCATCGCAGGTGACGCCTGCGATCACCCGCGACGCCGTACTCAACGCGTGTCTGCAAGGTCGTTTCGCTTACTCGCGTGGCGCGCTTGACGAGGCTGTCGCCGCGTTCGATCGCTGTCGCGAGACTGCATTGGTGCGTCGCGATTATCTGCATGCGCGCGACGCTGCTGCGTACGCGGCGCTGGCTGCCGTGGAGGCGAACACCGCCGATGCGGTGCAGCGCGTCGACAGTGCCTCGCGCCTGTGCCACGAACAGCAGGTGCAAAGTTGCGAGAATGAGTTGCTGGCACTGCGCGCCTTTCTCGAAGCGCGTGCCGGGCACACCGACACCGCTGCTGCGACTGTGGCCGAAGCGTGGCAACACAACCGCTGGGACTGGGCCAAGCCGCCGTTGGTGCTGGTCGCGCTGGAAAACGATCTGCCCGCCCCGGCGGACCCGGCCGAAGTGGCGCGGGGGGTTCCGCGCGACACGGTTTTCGGGGGCGTCTCCGACCTGCTGCTGGCATGGCGCGCGTTTGCTGCGGGCGATCGCGCCGACGCGCGCGGCCTGCTCGAGCGTGCGCGTGAACACGGCGTTGCGCAGACTTACCATGCGGAAGACGCAATGCTGCTCGCGGCGCGCCTGGGCGAATCGGCAGCGACGTGCCGCGTCGATCCGCCGTATCCGAATCTGTTGCGGTTGAGCGCCTGTGTGGCACTGCAGGGTCTGAAAAAACCCTAACCGCTGCCGGCTTGGCGACGGGTACGGACCTAAGTCGGCGAGGCCAGCCGTCATACAGCGCAAGTATGACTTCTGCCCTATCGCGCCTCTGCGCGAACCGAGTAAGCTGCGCAGCGGCCCCACCACTCAAGCCCACGAAAGTGGCTCCCGCTGATCCAAGGATGTTGTCGGCTTGAGTGGTGGGGTTATTTTTGAGTTTTCCAGTCCCCAGGGAGTTCCCATGCGCACGCAGGCTGTGCTCGTTTTCGGTGTGATTTCGTTGGCCGCGGCAAGTGCCGCGCACGCACTTAGCGTCGATGAATTGGTTGCGAAGAACGCCGCGGCGCGCGGTGGGCTCGACAAGGTGCAGGCGATCAAGTCGCTCAAGCTCGAGGGCAAGCTGCGCTTCGGCGGCAGTCTTGATCTGGGTTATCTGCAGTACAACAAGGCGCCGGATTCGGTGCGTACCGAAGCGACGGTGCAGGGCCTCACTCAGGTGCAAGCCTGGGACGGCAAGGAGGCCTGGCAGATTTCCCCGTTCCAGGGCCGCAAGGATCCCGAGCGCCTGTCGGCGGACGACGCGAAGGCACTGGCGGACGACGCCTACATCAGCGGTGTGTTGATCGACGCCACTGCGAAAGGCAGCAAGGTCGAATACCTCGGCACCGAGGACATCGACGGCACGCAGGCGCACAAGCTCAAGGTCACGCTCAAGAGCGGCAATATCGAATACGTATATCTGGACCCGGACCATTTCCTGGAAATCCGCACGGTCGCGCAGCGCAAGGTGCGCGGCGCGGAAAGCGAAAGCATTTCCGATTACGGCGATTACGAAGAGGTGAACGGCGTGTACTTCCCGTTCTCGATCGCAACGCACAGCAAGGATGGCGGCGGCGACGTGCAGGTCACGATCGAAAAGGCCCAGGCGAACGAGTCGATTGATGCGGCATTGTTCGCATTCCCCAGCAAGCCGGCCAAGTGAGCACGAGGACGAAACTGATGAACAACCAACATATTCTGTGCTCCGCGCTGGCGTTCGCGCTGTGCGCGCTGACCGGCTCTGCGACGGCCGCCGACAAACATGCGGCTGAAGTACGTTTCGACGCCGGCACCGTATCCGGCCTCGGCGCGCGCAATATCGGCTCGGCGGCGATGAGCGGGCGCATCGCTGCGCTCGATGCCATCGCCGGCAAGGACGGCAAGACCCTGATGTACGTCGGCGCGGCGTCCGGCGGCGTGTGGAAGTCGACCGATGGCGGCACATCGTTCAAACCCGTGTTCGACAAACAGTCGGTGCAGTCGATCGGCGCGGTCGCGATCGATCCGTCGACGCCGAGCACGGTCTGGGTCGGCAGCGGCGAGGGCTGGACACGCAATTCGGTATCCGTCGGCGACGGCATCTACAAATCCACCGATGCCGGCGAGACCTGGACGAACATGGGCCTGCCCAATTCCGAGCGCATCACGCAGATCATCGTTGATCCACGCGGTGGCGACACGGTGTACGCCTGTGTGCCGGGCAAGCTGTGGAGCGACTCGTCCGATCGCGGCCTGTACAAGACCAGCGATGGCGGCAAACATTGGGAACTGGTGCTCAAGGGCGGCAACCTGTCGACCGGCTGCGCGTCGGTCAGTGTCGATCCGAAGGATTCGAACGTACTGTTCGCCTCGTTGTGGGACTTCCGGCGCAAGGGCTGGACGTTCCGCTCCGGCGGCGAATCGGCAACAGCCAAGTCTGGCAGCGGTCTGTATCGTTCGGCCGACGGCGGCAAGTCGTGGACGGAAGTCAGCGAAGGCGCGAACAAGGGCTTTCCGCAGAAACCGTATGGCCGCATCGCGGTGACGATCGCACCGTCGAATCCGCAGATCGTGTATTCGTTCGTCGAATCGACCGACTCGGCGTTGTACCGCTCCGATGACGGCGGCAAGACCTGGGACAAGCGCGACAAGAGCCAGTTCATGGTGTGGCGTCCGTTCTACTTCGCACGTCTGTTCGTCGATCCGACCAATCCCGATCGCCTGTTCAAGCCTGACTTGGGGTTAGTGACGAGCGTGGACGGCGGCAAGAGTTTTTCGGGCAGCGGCGGCGGCACGCACGGCGATCATCATGCCCTGTGGATCGACCCGAGCAATCCGCAACACGTGCTCACCGGCGACGATGGCGGCTTGTGGCAGTCGTACGACGGCGGCAACAAGTGGTGGAAGCAGAACAATCTGCCGGTCTCGCAGTTCTACCATGTCAGCCTCGATGCTGCGGATCCGTTCCAGGTTTACGGTGGTCTGCAGGACAACAGCTCGTGGGTCGGCCAGTCCGAATATCCGGGCGGCATCACCAACGCGCAGTGGGAAAACATGTACGGCGGCGACGGCTTCTGGATGTTCGCCGACCCGTCCGATGCCGATTACATCTACGCCGAATACCAGGGCGGCAATATCGGCCGCGTCAATCGTCGCACGCATCAGCTGCGCGGCATCCAGCCGACCGCGAACTACCAGGAAAAACTGCGCTGGAACTGGAATACGCCGATCGCGCTGTCGCCGAACGAGAAGGGCACGATCTACATCGGCGCACAGTTCCTGTTCCGCTCGCACGACCACGGCCAGAGCTGGGACCGCATCTCGCCCGATCTGACCACGAACGATCCGCAGAAACAGAAGCAGGAGGAATCCGGCGGCGTCACGGTCGACAATTCCTCGGCCGAAATGCATACGACGATCTACTCGATCAGCGAATCGCCGAAAGCCGCGGGCACGATCTGGGTCGGCACCGACGACGGCAACGTGCAGCTCACGCGCGATGGCGGCAAGAGCTGGAACAACGTGGTCAAGAACGTCAAAGGCGTGCCCGAGCATTCATGGGTATCGTGGGTGCAGGCCAGCAACTTCGACGCCGGCACGGCCTATCTCGCGTTCGATCGCCACACCTTTGGCGACCTGACGCCGTATCTGTACAAGACGACGGACTACGGCAAGTCGTGGACCGCGCTGGTTTCCGAGAAGGACAGCAAAGGCCTGCGCGGCTACGCGCATGTGATCAAGGAAGACACGGTCAAGCCCGACCTGCTGTTCGCAGGCACCGAGTTCGGCTTGTGGATCTCCAACGACGCTGGCGCGCATTGGGCGCAGTTCAAGGGTGCCGAGTTCCCGGCCGTCGCGGTGCGCGATCTGGCGATCCAGGAACGCGATGCGTCGCTCGTGCTCGCCACGCACGGCCGCGGCATCTGGATCATCGATGACCTCACGCCGCTGCGTGCGCTCGACGCCAAGACGCTGGCCAGCGAAGCGGCGTTCTTGCCGGTCAAGCCGGTGCAGCAGCGCATCAGTGCGTTCGGTGGTTGGGCCAATGGCGACGCCGTGTTCGAAGGCGCCAATCCGAAATCCGGCGCGGACATCGCGTACTACCAGAAATCGCGTCATTTGTTCGGCAAGCTGACGATCGACGTGCTCGACGCGAATGGCAAGGTCATCGACACCTTGCCCGCCAGCGTGCGCCGCGGCATCAACCACGTGTACTGGTCGATGCGCGTCAAGCCGCCGCGCGTGCCGCCGGCGGCGCAAGTCGCCTTCAATTCGACGCAGGGTCCACGCGTGCCGCCGGGTACCTATACGGTGCGCATGACCAAGGGCAAGGACGTTTACACGACCAAGGTCGACGTTGGCCTGGATCGGCGCGTGAGCTACACGGCGGCCGATCGTCAGGCCCAGTACGACGCAGCGCTGCGCGTGCGCGATCTGTTCGGCCAAATGAGCGACCTCGTGTTCAAGATCAACGCCGTGCGCGCGCAGATCGGTGCGGATACTGCCAAGCTCCCGGAAAAAGACGCGCTGCGCAAATCGCTCGCGGATCTGGACGACAAGGCCGATACGATCCGCAAGAAGATCGTCGCGACCAAGGAAGGCGGTGCAATCACCGGCGAGGAACGCCTGCGCGAGCACGCCGACACGCTGTACGGCGCGATCATGTCCTACGACGGCAAGCCGGCGGATTACCAGCTCACGCGCATCGACGTGCTCAAGCGTGAACTCGGCGATGTGGCGGCCGATTTCACGAAGTTCGAGCAAACCGATCTGGGCAAGGCGAACGAAGCGCTGAAGGCCGGCAAACTCGAGCCGATCGCAGTGCCTGCCGCCGCGCCCGCCGAAGAAGGCGGTTCGAGCGCCGATGCGGTGAAGGCGTATTTCAGCCGCTTCGAACAGGATTGATCGAGCGGCTCTCCTGCGCATCGTCACGCCGCGCGATTGAAAGCGCGGCGTGACCGTGGGAGAATCATTGCATACCAATCAGAGGTGGCTCGCGGGCAACCGCCAGCCGAGTGTGCGACATGTCAACTAGGACTACGAACGAATAACGACTGACGCGCACGCCTCGAGAAAAAAGGGCGCGTTGCGCCCTTTTTTTTGGTCCGTCATTCCGGCCATGGATTGGCCGGAATCCAGCAGGCAGGACGCCACCATGAAGACGCTGGATTCCGGCTTGCGCCGGAATGACGGAGGTACTGGATACTTCATCATGGTCAATATCACGCTTCCCGATGGCAGCAAACGCCAATACGAAAATCCACTGACGGTGCAGGATGTCGCCGCGTCGATCGGCGCCGGCCTGGCCAAGGCGGCGCTCGCGGGCAAGGTCGACGGCAAGCTCGTCGACACCTCGTTCCGCATCGACAGCGACGCGAACGTTGCGATCATCACGGACAAAAGTCCCGAGGCGCTCGAAATCATCCGCCACTCCACCGCGCATCTGCTCGCGCAGGCGACGCAGCGGCTGTTCCCGGACACGCAGGTCACGATCGGCCCGGTCGTGGAAAACGGTTTTTACTACGATTTTGCGCGCAAGACGCCGTTCACGCCCGACGATCTGCTCAAGATCGAGGCGGAGATGAAGAAGATCGTCTCCGAAGCGCTGCCGGTGCAGCGCAGCGTGATGGCGAAAGATGCCGCGATCGAATTCTTCAAGGGCAAGGGCGAGCAGTTCAAGGCGCAGATCATCGATGACATCATCCCGTCGGGCGAGGAAATCTCGTTGTACGGGCAGGGTGACTGGGTCGATCTGTGTCGCGGCCCGCACGTGCCGAACACGGCCAAGCTCGGCGCGTTCAAGCTCATGAAAGTCGCCGGCGCGTATTGGCGTGGCGATGCGAACAACGAGATGCTGCAGCGCGTCTACGGCACAGCGTGGCTCAACGACAAGGACTTGAAGGCGTATCTGCATCAGCTTGAAGAAGCCGAGAAGCGCGACCATCGCAAGATCGGCAAGGCGCTGGATCTGTTCCACATGCAGGAGGAAGCGCCGGGCCTGGTGTTCTGGCATCCGAAAGGCTGGTCGATCTGGCAGGTCGTCGAGCAGAAGATGCGCGGCGTCTATCGCGCCAGCGGCTACCAGGAAGTGCGCGCGCCGCAGGTGCTCGACGTATCGTTGTGGAAGCGCTCGGGCCACTGGGACAACTACAAGGAGAACATGTTCTTCACCGAATCGGAGAAGCACACGTATGCCCTGAAGCCTATGAATTGCCCGGGCCATGTGCAGATCTTCAATCACGGCCTGCGCAGCTATCGTGACCTGCCGATCCGCTACGGCGAATTCGGCGGCTGCCATCGCAACGAACCTTCCGGCGCACTGCACGGCATCCTGCGTGTGCGCGGATTCACACAGGACGACGGCCATATCTTCTGTACCGAGGATCAGATCGAGTCCGAAGTGACCGCTTTCCATCAGCAGGCCATGCAGGTATATGCCGAATTCGGTTTCACCGATGTGCAGCTCAAGATCGCGCTGCGTCCGGAACCGCGCCTCGGCGACGATGCGACCTGGGACAAGGCGGAGAACGCGCTGCGTGCGGCATTGCGCTGTGCCGGCGTGGAATGGCAGGAACTGCCCGGTGAAGGCGCGTTCTACGGACCGAAAATCGAATATCACCTGCGCGATGCGATCGGCCGCACCTGGCAGCTCGGCACGATGCAGGTCGACTTCATGATGCCGCAGCGCCTCGGCGCCGAGTACGTCGACGAGCACAGCGCCAAGCGCCATCCGGTGATGCTGCACCGGGCCATCGTCGGTTCGATGGAGCGTTTCATCGGCATCCTGATCGAGCATCACGCCGGGCAGTTCCCGGCGTGGCTGGCGCCGATCCAGGCCGTGGTGATGAACATCACCGATGCGCAGGCCGACTACGTGAACGACGTCGTGCGCCAACTCGTCGAGCAAGGGTTGCGTATCGAAGCCGACACCCGCAACGAAAAGATCGGCTACAAGATCCGCGAACACACGCTGCAGAAAGTGCCGTATCTGCTCGTAATCGGCGACCGCGAAAAGGAGCACAATCAGGTCGCCGTGCGCACACGCGCGGGTGAGGACTTGGGCAGCATGACCGTAGCCGCGTTCATCGAGCGCTTAGGCGCAGAGCACTAGATGTCCGCACGGCGGCAATCGCATGCCGCATGGATCGTCTGCACGCTGGCACTCACGTGGCCGTGGTCGTGCTACGCCGATTACAGCAACATGCTGAGCTCAAAACCCGAGATCATTTTGGGCCTTGCCGGGCTACTTGCGCTGCCCACGGCGGCGACGTCGTTGGTGATCGAAGCGATCGCCCCGCGGCGGCGCGTACCGCTGTGGCTAAGCATCCCCGCAGGATTGGCGGCCGCTGTGGCGATAACGCTAGCGCTGACGGCCGGCAAACACCATGTCGACGGCGCCTTCTTCATCCTTTGGTTCGCAATTCCGCCATTGGTCGTACTGGCATTGCGTGCGGCGGTGACGGATCCGCCGCTGCGCCTTGGCATCGGTTGGGCGCTAGCCATTTCCGCTTTTGCGCTCGGCAAAAAGCTTGATCCCGATCCGGAAAAAACCGCCGCGCTGATCGGTGGTGCAGCGATGTGTTTGTCGTTGTGGAGCATCGCGGTGTTGGTGCTGTGTAAGAAGGGCGTGCGGCCTGAGCCCGCGCCTGCGCGCAGCCAGCGCTCGGAGTTGCGCAGCTCGGCAGTCGCCGCCACGCGAAGGGTGCACGATGTCGCGCGTCCGCTGCTCAACCGGATCGAACAGGTTTTAGCGCCTGCGGAGACGGGACTTTCCTGGTGGCTCGGCGCGGCGCTGGTGTTCTATTTCGGCATCGGCGCCGCGGTTGCACATGGCAATCTCGGCGGCGGTAGCTGGATCTACGCCGAGGTGCAGGGATTCATCGATCTGTTTGGCTTGCCGCCGCTCAGGATCGCGCAGTCGAAGCAGCTCTGGTGGCTGATCGGCTTGCCCTGGTCGCTTGTTGTCGGTGCTGCGGTGTGGGGCCTCGCCGGGCTAATGGGTGCGTTCAATCCCGGCCGAGTGCGCTGGGTGAGGTTCGCAGCCATCGTGTTTGGCGGTGCGTTGTTGGTATGGTCCGCCCTGCTCGTGGTGCAAACCGGGGAAATCCGCGCTCGCGAGGAGCAGGCCGCCGGCATTCATCGCTAGGATCAATCGTATGCAAGAAAGCGCGCAAACCCTTGTAACTTAAGGGTTCCGGTTGCGCGGCACAGCGATTGCCGATAGAATTCGCACCCCCGTTTTTGTGTGCCACGGCGCCGCCTGAACGCCGTGTGTAACTATTTGATTCAACAGGTTAATTGGAGGGTGGGTTATCGCCACTGAAAAGACTAACCGTAAGAACATGGAGATTCGTGTTCCGCGGGTGCGCGTGATCGGCGCGGATGGAGAACAGGTCGGTGTGCTGTCGCGCGATGAAGCGCTGAGCATGGCCGAGGAAGCGGGCCTTGATCTGGTCGAGATCCAACCGACCGCCGATCCACCGGTGTGCCGCATCATGGACTTCGGCAAGTTCAAGTTCGAGATGCAGAAGAAAGCGCACGCGGCCAAGCGCAAGACCAAACAGGTCGAGATCAAGGAACTGAAGTTCCGTCCGTCCACCGAGGAAGGCGATTACGCAGTGAAGCTGCGCAACCTGCGCCGGTTCCTCGAAGAGGGCGACAAGGTCAAGATCACAGTGCGCTTCAAGGGCCGCGAGATGGCGCATACTGAGCTCGGCGAGGCGATGGTCAAGAAGATTCAGGCCGACATCGCAGCGGAATCAGTGATCGAGAGTTTCCCGCGCTTCGAAGGGCGGCAGATGGTGATGATGGTTGCGCCGAAGAAGAAGTAAGTTACGCGGCGCATATGTAATTTGAAAGAAGTGGAACCTGCCTGCGTTTTTTTGCGCGGGCTTAAACAAGCCGGTTCGAGCAGGAAGGAAAGTGCAGCCAGGCTGCCGCTCGAATTAGTATAGAAATGTAAAACGGAGCATGTTATGCCTAAGATCAAAACCAATCGGGCCGCTGCCAAGCGGTTCCGCAAGACGGCGTCCGGCAAATTCAAGGCCGGCCACGCATTCAAGAGCCATATCCTCACCAAGAAGAGCACTAAGCGGAAACGCAATCTTCGCGGTACCAATATCGTGCGCAAAGAAGACTCCGGTCGCATTGCGCGCATGCTGCCCTACGCATAAGGAGACGACACCATGGCACGAGTAAAACGTGGCGTCGTCGCACGCGCCCGGCACAAGAAAATCCTCTCCCGCGCGAAGGGCTATTACAACGCCCGCCGCAAGGTCTTCCGCGTCGCCAAGCAGGCGGTCATCAAGGCGGGTCAATACGCCTATATCGGCCGCAAGCAGAAGAAGCGCCAGTTCCGCGCCCTGTGGATCGTGCGCATCAACGCCGGCGCACGCCAGTTCGGCCTGTCCTACAGCCGCCTGATGAACGGCCTGAAGAGGGCCGAGATCACGGTGGATCGCAAGGTACTCGCCGATCTCGCCGTGCATGACATCAAGGCGTTTGGCGCTCTCGCCGAAAAAGCGAAAGCCAGCCTCGCGGCGTAATCAGCGACAAACCAACCGCGTCACTCGCGTGACGCAATGATTGCGTGGGGAGCGGGCATTCGCCTGGCTCCCCACGTGCGTTTTTGCATCATGGAAATGTGCAAATGTCGGATAGCTTGACCGCTCAGGTTGAACAAGCGTTGATGCAGATCTCTTCCGCGTCGACGCTGGACGCGCTCGATGCGCTGCGCGTACATCTGCTCGGCAAGTCCGGTGTCGTCACCGAGCAACTCAAGACACTCGGGAAGCTGCCGCCGGATCAGCGCAAAGTGCAGGGCGAGCAGATCAACCGCGCCAAGGAACACTTGCAGCAGGTCATCGCCGAACGCAAGGCGGCACTTGAGAACGCCGCGTTCGACAAGCGCTTGGCTGAAGAACGGGTCGATGTCACGCTGCCGGGCCGGCACGCCGAAGTCGGCAGCATTCATCCAGTGACGCGCGCGCTCGAGCGCATCGTCGATATTTTCTCGGCACTTGGTTACGCGCAGGCGCAGGGCCCGGAAATCGAGGACGACTACCACAACTTCGAGGCGCTGAATTTCCCGCCGCACCACCCGGCGCGCGCGATGCACGACACGTTCTATTTCCCGGACGGGAAATTGTTGCGCACGCACACCTCGCCCGTGCAGATCCGCGCGATGAAGGGCAAGCAGCCGCCGATCCGTGTGATCGCCGCCGGCAAGGTCTATCGCAGCGACTCGGACCAGACGCATACTCCGATGTTCCATCAGGTCGAAGGCCTGCTCGTCGACGAGACCTCGAGTTTCGCGGACCTGAAAGGCACGCTCGCCGAATTCGTGCGTGCGTTCTTCGAGCGGGATTTCGAAATGCGCTTCCGCCCGAGCTATTTCCCGTTCACCGAGCCCTCGGCGGAAGTCGATATCCGTTGGGACAAGGAAGACGGTACGGAACGTTGGCTCGAAGTGCTCGGCTGCGGCATGGTGCATCCGAACGTGCTGCGCAACTGCGGCATCGATGCGGAAAAGTACACCGGCTTCGCGTTCGGCCTCGGCGTCGAGCGCTTCGCGATGCTGCGCTATGGTGTCGACGATTTGCGCCTGTTCTTTGAGAACGACGTGCGGTTCTTGAAACAGTTCGGATAAGTATAGTTTTTTGTCATTCCGGCGAAAGCCGGAATCCAGCTCCTTGCTTTTCCTGGAGCGAAGACTCTGGATTCCGGCTTTCGCCGGAATGACGAGCGAAAAAAAACGGCGATCAACAATGAAATTCTCTGAAAACTGGCTGCGCGAATTCGTCAACCCGGCCGTCGACCGCGACGAATTGTGCCGGCGCCTGACGATGGCGGGCCTCGAAGTCGAAGCCGTCGAACCGCTCGGCGCGGGTCTGGACGGAGTGATCGTGGCCGAGATCGTCGGCTGCGAACAGCATCCGAACGCGGACAAACTGCGCGTATGCCAAGTGTCGATCGGAAAAGATGCGCCGCTGCAGATCGTCTGTGGCGCACCGAATGCACGCGCTGGTCTGAAGGCGCCGCTCGCGACCGTCGGCGCGAAACTGCCGAATGGCATCCAGATCAAGAAGGCGGCGCTGCGCGGCGTCGAGTCGAACGGCATGCTGTGCTCGGCGAAGGAACTCGGCGTCGACGCGGATGCATCCGGCTTGATGGAATTGCCGGCCGATGCACCCGTGGGCAAGCCCTTGGCCGAATATCTCGGATTGCCCGATGCGCGCATCGAACTGAAACTGACGCCGAACCGGCCGGATTGCCTGGGCCTGCGCGGGCTTGCGTACGACGTTGCCGCGCTGTTCAACACGGCGGTGAATGAGCCGAAGGCTGATGCGGTTGCGGCAGCGAGTTCGACGCGGCGCGAAGTGAAACTCGACGCCGGCGCGGATTGTCCGCGTTTCTGCGGACGCATGATCGAAGGCATCGATGCGCACGCGCCGACGCCGTTCTGGCTCGCCGAACGTCTGCGTCGTTCGGGGCTGCGTCCGATCAG
>Ga0163163_10002745_pt1 | contig 14860 bp, 17 predicted proteins | sample S65metaG_FD_119766 | JGI IMG/M metagenome (GOLD analysis project Ga0163163, IMG submission 119766) | Switchgrass rhizosphere microbial communities from Kellogg Biological Station, Michigan, USA - S6-5 metaG | ecosystem: Host-associated > Plants > Roots > Rhizosphere > Soil | place: USA... | reverse complement strand
GTCGGCCTCGCCCAGCGCAGCGAACGGACGTCGCTCGATCATCGCGATAACTCCTGCTTGGCGTCTCAAAATCCCCGGCCCACAGATAGGCCTCATTGGAAGCGGGGTAATCCGCCTCGCTGGCACAAGATTGTTTCCGTATCGAAGAAGGTGCCGGGTGCGCGCATCGGTCGCAATTTTGCGAATACGCCAATATGTTGCATTAACGCTATCAGCCGAGGGGTCGGCTGCGGGGATGCGGGCTGATGTACGAGATCGTGGAGGCCGCCGGCGAGTGGATCGTCCGACGCGGCGAGATGGAAGTTGCGCGCTTCAAGGTCCAGTCAGCCGCCCTCCAGGCGGTGGCCGATCGGTTGCGGGAGGAATGCGTTCCAGACGCGCCTGTGAGCTTCTCGCTACGCTTCGACGCCCGCGCCAAGGGCTAGCCGCACACAAAATCGCCTGTGGCGCGTTTAGGCCTCCATGGCCTGGCGGAATCGCTTCCTCGACAGCCTGGACGAAGACGACCTCAAGCCGCTGCGATCGCAGCTGACAGCGGTGAACCTGGCGCGCGGCCAGAAGCTCGACGAGACCGGCCATCCCATCGCCGCGGTCTATTTTCCCATGGACGCGATCCTCTCGGTGGTCACCGTCATGGGTGACGGATCCCAGGTGGAGAGCCGGACGATCGGCCGGGAAACCGGCTACGGCCTGATGAACGTCCTGGGTTCGCCATTGTCACAGGAACGGATGGAAGTGCAGGTCGGCGGCCGGGCCTGGCGGGCGGGCGTCCCAGCGATGCGCGCCGCCGCGGACTCCAGCGCGAGCCTGGCCCACGCGATCGCGCTGCATTCGCAGGCCGCGATGTTACTCGCCTGCCGGACCGTGGCCTGCAACACTTTGCACCCGGCCGAGCAGCGGCTCTGCCGCTGGCTCCTGCTCACCCAGGATCGGCTGGATTCGGACATCCTGCCGCTGACCCAGGAGCACCTTTCGATCATGCTGGGCGTCCAGCGCACCACGGTCACCGCCGTGGCCTCGCAGCTCCAGGCGCGCAAATTTATCTCCTACGTCCGCGGCAAGATCTGCATTCTGGACCGTGCGGCGATCGAGGCCGTCGCCTGTGAATGCTACGCCGAGGGCGAGCGGGGCGTGGCCGCCCTGCTTGGGCCATTGCACTAAAGTCGGACGGCCTTCGCAAAAGTTGGCGTGAGGAACATTCGGAAGAGCTGGCGGCTTCGACGGGCGGAGAGCCGACGGGAGGCCCATGTGACTCTAGCCCAAACCGAGACGTCCAAGTTCAACGGCCACGGCGGATTGCTATCGCGCATGCCGCGGCCCAGTCGGGAGACCATCGACCGCCTGGCGAAGCCGCCGAAGGAGGCCCTGGCCAAGCTCGCCAGATCGCCCAGCATGACCTGACCGACGGCCATGGCCCGGACAAGGTGATCGACGCGGTGGGCCTGGAGGCGCACGGGCCAAACCTGCCTTTGCACCTGGTGGACAAGGTGCAGACCGCCTTGAAGCTGGAGACCGAACGGCCGGTGGCGTTGCGAGAGGCGATCATGGCCTGCAAGGCCGGCGGGACAGTCTCGATCCCGGGCGTCTATGGCGGGCTCTCCAACATGCCGATGGGCGCCCTGATGAACAAGGGGCTGACCGTCCGCACGGGGCAGACCCATGTGAAGCGTTGGACCGACGATCTGCTGCGGCGCATCGACGAAGGCGAGATCGACCCTGGTCTGGTGATCACCCACACCGCGCCGCTCGGCGACGCCGCCTAACCTCTACAAGACCTTCCGCGACAAGAAGGACGACTGCATCAAGGTGCTGCTGAAGCCCTGACGCCGGCGCCTCAGGGTGCGGGCTTGGCGGCCTCGGGCGGCGCGGTATCGGGCTCGGCGTTGAGCTGGAACGAGGCCCCCATCAGCAGGGCGCGCTTCTCCAGGCTGGCGGCGGTGGAGAGGCAGCGTTTGGGCAAGCTCCAGCTCATCCACTCCTGGGCCACACGGGCTGTGGTGGTTTCGGGGCCGCGGTTCCAGCTCGCGCGGCCGCGGCGGACCGCATCGGCGCCCAAGGCGTTGATCGGCTTGAGGCTGGCCTTTTCGGCCGCAGTCATCGCCGTCTGGAAGCGCTTGAGGTCCGCCTGAGCCCGCCGCTGCTGCTCGGCATAGACCTTGAGATCGTCGGACAGCTTGGAGCCCGGCCGGCGCCAGGTGGACTCGATGCGGGTGACTTCCGGCATCACCTCGTCGTGCAGCTCGAGGTAGCCGGCCAGCACGCCGTAGCACCAAGCCACCAGCGGATAATCTCCGTTCGGCGCCCCTGCGGGCAGGGGCGCTTCGGCCGCGGCCGCGGCGGGCGCGGCAGGGGCGGCGGTTTCGGCGGCGGGTTGTTCGGCCAGGAACAGGCTGAGCGCCAGGGCGAGGGGAGTCATGCTTACTGTGGCCCTTTGTGGAAGAGGTCCGGCGGTGACGCGGGCGCGGGACCGAAGCCGCCGCCCCCCGGGGTTTCGATCTCGATCGCCTCACCCGGCTGCGCCTCCAGCGAGAAGCAGCCGGGAAGTTCTCTAGCCGTCCCGTCCGCGGCGAGCAAACGCTGCCGACCGGGCAGGCCCGCGCCGCCGCCAGCCAGCCCCTCCGGCGCGTGGATCCGACGAGAGGACAGCAGGCCGGCCTGCATGGGCGCCAGGAAGCGAAGCCGCCGAACCACCCCGTCGCCGCCCGGATTGCGGCCTCGGCCGCCCGAGCCGCGGCGCACCGTGAACAGCTCCAGCCGCACCGGGAAGCGGCGTTCCAGGATCTCGGGATCGGTGAGGCGCGAGTTGGTCATGTGCGTGTGGACGGCGCTGGCGCCCGCCGCCTCAACCGTCGCGCCGGCGCCGCCGCACAGGGTCTCGTAGTACTGCCGCTCGTCGTCGCCGAAGGTGAAGTTGTTCATGGTGCCTTGGGCGTTGGCCATCACGCCGAGCGCAGCATAGAGCGCGTCGACCATGTGCTGGCTGGTCTCGACGTTGCCGGCCACGACGGCGGCCGGAGGGCGAGGACGCAGCAGGGAGCCCTCGCGGGTTAGGATCGACAGAGGCTCCAGGCAGCCGGCGTTCAGCGGGATGTCGTCCTCGATCAGGGTGCGGAAGACATAGAGGACGGCGGCGTCGACGACGGCGGAGGGGGCGTTGAAGTTGCTCTCGAGTTGGTCGGCGCTTTCGCTGAAGTCGATCACCGCCTCGCCCGCCTGGGCGTCCACGGCGATGCGCACGGCGATCTCCCCGCCGGCGTCGAGGGGGACACGGGCCTGGCCATCCGTCAGTCGGCCCAGCGCCCGGCGCACGGCGGTCGCGGCGTTGGCCTGCACAAAGCCCATGTAGCGGGCGACCGTCTCGCCGCCGTAGGTTTCGATCATCGCCGCCACGGCCTGCCCGCCCGCCTGGCAGGCGGCGAGCTGCGCCTTCAGGTCGGCGAGGTTCCGCTCCGGCGCGCGGGCGGGCCAGGGTCCCGCCGTGAAGGCGGCGAGGACCTGGTCTTCCAGGAAGCGGCCCTCGCGCATGATCGGCAGCGCGTCGAGCAGGACGCCTTCCTCGGCGATCGAGCGCGAACCCGGCGGCATGGAGCCCGGCTGAACGCCGCCGACGTCGGCATGGTGCCCGCGCGCGGCGACGTAGAAGGCGGGCTGGGGCGCTTCGTCCATGAAGATCGGCATCACCACGGTGATGTCGGGTAGGTGGGTGCCGCCGGCGTAGGGGTTGTTGAGCGCGAAGGCCTCGCCGGGCTTCAGGTCCGGGTGGCGCTCGCGGACCGCGCGGACGCTGGCGCCCATGGAGCCCAGATGCACCGGCATGTGGGGCGCATTGGCGACCAGGCCGCCCTCGGCGTCGAACAGGGCGCAGGAGAAATCCAGCCGCTCCTTGATGTTGACCGAGTGGGCCGTGCGCTCCAGGGCCGCGCCCATGGCTTCGGCTACGCCCATGAAGCGGCGGTTGAACAACTCCAGGCTCACCGGGTCCGCCCGCGAGCGGTCCGGCGCGGCGTTGCGAGCCGCGCCGATCCGAAACAGGCGGATCAGGCCGTCCGCCTGCGCGACGGCGCGCCAACCGGGGAGGACCGCGATCTGGGTGTCGGGCCGCAGGATCAAGGCGGGGCCTTCGATGGCGGACAAGCTGGCGGCGGCGATGCGCGCCGCCTCACGCCATCGGCCCGCGGCGTAGAGCTGGGTCGTTTCGGCGCCCGCGAGACCGGAGACGACATCTTCGGGCTCCGTCGTTGCGCCGTGGTCGGCGGTTGCGGTGGAGACCGCTTCGGCCTCCACCGCCGCGATCACGATGGCCCGCTGCCCCTCGACGAAGCCGAACAGGCGGCGGTGGGCGGCCTCGAACGCCGCCTGGGCCTGGGCGAGGCTGCCGAAGCCCACCGTCAGCTCGGCGTCGGCGCCGTCGTAGCGTAGGCGTAGCGCCCGGCGGACCTCGCGGGCCTGCGCTCCCTGCTCTGCGAGCGCTCTGCGCGCCTCGCTCTCCACCGCCTCCAGCCGCGCCGTCGCTCGCGCCAAGCCGGCGTCGTCCAGCGGCGCCTCGACGGCCGCCTGGCGAAGCGCCGAGAGCTGCGCCTGGCCGATCCCCCAGGCGGAGAGCACGCTGGCGCGCGCCGGGCACAGCACCTCGTCGATATCGAGGGCTTCGGCCACGGCGCAGGCGGCTTGTCCCGCGGCGCCGCCGAAGGCCGTCAGGGCGTGGCCGCGCGGGTCAAACCCGCGCTCGGTGGAGATGCGACGCACCGCCTGGGCCATCTGCTCGACGGCGACGGCGACGAAGCCCTCCGCCGCCGCTTCCGGGCTCGCGGCGCCCATGGCGCGGGCAAGCTCGGCCAGACGCGATCGGGCCGCCGCCGCGTCCAACGGCAGGTCGCCGGTCGGGCCGAACACCGAGGGAAAGCCAGCAGGGTCCAGTCGCCCCAGGACCAAATGGGCGTCGGTCACCGTGGCCGGCCCGCCCAGGCCGTAACAGGCCGGGCCCGGCCGCGCGCCGGCGCTCTCCGGTCCCACCCGCGCCCGCAGCCCATCGAAGGCCAGCACCGAGCCGCCGCCCGCCGCGACGGTCTCCACGTCCAGCATGGGGCTGCGTAGGCGCACGCCGGCGACGCGGGCGGAGTCGCGCCGCTCCAGGGCGCCGGCGAAGCGGCAGACGTCGGTGGAGGTGCCGCCCATGTCGAAGCCCAGCACGGCCGCCGCCCCGGCCCGGCGCGCCGTTTCGGCCACCCCGACGACCCCGCCGGCGGGACCGGAGACCACCGCGTCGCGGCCCCGGAAGGCGTCCGCCCGCACCAGTCCGCCCGCCGAGGTCATGAAGTAGAGCGGTGCGCCGCGCACGGCCTGCGCCACCTCGCGCACATAGGCTTGCAGCCCGGGCGTAAGGTAGGCGTCGGCGACGGTGGTCTCGGCCCTGGGCAGGAAGCGGGGCAGGGGAGAGACCTCGCTGCTCAGCGCCACCCAGGAAAAGCCCGCCGCCCGCGCGAGCTTTCCCGCCTCGGCTTCATGGACGGGGTTCAGGTCGGAATGCAGGAAGGCGATGGCGCAGGACTCGTAGCCCTCCGCCACGGCGGCGGCCAAGGCCGCGCCCAGGCGCTGGCGCTCCAGGGGGCGGACGACCATTCCGGCCGCATCCAGGCGCTCGGCGGCTTCCAGCACGCCGGCGTGGAGGGGCCCCGGACGGACGATCGACAGGGCGAAGAGGTCGGGCCGGGCCTGGTCGCCGATCAGCAAGGCGTCGGCGAAGCCCTCTGTCGTCACCAGCAGGGTCTTGGCGCCCTTGCGCTCCAGAAGCGCGTTGGTGGCCACCGTCGTGCCCATGCGTATGGCGCGCACCCGCTCGGCGGGGAAGGGGTCGCCGGGGCCGACGCCGAGCATCCGGCGCATGCCTTCGACGGCGGCGTCCGGATAGGCCGTGGAAACGGAAAGCAGCTTGAGCGTCGCTTGGCGGCCGTCGTCGGCGCGGCCCACCACGTCGGTGAAGGTGCCGCCGCGGTCGATGGCGAAACTCCAGGCTATGAACAAATCTTAATGTCTCCCCAGCCAAGCTCGGATTGTCACGCCTTCGCCGTCGTCCTAGAGCACTCACCTATCCCGATGAGCTTCTGGCGCAAAATCGCAGGCTTGGCGGTCCGTGACCTGGACGAGGCGGAGTGCTCGACCTGCCCACCCGGGCTGCCGGGCGAGGACCCGGCGTTCACCACGGCGGTCACCGCGCTTGGCGCCAAGCTCGCCAAGGCGGACGGCCAGGCCCACGCCAGCGAGTACGCCGCCTTCGCCGAGGTGTTCCAGCCGGATGAGCCCAGCCAGAACAATGTGCGGCGCCTGTACCAGCTCGCCCGCCAGACCACGCGCGGCTTCGAGAGCTACGCCCGACGGCTGGCCAAGCGCTACCGCGGCTGCCCACAGCTTCTCGAGGATGTGCTCGACGGCCTGTTCTACGTGGCCACCTCCGACGGGGTGGTGACGGCTGACGAGCTGGCCTACCTGCAGCGGGTTTCCGAGCTGTTCAGCCAGAGCCCGCTCACCTTCCGCCGCCTGAAGGCCACCCACCTCGGCTATGAGGCCGAGGACCCCTACGCCGTGCTGGGCGTCGCCCACGACGCCGCAGACGCCCAGGTGCGCGCGGCCTGGAAGGCGCAGCTTTCGGAAGCGCACCCCGACCGCGCCCGCGCCCGCGGCCTTCCGGCCGAGTTCATAGAGGTGGCCGAGGCCAAGGCCGCGGCGATCAACGCGGCCTTCGACAAGATCATGCGGGAGCGTCGCGCCTTGGCCACAGCCGGCGTCGCATAATCGCCCAGGTGCCGGCGTTCACGATCTTCTTCAGTTGACGTTGGGAACCGCACGCCCAACATTGAGCGTTACTGCGTCCGCCTATCGGGCGTGTCCGAGGAAAAGATGGTGAAAGACTTCGCCGCGAGGCACGGATCGGCGCTCCGCAGCCTGGCTGTACTGGGCGGGATGCTGGCCACCGCGGCGGCGGTGATCGTCGCCGCCGTTCTGGCGGTGGTGTTCGCCGCGACCGTGGCGCTGATCGGCGTCATGGGCAGCGCCCTGCTGGCGCTGGGCGGCCTGTCGCTTCGCGCGCGTCGTACGGTGCAGGCTCGCGGCCGCGCCGGAGACATCCTCGAAGCCCGCAACCTCGGCGGCCACCACTGGGTGGCGTACGGCTGGAACGAGCGCGGCTGAAGCCCTTTTTTGCGGGTTAGATCCGCTCCAGCACCCGGAACACGAAGGGGTGGTCGTCGCCCTCGCCGGCGGGATGGGCCTCGCGCCGCAGTTCGCGCCAGCGGCTCTCGTCGATGGGATCGAGACGCACGTCGCCGGCGACGTCAGCCTGCACCTCGGTCAGATAGAGCCGCCGCGCCCGGTCGAGCGCCAGCTTGAAGAGGGAGGCGCCGCCGATCACGCAAATCTCGTCGACGCCGTCCTCGGCGGCCTGCTCGCGGGCGATCTGCACGGCTTCCGAGAAGTCCTCGCACGCCACCGCGCCCTCCGGCTGGAAGGCGCCGTCGTGGGTCAGGACGATGTTGGTGCGGCCGGGAAGCGGCTTCCTGGGCAGGCTTTCCCAGGTCTTGCGACCCATGATGACCGGTTTGCCCATGGTGACCGCGCGGAAGATGGCGAGGTCGCTCTTCAGCCGCCAGGGCAGGGCCCCGTTGCGGCCGATCACCCCGTTGCGGGCGCGAGCGATCGGACCGGCCGAAAGGATCACCTGGGACATGCCGCGGATTTAGCGCGCCCTGGCGGGCGGGCATAGCGTTGGTCCAGAAATGGCGAAGCCCCCGGCCCAGGGGAGATCCGGGGGCTTCGGGCGAGCCGGCGACGCGGCTCGCGTCTTTAACGACCTTAGTGGGTGGTCGGGGTGTTCGCGGTCGTGGCCCCGCCGTCGGCGTTGCCAGCCTGTTGCTCGATCTGGTCGGCCCGCTTGTTCAGGGCGCTCTCCTGGGCCTCGTTGCCCGTGGCCGCAGCCTGTTGCTCGAGCGCGTCGGCCTTGACCTCGGCCTGCTTGTCAGCCTTGCTTTCGCAGGCCGCGAGCGCAAGCGCCGAACAGGCGGCGACAGCGGCGATAATGATGCGCATCCATTTCTCCTCGTTACAGTTCCGAAGCTAAAGCGCAGGAAACGCAAAAAAGAGCCAAGGCGGATGCGAGGGGCCGCTCAGACGGCGATGGGGGCCGGAATCGCGGGGTGGGCGTTGTAGCCGGTCAGCTTGAAATCCTCGTATTCGAAGGCGAACAGGTCGTCCTTCGCCGCCAGGTGCATCACCGGCAGAGGCAGCGGCTCGCGGCTGAGCTGCAGGCGGGCCTGGTCGAGGTGGTTCAGGTAGAGGTGCGCGTCGCCCAAGGTCAGCACGAACTCGCCCGGCTGCAGGCCCGTGACCTGGGCCATCATCACGGTAAGCAGGGCGTAGCTGGCGATGTTGAAGGGCACGCCCAGGAAGACGTCGGCCGAGCGCTGGTAGAGCTGGCAGGACAGCCGCCCCTCGGCGACGAAGAACTGGAACAGGCAGTGGCAGGGCGGCAGCGCCATGTCGTCGACATCCGCCGGGTTCCAGGCGCTGACCAGGTGGCGCCGGCTGGAGGGGTTGGATTTCAGGCCCTCGACCACCTTGGCCATCTGGTCGATGACCCGGCCGTCGGGCGCGGCCCAGGAGCGCCACTGCTTGCCGTAAACCGGCCCAAGCTCGCCGTCGGGGTCGGCCCATTCGTCCCAGATGGTCACCCCACGCTCCTGCAGCCAGCGCACATTGGTGTCGCCGCGCAGGAACCAGAGCAGCTCCAGGATGATCGACTTCCTGTGCAGCTTCTTGGTGGTCAGCAGGGGAAAGCCCTTGGCCAGATCGAAGCGCATCTGCCGCCCGAAGACGCCGAGCGTGCCCACGCCCGTGCGATCCTCGCGGCGGACCCCGTGGGCCAGGATATCCGCCAACAGGTCGAGGTATTGCCGCTCCGGATGGTCGGCGGGGGCGGGAACCTGGGCGATGGCGGCTGTTGCGTTCATCGCCTGCAAGCTTACCCGCCCAGCGAGTCGAGAACAGCCCCATCCGCGCGGCGTTTTGGTCCGGCGCGCGGTCAGCCCCCGAAACCGCCGTCGTCGAGGAAGGCCTGTTCCTCGGGCGTGGTCGCGCGGCCCAGGCAGGGGTTGCGGTGCGGGAAGCGGCCGAAGCGGGCGATGACCTCGCGGTGGATGCGCGCCCACTTCAGCGTCTCGGCGTCGCCCAGGTCGGCGGCCAGCGCCAGCGCATAGTCCTGGTCGGCCATGTCCTCCGAATGCACGAAGGGCATGATGAAGAACTGGGCCAGCGGCGGGTCGACCTGACGATGGAACCCCGCGTCTGTGGTCGCGCGCGCGACGGCGCGGGCCTTGGGGTCGGTGGCGAAGGCGTGGGCCGAGCGCCGGTAGAGGTTGCGCGGGAACTGATCCAGCAGGATCAGCAGGGCGAGCGCGCTTTCCGCCGCGGCCGCCCATTCATCGTATTGCCCCCGCGCCGCGGCGTGGTGGCTCGGCTCGAACTTGAGTCGGATCGCCTCGTCGAAGGCATGCGACTTGGCGAACCAGCGCTCCGGACCCGCGCTCTTCCAGAACCCCAGGATGTCGTTCGGAACCGCCGTCACGCGCACCTCTCCCGATTGGGCGTACTCTCGCCTGCGGCCGGCTCCCAGTTCAAGCCGCCGTCATTCAAGTCGGGTTCAGGCAGGGGGCGCCATCTTTGCGGCCAAGGGACCACACCCGTGGCCGCTGCGGCGGCCTTGGAGACGCACAGATGAAGGCAAGAGCTTTGAGTCTCGCCGTCCTGCTTCTCGCCGGCGTCGCGAGCGGCGCGATGGCGCAGGACGGACGCGGGTATGGCCGCGGCCATGGCGGATGGCGCGGCGGCGATACGCCAAACGCGCCCCAGGCGCAGCCGGCTCCACAGGCGCAGCCCGCGCCCCAGGCGCCGCAACCGAACACGGAGACGCGCGGCGACGGGCGCAGAGGCGATTGGCGTCCGCAGGACGGCGGCCGCTTCGGCGGCGGCGAGGGCGGTCGCCGCGACTTCAGCCGCGACCAGGCCCCACGCCAAGACCCGGGCCGCTCCGACGGCGGTCGCCGCGATTGGAACCGAGACCAGGGCCAACGCCAGGATTGGGGCCGCAACGATGGCGGCCGTCGTGACTGGAACCGCGACGATGGCCAGCGCCGGGATGGGCGCCGTGACGACGGCGTTCGTCGCGACTGGAACCGAAACGACAGCGGGCGGGATTGGAGTCGCCGCGACACCGGACGTTGGGAGCAGAACCGCTATCCGCCGCGCTACCGCAGCGAGCACCGCTTCCGCGGTCCCGCGTGGCGGGCGCCGCGCGGCTACTATGCGCGCGCCTGGCGCTTCGGCGAGATCCTGCCCTACGGCTGGTATGGCCGGGACTACTGGATCTCCTCCTGGTGGGATTTCGGCCTGCCCGAACCGCCTCCGGGCTACCACTGGGTGCGGGTCGGCGACGACGTCTTGCTGGTTGACGATTTCGACGGCCGCATCGTGCAGGTGGTCGAGGACATGTTCTGGTGACGCACCCCGGCTAGCTAGTCCAGGTAGCCCCGGACCTTCAGCTCCGCGATGGAGGTCCGGGCCGACTTGTGATGGATGAACACCCCGCCGTTCGCCTCCCAGAGGTGGCGGTGCTTGTCGCGGTCGTCCACCAGCACATCTCCCGGATGGCGATGCTCATGCTTCAGGGCGGCCATGGTGGTGATCACCGGCACGCCCGGGAAATGCCTGGCGGCCCAGCGGCGCTTCTGCGGCTCGGCCCAGGTCCCATGCGGCATGCCGGTGAGGATCACGGGGTGCTTGTGCTTGACGGCCTCGTACAACTCGAAGGCGTCCCCCAGGGGATCGAGGTTCTCGAAGAAGCCCTCGGCGCCGGCCAGCCGTTTCCAAAACAGGCGGGCGCCGTGGCGGCGCTCGAACGCGTCAGGCGGCGAGCCGAGGATCTTCTCGGCGCCTCGGTCGAAGTCCGCCAGCACGCCGTCGCAGTCTAGGAATATCTGCTTACGCATCGGCCGGTGAACCCGGGGCGGAGGTTGCGGATCGGCCTAGTCCCGGCAAGCGGCGCAACGGCCGTGGACCTCAAGGTTGATCGCCTCCACCGAATAGCCGCGCGCGCGGGCGGCGGCGAACTCCGCCGTGAAGTCGGGATCGAATTCCTCGGTCGCGCCGCAGCAGTCGCAGATCAGGAAGGCGGCGCTGTGCGCGGCGTCCGAGATGCGGCAGGGCACGTAGGCGTTCAGGCTCTCGATGCGGTGGGCGAATCCGAGGCGTTCGAGGAACTCCAGCGCCCGATAGACCGTCGGCGGCTTCGCGGGCTCGCCGTTCGCGCCATAGGCGGCCACCAGGTCATAGGCCTTCAGCGGCGCGTCGGCCTCCAGCAGCAGTTGCAGCACGCGTCGGCGCGGCGTGGTCAGACGTTCGTGGCGGTCCGTACAGACCCCCTCGGCCTGGCCAAGCGCGTGGCTCAGCGCCGGGCCGGACAGGCCCGGATGGGCGTGCTCGGCATGATGGCAGGCGTCGCTCATGGCTTCAGCTAAAGCCGTTCTTGTCGCCGCGGCAACACGGCGGGGCCACGACGCCCCCCTTATGCCGCCTCGCCGCCGTCGGTTCCATCGCCCGGATCGAAGCTTCGCGGGGCTCTGCGGCGGCGCGGCCGGCGCTGGGCTCCGTCGTCCTCGCCGGCCTCGGGGCGCGGCGTGGCCGGCGTCTGCAGGAATGCGGGCGCATGGCTCTCGCCGCCCTCGGCGTCGCGAAGCACCCGCGCGTTGCGATCCTCGACGCCTTGGACTTCGAGCGGCTGCTCACGCTCGGCCGGACGCTCTTCGCGGCGCTCGAAATGTTCGCGCGGCCGGTCGTCGGAGCCGCGCTCGCCGCGGTCCTGGCCACGGTTGCGGTCGTCGCGCTCGCGCCAACGATCCCGGCGACCGCCGTCGCGATCCCGATCCCGGAAATCGCGGTCGCGGTTCTCGAACCGCTCACGCGGGCGATCGTCGCGGCGCTCGTCACGGGGCCGTTCATCCCGGCGATCATCGCGCGGTCGCTCGTCCCGGCTCCAGCGCGTTTCGCCCTCGGCGTCGCCTTCGCCCGAAGCCTCTTCAACCGGCTCGCCCTGCGGCTGCCCGCTTTCGTCCTCGAAGTCGATGTCGAAGCCGGAGGCGAACTGGTCGCGGCCAAGGATCTCCGACGCCGGCCGCTGCGGCTGGATGGCGCGCAACAGCCGGAAATAATGCTCGGCGTGCTGCAGGTAGTTCTCGCCCAGCACCCGGTCGCCGGCGGCGGCGGCGTCGCGCGCCAGCTGCTGGTACTTCTCGAAGACCGTCTGGGCGTTGCCGCGCACCTTTACGCCTTCGGGCCCGTTGGAATCGAAGGCCCGGTTTGCGTTCTGCTGCGGCTTGCCGCCTCCGCCCCCGCGGCCCCGGCCGCGTTGACGCTTCATGCCCTTGAAATCTCTCATTATGCGCTGACCGTTTGCTCTTCCTTGAGCTGACCTCGGGAGGTCTCTTCGCCAGCCTTTGGGCGGGCCGATCCCGGCCCTTGGGCGATGCCGAAGCGTTAAGTTCCCCGTCTTCCGCTCTTCGCGAGAAGCCTTTTTGGAGGAGGCGTCGCGCCTACCGGTTGCGGCGGCCGTCCTTCATTGGACGAGTCTGCCTTAGACCGATGATTTGGGTGGAGACGGACTCAGATGTAGCGGCTCAGCGTGCGGTTTCCAAGGGGTTTTTCGTCCCTGTCACGACCCGGTCGCGGTCGCCCAGGTCGCGGATCGTGGCGACCCCGGCGGCGCCCGCCGCCCGGAACAGCGCTTCCACGGCTTCGCGCTGGTCGTAGCCGATCTCGACGGCGAAGCGCCCGCCGGGCTTGAGCACGCGCAGGATCTCGGAGGCCAGCGTCCGATGGGCGTCCAGCCCGTCCGCCCCGCCGGACAGGGCCAGCCGCGGCTCGTGATCGCGGACCTCCGGCTCCAGGGTGTCGATCACCGCTTCGGCGATGTAGGGCGGATTGGACACCACCAGGTCGAAGCTCGCCGCCGCGAGCCCTTCGGTCCAGTCGCCGCGCAGCAGGGCGACTCGGTTGGCGAGCCCGAGGTTGGCGGCGTTCTCGCGCGCCACGGCCAGCGCGTCTTCCGAGACGTCCACCCCAAGCCCCTTGGCCGCCGGGCGTTCGGCCAGGATGGCCAGCAGGATCGCGCCGGAGCCGACGCCGAGGTCCAGCACGGACCAGGGGGCGTGTTCGGGGAAATCGCGGAGCACGTATTCCACGACCGTTTCAGTGTCCGGCCGCGGCGTCAGCACGTCCGGCGTCACCGTCAGCATGATCTTCCAGAACCCCTTGCGGCCCAGGATATGGCTCACCGGCTCGCGGCGGCCCCGCCGTTCCAGGTAGTCGTCCAGCCGTGCGGCCTGCTCGGGGGTCAGGGCGCGGTAGGGGTCGGTGATGATGTCGCTGCGCGTCGCCTCGGCGGCGGCCTCCAGCAACAGGCGCGCGTCGATGACGGGGCTGGCGATCCCCGCCGCCTCCAGCCGCTTGCGCGCCTGGGCCCAGGCTTGGACGAGGGTCAGGTCCATTCCGGCTCCCGGTTCTCCGCGGACGTGGCGGCCGGCTTTCCACAGCGGTCGCCCCGCGCCAGCCGACCGCCGACGCCGACGGTCAGGTAGACGCCGCAGTACATGTGGCCATAGGCGTCGAACAAGGCGCGGGTGACGTCGGCGTCACGCCGCGCGGTCTTGGGATTCACGTGCGTCGCCGCGCAGCGGACGATGGGCTTGAACACCTTCGCCCGGGCCGCCCCGAGATCCAGGATCTCGCCGGTCCAGTCGTTCTCCACCCAGGCCGGCCAGCCCTCCACATAGAGGTTGGCCCGGAACCGCAACGGGTCCAACTCCACGCCCATGCGTTTGGAAAGGTCGCGGACGCTGGCCAGGTTCACCAGGCTGACCTGGCCCCAAGGATGGTCGGTGAAGCGATGGGTCTTGGGAGCGGCCACCACTCTAAGCGGACCGGCGGCGGCCTTGCCCAGCAGTCGGCCAAGCCAGGCGGCGAAGGCCTCCCGGCCGGGCGCGTCCAGCGCGCCGGCGAACGGCGCCACGCCCTCGGCGCTGGCGTGGAGGACCCCCTCGGCCTCGTCGTAGCGGGTCCTGGCGGCGGCCACCTGCGGCAGGCTCGCCAGAACGGCGAAGCGGTGCTTGGGCACGAAGGCGGGGGCCTGCGGATCGAAGCCGGAAGGCCCGTTCTCCACCGCCCAGACGCGATCGAAGGGAACGCCTTCGCCCGGCGCCAGGCGCAGCTCTTCCAGCGGCTCGGGCGTGAACCCCTTCACCGGGTGGCGAAAGATTCCGGCGAGCGTTCCAAAGGCGGCGGCGGACATGGCCGCTCCGTACCCGCCCAGCCCGCCGTTCCACAAGCGGCGCGGACGCCGCAGCTTCGGGTTCTAGGCCAGCTCGTCCTCAAGCGCCGCCAGCCGGGCCGCCTGATCCTCGGCGACCAGCGGCTCGATGATCTCGTCCAAGGCCTCTCCCTCCAGCACCCTGGGCAGGTTGTAGAGGGTCAGGTTGATGCGATGGTCGGTCACCCGGCCTTGGGGGAAGTTGTAGGTGCGGATGCGCTCGGAGCGGTCGCCGGAGCCGACCTGGCTCTTGCGGCTCTCGGCGCGGGCGGTGTCGAGCTGCTCGCGCTGCATCTCATACAGGCGCGCCTGCAGCACCTTCATGGCGCGGGCGCGGTTCTGGTGTTGCGACTTCTCCGAGGAGGTGACCACGATGCCGGTGGGCAGGTGGGTGATGCGCACCGCCGAGTCGGTCTTGTTGACGTGCTGGCCGCCGGCGCCGGACGAGCGGTAGGT
>Ga0163163_10002743_pt1 | contig 14865 bp, 13 predicted proteins | sample S65metaG_FD_119766 | JGI IMG/M metagenome (GOLD analysis project Ga0163163, IMG submission 119766) | Switchgrass rhizosphere microbial communities from Kellogg Biological Station, Michigan, USA - S6-5 metaG | ecosystem: Host-associated > Plants > Roots > Rhizosphere > Soil | place: USA... | reverse complement strand
TCGACGCGATCGCCGATGCGTAGAGCAGCGCGCTGGCGACGCCAAACCACAGCGCGCGAGTCCTATCTGTGAGCGCTCGCCACAACGCCACCGCCAAGGCAAGCTCGACAAATTGACCGAAATTATTTCGCGAGGGGAAGTATGCGTAAACGATGTCCGTGTAGCCCGAGTCGAAGTACCACAACACCTTGCCCTGGCTCGTGTGCATTTGCAGCAGGCAGAGGATCGATGTGAGCGACGCGAACAACACGAATTGATCGAGAAATCGCTCGCGCCGTTCGCGGTCCGCGAGGCGCGCCTGAGCGATGAACAGGACTCCGGTGAGTGCAAACCATTTGAGCGCAGCAACGCGCGTCACGGGTGCGTAGGCGGTTGAGGACAGCAGAAGTTGCAACAGTCCGAATGCAGGAATCAGGAGTGGGAGAAGGCTAATCCGATCGAGTTGCCGCTTGCCGGCCATAGCCGCCAGCATCAGCAGGATAGCTATACAGAACAAGTACAGCGGCCAGGATTCGCGGACGAACACGGTCAGAGTCGCGCCGATCAATAGAGCGATCATAGGCGTTCCTCAGTCGGATTTAGATTACGACAAAGTCGCCGCGCGGTCTATTGGCCCTGAGGAGTAGTGCCTGGGCTAGGCGCGGTTTCGCGTAGCGCTAAATATCCGCACGACGCGATCGCCAGGAACAGAGCCAACGGCTCTCCGTCTCCAAAATTGTTCTCGTAGTACCCTTCCGACAACATCGAGAGAATCACTGCAATCGCTCCAAACAGGACGGCACGAGCAAGACTCGCCTCGCGCGGCAACCGCCGCAATCCACGCCAGAAATCGTAGAGCATCTTGCCCAACAACCACATCAACGCAAGCATGGTCGGAATCCCGCGCTCCGCCGCGTAGTGATAGTAAATGTTGTGCAAATGGCCGTACCACCCGCTCGGCAACGGCCGCGGGATGTCCACCGGTACGTACTTGTCGAATTGCGCCTTCACCTGCTCCGGCCCGAGCCCGAAGAGCGGATGCGCCTTGATCATTTCCCATCCTGTGCGCCGGCAAACGTAGCGGAATTGATTGGAGTCCGTATCGCCGTGAGGCGCGAAAATACTGCGGATGCGCTCGCCAAGGTCCAAAGGATTAAGGACCAAAATCAACGCGCCCAGGACCGGCAGCGCGAGCACCAACCAGCGCTTCCACATCCAGATCAAATACACTCCGCCGATCGCCGTGCCCAGCCAAATGCTGCGCGTATAGCCGACCAATAACGACAGAATCACCGTGCCTATGCCCGCGGCGATCCACAGCTTGGCGCGATCCTTCGCCGCGCCGAAGAACACCATCGCCGCACCCATCAGGATCACCATCATTTCTTCGCCACCCAGCGTCATCCAGTGGCTGGTAAATCCGGTGATGCGCTCGCGCGTGTAGTACTCATAGAAGTTGCGATGCAACGCCTGAGCCTCACTCTGCTTTTGAAAGAACTGCGCGAAACTGTCGAGCGCCGATAGGGTCATCACGGCGCACAATCCAATAATCAGCCAGCGGACTTCCGACAGCTTGCGGAACGTGCTGGTCACCAGTAACAGGATGAGGAACAGATAGAATTTGCGGATCGCCGGACGCCCGCTCCACGGGTCATCGGACAGCGCCATCGAGATCGCCGTTCCCGCCATAAACAGCACCAGCGGTAACCGGATCGGCGGCATCTTCAACTTTTCGCCGGAAAACAGGAGCGCCGCAAACGCCACCGCAATGAGGATGTTGTAGACCGCTGTCGAAGCCAGAATCGCCAGTACCGCCGCGAACGTAAGCCAGAATGGAACTCGCTGTTTCCAGTCGATATGATTCATTGCGCGAACAACAGTATGGCAGAATAGGACAATCCGATGCGCATCTACTTGCTTCGCCACGGGATTGCGGAAGATGGAATCGGCAAACGCGATTCCGAGCGCGCCCTCACCGACGAAGGCAAGCGGAAACTGCGCGATCTCCTGAACCTGGCAAAGCACGCGGGAGTCGAGCCTTCTCTCGTCATGTCGAGCCCTTACCGCCGCGCTGTCGAGACCGCGCGGATTGCCATCGATGTGCTCGGATATCAAGGTCCGCTGGTCGAATCAACGTCCCTGACTCCCGACTCATCACCCCAGTCCGCGTGGAGCGATTTGCGAATTCACTCCTCGGAAGACAGCGTGTTGCTCGTCGGCCATGAGCCTCTGTTTAGCGCCCTATCGGCGTTCCTGCTGGGCTATCCAAGTCTGTCGATCGATTTCAAGAAAGGCGCGCTCTTGTGCCTCGATCTGCATTCGGTTCGCCCGCAACCGGCAGGCCTGCTGAAGTGGTTCATCAATCCGAAGTTCTCATGATCGCGACGGAACGGCTCCTGCTGCGCCGCTGGAAACCAGAGGATTTCGTGCCGTTCTGCGCTATGAATGCGGATGATGAAGTCATGCGGCACTTCCCGTCGACTCTCAATCCTGAGCAGACAAAGGCCGGCCTGAACCGTGTGGAAACGCACTTCGATCGCTATGGCTGGGGACTTTTCGCCGCGGAGCACGAGGGCCAATTCATCGGCTACATCGGACTGTTTCATGTGCCGTTCGAGGCGCATTTCACTCCGGCCGTCGAGATCGGCTGGCGCCTCGCGCGGTCCCATTGGAATCGAGGACTGGCCACCGAAGGCGCGCGCGCCTGCCTCGATTTCGGATTTTCAAAATTGGACTTGAAAGAGATCGTCGCGTTCACGACTCCCGTTAATCTCGCGTCTCGGCGAGTGATGGAGAAGATCGGCATGGTCCACGATGTCCAGGGCGACTTCGAGCATCCTCGAGTCGCGCCCGGGCACTTGTTACGCCGGCACGTACTCTATCGAGTCCGCAATTATTTGTCGCCAACTGAGAACGCCAGCAGTACATTGCCCGGCCCACCGCCTGTGAACGCATAGCCGGAGTTCACGTAGACCATGCCGTCCACAACAGTCGCGCCAGGTCCGTCAATGCCACCGCCGCGAGCCGCGACTTTGTTGACCGTTGGGAATTCGCGGAATGTATCGAAGTCCCACAGGATCTTGCCATCCTTCATCGAATAGGCGCGGAAGTGGCCATCAAGCGACCCGGAAAATACGACACTGGGAATCGCCGTCACCGCTTGCGATTGCGCCGGACTGCACGGTCTGCGGTCACCGCATTCCCCGGGCTTTGCGTACCAAAGCTTCTCGCCGTCGGACAATCGCAGCGCGAACAATCCACCGCCCACTTTCGGATCGAGCGCCGTGGTCATGCCTACTTTTTCATCCGGCGCAAACTGCACGCTCGCATCGGAGATCGCAATGTACGCCTTCTCGTGATCCACCGCCGGACCCCACTGCACGCCGCCGACTTTGCCGCCCTTCCCCAGCTTCGTCTGCCAGATCGTCGCGCCCTGCTTGTCCGGATCGAGCGCATACACCTCGCCGGACTTCTGGCCTGCAATCAATGCGCGCTTGCCTCCGCCAAGCGACACGAGGACGGGCGACGCCGCGAAGTCCGAGTCAGGCGAATCGGGATTGGGACAGTTCATCTCCGCGACGCCCAGGGACTTGAGTCCCATGCCACACGCCAGATTCCATATGTCGCCCTGTGTCATCTGCCGGAACCACGCGATTTCGCCCGTGCCGAGGTCCATCGCGATTATGGAATCCGTCATGCCCGCGGCGGGCTCCGAGTAGTTATCGCCGGTCGCGGCGTATAGCACTTTGTTCTTGGAATCGATGGTCGGCGAGGCCCACACGGCCGCGCCCGAGGGTCCGCGTAACTGCGTTCCCGCGGCATTCTTCTTCATCGGCTTGGCTTCTTCGGCGATCGTGTAGGTCTTCCAAACGACCTTGCCGGATTGCGCGTCGAGGGCCACAACACTTCCGCGGAACGTGCAGCACTCGTACATCGGATTCGCGCCTGTACCTTCCTCAAACGATGACACCGGCACGTAGAGGCGGCCGTTGTGGAACTTCACCGCTCCCGTAATGCGAGCCTCGGGATGCGGCTCGACGCGGGTCTTCCAGACCTCAGCACCAGTCGACGCGTTGACGCCGTAGACGTTCCCGTGGCCATCGCCGAAGTACGCCGTATTGTTCTCGATCGTAATGGCGGATCGCACAAAGCTCTCGGCGCGAAACACCCAGTAAATACAGCCCGATTTCGCATCGAGCGAATACACACGGCGGCCCGCGCTGCCTACGAAGATGCGTCCTCCAACGACGGTCGGTTGAGCGTAAGCCATCACATCGCCCGGATATCCGAAGGCCCACTTCAACTTCAGCTTGCCAACATCGGACGCAGCCAGTCTCGCCATGGAAGCCGGTTGGAAGCGCTGATTCGTCTCGCCCACGCCCCATCCGTTCCAATGCGGCTTCGACCACGGATCGGCTGGCATTTCTCCCGGGGCATTCGCGCAGAAAGCGGTCGGCGCGGTCTCCTCAGACTTCTCCGCCGACGCAAGCCCCAACGACTTTCCACTGAGGAATTCCGCGATCAACTGCCGATGCGGCATCGGCACCAGTCCCGCCTGCGACATCATTACGCCCGTATTCATGGAAGCGTAGATGCGGTCGGCCGACATGGTCCCTAGCGCCGCCCGTACGGGAGCGCGTCCGCCGAAACCCGTATCGTGGCACGCGGCGCAATATGCCTTATAGAGCGCCTCGCCGGGAGAAGTCTGCTGGCCACTGAGAAGAGCGGCGGTCATGGACAGGATGACTATAGATCGCACGGCCTGCGATTCTATCAGACTGAGTGATTCGCGATCATAGTAGTTCATCTACCGGTAGAATGATATACTATGGAGCGATGTCAGCCGATCTGTTGCAAGGCACTCTCAATATGTTGGTCCTCCAGGTCCTCTCGCGGTCGAAAGCCAACGGCTACGAGATCGCAAAGATGATCGAGGAGCGTTCCGATGAAGCTCTCCGGGTCGACCACGGCTCGCTCTATCCCGCCCTGCGGCGCCTCGAGTCGAGCGGATTGATCAAGGCCAAATGGGATGTCTCGCCCACCAATCGCAAGGCGCGCTACTACGAATTGACGCCCGCGGGCAAGAAACAAATCGAAGTCGAGCGCGAGCGCTGGCGCGCGTCCGCTCACGCCATCAGCCGCGTCATGAGGACCGCCTAAATGCCATGGCCGCCGGAGCGCGACCCGATCGACGACGAGTTGAAGTTCCATTTCGAAGCGTTGAAGCAGGAGCGTTTGGATGCGGACGACTCCGAAGCAGAAGCGGTGCGATTCGCGCGCCTTCGTCTGGGATTGAGAGCGGCGGTTGAAGAGGAGGTTCGGCGTATGAGCTGGATGCATCGCATCGAAATGATGATTCGAGACGCGCGTTTCGCCGTACGCTCCTTCACTCGCCATGGTGGAGCGTACGTTTGGGCCACAGTCATCCTTGCCGTCGGAATCGGACTGAGCGTCGCCATGTTCTCGCTGGTCGAAGCGGTGCTCCTGAATCCGCTGCCGTTTCCCAATCAAGGTGACGTCCACCTTATCTGGAAGACGGATTTGCAGGTCAACGAGCAACTGGTCGGCGAGCTCGCGTTCCCCGAACTCGGAGATCTCAAAGCGAATGTTCCCAATCTCGAATCGGTCGCGCTCATACCCGCGGCGCTCTACGGCAATGGACGCGTCCTGCAGATCGGCACGCAGGAGCCGGTGCAGATCGAGACGTGCCCCACGACGGCGGAACTATTCAAGGTCCTGAAGATCGCGCCTGCGCTCGGCCGCGACTTCGAGACAGCGGATCAGGACCCCGGCGCCGCGCCCGTAGTCATCCTCTCCGATCCCGTGTGGCGCACTCAATTCGGAGCCCGGCGCGACGTCGTTGGGCAAATCGTGCGCCTGAACGGAGTCGGCCACACCATCATCGGCGTCATGCCCCCGGACGCTAGCTTCCCGCGCGGAGCGGGCCTTTGGATCCCCCTAAGAACAGAATTAAGGCGTGGCGCGACTTGGCTAGTCGCTGTCGCGCGTATGAAGCCGGGCAGTTCACGCGATGCGCTGCAGCGCGCGGCGGATCGGACGTTTCAACTCCAGGCTTCGAGTTATCCGAAAGAATACACGGTGTCGCAACGCGCCGTCGTCACTCCGATCGCGGAGTTCCTGACCGGCACATCCCGTGGACAGTTGCTAGTGTCTCTCGTGGCGTCCTTGTTATTGCTCGTGTCGGCGTGCGTCAGCGCCAGTAATCTATTCCTGTCGCGCACGCTGGTGCGTCGAAGAGAGGTCGCGACGAGAGTCTCATTGGGAGCCTCGCGGTCCCAAATCCTGATGCAGTTCACAGTCGAAGCGCTGGTCGCTGCAACAGCCGCTACTCTCGCCGGCAGCGTGCTAGCGGCGGCGCTGATCCGCACGCTGATACGTTGGGCGCCCGCGGATATCCCACGCATCGAAGCGGCCCGGCTCGACTTCGGCGCGTTAGCATTCGCAGCAGTAGTAACGCTGTTAGCAACGTTGGCGTGTGTCATTGGACCAGCGCTGGTTCTGCAAGGCAAGAACCTGGACGCGATGCTGCGCGAGGGAGTCCGCACCGCCGGATCGCGCACCGGCCAGCGACTGCAGAGTGTCTTCCTATTTTCTCAATCGGCGTTGACTGTCGCCATACTCGCCGTCGGATTGTTGCTCTTCTTGAGCTATCGCGTGATGTTGCGCACCGATCTCGGCTTCGTCCATCGCGACACGATGACCATGAATCTCGCCCTTCGAGGCCCGGGCGTAAGCGTAGAAGTCCGGCGGCGGTTCTATACGGAGTTGTTGAATCGGCTGCGCGCCGCCCCCGAAATCACGAGCGCGGCGGCCGTGTTGCTGCGCCCGTTCGAAGGCCCAATCGGATGGGACAGCGAATACTTCATGGGCTTCGAAGCCGCCACTCGCGATCCCAATCATTTACCGAAAGCGAACTTCGAAGTAGTGACTCCTGGCTACTTCGCCACGGTTGGAACCGCGCTGCTCGCAGGCCGCGACTTCAATGATCACGACCTTGAGACCTCTGACACGGTCGCCATCATCAGCGAATCGCTGGCGAAGCGCATCCGCGCCGCCGGATACGATCCGATCCTTCACCGCATTCGCGTCTTCGGAGCGTGGCGCAAGATCGTCGGTGTCACCGCCGACGCGCGCTATCGCAGGGTCGTACAAACCGCCGATAACGTCTTCGTCCCGTATCTGCAGTCTGGGGTTCCAACCAACTATCTGGTGCTTCGCGGACATGTATCTGCGACCGAGTTGCTGGCGTTGGTACGGCGGACACTCAAGGAAGTGGACAGCGCCCAAGCGATTGCAGGCGAGGCGACGCTCGGCGACTTGATCGAGCGCAACACGGCGCGCAATCGCTTCAACGTCTCGATTCTGATTCTCTTCGCTGTGGGCGCAATCCTTCTGGCGAGCGCGGGAATCCACAGCGTGGTGCGCGAGTCGGTCACTGTGCGAGCCAAGGAGATCGCACTGCGGATCGCCCTAGGAGCGGGTCGCGCCCGCCTCGTGGTGCAGACAACGCAAAGCGCATTGGCATGGGTCCTTGCAGGCGAGTTCATCGGCGTGGCAGGCGCATTTCTACTCGGCCGCACGGCCGCCGATCTCCTTTATGGAATCTCGCCAAGTGACCCTTTAGTCCTCGCTTCAGTTGCCGTATTCATGTTCGCAATCGCCTTCGTGTCGTCCATGATTCCCGCATGGATCGCCGCGGGCCAGGATCCCCGCGAAGGCCTGCAAGCCGATTAAAAGAACAGTTCGTTGATCGGCCCGTACGCATCGAATTCCGAGAACGGCACGTACTGAAAGCCGCGCCCACTTGGATCGGCCAATTGTTGGGAATAGTCGATGCCGAGCGCCGAATAGATCGTAGCCTCGACATCTTCGGCTCGAACGTCGCGCCCTCGCGACCAACCCGGATCGATCGTCGCATTACCCGTCTTGTCGGTCATTCCGATCACCCTTCCGCCCTTCACGCCACCACCAGCCATGAGGATCGCCTGCTGCGCGTAGTGATCACGCCCCGCACCACTATTGAGGTTGCCGGGCACGCGCCCGAATTCGCCCATCGCGACAATCAGTGTTTGATCGAGCAGTCCGTCCGCTTTCAGATCGGCGATGAGCGTTCCCAGGCCCGGATCGAATTGCTTGGCCGCCGCCCAGTGGCCGGCGTTCGGCGTGTAGATATTGTCGTGATGATCCCAGTCGCCTTGCGTGATCTGAATGAAGCGCGCGCCTGAGTTCGAGCGAAGCATTCGCCTCGCCGCAATGCAAGCGTTCCCGAATCCGGTATTGCCATAGCGGGCCTTCTCTGCGGCATCAAACGTGAAAATGGAGTCGACCGTCGAGTTGTACATCAACTTGCGCGCCGCTGTGTTGTACGTGAACGTCTCGTTCACTCCATCACCCAGCGCGTCGGAGTCGTGCAGTTCGGCATCCAGATTACCGGCCAGCACCGCGCGGCGGTCGAATCGCGCAGCGCCTGCCGAATGCGTCGTGTTCGCCAATCCGCCGCCAGCCGGATAGATGTAGAACGGATTGAGCTGGCTCGGCAGGAACCCCGCGCTCGGGCCATTGTTCACGTTCAACGATACAAACGCCGGCAGGATCGCATTGGGATCCAAGCCGTCAAATTCACGCGCCACAACTGAGCCGATGTGCGGCGCGAAGCGCGCACTGCCCTGCGCCGGATTGCGCCCGATCATCACCCAGGTGCGCGCCAGTACGTGCACGAGCGCCCATGGTTTCACCGACCGCACGATCGCGAACGAGTCCAACTGATTTGCCAGATTAGGTAGCAGTCCCTGTGGCCAGCGGGTAGTCCCGTAGCTTGTCGGGCTGAAGCCTGCGGGAGTCCACGAGCCTTCCTTCAAATCGAAAGTATCCACGTGGCTGGGACCACCCGACATAAGAATGAAGATGCAGTTCTTTGCCGTTCCTCGTATGGTTACGCTGGCGCGCGCAATCGTCTCCGCGGGCCGGGTTGGCAGCAGCATGTAGCCGCCCACCGCGGATGTCACATGGCGAAAGAACATGCGGCGCCCCATGTGCGGGCGGCGCCAGAAGCGGGTGCCTTGCGTGTTCGTCCAGTCGTAGCCGAATCGATCTTTCATGGGTTTGATCCTCTAATAACTGAACAGAAAGTCTGCCTTGTTGATGCAAGCCCAGACCAGATCTTCGAGATATGTATTTCGGTCGGCCGCTGTCGCCGCGGTCGACAACAGATCGAGCGCCACCTGCTGCTCGACGATCGACGGCTTGCGCCCGACGAAGGTCAAATAGATCTCCTCGATCACTTGCGTGTTGTCGGCGATCTTGAAGATCGTAGCGAGGTTCGGCGTGGTCGCCTTTACTCGATTCACGATGAAAGGATCGTTCATGATGGCCAACCGCTGAAGGATCGACAAACTCGCGGACCGCGGCTGCGAGTCGCGATTTCCCCGCAGAAATGTATTCAGGAAGTTCGCCGTGGATCCGTCGTTGTTAGGCTCCGCAGGCTCAGGCAACTGCATGGCGAGTTTCACGGCAGGCAAGCGAATCGGCGTGTAGTTATTGAACTGTCCGGAGCCAGTAGCGATGATGTCGTGGACTTCCTCCGCCCAAAGACGCCGTGGATAATGGCGCGCAAATGACGAGACCATATCGAGCGTCCAATCGCCGTCGTAGCGCGAACTCATCTGATACGCGTTCGAGCGCGCGATCAATCGCAGCAGTCCTTTCACATCGAAATCGGAATCGGCGAAGTACTGCGCGAGCTTCTTCAGCAACACCGGATGGGTCGCCTGCAAGGTCCATGGATCTTCCGGCGGATTGTCGGGATCGAGGCGGTCGGGGTCGAGCATGTCATAGGGCTCGACCAATCCCATCCCCATCAACTCGCGCCAGAATCGGTTGGCAAAGTTCGTCGAGAACATCGGATCCTGCCACAATATGCCGCCCAACGCCGCGCGCCAGTTCGCATCTTTAGGTGTCGCGCCCGTGTCCCGATATACCGGCGTCAAGCTCTTCGTTGTGCCCACGGGCTGCCGCGCAGGACGATTGCCGGTCGTTGTATTCAGATCGTAAGTGCCCGTCGCCTTCTCCGACACAGTAACGCTGTAGAAATAAAAGTCCGTCGCCGGTAGACCCGAGTTTGCATAAGTCACATGAGCGAAATGCGCCGCCATCTTCCAGGCATCCATGCGCGTCTGGCGAGCGCCCCACACATTGATTTCATCCAGGTGGCCGCGCCCGTTGTGGCACAAGAGGCAGTCGTATTGCGCCATCCCCAGAAAGTAAGTGGCCGTCTTGACCATCCCCTGATCGTAGGTATCCTGCGCGGGACCCATGCTCGTCTTCGCAGTCATCGGGAAGTTTGCGACGCCGACATCGAAGTGGTTGCCATTGGCGGCCAGCAGCTCGTACGAGACCTCGCGCAACGTGCGATTCTTTTGAACGAAGTCTTTGATGTAGTTGTAGTAGACGTTGCGGCCATCCTGACGCCTGTCGAATAACGCAGGAAAAGAACAGTTCTCCAATAGGTCGCCCCACCACATGGTCCACTTGTCCACGTAAGCCGGTGTGGCGAGCAGTCTATCGATCAGGTCATCGCGCTTCGCCGCTGAATCGTCGGCCAGAAAGGCGCGGATGTCCGCGGGAGTGGGCAGTTTGCCGGTGAGGTCGAGAGTGACCCGGCGAATGAATTCCTCATCCGTGGACATTGCTGCGGACGGAATCCCTCGCGCGACCAGCGCTCCAAAGATCTCTTCGTCAATAAAACTGCGCGGCTCGAGTGTCGAGGCGCGCACGGAGTCCGCCTTCGTGCGCGGCCTCGAGGAAGCGCGACCGTACTGGTTGGTGCGATCCATGACTTGGCGCGCGGCACGAAGTTGGCGATCCAGAAAAGCATTTGGATCAGCGCGGAACGTGCACTCTTGCGCGGTCAACGCCGCGACAGCCGTGAGCCAGGCAGCCATGAACCTGTACATATTATTTAGAAGACACCCAAGCCATCCCATCCGGACCAGCCCCAGGCTCGACGCGCCCGGTGACTTCCAGCGTTTTCAAATCGACGATTGCAAGGAAGTTGTCGCCGTTGACCGCGACGTACGCACGCGATCCGTCCGGCACCATCAGAATCCCTTCAGGACTCTTGCCCATGGCGATCCGCTTGATCTCCTTATGCGTCGCGGTATCGAATATCAAAAGCTCGCCAGCCGCCAGATCGGAAATGAGAATGCGCTTGCCATCCGGTGTGAACTTCAGCCGGTTCGATCGTTTCGTCCCGGCATTGAACGTCCCAATCACCTTCTTTGAAGCCAAGTCGATCATGGAAACGCCGCCGTCTTGGGAGTGCGCGGTCCACAGCTCGCGGCCGTCAGGCGAAACGTCGATCGCCTCCGGACCGCGGCCCACCGGCACTACCGTCTGGAGCCATCCGCCGCGTTCCTGCAGATCGAAAATTGAAATCGAGTTACCCGAAATGTTGGCCGTGTAAATCTGCTTCAGGTCCTTACTGACCATCACCATATGCGTCGTTTCCTGGCCCGTTCCCAGAATCCAATCGATGCGGTCAGTAACCGGATCATAGCGACCGAAAGCCTTATTGGCCTCCGCGCTGAAGTACAGCTTCCCGCCAGCGAAGTACAGTCCATGTGGACGCCGTAGCGGGCTCACGTCCACACGCCGCAACTCGCGCGCGGTCACCAGATCGATGACGGAAATCGTAGTGCCCGGATTCGGGCCAGTCCCATAATTCGAAGCAAACGCGAGCTTTCCCGCCGTGTCCGCGACCAATTCATGCGGTCCTTCGCCAACCAGAACGCGTCCCGTGATCTTGCGCGTAACAGGATCGACGATCACCATCGCGGCATCGTCCTTATTCAGAACAAGCAGTGAATCGGCCGCCGCCAGCAACGGGATGATCAGCAAAAAAATAAGTCGGGTCACACGTCAAATTGTAGTCGATAACGGGCATCCGGCCACAGGACTAACGAAACACTCCGGGAATCGTCTACCCATCTCATGGGACGCATCTTCGCGTTTTCGATTTTCATGCTTGCAGCCGCCACAGCCGCGGACTGGCCCGGTTGGCGCGGCGCGGACCGCAGCGGCCGCTCCCCCGAGACGCATCTCTTGAAAACGTGGCCCGAAGGCGGCCCTAAGCTCGCTTGGAAGAAGGACCAACTGGGTGGCGGATTCTCAAGCATTTCCATTGTCGGTAATCGAATTTACACAATGGCCGACCGCGGCGATAGCCAGTACGTTGTCGCGCTCGAGCTCGATGGTGGCAAGGAAGTCTGGGCCACCAAAATCGGACCTTCCTGGGAGGACGAATTTCTCGGTCCCCGCGGCACGCCCAGCGTGGATGGCGACTCCGTCTATGCGATCAGCACGGAAGGCGCGGTCGTTTCACTGAACTCCGCGAACGGCGCGCTCCGCTGGCAGCGATCCATGACTCGAGATTACGGCGGCCAGATGATGTCGCAGTGGAAGTTCGCCGAATCTCCGCTGGTAGATGGCGATCGCGTCCTCTTCACGCCAGGGAGCTTTGGCGCCACCATAGTCGCGGTCGACAAGAAGACCGGCAAAGACATATGGCAGGCCGGCACCAGCCGCGGACAGCCCCTCGGCAGCAACGGAGCAGCCTATTCATCCATCGTGATTTCGCAAGGCGCTGGGGTCCGCCAATACGTGCAGCTCACGGGCCGCGGTCTCATCGGAGTCCGCGCGAGTGATGGGAAAACACTGTGGTCTTACAACCGCATCGCCAATGATGTGGCGAATATCGCGACTCCTGTAGTGCAGGGCGACTACGTCTTCGGATCGACCGCCTACGGCGCCGGATCGGCCCTCCTCAAGCTTTCCGCCACTCCCGATGGCGTGAAGGCGGACGAAGTGTACTTCCTGGATGCGAAGACGTTCCAGAATCATCACGGTGGATTTATCCTCGTCGGCGACTACCTGTACGGCGGCCACGGTCACGGGAACGGATTTCCAATCTGTATCGAATTCGCGACTGGCAAAGTCCGATGGGGCGGCGACTTCCGCGTCGAAGGAGGCACCGGCTCTGCAGCCGTCGCGTATGCGGATGGCGAGCTCTATTTTCGCTATCAGAATGGAATGATGAAGCTGATTGACGCTTCGCCGGAAGGATTCAAGGAACGGGGTTCATTCAAGATTCCCAACGTCAAGAATCCGAGTTGGTCCCACCCCGTGATCCATGGCGGGAAGTTGTACTTGCGCGAGCAGGACACGCTCTACTGCTACAACATCCATGAGTAAGCGTTGAGCTGACTCGTCTGGCTCCGCGTCCGCATCTATGCAGTTAGCAACACTTGAGTCTTGACCCCCATCGAATCAAGGATCTCCTGCAGCCGCGACATACTTACGCCCTGGTATTCGTCCTCTTCATGACGGCTGACCACCTGTTTGCTGACACCTAAGCGCCTTGCCAACTCGGTCTGCGAAATTCCCTTCGCAATTCGGATCTTGACGATAAAAGGCGCAATTTGATCGAGCCGATCGATGGCCGGGAGCTGGATCTCGCCGGACTTCAACTGGTCGTACTGACGAACTTGATTCTCAAGGTCGTAGATCATTCCTTCATAACTGCCGCGAATCGCGGCGGCGCGCTTCGAGTGTGGTTCCGCACCAGCCTTGGCCATCGCCTGACGGAAGCCCTCGATCTGGATTACCGTTCTTTCGCGCTGTGCGTCGCTCTTGATCATGTCCTTTTCTCTCTCACCACTCGAATCACGCCTCGCGCCTTGCCATTGCGATCCCGCCGGAAGAAGTCCGGAAAGTCCATGCCCGGTTGAGCCTGCATTTCGGGATGGATGAAGAATTCGACACCGTGCTCTGACCACATCCTCCACTTTCTCTTCCGCAGATGAGGAACCAGGATCAGCTCAAAGTCAATCCAATAAGGATCGATGCGGTCGTAAACTTCGGCATCCGGTTCAACCCAATAACCGTCGATATCTCCAGGGTCCGGTTTGCCGGTGCAAAAGCTTCCGTCGATCACAATTTCTTCGATTCCGGCTTCCCAAAACGCATGAACGGCCCTATACAGACCCTCCAGGAGCCATACCCGCCGGCGCGTGACGCCGAACCGCTTCGAGATTTCCGCCAACGTAGCTGAATGGTCGCCCGGGGGCAACGCGCCCGTGATTTCATCCAAATCGGGAATCAACTGAAAATATCATCGCACGGAACAAAAACTAAAGTCAACTTGTGTGTTGTCAGCAGGATCTCCGCGCTAAGACCTGATCGCGCGCGCTGGATTGCGATTCCAGGCTCCTCAATGCTATTGTTCCCTCAGCATAACTGGCCTATTGTCTCCGGACTCGCACCATGATCGCACTCGCCCTCCTTCTTTTTGCTTTCTCCCAACAATTATTCGCAGACGAACCCTTCGCCACCCGCTGCGGAGCATGCCACGGGGAGGACGCCCGTGGCACCGCCCAAGGTCCCGGACTCGCCATGAATCCGCGAGTCGCCGAGCAATCCGCCGACGAACTCCAGGCCTACCTCGAGCATGGCAATCCAGGCGCGGGCATGCCCTCCTTCGCCTCTCTGTCCGCAGCCGAACGAGCCACCCTCGCGAAATATCTCCGCCGCCTCAACGTGGACATGATCGTCACCCCGATGGCCCCGCCTCGCAAGACTACGTGGGCCGCTCCCCAGCCCGGCGATTGGCGTACATATGACGGCAACGACTCCGGCAACCGCTACAGTCCTCTCAAGCAAATCACGACGGTCAACGTTTCATCGCTCAAGTTGAAGTAGTGAATGGCGATAGAGGAAATGGACACCAGACCCTCAAGATCGAAGCGCTCGAGCGTAATACCAATCCCATTCATCAATCGAGCGAACCACGAAACAAAGTCGAGAGCACGC
>Ga0163163_10002742_pt1 | contig 14865 bp, 14 predicted proteins | sample S65metaG_FD_119766 | JGI IMG/M metagenome (GOLD analysis project Ga0163163, IMG submission 119766) | Switchgrass rhizosphere microbial communities from Kellogg Biological Station, Michigan, USA - S6-5 metaG | ecosystem: Host-associated > Plants > Roots > Rhizosphere > Soil | place: USA... | reverse complement strand
CGCGGCAAGCTTGAGCCACTTCGTCGTGTCCGCCTGCCGCGTCGTGTACGGCTTTAGCCGGACCTCCCCGTTACGACGTCTTTGTGCGTGCATCTTCAAGGATGCGCTTCGCGCGCGCAGGGTTGAACACACCGCACGAGCAGAAACGCGTCAACGTGGCCGCGCATTGCTCCGGCGTGCGCCGGTTTTCCTTGACGAAGTCGATCATCTTCTTCGCCAGCGAGTGGCTGATCATGCCGTGGCCGCACATCGTCGAGAGCAGCATGACCTGCGAATTCGGCATCTTGTCGGTCTTGCCCTCGAAACCGAGCGAGTAGCCGACGCTGTGCCGTGGAATGCCGGCGTACTCGCAGCAGTCCTCGGCGCCCTCGATCGACGTGGACACGTTCACGCTCAGCCCGAGATTCTCTTCCTTGATGCGCTTGACGAACTTCTCAGCGTTCTCGCGATTGTCGAAGACCGCTGCGCAGGTCGTCACGTCGGTGAGGCCATCGACCACTGCCTGGAAGTCCGGCGCGTTGTCGCGCGCCCAGTGCGCCAGCGGGTTCATCTGTCGCGACGGGCGGATCGCCCCGCCATGCCGCGCATCGCCCAGATTGACCGGCTTGAATTCGATCGCGATCTGCAGGAAGCGGCGAAGTCCGTCGAGCGCGTTCTCCTGCTTGAACGGACCCTTGCACGCCATCGCAAAGACGATGAAGTCGTCGTGGAAGCTGTCGGCGCTGCCGAATCGATGCAGCGTGTTGGTCATGTGGTCACCATCTCACGGTCGGACGCTTGCGTCGACGTGCCGCGCCGGCCGAGGCCGATATTCGTTTTCGCCCGTGCGAGGTCGTAACCGAGACGCTCGAGGATCGGCGCAACCACCGCATCGTTACCGTTTGCATCGCAGCGCACGCCCGCGCCGATCGACACAACCGTGTCGATGCGCTTTTCGACGTCCCACACGAGGCGGACGATCTCCTCCGCCCGGGACACGGGTACCTTGATCTCGACGATCGCCGACAGCACCTTCTCGTCGAGGATGTCGGCACGGATGGTGCCCGTCGCAACGTCGCTCATTAAAGAGGTGATCGGATTCTTCTTCTCGAACGCCACGCCAGCCGCCGCCAGCGCGATACACATTTCCTGAATGTCGCGGAAGCGGACGCCGACGCCCGGACGCCCAAGCTCGATCGTGAAGCCGACGTCGCCGGGGCCCACACGTCCGGTCACGTCGTTGGTCTTCACTTCCTCGGTGCCGCGCCCCTCGACGCCTGTGGACTCGTGCGGCACGCGCGGATCCGAGAACGCGCGACGGACGACACGCGGCCAGGTCAGTTCGTCGGGCTCGAATGCAGCGGTCGGACAAACATCGGGCTCCGGATCGAAACGGATGCGCATCGCCGCCAACAGCTTCCGCCCTGCGCGGACGAGCGTCGGGTTCAGGTGTTCCTGGCTGAGGCCGTTAAAGCAGGTGTAGCACTCGACGCACTCGTCGCGGTCGATGGTCGCCCGCTTCAAAACGGGGTCTATATAGATGGCGCCCATCGGGCAGACGTAGGTGCAGTTGCCGCAGGCGACGCATTTCTTGGGGTTTATTTGCATGCGCTCGTCGTCCGCCTTCAGGCGGGTTCTCGCCGTACTGTCCGGCTTTAGCCGGACCGCTCGCTAGCGGCCTATCATAACCGCGCAATGGAGCTGAATTCCCTGGTCGTTGACACAGTAAAGGGACTGCTCTCCGAACTTGCCCACGGCCCGACGGATGTCGCGTACGTCCTCAATCGGGGCGATCGTGGCCTGCTGGCATCGCTTCGCTCCCTGCCGGCCGCGCAGGCCAGCGCGCGGCCGGATGGGCGATCGTCAATCGCGTCGCACGTGCATCACGTTCGTTACGGCCTCAACCTGATCAATCGATGGGCGCGCGGCGAAGATGTGTACGGTCAGGCCGACTGGAGCGAGAGCTGGCGGCACCAGCAGGTGAATGACAGCGAATGGGACGCGCTCGTGGCCGGCCTCGAGCACGAGATTCGGAATTGGCAGGAAGCCGTAGCACTCCCGCGCCCGCTGGACGATGCCGCGCTCCGGGAAACGATTGGCAGCGTCGTCCACCTCGCGTATCACCTCGGCGCAATTCGCCAGCTCGACGCGGCGACTGCAGGTCCGCGCGCAACGTAGTGAAGGCGACTTCGCTGGTTGGTTCGAACCGACTGACGCGGGTCATCGGTCCGTTGCACCGACGAGCGAAGTTCCCTTGCACCAACCAGCGAAGCCACTTTGGACCGACCAGCGAAGGCACATTGGACCAACAAGCGAAGGCACCTTGACCCCGTTCGGCGCTAGAACGCCCTCGGCTCCCGCCACCACTCCGAGAACATCGGCGCGATCACCAGGCCGACGGCATCGGTGCAGGCGTGAAACACCATCATCGCCAGCAGATCCTTTTTCCAGATAAAGAACGACGTCGTCACCACGCCGCCGATGAGGCTGATGACGACAAAGCCGCGGCCCCAGTACGGCGCGTGCAGAAAAGCAAAGCCGACGAGCGCCAGCACGCCAGCCACCCAGACGTTGCGAGTGAGCATCGTCAGTCTCGTGATGGTGTAGCCGCGGAACAGCAGCTCCTCGACGACGCCGGCGGTGAGGAAGGCCGTGATGCGGTAGGACACCGGAAACCGCATCACGCGATCCATCCCTTGCTCGAATCCGGGCAGACCGGTGGCGTGACGCACCCACTCGGTGAACGGGAAGATCACCGCGTAGTGGAGCGCCACGAGCGCCAGTCCCCACGCGATCGACTGCCAGCGAAACGGCTGGAGCCAGAGTGACGCGATCGGCTTCTTCTCCCAGAAGATGACGATCGCGAGGACCGCGGCGGCAATCAGCCAGAGCAGCGCCTGACCCACAAACGCCATCCAGAGATTCGCGGGGTTGCCGAACGCCCGCACTGCCGCAGGGCTGAGGAGCAGTCGCGTGCCGTTCCAGGCGAGCGTGAGACCAAAGATCACGGCCAGGACACTGAGTGATCGTTGTTGTGTCATCAGCGCGCGCGACCCCCAATCCGAACCCCCTGAAACTGAACCGCACGAACCGGCAGTAGAGTGCTGGGTATGACTATTCTTATTCGCTGCCTGGTGTTCGCCTGCGTGATTCTGGCTGTGGGTCTCGCGCCGAATCGGGCATCGGCGCAGAGCCGTGACAGCCTGTTGAACGGAGCGATTATCGGCGCGGCCGTTGGCGCAGGCGTGGGCATCGGGTTTACATACGCGCTGAGGGATTCGGACCTGACGGCCGGTCAGTACGGGTACGGCGGTCTCGTCTGGGGCGCGATCGGCGCGGGAATCGGGGCTGGAGTGGACGCGCTGTTCAGTCGCTCGTCACCGCGGCCAACCACCGCGCGGCCGCGGCTGCTGTTTGCACCGGCCGTCGGACGAGTAAACGGCGTGGCGCTGAAGTGGCGGTGGTGACTCACCCCATCGGAAGGACTCGATTTTGCTCCCGGTAGAAACGTGACGAACACACGCGACCCCGAAACCGAACCTACCGAACCTGAACCGGACGGCCCAGACCGCCCGACCGAGCCTGACTACATTCCCGATACGCCGCCGACGGAGCCGCCGCCTGTGCCGATCAAGGACCCACATCCCGACAGCGAGCCAACACCCGGTCCTCTCATTGCGGAGGGATGAGCCCCTTTAGTAGGGCCGGGCTTTAGGCCGCGGGCAAGGGCCTAAGGAGTCGCTATAATCCGCGCACCCCATGCCCGTTGCTCCCGGTGCGCGAATTGGAGTCTACGAGGTCGTTTCCCTGATTGGCTCCGGCGGCATGGGTGAGGTCTACCTGGCACGCGACACGCAATTAGGCCGGAACGTCGCACTAAAGGTCCTGCCGGACATGTTCGCCTCGGACACCGAACGGCTGGCGCGCTTCCGGCGCGAGGCGCAGGTCCTCGCCGCCCTTCACCATCCGAACATTGCGGTCATTCATGGCCTCGAGGACGGTCCGGCCGAGAGCGGACACTCCGTCAAAGCGCTCGTTCTCGAATACATCGAAGGTGACACGATCGCCGAACGCATCGGCGCAGGCCGGATCCCGCTGGACGAGGTGCTCGGCATTGCCCGTCAGATCGCTGAGGCACTGCAGGCAGCCCACGACCAGGGCGTCATTCATCGCGATCTGAAACCCTCGAACATCAAGCTGACCCCGGACGGCGCGGTGAAGGTGCTCGACTTCGGCCTCGCCAAGCTTGGAACTCCTGTCGAAGCGGTGGCCGGCGCAGGTTCCGCGGTCTCGCTGTCGCCGACAATCACGAGTCCAGCGGCGACGACCCTGGGAGTGATCCTCGGGACGGCAGCCTACATGGCGCCGGAGCAGGCGAAGGGAAAACCCGCGGACAAGCGCAGCGACGTCTGGGCGTTCGGCTGCGTGCTGTTCGAGATGCTGAGCGGCAGGCGGGCGTTCGAAGGGGACGACATCAGCGAGACGCTCGCCTCGGTGATCAAGGGCGAGCCTGACTGGACGGCGCTGCCGACAGACACTCCCCCAGCCGTCCGGACGTTGCTTCGCAGTTGCATGACGAAGGATCCGCGCGCGCGCCTGGCAGACATCGCGGGCGCGATGTTCGTGCTCCGGCACAACGACTCGCTCGTGCTGACGGCACCAGCCGCGACAACCGCGGCGCCGGTCGGCCGCCGTTGGTCGTGGGGGCTCACCGGAGTTGTCGCGCTTCTTCTCGCCGCCGTGATTGCCGTCAGCGGGTGGATCGGCTGGAAGCTACGAAAAGACGATCCACTGCATCTCGCCCTGACGACTTTTGGGCTGTCGCTCTCGGAAGGAGAGGCATTCACAAATGCGGGCCGCCACCTTGTAGCGCTCTCGCCCGACGGTCGTCGTCTCGTGTATGCAGCTGGCCAACGTCTGAATCTGAGGTCGATGGGCGACCTCAACGCCGTGCCGATTCGCGGCACAGAAGGCCTCGGCCCGTCGTCACCGCGAGGTCCGTTCTTCTCACATGACGGCGAGTGGGTCGGCTATTGGACCACTGGCGAGCTGAGAAAGATCCCGGTCCACGGCGGCGCCCCGGTCGTCGTGACGAAGATCAGCGGTGTTCAGGCGATGGGAGCGCACTGGAGCGACGACAACACCATCGTCTTCGCCACCCCAGACGGAATCTGGAAAGTGCCGGCGGGCGGCGGATCACCCGAGATGTTGATCAAGAGCAGCGGCAACAGGCGTTTCCAGCACCCGCAGTTGCTCCCGGGAGGTAAAGCCCTCCTGTTCACTGCCCTCGATCCGAAGCGCACCAACGCCTGGAGCCTGGCGGACATCATCGTCAAACCGCTCGATGGCGGCGCCGAAAAGCGCGTGGCCAATGGCGGCGACGCGCGATACGTACCCACGGGCCACCTGGTGTTTGTCGTCAACGGGACCTTGATGGCGGTGCCTTTCGACAGCGCCACGCTGACCGCGGGAGATCCGGTTGCGTTACGCGAACCGGTGGCGGAAGCCAACACCAATAGCGGTGCTTTTCATTTCGACGTCTCGGCCAGCGGCACGCTCGTTTACGTAACCGCCACGGGTACTATCGGCGATCTGTACACGCCGGTATGGATCGATCGGAAGGGGCGCGAAACGCCGCTGGACACGGAACCACGCCCCTACCGATACGTGCGAGTTTCAGGCGACAACACGCGGGCCGCCTTTGACGTCGAGGGCGACAATCGCGACATCTGGATCTGGAACGTGGGACAGAACGCGATGAGCCGGCTGACCACCGACACGGCCCCCGATCGCGCTCCGGTATTCAGCCGCGACGGTCGTCGAATCATCTATTCGAGGGACATCGACGGACTGCCGGCCCTGTTTTGGCAGTCCGCCGACGGCGTCGACAAACCCGAACAGCTGACGCACGGCACTGATGCGATGTTTGCCATGACGACCGCGCCAGACGGAACTGTCCTGGTGCGACGGTCGAATGGATCCCAGGGTGGAGCATCAGCCGACATCTACGCAATGCCTCTCGACGGCGATCGCGCGCAAAAGCCGCTGATCAACGATCCGCAATTCCTCGAGCAGAACGCCGAGGTCTCGCACAACGGCCGGTGGCTCGCGTACCAAACGAATAAATCGGGACGAGATGAAATATTCGTGCGCCCCTATCCGACCTTGAATACCGAGTCGCCCGTGTCCACCGCAGGCGGCAGCCAACCTCTCTGGTCGGCGGACGACCGCGAGTTGTTCTTCCGCTCACCCACCGGCGCCATCATGCGCGTTCGCGTAGCAGCGGGTGACACGTTTACCGCGAGCACTCCTGAACAGGTCCTGCCGGGCGACGGGCTGCGGAGCGGTTTGCAGAACGCTCCGTATCGTACCTACGACGTCTCGCGTGACGGCCTTCGCTTCCTGGTCTTGAAAGGGGTCGCGTCTCAACAACGCGCACCAACCGCTCCAGGCATGATCGTCGTCCAGAACTTTGCCGAGGAATTGAAGCGCCGCGTTCGGGCAAAGTAGGCGGCCTTCAGACCGACCCGCCCAGAATCGTGATCTCGGCGATGAGCAACGCGTTCTCGGGAATCATCCCCGGCACACCCTTCTCGCCGTACGCGAGATGCGGAGCGATTTCGAGGCGTCGCGTTCCGCCGACGCGCATCCCGTCGACCCCGTAAAACAGCCCGTTCATCATCGAGCCGCGATTGATCCGCATCTCGGTGATGAGCGTCTCGCCGTTGTCCTCGAGCCTGCCCACGCCCACGGGACCTGACGGCATCTGCCAGCGCACGGGCTCGCCACGATGCAGCCACAGGCGCAGCCGCACCATGTAATTGTGTTGACGAAGCACCGGGTCACCGGCGCCGGGAATATCGGTCAGCAGCACCAGGCCCGAACGCAGCCGACGACGCTCAGGCTGCCCTTTCCGTTCGAGGATGGCAACCATGTCAGCACGGTCGATCGCACGTGCCATCTCGAGCGGAGTTTCGCAGTCGTCGATGCGCGTTCGCAGATCCGGATCGCCTCCACCGTCGAGCAGAATCTGCACCGCCAGCGCGTTGCGCTCGGCAACCGCCATATGGAGCGGCGTGTAGTCATTGATGCCGCGTTGATTCGGATCACAGCCAGACGACAGCAGCAACCTGATCACGTCGTCCACGTCCCGGCGAGGTTTCGCGCCGGGTACGTCGCGCCCGCTGCTGAGCGCCGCGATGAGCGGCGGAAACCCGTCGTCCGCCGGTGCATTGGGATCCGCGCCGTTCTCGAGCAGCGTACGGATGAACGCAAGAGGGCTGTGATAGATGGCGTAGACCAGGCAGGAGCCGACCGTGATCGGCATCTGGCCATTGGGAATGACGGACGGATCGTCAACTGCCGCGCGCAGCGCGTCGAGATCGCCCTTCTGAAACGCCTCGTCGATGCGCTGCAGTTGTGCCGCCTCAGCGCAACGGTCTTCTTCGGGTCCCATGGATGGACGGAATCGTGACTCTTTACGTCACGTCGATTTCGACAGCTCTCCACGCCGCAGCTTTCGGTACATCTCGAGCGCGTCGCGGATGATGTCCAACGCCTGCGCCGGACCGAGCAGGCCCTCGATTACGACCTGTTTGCGTTCGAGGACCTTGTAGTCCTCGAAGAATCGGCGCATCTGCCGCAGCACGTGCGCGGGCAGCTGGGAATGATCGGTGTAGTCCGCGAAGGCCGGATCGCGCACGCTGATCGAGATGATCTTGTCGTCGATCCCCTTGTCGTCGCGCATCCGCATCACGCCGATCGCGCGAGCCTCCACAATCGTCAGCGGATACACCGGCTCCTGTCCGAGCACCAGCACGTCAAGTGGATCCCCGTCGTCGCAGAACGTCCGCGGGATAAAGCCGTAGTCGGCCGGATAGTGGACAGCGCTGTAGAGCACCCGGTCGAGGCGCAGCAGTCCGGTTTCCTTGTCGAGCTCGTACTTGTTCGTGCTGCCCTTCGGGATCTCGATGACCGCCGGAAATGCGTCCGCGATCCGGGCATCGTCTATTGGGGTGTCGTGCCAGGGGTGCATCGCATCAGCCTCGCGAGGCGAGAAGGATGCCCGCCTGTACTGCCAGCAGCCCCAACGCGACCTGTGCGATGACGTTCAATAGCGCCGGCGTCATCGAGTGCGTGCGCGCGAGTGTGACGGTGTCGAGACCGAACGTCGAGAAGGTCGTGAACCCGCCGAGGACGCCGACGAACACGAACTCACGCCAGTAGAGCCGCGGCGTGATGCGGTTGGACATGATCAGTCCGGCAAGCAGGCCGATGATCAGGCAGCCGGTGACGTTGACGATGGCCGTGGCCAGCGGGAACTTCATCATCGGCCAGCGGCCATGCACGAGCACATTGACACCGTGACGCGCCATCGACCCCAGCGCGCCGCCCACCGCAATCGCCAGCCATATCACGGCTGTAATTGTGCCGGACCCCGGGACCAAGGACCAAGAACGGACCCAGGACCATGGACGGACCACGCACCACGCACTAAGAACCAGGGACCATTAGACGCCCGCAGGTTTTCGGCGGGGCCGCACCTCATTCGCCGACTTCAGCGGCCGCCGCCGGCTCTCGTCCGGTATCCCGACCCCGTTATCAACCGCATGGAGCGCAGCGTCGAACGTCACCCCCGTCAGATCGGTGATCTCCTGCAGCGTCTTCTGGAACGTGTCGAACTCGCCCACCGAGAAGCGCTCGATGCCGAACTGCTGGATCGCCTTGCTCTGATCGAGGACGAACCCAAACGCCTCGAGTTGCGCGGCTGGAGTCCGCGGATCTTCCGCGACGATCACGACCTTCCAGAACTTCCTCGGAATCAGCACCTCTCCGGCGCCGAAGTTGTGGTGGATGTCGTGGGCATTGTCGAGAACCGGCCCCGCGAAGATGCAGAACAGGCGGCCCGTGTTCTCCGCCTCTTCGGCAATGTGATTCTCGAGCCCGCCCCACAGACCGTGGAACCCGAACGCGTCGCGATTGAATTCTTCGTGCTGCGGCGTGCAATTGGTCCAGTGGAAGCTGTCCGAGTTGGCGAGGATCTCTTCCTCCGCCGTATCACCCCAGGCGGTGTCATCGCGCCGGACGATGTGGCCGCGGTCGAATTTCGCGGCCGGCTCGTAGAGTTCCGGGTCTTCGATCTGGAAGGTGTTCGCCAGACGCGGATCGGGCACCCACGTGTCGGTGCCGAATTCCTCACGCGTCTTGCGCCGCTTGCTCGTGTTGTAGTCCACGTTGACGGCTGCCCACATCACGAGCTTCCGCGTCTTGTTCATGACGAGTGAATAGTGGTGGTACTTGAACAGCTCTGGCTTGTTCGTTCCCGTCTGCTTGAAGATCTCGGCCATGCGGCCAGCCTCGACGTCTGGCAGCGGCACGTTGGGACCCAGGAAATTCGCCTTGTAGCCGGGCCGGTGCGCGTAGTCGGGATCGAAGCGCAGCTTCTTCTCGACAGCCGGCGGCAGCGGCGGCGCAACCACGGGGATACGGCCCGCGGACGTGGCGGGGGCCTGCACGCCCATGTAGAAGTTGGCCGTGCCGTTGACGATGATCGTGGTTCCGCGCTCCGTGCCAGGTGCTGACGTCATGGCGTTTTCCTCCCGTTGACTCTTGAGGGCGGGCATCTCGCTGAGGTCGTCCGCAAACGATCGGACCAGTGCGGCGAGCGCCGATTGCTGACCGATTGGGACCTGCGCCTTGGCCAGGTGCGCGCAGATGCGGCTGACGCGGACGCCTTCGTTCGCCACCCAGTGGATGTCGCTGTCCGGCATCTCCCGCGTCCACGGTGTGCCGCGGATGGTCATGATCTGACCGTCTTTGATCTCCGGCACGCCGCTGTGATGCAGCGCCACGACCTCCCAGTCCTTGTTGAACGCAGGCGAGCCCGACGACCCGGGCAGCGTGTCGGTCGTGTATTCGAGAAAGAGGTCCGCTTCCGCCGGCGCGACGAGCAGCTCGTTGTCGCGTACGCCGTATTTCTTCGGCCCGCCATCGGGGTACTGAATGATGCTGACCGGTTGGCCGACGAGGATCTTGCCGTTGACCGGAATCAGCGGCAGATGCGTGAACTCCGTCAGGCGCTGGCCGTCGAACGCCGACGCCGCCACGCCGACGATCGCAAAGTCGAGTTCCTCATTGGCGTAGAAGAAGAGCGCAGGATCGAGGGCGAACACGACCCCGGCCGCGAGACGACGGTCCGTCTGCAGCTCGTAGCCGAATTGCACGCCGCAGCCATCGGCTTCACCCGCGTCGGCAAACACATGGTGGTTGGTGATCAACAGAGACGGGCTGATCAGGAAGCCGGTGGCGAACCCGTCGATGACCGATCCCCGCCCATCGATCTGCACGATCCGGCCGACGCTGCTCCCGGCCAGACGCGCGGCGTCGTTCGGCGCAAAGTCGTCGAGGTCCAGCGTCGGGCCTATGCGCCGCTCCCGGAAGAAGGCGTCGGTGACACCCGCGCGCGCATAAGCGACGCGCTTCGCTTCTTCACGCAGTCGCCATCGCTGAACGCGCTCCGGACTGTCGGCCAGCTCCGGACCGCCCTGTTTCAGGAGCCGGACCGCTTCCGCGCGCCGCTCCTGCATGTCTCGCCAGCGAAGGCCGGCGTAGTGGGCTCGTTCGATCTGTCGTTCGGTGACTTGACGTGCAGACTGCATAGGACCTCGATCGTCTGAGGGATCTGGTAGTGTCCGCCTTCAGGCGGACCATAAGAGGCGCGGATTGTAGTCCAGCCGCGTCACGGCGAACCCCTCAATCTGCACAAACGATCGGGCAGTCGAAACCGAACACGCCGGGTCGCGCCCCCATGCAGGTCGTGTCGCGTCTGTTCCTTGGAGCGCGTTCGTGTCTGCCCGCGCGTTGGGTCAATAATTGGCGGCATGTCCATGGACGTTGCCCGCTTCCGCGTTCCCGAGCGGACACGTGTCGATCTCAAGAAGTGGCCGACGAAGGTCAAGCCGTTCTACGACTCGAAGGAGCAGTACCAGCTGCTGCTCGCGGATCACGTCGACAAGCTCGACAAACGGCAGAACCTGCTCTACGCACACGACCGGTACGCGCTGCTGCTGATCTTCCAGGCGATGGACGCGGCCGGAAAGGACGGCGTCATCAAGCACGTGATGTCGGGGCTCAATCCGCAAGGCTGCCAGGTCTTCAGCTTCAAGCATCCGAGCGCGACGGAGCTGGACCACGACTTTCTGTGGAGGACCACCACCTGCCTGCCGGAACGCGGGCGCATCGGCATCTTCAATCGCTCGTACTACGAGGAAGTCCTCATCGTCCGCGTACATCCGGAGATCCTCCAGGCCCAGCGTCTGCCCGACGAGGTGCTGCACGACTCAAACCTCTGGAAGAGTCGCTATCGCTCGATCGTCGATCTCGAGCGTCACCTGCACCGTAACGGCACGCGCATCGTCAAGTTCTTCCTGCACGTGTCGAAGGAGGAGCAGAAGAAGCGGTTTCTCGCCCGCATCGACGATCCAGAGAAGAACTGGAAGTTCAGCGCCGCGGACGTCGCGGAGCGTGGGCACTGGAAGGACTACATGCGCGCGTACGAGGACTGCCTGTCGGACACGAGCACCAGTCACGCGCCCTGGTACGTCGTGCCAGCGGATGACAAGCAGAATGCGCGGCTGATCGTCTCGAAGGTCGTGCTCGACACGATGAAGTCGCTGAAAATGCGCTATCCCTCGCCCGATGCGACGCGGCTGAAGGAATTGCAGCGCATCCGTCGGGAACTGGTGAAGAGTGAATCGTAGTGTCCGGCTTCAGCCGGACCAAGGATCCATGACGCTTCGTCTGATGCTCGTCCTCTCGCTGATCGCCGCGGCCCTGCCGACGGTCGCACATTCAGCACAGCAGCCGTCAGCGGCTGCCGTGCGCGTGACGCGCTTTGCCACGAATCCGCTCGTGACCGTGAGGTCTTCGCCAACGCTCGGCGCCAACGTCAACGGGCCCACAGTGATTCGCGTACCGTCGTGGGTGAAGCAGCCGCTCGGGAAGTACTACATGTACTTTGGCAACCACCGTGGCGTCTTCATCCGACTGGCGTATGCCGACGCGCTGACCGGGCCGTGGAAGATTTACGAGCCGGGCGTGTGGCACGTCAAAGACTCGTCGCTGTATCGCCCGCAGCCCGACTCCGCCAGCTTCGGCGGATTCAACACACACTTCGCATCGCCCGAAGTCTTCATCGACAACGCGAATCAGCGCATCGTGCTCTGGGCGCACGGCTGGTACACGAATGGCGAGCGCTGGCCCGCCGAGCCGCAGGCCGCGCAGGCGTGGGCCACGAAAAACGGCTACGGCCAGTTCACCCAGGGCGCCGTGTCGTCGGATGGACTCAACTTCACCGCGCAACCGGCGATCACGAAGGAGAGCTACATCCGCGTGTTCCAGCGGAACGGAGCCGTGTACGGCATGTCGCGCCTCGGCGTGCTGCTCCGCGCACCCGATCCGCTCGCCAGCATGACCGTTGGTCCGAATGCCTTCCGCGACACGCCTTTCGGAAGCAACCGCGTGCGTCACGTCGCCCTGATGCCGCGGGGCGATCGACTCTACGTCTTCTTTACCGTCATCGGCGATGCGCCAGAGCGGATGTTCATGTCGACGATCGACATGACGCAGAAGTGGGAGGACTGGAAGGTCGTCCCGCCCGTCGAGGTGATGCGGCCGGACATGGACTACGAGTGCGCGGCACAGCCCACTGCTCCGTCGCAGGTCGGCGACGTCGCCGGCGACGTCCGGCAGATTCGCGATCCGTACGTGCTCGAAGACGAAGGCCGGACGTACTTGTTCTATGCGATCTGCGGGGAGCAAGGAGTCGCCGGCGCGCAGATCACAATGCCGTCGTAGTGTCCGGCTTCAGCCGGAACCTTTACGGAGCGCCGCGCCGAGGCCTGAGTGGTAGGGGCCGATCTTCAGGTCGGCCAGACATGTAACGCATCGACGGCTTCCGACGTATGAATGCCAGGAGTGGCTCGATGCATCAATCGAACGTCAGTCGTCGTGTGGTTCTGAAGTCAGGCGCAGCTGCCGCGCTTGGACTCGCTCTTGGGCATTCGCACCCCGCTCACGCGCAATCCAGTTTGCCGCTCGTCACCAAACCGATCCCCTCGACCGGTGAACGGCTGCCGGTAATCGGCCTCGGCACCAACGCCTACAGCGTCACCACCGCCGAACAGATGGCGCCGCTGCGCGACGTCCTCGAGCGGATGGGGCAACTGGGCGGGTCGGTCATCGACACGGCGCGCGCGTACGGCCGCGCCGAGTCGGTCATCGGCGAGCTCCTCCAGGGCCTCGGCACGCGGAAGCAGTTCTTCATCGCCACCAAGACGCCGATCGGCGGCGACTTCTCCAACCCGCAAGCGGTGCTCGACGTGTCCTTCAATGCGTTGCGCACCGACGTCATCGATCTGATGCAGATCCACATGATGGCCGGCCTCGACCAATTGATGCCAGTCTTCGAGAAGGCGAAGGCGGCAAAGCGGATCCGCTATATCGGGATCAGCACCTCGTCAGACAATCAGTACGACCAGCTCCTGGCGGCGATGAAGAAATACCCGCTGGACTTCGTGCAGGTGGACTACTCCATCGACAACCGCAATGCTGCCGAAAGCGTGCTGGCCGCGGCGCAGGAGCGCAAGGTTGGCGTGCTGATCAACGTGCCGTTCGGCGGCCGCGGCCGCGGGGCCGCAAACACGTTCGCACGCGTCAAGGGCCGGGAGCTTCCCGACTGGTCGAAGGAATTCGACGCCACCAGCTGGGCGCACGTCTTCCTGAAGTACATCGTCTCGCATCCGGCCGTCACCGCCACGATTCCCGGGACGACGCAGCGGAGGAATCTTGAGGACAACCAGGGCGCTGGCCGCGGACGTCTACCGGATGCCGCGATGCGGCGGCGTATCGAACAGCACTGGGATTCGCTGGCATAGGCCTAAGGACTAAGCGACGACCGGTAGACGGACATCGTGTTCTGCGGCACACTCCCATCACACACATGACTCTTTCCCGATTTGTCGTAGTCGTCATGGCGGTCACATTCTCCGACTCGTGCACGTCCACCAGCTCGACGCCGACCGACGAAGCCGACGTCAAAGCGGCGATCGAAACGTTCTATGCCGCGATGAAGAAGGGCGATCCCAAAGCCGCGATGGCGATGATTGCGCCGGACGCCGTGTTCGTCGAATCCGGCCGTCTCGAAACGCGGCAGCAGTATGAAGAGAGCCACCTGCCCTCAGACATCGACTTCGAAAAGCAGATCACCGGCACGCGCGGTCCGTGGCGGATCACCATCAACGGGAACACCGCCTGGGGAATCGCCTCGACGGAATACAAGGGCCCGGTGGATGGCCGGGACTTGAGTTTCGTCAGCACGCAGCTCGCGGTCGTCACACGTGGCGAAGACGGCAAGTGGCTCATCCGCTCGATCCACTGGTCGTCGATGCCGCTGTGAAGTAGCGGCGGTGACGCCTTGAAAGTCTTTCGCGGCGCGAAATGATTTACGGGCGCCGCGTGATCGTCTCCTAGCCCAGCAAGCGTAGACATCCATAAACATTGCGGAGTCGTGTGACCGCAACGTGTCGTCCATAGGCCGGGTGTTTGCGTGGGCGGCGGCTCGAAAGGAGCCGCTTCATGTCGATCCGTACTTACTCGTGTGTCTTCGCGATTGTGGCTGTGCTGGCTGTCGCGTGCAGTCGCGACGCTCAACCGCTCAGCCCTTCTGTCGGAGGATCCGTCTTCGCCGTCGCCGGCGGATTGGAACGCATCGTCAAGCTCTTCGACGCGTGCGATCCGGCAACCTTCAACGCCATCCTCGGTCCCGGCGCCTGCACGCGCAACGGCGGCGTGACGTTCCAGAACTTCATCGACGAGCTGACCCGGACT
>Ga0163163_10002741_pt1 | contig 14866 bp, 11 predicted proteins | sample S65metaG_FD_119766 | JGI IMG/M metagenome (GOLD analysis project Ga0163163, IMG submission 119766) | Switchgrass rhizosphere microbial communities from Kellogg Biological Station, Michigan, USA - S6-5 metaG | ecosystem: Host-associated > Plants > Roots > Rhizosphere > Soil | place: USA... | reverse complement strand
CGGCGTTCTCCAGCGCGGTGAGCAGGCGCTCCAGGCCCTCGATGTCCATGGCTTCGTGCAGGCAGTCGTGAATGGCCTGGGTCACCAGCGGATGGTCGGGAATGCTGCGCTCGCCCACCAGGTTCTCGGCGCAGGCCATCTGGTCGGGGAAGATGGAGGCCAGCAGGTCCTCGGCCACCATGCGCTGGATCTGCGGCGGGACCTTTTTTCCGCTGCGAAAGCGCGGCAGGGCCAGGGCATTGGTGGCGGCCCAGCGCCAGCGGGCGTTGAACATGGGTGCATCCAGCAGTGCTTGTATAAGCACGTCGCGCACCGATTTGGAATTCAGATAACGCGCCACCTCGGCCAGCTCGAAGCTGTGGCTGGTGGACAGCGACAGTACGATGGAGTCTTCCGTCGCGGCGGCCTGCAGCTCGAAGTTGAACTTGCGGCAGAAGCGCTTGCGCAGCGCCAGGCCCCAGGCCTTGTTGATCCTGCTGCCAAAGGGGGTATGTATCACTAATTGAGTACCACCCGACTCATCGAAGAATCTTTCGAAAACTACAACTTCTTTATTGGGGATCAGACCGAGGGTGGCTTTGACCAGTCCCAGGTAGTCGGCGATTTGGCTTGCGGCCGAATTGTCCAGGCCCACGGACAGTTCGAGCCATGCTTGGGCGGATTCCTCGCCTCGCTCTTGGCCGCCTGTTCTTTGTTCGATTTCCTTTCTCAGGCGCGAGACCGAATCGGACAGCTCGTCGCTTCTTCCGGCGGCTTCGCCCAGCCAGAAGGGGATGCTGGGCGGGGCGCCCTTGGCGTCTTCCACCCTGACCCTGCCCTTCTCGACTCTCAGGATGCGATACGACACGTTGCCGAGCTGGAAAATATCGCCGGCCAGGCTTTCGACGGCGAAGTCCTCGTTCACCGTGCCTACGCGCATGCCCTGGGGTTCCAGCACCACCTCGTAGTCGGCCGCTTCGGGAATGGTGCCGCCGGAGGTCAGTGCCGTGATGCGCGCCCCACGCCGCGCCCTGAGTTCACCGTTCACCGCATCGCGATGCAGGTAGGCTCCGCGCAGGCCGATGCGCGTGGTGTAGCCCTCGGCCAGCATGCGCAGCACCTGGTTGAACTGCTCGCGCTGCAGGCCGCGATAGGGCCAGGAACGCCGCAACATTTCATACAAGGCGTTTTCGTCTGTGCTGCCGTCTCCTTGTGCGGCCACTTCGGCCACGATCTGCTGCGCCAGCACGTCCAGCGGCTGGTGGGGAATGGTGAGCCTGTCCAGCTCACCGCGCCGCACTGCATCCAGCAATGCCGCGCATTCAACCAATTCGTCGCGGGTCTGCGGGAACAGCCTGCCCTTGGGCGTGCCGCCCACGGCGTGGCCGGAGCGGCCCACGCGCTGCAGCAGGGTGGATATCCAGCGCGGCGACCCGATCTGGCACACCAGGTCCACGTCGCCGATGTCGATGCCCAGCTCCAGCGAGGCCGTGGCCACCAGCGCGCGCAGTTCGCCGCGTTTCAGGCGCTGCTCGGCGGCGAGACGCGATTCGCGCGCGAGGCTCCCATGGTGCGCGGCCACCTGGTCCTTGCCCAGGCGCTCGGACAGGTGGCGCGCGGCGCGCTCGGCCATGCGCCGGGTGTTGACGAAGATCAGCGTGGTGCGGTGCTCGCGGGCCAGCGCGGCGAACTGGTCGTACACCTCCTCGCGCACCTCGTTGGACATGACGGCTTCCAGCGGCGAGGGCGGCACCACGATCTGCAGGTCGCGCTTGCGGGTGTAGCCGATGTCGATGATGACGCAACGGGTGTCGCGTTCGATGGAGAGGAGCGTGCCCGGCAGCGCGCTCGGTTCCACTGGCGCACCGACCAGGAAGTTGGCCACTTCCTCGATGGGTTTCTGCGTGGCCGACATCCCGATGCGCTGCAGCGGGCGTCCGCCGCGGCTCATGGCCAGCGCGTCCAGCCGCTCCAGCGACAGCGCAAGGTGGCTGCCGCGCTTGCCCGCGGCCAGGGCGTGGATTTCGTCCACGATCACGCTCCGGGTGGTGGCCAGCATGTCGCGGCCCGACTTGGACCCCAGCAGGATGTACAACGATTCGGGCGTGGTGACCACGATGTGCGGCGGCCGGCGCTTCATGGCCTCGCGCGCCGCCTGTTGGGTGTCGCCGGTGCGCACGAAGCTGCGCACCTCCACGTCGGGCAGGCCGAGCGCTTTCAACTCGGCGCGAATGCCCTCAATGGGCACTTCCAGATTGATGTGGATGTCGTTGGACAGCGCCTTGAGCGGCGAGACGTACACCACGGTGGTCTCGTCCGGCAGGGTTCCACTCGCTCCGCGCCGCACCAGGGCGTCGATGGCGGCCAGGAAGGCGGCCAGGGTCTTGCCCGAGCCGGTGGGCGCCGCGATCAGCGCATGCCCGCCCGACTGGATGGCCGGCCAGGCGCGCCACTGGGATTCCGTGGGTGCGCCGAAGGCGCGTTCGAACCAGGCGGAAACGGCGGGATGAAACCCTTGTAGTGGCATGGAGGAAGGAGAGTGATTTGGCCGAACATTTTACTCCCGCCATGGCGGCGTTACTCCCGCCACGGCGGCGTTACTCCCGCCAAGGCGGTTGACTCCGGCCCCTCCAGTGGCCGGGCAACTTGCATACAATGCTCGCCATGCTGTTGCCCTTCGTCCTCGGTCCCAAGCGCCCCGGCAAGCTGGCCTGGGTGGTCATGCTCGCCATCACGCTGCTGCTGGCGGCCGGCTGCGCGGGAATCACCCACAAGGAACGTGAACTGGTGTTCCGCATCCAGCCCGGCACGGCGCCGTGGTTCAGCGGCATGCCCGAAACACTGCAGGAAATTTCCATTCCGGTGGGTATGCCCGCGCCGGCATCGGCGCGGATGCTGCCGGCGTCCGTTCAGGCCGGCGGGGTGCCGGCCCTGGATGCCTGGTGGTGGCCGGCGGCCGATCCGGCCGCGCCAGCCGTGCTCTACCTGCACGGCGCGCGCTGGAACCTCACCGGCCAGTTGTTCCGCATCGAGCAACTGCACGCCTTCGGCTTTTCGGTGCTGGCCATTGATTACCGCGGCTTTGGGCGCAGCGCCGGCCCCCTGCCTTCCGAGGAGACCGTGTACCAGGATGCTCGCGCCGCCTGGGACAGGCTCACCGTGCTGCAGCCGGATGCCCGCAAGCGTTTCATCTACGGCCATTCGCTGGGCAGCGCCATTGCCGTCGACCTGGCCGCCAGCCTCGAGCGCGAAGCGCAGGCCGCTTCGCCCGGCGGCAGCCCACCGGCCGCGGCGGCAAGGGGACTCATCATCGAATCCTCGTTCACCACCCTGGCCGACATCGCCCAGGCGCTGACCTCGCCCTATCTCCCCGTGGGCCTCGTCCTGTCGCAAAAATTCGATTCCGAATCCAAGATCGCCGATGTCGGCCTGCCCGTCCTCATCGTCCACGGCACGGCCGACCGTTTCGTCCCGTCGCGCTTTTCGCAGCAGCTCTACGCCCGCGCGCGCGGCGAGAAAAAGCTGCTGCTGGTGGAAGGTGGCACCCACAACAACAGCATGCGCCTGGGCTCGGACGACTACCTGAAGGCCATCACCGGACTGTTCGGCGATTTATTCGGGCACGACGTGAAAAGAATCCGTCCCGTGCCGGCATACTGATGGCTGGAGCAAAGGCCGGGGCCGGGCGGCTCACCGTGGGGGCCGACCTGTGGCTGCGCCTCGGCGGCCACAGCCTCGCCGCAAAGCGCTTCGCCCTGCTGGCCGAGATCGCGCGCGCCGGCTCCATCACGCACGCGGCCAAAAACCTCGGCCTCTCCTACAAGGGCTCGTGGGATGCCATCGAGCACATGAACAACCTCGCCGGCGAGCCGCTGCTCGAGCGCACCGCGGGCGGCTCGGGCGGCGGCGGCACGCGCCTCACCCCGCGCGGCCACGCGCTGCTGCGCAGCTTCGCCCTCATCGAGGCCGAGCACGCCCGCTTCGTCGAACGCCTCAACCGGCGTGGAGCGAGCGCAGCGCGCGACACGTCGGTCATGGAAACGTTGTCGATGAGAACCAGTGCCCGTAACCAGTTTGCCGGCGTTTTGCGGGCGGTGCGCAAGGGCGCAGTGAACGATGAAGTGGAACTGGAAGTCATCGGCGGTCAGCGCATAATCGCCGTCATCACCAGCGAAAGCCGGGCGAGCCTGGGGCTGAAGCGAGGAGCGCGCGCCTTCGCGCTGATAAAGGCTTCGTCGATCGTGCTGATGACGGGCGAGGGCGCGAAACTTTCCGCGCGCAATCAACTGAAAGGCGCGGTGTCCCGCATTACCCGCGGCGCGGTCAATAGCGAGGTCGTGCTGGATCTTCCCGGAGGCGGCACGATCGCTGCCATCATCACCAGCCCCAGCGCGAAAGCGCTGGGCCTCGTGAAGGGTTCATCTGCAACCGCGGTGTTCAAGGCTTCCAGCGTGATCATCGGAACGGCTGCCTGAACAGTCGTTACGGCTGAGCGATCAATCCATCCTGGAGGTAGATACGCGCTTCCCCGAAGCGCTCCAGGTCCTCGCGGTCATGGGTGATCATGAGCATGGGAACGCCGATGCGGCCCAACAGGTCGTCGAGTTCGCCGCGCATGCGTTGGCGCAGCCCGGGATCGAGGGCCGAGAAGGGCTCGTCCAGCAACAGGGCGCGCGGCGAGTTGACCAGCGCGCGCGCCAGGGCGGTGCGCTGGCGCTGACCGCCCGAAAGCTGATGAGGGCGCTGCCCGGCAACTTCCGTCAGTTCGAATGTGGATAGCCAGCGTTCCGCGGCCTCATGCTGGACGTCGGGCGAAGGATTGAGGGGGCCATGCGCCAGTCCGAAGGCGATGTTCTGGCGCACGTTGAGATGCGGAAACAGCGCATAGTCCTGGAACACGTAGCCGAAGCGGCGCGCGCGTGCCGGAATATTGACCCTTGCGGCGGTGTCGAACAGCACTTCGTCGCCGAAGGCAATGCTTCCGGCGTCGGGGGTGAGCAATCCGGTGATGGCCTGCAGGGTCAGCGTCTTGCCCGCGCCCGAAGGGCCGTAGATCACAGTGCGCCGCGCTTCCGACCTGAAGCGCACATTCAGCCTGAAGCTGCGCTCACGGCTGTGCACGGCCTTGTCGATGTCCACATCGAACATCATGGCGCGTTCCTCTGCGGCGCCAGCCGGCCGGCCACGAGCAGCACCACGACGCAGGCCAGGGAAATCACGCCCACCATGACATTTGCGTCGCTGTCGCGCCCAGCCTGCACGGCTTCATAAATCGCAATGGACAAAGTCTGTGTCCTGCCCGGTATGCTGCCCGCCACCATGAGCGTGGCGCCGAACTCGCCCATGGAACGCGCCGCCGCCAGCAGCACGCCGGCGAGAATGCCGCGCCAGGCCATGGGCAGGGTGACGCGGAAGAACACCCAGCGCTCGGGCAGGCCGAGCACGCGCGCGGCGTTCTCCAGTTGCGTGTCCACGCCCTCGAAGGCGGCGCGCGCCGACTTCATCACCAGCGGAAAGGCCACCACGGCGGCGGCGATCACCGCGCCCTGCCAGGTGAAAATGAGGTTGATGCCGAACGCGTCGTACAGCCAGCTCCCCAGCCAACCATGCCTGCCCACCAGCACCAGCAGGTAGTAACCCAGCACGGTGGGCGGCAGCACCATGGGCAGGGTGAGGATGGCGTCGAGCGTGTCGCGCCCGGGAAAGCGGCCGCGCGCCAGGGCGAAGGCCACGGCCACGCCCAGCACCAGATCGATGGCGGTGGCCCACGCCGCCACCTTGAGCGTGAGCGCGAGCGGAATCCAGGCCGGGCCCATGGCGATCAGGGACGGGAGAAGCCGTACCGCGCCAGCGCGGCCTGGCCTTGTGGCGCGAGCACGAATTCCATGAACCTGCGCGCCGTATCGCCCTGGGAGGTGCCGGCGATGACGGCAATGGGATAGCGGACCGGCGTGGGCGTGGGCACCTGGAACGCCACCTTGACCTTGGCCGCCTGCGCGCGTGCATCGGTGGCGTAGACGAAACCGGCGTCCACTTCGCCGCGCGCGACGTAGTCCAGCGCCTGGCGCACGTTCTGCGCAAAGACGAACTTGGGCTGCAGGCGCGACCACAGCCCCGCCGCCTCGAGCGCGGCGCGGGCATAGCGCCCGGCCGGCACGCTCTCGGGGTTGCCCAGGGCGATGCGCGCAATGCCGGGAGGGGACAGTTCGGCCAGCCGGGCCGGCTCCGGCCCGCCCGCTGCTCCGTTACTGGGCGTGACCACCACCAGGGAGTTGCCGGCGAAATCGCGGCGCGAGCCGCCCAGGAGCAGATTCTGCCCGGCCGCCCGGTCCATGGTGTCCTGGTCCGCCGCGGCGAACACGTCCACCGGCGCCCCCTTGGCGATCTGCGCCAGCAGCGCGTCCGAAGCGCCGAAGTTGAGCAGCACCCTGGTGCCGGGATTGCGGTTCTCGAACGCGGCCGCGAGTTCCTTGAAGGCATCCGTCAGGCTGGCCGCAGCCGAAACAGTGAGATCGGCAGCTTTTGCCGGCAGCGAAACAGCAAGCAGCAGCGCCAAGCCCACGTGGCGCCAAAACTTGATCCAAGGATGCATGGCCGGCCGGCACACAGAGGAAACAGGGCTCGAAATATAGCACGGCACATAACGGATGGCCCTTGCTTCCCGACAACGGGCCCTTGCTTCCCGACGACGCGCCAAGGCGGGTCCTACGCATCCAAGGCGAAAAAATAACGGGTTTTTGTCCGTGTTCTCCCCACTTTGAAACAAAGCAGGGCGCGTAGCCTAGCCACTATCTGTCTCTATCCAGCATAGGCACACTCGTGGACCGACTGCCCATACCGCCGGGCTTTCCATCCCAGGGGGGAACGCTCTCCAGGGAGAGCATTCCTGATCCCGCCCAGGCGCTGTTCTTCGAGGGCAACCGCTCGCTCGCCGCCGGCGACCTGCTGGGCGCCGAGCGCAGTTTCCGCACGGCGGTGCTGATCTCGCCGGGCTCGGCGGAAAGCCTGTCCAACCTGGGACTGGTGCTGGACCGCATGGGCCGCCACGCGGCGGCCGAGTCCTGCTATCGCCGCTCGCTGCAACTGCAGCCCAACCGCTCGGAAACGCATCTCAACCTCGGGGTGCTGCTGGCGCGGGCCAAGCGCCTCAACGACGCCGAAGCCGCCTACCTGCACGCCATCGCCCTGGCGCCGGCGCAGCCCGCGGCATGGACCAACCTGGGCGCGCTGCATGCCGCCTGTGGCCGCGACGCCGAGGCCGAGCGCTGCCACCGCCAAGCGCTGGCCCTCGATCCCTTTCACGTCAACGCGCGCTTCAACCTCGCCTACGTGCTGCTGCGGCAGGGGCGCTTCGACGAAGGCTGGCTGTGCCTCGAAGCGCGCGACTGGTACGGCGCGCACGCGGCGCGCTTCGACTGCCCGCGCTGGCGCGGCGAGCCGCTGGCCGGCAAGTCCGTCATGCTCACCTGCGAGTCCGGCCACGGCGACATGATCCAGTTCATCCGCTATGCGCCGCTGCTCAAAACCCTGGGCGCGGTCCGCGTGGGCGTGATTTGCCATCCCGGCCTCGTGCGCCTGTTCCGGGGCATGGCGGCGCTGGACTGCGTGCATTCCTATGCCGATCTCCTGCAGCCTGCCGGCTGGGACTTCTGGTGTCCGCCGCTCAGCCTGCCGCTGTGGTGCGGCCGCAGCGGCGCGCCGGCCCCCGGGGCCATGCCCTATCTGCATGCCGAGGCGGCCCTGGTGGCGCAGTGGTCCGAACGCATTCCGGAGTCTGGCGGCGCTCCGCGCGTCGGCCTGGTGTGGAAGGGCAATCCGCGCTTCGAGAACGACGCGGCGCGCTCGCTGCCCGGGCTGTCCGTGCTTGCGCCGCTGGCCGAAACCGGCATGCGCTTCGTGGGCCTGCAAAAAGGCGCGGGCGAGGATGAGGGGCACGACTGGCCGGATGGCCTGGCCAACCTCGGCCCGCGGCTGGGCGATTTCGCCGACACGGCGGCCGTGGTGGCGCAGCTCGACCTGGTGATCAGCGTGGACACCGCCGTGGCCCATCTCGCGGGCGCGCTCGGCAAGCCGTGCTGGACGCTGTTGCCGGCCTACCAGACCGACTGGCGCTGGCTGAAGGAGCGCTCCGACTCGCCCTGGTATCCCGGCACGCTGCGCCTGTTCCGCCAGCAGCGCGACGGCGATTGGACGGGCGTGGTCAAAGCTGTGGGCGCGGCGCTGGCCGCTCAGTGCTGATCCCTCTTCGCTGATCCGCTCCCGCGCTACTCTTAACCCGCGTCGAGCATGGCCCGGATCTTCGCCGCCAGGGCGGGAAAGGTAAACGGCTTGCCGATGAGCTCCACGCCGGGGTCGAGGCGGCCGTGGTGCACCATGGCATTGCGCGCGTAGCCGCTGGTGAACAGCACTTTTAGGTCGGGCCGCCCGCGCTTGGCCTTATCGGCGAGCTGCCGCCCGTTCATGCCGCCCGGCAAGCCCACGTCGGTGAACAGCAGCCTGATCTCGGGGTGCAGGTCCAGGGCGCGCAGGGCTTCCCGCCCGTCAGCCGCTTCCAGCACGGTGTAGCCCAGGTCGCGCAGCAACTGCACTGTGAAGCGCCGCACGTCGGCATCGTCCTCCACGGCCAGGATGACCTCGCCCCGGCCCCTGGGCGGCGCGGCAGGGACGGACGGGGCTTCCACGCCGGCGTCGCCCGCGTGGCGCGGCAGGTACACCTTCACCGAGGTGCCGGAACCCGGCTCGCTGTAGATGCGCACGTGCCCGTCTGACTGGCGCACGAAACCGTACACTTGGGACAGTCCCAGGCCCGTGCCCTGGCCCATGCCCTTGGTGGTGAAAAAGGGGTCGAAGGCCTGGGCCACAACGTCGCGGGTCATGCCGACGCCGTTGTCGCTGACGAAAATACCCACGTATTGGCCCGGCGGAATGTCGGCGCCGCGCGCGTATTCCTCGTCCAGGAACACATTGGCGGCCTCGATGGTCAGCTTGCCTCCGTTGGGCATGGCGTCGCGGGCGTTGATGGCCAGGTTGAGCAGGGAGTTCTCGAGTTGGTTGGGGTCGACGAAAATGGGCCACAGTCCCGCCGCCAGCACCGTTTCCACCAGCACGCCCTCGCCCAGGGTGCGCCTGAGCATGTCGGACATACCGCTGATCAGCGTGTTCACCGACACCGGGCGCGGTTCCAGGGCCTGGCGGCGCGAGAAGGCGAGCAGCCTGTGCACCAGCAGCGCGGCGCGTTCCGCGCCGCGCTGCGCCGAATCGGCCAGCGCCACGGCGTCCGGGTCGCGCTTGGCCAGCCGGCGCTGCAGCAGGTTGATGTTGCCCATGATGACCTGGAGCATGTTGTTGAAGTCGTGCGCCACGCCGCCGGTGAGCTGCCCCACCGCTTCCATTTTCTGCGCCTGGCGAAGCTGCTCCTCGGCGTTGCGCCGCTCGGTGAGGTCGCGCGTGACCTTGGCGAAGCCGACCAGGTGGCCCTCGGCGTCGTGCACGGCATTGATGATCACGCTGGCCCAGAAGCGCTTGCCGCCCTTGCGCACCCGCCAGCCTTCGGCCTCGAACTTGCCGGTCAGCGCGGCCGTGGACAGCGCCTTGGCCGGCACGCCCGCCACGCGGTCTTCCTCGGTGTAGAAGCGCGAGAAATGCTGGCCGACAATCTCTTCCGGCGCGTAGCCCTTGATGCGCTCGGCCCCGCGGTTCCAGCTCGACACGATGCCGTGGGCGTCGAGCATGAAAATCGCGTAATCCGTCACCGCGTCCACCAGCAGATGAAAGCGCTGCTCGGTTTCGGCGAGCCGCGCGATGCTGGCTTCGAGTTCGCGCTCCCGGCCGCTGGCCTGCTGCTTGAGGGTGGCGTTGGCGCGCTTCAGCGTCTGCTCGGTGGCGTGCGTGTCAGTGCGCTGCGGGCGGGATTCCTGCTCCAGCTCGCGCAGCCGCTGCTCGGCGGCGCGCAGCCGTTCCTCGAGGCCGGGCGTGCTCATGGGTGCGAAGCGCGCGCGGCGTGCAGGGCGTGTGGGCGAGTCAAGGCGGGGTACCGGGGAGGGCGGGTGTCAGTCAGGCAACGGGACGGCGGCGGCCAATAATTTTGTTTGAAACAACACGGCGGACGCCGCGCCCACTATAGCGCAAGGTCGTGGGCTTGGGCCGGCCGTTTTGTGTCGACGAATCGCTACAGGCGCCATCAGCGGCGCTCATAACGGATGGAGATGCTGAGCATCGGCATGGCGTTCTGGTTTCTCGGATGTCCGCCCAGCATACGCTGCGCGCCGGCCGGGCCAGGGTGTTGGCCGCCGCAAACGGCTGTCGTGGCGCCGGACCCCCTCGGTCGGGAATCGGCCACAGCACGCCGGAAAGCGCGCCAATTGCTACATGCCGCGAGACATGCTGGCGCTAGCGCACCGCATGCGCCCGTGGGCGCGGCGTCAGCGGCTGGGAACGGTCACCAAAGTGACCGTGGGCTCATTGTGCTGCGTGCCGAACACCAGCAGTTCCGGCCCGGGCTGCGGATCGCCCTCCACGGTCTCCACCCGGGCGGAGGCCGCCTTCACCACGCGGCCCACGTAGCCGTTGCGCACGCCGGCCCGGAAATTTCCGGTGTTGTAGGCCGACAGCGCCGCGAGCAGCGACGCGCGTCCGCCGTAGCGCAGGCTGGCGCTGTCGTAGTATTCGGACAGGATGCGCGTGCCGGCCGCGATGTTGAAGCACGGGTCGAGCATCTGCTCGGGCGTGGCGCCGAAGCGGGCGAGGTGACGCGAGTTCACCTGCATGAGGCCGATGTCCACGGAGTAGCCGTGGCGCACCAGCCAGTCGGCCCAGGCCGCGGCCTGGGCGAGGCTGGCGGGCTGGCGGGCCAGCCTGGCGCGTCCGTTGACGCTGATGGTCCAGGGACGGCCGGCCGACTCGGTTTTCACGATGGCCATGATGGTCTGCGGCGCGGCGCCGGGCGCGCACTGCACGACGAGCTGCTCCAGCCCGGGCATCATCCGTGGCACGAACAAGGGGGCATAGCCCCCTTGTAAATCCCCGACTTCAGAACGAAACCCCGACCGTTTCCGTTGAATTTCTGCACTTGGGCAGGTTACGACTTCCAGTGCTGGCCTGGAATGATGGTGGTGGTGTCGCCCGAACTCGATGCGTACTCGCGCAGGCCGGCATTCAGGCGCTGGATGTCGCGGGCGAGCTGCACCGCCAGCATGTACTGGAACTGCTGGCTCACCGGCGGGGCGAGCAGCGAAAGCTCGTTGTAGCGTTCGCGGCTGAGCGTGGCGCCCTTCACCGATCCGCGCGCCGTGGCGGTCACCATGGCGGGCATGTTGTCGATGAGGGCGAGGATGCAGCACAGCTCGCCTGCGCCCGATTCGGCCACCTCCTGCTCGCTGCGGCTGACCGGATCGTGGCGGGTGAGCGTCACCGTGCCCTGCATGATGAGGTGCACGGCGTCGCCGGCGCTGCCCTGGCGCATGAACACATGGCTGTCGGGATATTGCTTGACCTCCAGCCGCTCGGCCAGCGCGTCGATGTGGCGCTCGCCGAAACGCTCGAAGGCCGGCAGGCCCTTGAGAAAGCTTTTCAGTTCCTGGCTCATGCCGCGCTTCTCATGCCGAGTGCGTGGCCTGAGCCAAGCGCTGTTCCGAGGCCATGGAGTCGCGCAGGCGGCGCGACAGCATGTCCACGAGCTGTTCCAGCAGCACGTAGGCGATGTCTTCGTCGTGCAGCACCATGTTTTCGAAATCCTGCGAGCGCATGCGCAGGGCGCGGCAGGGCGTGTCGGTGAGCACGGTGGAACTGGCCCGCATTTCGCCGCTCAGGATGGCCACTTCGCCCAGCCAGTCGCCCGGCCCCCCCTGGCCGAGGACGATCTTGTCGCGCCCTTCGCCGATGTACACCGTCATCGCGCCTTCCAGCACGAAGTACAGCGAATCCACGGGCATGCGGTCGCGAAACAGGCGCCGCCCCGCGGGAATCTCGGCCACCGAACACGCATCAAGCAGGCGCTGCGCGCCTTCGGGACCGAGCTGGGTGGCAAGCTGGGGAAAGCAGCGCTGGAATTCGCTCTGCAGGTCGGACGGCATCGTTCCCTTCGAAGGCGTGTTGTTTTTGTGGCTGAGGCCAGAGAAGAAGCGCTTGCATCATAGCGCCGTTCAGCGGGCCGATAAAGTGCAGTATTGCCGCCCGGATTGTCACATCTCGTCCCGGAAACGGCCCGCGTCCGCCCTGGAAACGGTAGAATCGCCGCCATTGATTGCGCGCCTGTCAGGTCGCCATGGCCGCCAGGGCCGCCATGGACGCGATGGTCCGCGATGGTCAGTAATGGGGACATGACCGGGTTTCGCGCCGTCGCCGGCGCGATCCGGGCGACCCACCAGGGAGGGGAAGCAAATTCCGTTGCGGCTGCAGTCTGGCTGTTTCGTGGCGCGCTGCGGCGGGCTGGTCACGGCGCTTTCATACGGCGCTCTGGCGTTGTGCGGCTTCGTTCCCTACGGCGCATCCCGGGCGCAAACGCTGCCGCCCACACCTCCCACGCCGGGAACCGTGCTCGAATCCCTGCCGGGCAACCGCCCCGCGCCCCCATCTGCCCCCGCGGAAGTGATTTTTCCGCAGCAGCCCGGCGCCATCGCGGGCGACCGCAATGGGCGCCGCTTCCAGGTGCACGCCTTCAGCTTCGTGGGCAATACCGTGTTCAGCCAGGAACGCCTGAAGCGGGTGGTGGACCGCTTCCTCGACCTGGAACTCAACCTCTATGACCTGAACACCGCGGCCGAGGCCGTCACCGAGTTCTACCACGACCGCGGCTACACCCTGGCGCGGGCGGTGATCCCGCCGCAGCGGGTGGAGGACGGACGCGTTCAGATCGCCATTGTCGAGGGCCGCATCGGACAGGTGCTGTTCACCGGCGGCAAGCGCTACAGCGAGGGCTTTCTGGCGGCGCGGGTGCCCTCGCTCGGTCCAGGAACGCTGGTCACCACGGACAACCTGGAGCGCGACCTGCTGCTGCTCAACGACCTGCCGGGCCTGAAGGCGCGCGCCACCATGCTGCCGGGCCAGTCCTTCGGCCTGTCCGACGTACAGATCAAGCTGGAAGAGCGGCCGCTGGCCGGCGATGTGTCGGTCGACAACTACGGCCGCCGGGAAACCGGTTCCAATCGCCTCAATGCCGGACTGGAACTGAACAATCCGCTCGGCGGCGGCGATCAGTTCATCCTGCGCGGCGTGCTCACCGCCCAGCGCCTGATGCGCTACCTGCGCTTCGGATACAGCCTGCCCATCGGTTCCTCGGGCGCGCGTCTCGCCACGGGCTATTCGGACGTGAAGTACGACGTGACCGGGGCGTTTGCCGTGCTGGGCCTCGAGGGTTCGGCCAAGACCCGGGATTTCAGCCTGCAGGTCCCCGAAGTGCGCACGCGGGGCCACAGCCGCGTGGTGAGCTTGGGCCTGCGCGACACCGAGTTGGTGCAAAAGGCCTTCGGCACCGAGATCTCGCACGTGCATTTCAGCGCGCTGACGGCGGGGTTCACCGACAACCGCATCAACGAGGATGCGTCGGCCACCAATTGGTCGTTCACCACGGCCACCAACTTCGCGCGCAACACCTCGGGAACGAGCCAGACCGCCGAGATGGGCCGGTTCGAAGGCGACATCAACCACCTGCAGAGCCTGGGCAACGGCTGGGACATTTACCTGCGCGCCAACGGCGTGTACAGCAGGGACAGGCTGCCCGACAGCGAGAAGTTCTCCATCGGCGGCCCGGGCAGCGTGCGCGCCTACCTGGCCTCGGAATTGCGCGGCGACAGCGGCTACCAGGGCACGGCGGAATTCCGCAAGAATGTCCTCGTGGCCAGGCGGCCGGCCATCCTCAGCCTGTTCTGGGACCTGGGCACGGTGATCTACAAGGCGCCCGGCTTTGCCGACGACCGCAAGTCTATCGGCGGCTATGGCGCGGGCGTGCAGGTGTTCGCCGCGCATGACATCCAGGTCAAGGCCGAGTACGCTCGCGGGGCCAATCACTACACCTCGGCCGATGGCGACCGCAGCCGCTTCTGGCTGAGCCTGAGCGCGCAGTTCTAGCGTGTGCTTTTCCCGCGTTTTTCAGCCGCGCTTTCCAATCCCGCTTCTCAGCCTCTCAGGGCGTATTTTTGCCTTGTCAGCCACGCCCGCCCGGGGTATAGATTGAGCATGCGCCGCGTGCCCTTTGTCCGCCTTGCCTTGACCGTGGCCGTTGCCGTCGCGCTGCAGGACGGCGCCGTGGCGCAGACCGCGGGCGCGCTGCCCACGGGCGGCAAGGTGGCGGCGGGCTCCGCCACCATCGCCACGGTGGCGCCCGGCCAGCAGCGCATCACCCAGACTAGCGACCGCGCCATCATCAACTGGCAGGGCTTTTCCATCGGCGCGGGCGCGAGCGTGCAGTTTGCCCAGCCCTCGAGTTCGTCGGTGGTGCTCAACCGGGTCACGGGCGGCGATGCCTCGTCCATCCTGGGCAGCCTGTCGGCCAACGGCCAGGTGTTCCTGGTCAATCCCAACGGCATTTATTTCGGCCGCGGCGCCACGCTCGACGTGGGCGGCCTCGTGGCCACCACCCTGGCCATCAAGGACGGCGATTTCCTCGCCGGTCGTTACAGCTTCTCGCGCGATCCGTCCTCGCCGGCGCGCGCCGAGGTGGTGAACGAAGGCGTCATCACCGCGCGGCCGGGCGGCTACGTGGTGCTGGCGGGCGATTACGCCGCCAATCGCGGCACCGTGGAAGCGAGCCTCGGCACGGTGGCGCTCGCCTCGGGCAACGCCATGACGCTGGACTTGTCGGGCGACAAGCTCATCAATTTCGTGGTCAACGAGAAAAGCGTGGCGGCGCTGGCCGGCGTGGACAATGCCGGGCAACTGCTGGCCGACGGCG
>Ga0163163_10002740_pt1 | contig 14873 bp, 13 predicted proteins | sample S65metaG_FD_119766 | JGI IMG/M metagenome (GOLD analysis project Ga0163163, IMG submission 119766) | Switchgrass rhizosphere microbial communities from Kellogg Biological Station, Michigan, USA - S6-5 metaG | ecosystem: Host-associated > Plants > Roots > Rhizosphere > Soil | place: USA... | reverse complement strand
TCAATCGTAGATACTGTTACTTCTTTCTCGCCGCGGAAGGCTTCGTCGTTCCTGGAGCAACCCCTAACTTTCTCAACCGCTCTTTGGCCTGCGTCGCTTCCACCGATCGCGGGTATCGCTGAATCAGTGAATTAAGCTCCTGCACGCCGGCGTTCTGCTGGCCGAGCTCGATCAGAGCATAGCCCTTCTTCGATTGCGCCGCCGCAGCCTTGTTGCCGCCGGGATACTGTTCTATGACCTTGTCGTAGTCCTTTACTGCCTGCTGGAAATTGCCCTGTCGATACTCGACGTCGGCGATATAGTACTGCGCATTTCCGGCCAGGTCGGTGTTCGAGTAGTACTTGATATAGTCGGCAAACTGCTGCGAAGCGAGGTCGTAGCGCCCGGAATTGTAATCTCCGAGCGCGTTGTTATAGAGCACGTCTGGCGCAGGCGCCTGTTGCTGCGCCGGAGCCGCGGCCTGTCCGCCTGGAGGTGGACCGCCTGGTTGGGTCGCATTCAGGTTCTGCTGCGCACCCTGCATGTCGGTCAGCTGCTTCTGCATATTGTTCAGGCGAGCCTTTAGCTCATCGACGGAATCATGCAACGCTTGTATCTGGCCGGAGACGTCGTCTACCTTCGCCTGCGTCTGCTGCTGTTGCGTCTGCAAACTCTTCTGCAGTCCATCGAGCGTATTTGCGAGCTTGTTCACCGTGTCGGTGCTTTGCTCGACCAGGTTCTTCATCACGCCCATGCGCTCGTCATTGGAGCGCTGCAGATTCTGTACTTGATCGCTCAGCATCTGCATCTGGGTTTGAAGTTGGACTATCTCTTTCTTTTGCGCCATGGCAGCAGCGGGGAACAACGTTGTCGCCGCAAGTGCCAGCGCGAGGACGGTCTTTGTACCAGTCATGTTCTCGTCCGTTTCCGTTTCGTTAAGTTACAAGAGCTTTAGGGGCGTGGCCCTGAAGCACACGCCCCTATGGTTAGACGCAAGTTTCGGCTATTTCGTCAGCGCGAAATGCGCACGGCGGTTCTGCTGCCAGCAGTCTTCGCTGCTTTGGGTGCAGAAAGGCTTTTCCTTGCCGTAGCTGATCGTTCTGATCCGATCCGCCGGTATACCTGCCTGGACCAGCGCAGCCTTGGCGGCATTGGCTCGATTGTCGCCTAACGCCAGGTTGTATTCGGTAGAGCCGCGCTCGTCGCAATGTCCCTCGATCGTGAACTTGATATTAGGATGCGACTTGAGGAATTCGGCGTCTGCCTGAACTGCGGACTGGTCGGTCGGGCGCAGATCGTACTTGTCGTAATCAAAGAAGATGTCCTTGATGTTCCGCGCGAAGGCTTGCTCGTCGGTCTCTGTTGGAGCCGGAGGCGGAGGCGGTGGCGGCTGCGTCACGGTTACGCGAGCAGTTGCGTCCTGCGTTCCTCCCGGACCCTTTGCGGTCAGGCGATAGGTCGTCGAATCCGTCGGCGTCACCTGCGTCGAACCGTTGGCGTCCACTTTGCCAACTCCGTCGATGTTCACATCCGTCGCGTTTCCGGTCTGCCAGGTCAACGTTGCCGACTGACCTTTTTCAATGGTCGACGGATTCGCTGTCAGCGAAGCCGTGGGAGCGGGCGGCGGTGGTGGCGGCGGAGCCGGAGCCGGCTGCACCTTCTTTTTGCAGGCACCCAATAGCAGCAGGCCGCAAAGGGCCAGCGTCAGGAGCACCCACTTCATCCTCTGTTGATTCACCTCATCCTCCAATGCGAGTTTCCTCGCCAGTACTGCTGTTCTGGTGTGGCGTACTACCCGGTGCCGCACAGTTATACGAAGTGCATCGACTGTTGCGATGCGACTACTATTTTGAACTCCAATTCGGCTGCGTGTTCGCGCCGCTGGTCGTCAGCTGTTTCTGCTGCGATCCGTCCGCCAGCATCGACCATATCTCGTCGCGGCCAGTGCGGTTCGATTGAAACACAACGTGACGCCCGTCCGGCGCCCACGATGGAAAATCGTTGCGGCCGCCGTCATGCGTCAGTTGAACCCACTGGTGGCTGGCGACGTCCATTATATAAATGTCCTGCGCGCCTGGGGCACCCGGACCGTAGTGACGTATCCAGGCGAACAACAGGAACTGCCCATTCGGCGACCATGCCGGGGACACCGCGTACCCCTCGTTCGTCACCCGCTGCAGGTTCGTTCCATCCGCATCCATGATGTATATCTGCGGCAATCCTGTGCGTCCGCTAACAAATGCGATCTGCGCCCCCGTCTTCGGATTCCACACCGGCGAAACGTCCGGCCCTTTGTAAGCAGTTAAGCGTTTCAAGCCTGTACCGTCTGAATTGACTACGAATATCTCCGGATCGCCGGTCCGTGATGACGATAACGCGAGCTTTGTGCCGTCCGGAGCCCACGATGGAGAGATTGTTGTTCCTCCAAATGACGGAAACTTGACCAGGCGGTCCAGGTCTCGCGAATACATCGCGATGTTCCATCCGCCTCCGCCGAGATTCGCGAATGCAATGCGCGAGCCATCGGGCGAAACCTTCGGACCCAGCGAAATGCCGCCAGCCTTGGTCAGTTGCGACTGACCAGCGCCGTCATAATCCATCTGCCAGACTTCTTTGTGACCCGAACGCGAACTGATGAAGAATAGCTTCGTCTCTGCGATTCCCGGGACGCCGCCGCCCAGCCGAAGGATGATCTCATCGGCAAACTTATGCGCGATCAGCCGTGAGTTATCTTCCGAGGCCTTTTCCTGGTACTGCTTGCCCAGCACCTGCGGGTTCTGAGGATTCTTGACGTCGAACAGCCAGCCCTGGACGGCCAGGTTCTCACCGGTAACGCCAAGATTGCCGAAGGCGATCATCCCGGCGTTTGGCGGAGGATTGCCCCACGCATCCAGCTTTACATCCGTGGGCGCCCCAATCTGTCCGAGTGGATAGAAACTCGGCGACACCATCTCGAAGATTCCGGCATTGGCAAGATCGTTACGAAGAGTGTCGTCAAAGACTTTTTGCAACTGCGCGTTGCGAGCCTCTGTAGTCGCAGCCTTGAAGTCGGGCACCGCAATACGGAGCTTGTCTACTCCCAGCCCGGTTCCAGTACGGATCCAGTCGGTCTGCGCCGACGCGACTGCCGTGCACATCACCGCAAGAAACGAAATCAGCAGAACTTTCCTCATTACGCCCTTTCCCACGAAACACCTTCACGGGTGAACTTTCTGGGTGCCCCGTCCTAGCTCGCTAGGGCGGGGTAGTGCTTATCGCTTGTAATCAAACCAAAACTCAACACTTACGCGGCTGCCGGAATAGTCGTTCGGCAACGGCCCAAAGGTATCGATCCTCTGCAACGCGCGCATCGCCGAAATATCCAGCGAGGGAACTCCACTTGATTGCTCGACCTTGATGTTGCTCGGGCTCCCGGAGCGATTGATGTCGAACGTGATATAGACTCGCTGCGCGTTCGACACGTTCGGATCGACCTGGTACCGCATCCAGTTGTCGCTCACCTTGCGTCGCACCGCGTCGACGTACCAACCATAACGGCTCCCGAAATCGCCGGTGCCGCCGCTCATCGAGAAGCCGCCCTTGGCGCCGTTCGCGTTGAACACGCCATATGGGCCGCTGACCGGGCCGCCTTCACCGAACGGAACCTTGTTGTCCACCTCGGCCACCTCACGCGGCTTTTCTACCGTCGGGGTGACAGGCTTGGTCGATGGCTTGACCTTGGTCTTCTTGTCTGGAATCGGAATCGCTTCGGGCTCTTCGATCTTCGGCTTTGGTTGGGATTGCGACAGGCCCTTGTTCTCGGTGGCCAGTACGTTGGTCGCATTCGGTTTGGACGGTAAGGGAATAGAAGTGACGAGCGTTGCGTTCATGGCGTCGCCGCCGATACCGCCGTTTCCCCAACTCTCACCACGCCCGGAGCCGGCAACGTACGCGTAGACGATCAGGCTGAGGAAAAGCGCTCCGTGTAGTGCAGCAGAAACTACCAGTGGCGCACGCCACTGTTCCCGCTCGTCGAAGATTTCCGCGTTCATCGCCATTCAGTCTTGCTTTTCAGTTCTTCGGTTCCACCGATGTTCGGTTCTTCGGTTTACTTCAACGGCTGCGTCACAATACTCACATTCGTGATTCCCGTGCTCTTTACCGCATCCATCACGGTCGCGAAGGCCCCGAACGGAACATTCTCATCACAACGTACAAACACTGATTGTCCACGCGGGTCGCGAAATTTCTGCTTCAACTTCGCGCCGATCTCATTGATGTTGACCGCATCGTTGCCGAGAAATACGCGCTGGTCTTTGTTGATGGAGATGACAGTGCGCTCTTCGGTGATCTCTTTCACCGTGCGCGTCTTCGGCACATCGACCTCGATGCCGGACTGCAGTATCGGTGCCGTCACCATGAAGATGATCAGCAGTACGAGCACCACGTCGACCAACGGCGTTACGTTGATGTCCGCCAGCGCACTTTGCGTCTTACCCTGATTGTTGGTAAAGGCCATGGCGACCTCAGTCGTGTCCCGCGCCGGTTCCGGCACCGGTGCCGCCGCGCTCCACTAGGTTCACAAGTTCAAGGGTGAAGTCATCCATGCGCGCGCCGAATTGCCGAATCTCGTTCACGAAGTAGTTGTAAGCGATGACGGCCGGAATCGCGGCAAACAATCCTGCAGCAGTCGTGATAAGCGCCTCGGAGATGCCGGGAGCCACCGCGCGCAGCGAAGCCGCACTCGCGGTACCCAGACCGTGGAAGGCATCGATGATGCCCCACACCGTCCCGAACAGGCCGACGAATGGTGTCACGTTGCCGGTCGTCGCCAGCCAGGGTAGTCGTCGCTCGAGTCGCGTCAACTCTTCTGACGAAGCGATCTGGGCCGCTCGCTGAACCGAAGGAACATTGCGTACGCCGACCGCGCCCTGCTTCCGCAGTTCGTCCACCACGCCTTCAAAGACATTGACCAGCGGGCTGGGCTTGAACTGCTCGGCGACCGCGGCCATGTCCTGGAAGCGTGGAGCTTTGCGGAATGCGCGCAGGAAGCGTCCACTTTGGACCCGAGCCCGGCGAAAACCACTCCATTTTGAAACGATAACGGCCCAGGAGAACAGGCTGGCAAACAGCAAAACAAGAAGGATTAGTTTAGCGACCGGACCGCTGGCGGAAATCATATCCGCGATCTCGCCGCCAACCGCAAAAAAAGCCAGTTGGGAAATGTACATTCTTCTCCCGGACGCGCAGGCGCGCGTGAATTCCATTATAGAGAAATCAGCAGCTTAGGGCCTGTTGATTACTCGGTTATATATACTTAAATGTCGAAAAATGGACCGGGGAATCAGGAAGGGAAACACCTGAGGGAGAAACTAGCGAGCCGATAGCCGAAAGTAACTTGGCCCCCGGAGCTCGAGAGCCTACGATTCAATTCATGAAGGGGCTAAAACGCCGGCGACTCTTAATCGCGTCCTCTACCGTGATTGCTGCAGTTGCTGTTTACGTTTGGTTCTTTGGTGTAGCTACGATGTTTGTAGTGCAAGCTCGCTGGATGGGAAGACGAGAGCCATTGATCTACACCGTTCCCGCACCACTTCCAGATTCCTCATCCTCGAATTCAAAGGTCAGGAAGTTCGCACTTAGCAGATACGAGTTCGAGGTGCCGTGGAGTATCGATGACTCCAAGACCGTTATGCGTTCAGGTAAATTGGGGCTTTTTTCCGGTTCTGGCCAGATTCTCTTGGTCAGTATAGGTCAGCCAAAAGAGTTCGTACGAAGTTTTGGCGGTAATCCGGAAGAAAATTCAAATCTGAGGGTTTTATACGGCCCCGATACTTTAGGTTCAGACTACGCTTTGCACCAGTACATGCTCCAGACAACTCCCGACCAAGTCCGACTAACCGCTCCACGAAGAGAAAACGTAGGGCGGTTAATGATGCTTGTCACTAAGTCAGTCGTGCTTCCCGAGGCTGCTCATTCTGGAATATTCACTCTGCAGACGCCGGAATTTGTCGGATTTCAATATGGTGATCCAAGGAGAATGCCCAAACGCATCGTCGTGGACTTGTTTGCAGATGACGGTGGAGTGGAATTCCACTTTGAGAATCAGGGTGGTCAGCTCAGCCAAGCCGAAATCAACCGCGTCATCCAGTCTCTCCACAAGGTTAAAAACTAACTCTCTCGCGAATATTCACGGAACTGCCTGCCGGTTTGCTGCGTACCTTCTATTGCAGACAGTTTAGACCTCAGCGGCAGGGAAGGAGCGATTATGAACGGCGGAGAATTGATTGGTCTGGCAGCAGTGGTTTTGACGACGGGTATCCCAATCGCGGGCATGTACCTTTATTTCCGGGTTCGGCGCCTCAAGAGTGAAGAGCGCATGGCGGCCATTGCGCGCGGCGTAGCCGTCCCGATGGAGCCCGAGTTGACGCAGGTTGCGCGTTCACGACGCTCTGGCATCCTGCTGGTTTGCACTGCCATCGGCTACACCGCGACCTTCGCACTCATCGCTCGCGTCGAACAGGACGCCTGGGTTGCAGCTGCTTTCGGCCTCATCCCGTTCGCCGTCGGCGTCGGCTTCTTCGTCGACTCGATCATGGTGAAGCGCGACCTCCAGGTCCCTAGCTAAGACCAGAAGACGCTGGACACTAGACACTCGACGCTAGCTTGCCTTCACTAGAGTCCAGTGTCGAGAGTCCAGCGTCCTGCTTGCTCTCCTATTCAACGGTTGTCGCCCCTCATGCTATCCTTCGCTCGACTCCGTGCTGACGAAGGGTTTTCCTTGCTGCTCGAACTGCGCGTCGAAAACTACGCGGTCATCGACAACGTGGTGGTGGAGTTCGGCCCCGGTCTGAACCTGCTGACCGGAGAAACCGGCGCTGGTAAATCTATTCTGATCGACGCTCTGGCCCTTCTCCTGGGTGAAAAGGCCTCTACGGACGTCGTTCGTCACGGGTGCGATAAGGCCGTGATATCCGCCGTATTCGACGCTGACGCCAAGCCGCTCCCGCATGTCCTCGAAGCCAACGGCCTTGACTCCGACGGCGACCAGATCATTCTCCGCCGTGAGATTCTGGCGACCGGCAAAGCACGCGTCTTCGTCAACAACCAGCCCGCAACCGTAGCCGTACTTAAGCAGCTGGCACCCCACCTCGCCATCGTCCACGCTCAGAACGAATCCATGATGGCCTTCGATCCCCAGGCGCGCCTCGAACTCCTCGATACCGCCGCCGCCATCGATATCTCCGCGACTGCTGACGCTTACGCCGAGTGGAACCGCATCCGCCAGCACATTGCCGAACTCGAGCAAGGCGAGCAGGACAAACTTCGTCTCGTCGATCTCTGGAACTTCCAGTTGAAGGAGATCGACAGCGCGGCGGTGCATCCGGGCGAAGATCAGAAGCTCGAAGCCGAAAAGCGCGTTCTGGGAAATTCCGAGCGCATCCTTGCGGCCGCACTCGGCGCCTTTGATGGACTTTACGACGGAGCACAGTCCTCAGCTGCAACCATTCGCGTCGCCATGCGTCAACTCGAAGACCTCGCCCGCTTCGACCCCAAGTTCCAGGACTCGATAGCCCAGCTAGAAACTGCGCGAATTACAGTCGAAGATATCGGGGTCACTCTTCGTGATTACGCCGACGGCATTGAAGCCTCGCCGGAACGCCTCGCCGAAGTCGAAGATCGCCTTGCGATGATCGATCGCCTCCGCCGCAAGTACGGCAACGCCCTAGAAGATGTCATCGCATATGGCGAAGACCTTCGTCGCAAGCTGAACGAGATCGAAAATAAAGACGAGGTCCTCCGCGATTTGAGGAAGCAACTCGCGAAGGCCGCCGAGAAATATCTCACCGAAGCCCGCGCACTCTCCAAGAGGCGATACGAAATCGCACGCAAGCTGGAGAAGACGGTCGAATCGGAAGTCAACGACCTCGCCATGAAAGCCAAGTTCAAGATCGAGGTCGGCGGCTCGGACGAAGAAGGGAACTGGACCTCCACCGGATTCGATCAGGTGTCCTACCTCATCTCGGCTAATCCTGGAGAGCCTCTGGGCGCCATCGAGCACATTGCTTCAGGCGGGGAATTGTCGCGCGTCATGCTTGCCCTCAAAGCTTCCGTCGAAGCTGGTAGAGGGCAGAAGAAATCCGATCATCAGCGCACACTGGTTTTTGACGAGATCGATACCGGCATCGGGGGGCGCGCCGCGGAGGCGGTCGGCCGCAAGCTGAAAGCCCTCGCCCGCACCAAGCAGGTACTTTGCATCACTCATTTGCCCCAGATTGCCAGCTTTGGCGACCAGCATTTTCTTATAGAAAAGAAGGAAACTGGGGGCCGAAGCCGGACAAATGTCCGTGCCCTGGAAGGGAAGGAGCGGGTGGAGGAGATAGCCCGCATGCTTTCCGGCGCGAAGCTGACTGACGCCAGTCTAAAGAATGCGGAGCAAATGCTTACCCAGACGGCCAAGTCGGGCTGAAAAGGCCTGCATGATTGTTGCCGCCTTGGATAGATTATGAAATTCACTGCAACTTGAACCGGAGCTGCATCTAAGTATCGGCCCAAGCCTTTTGCTGTCAGGCCCAAATGCATAGCAACTTCCGCTTATGACCGACACTCGTGAACAACTTGCGCGGGTCGCCTCTGCGGCGAGCAGCGTGATCATCGTTGGCGGACTGGTAATCATTCTTGGCTGGCAGTTCCAGATACCTCTGCTGCGGGGGCAGGCCCTTGGAACCTTCGTCGCGCCGAATAGTGCTCTCTGCTTTGTCTTCATTGGCCTCTCGATACTTCTCCAAATGTCTTCCGGACGTATACGGCAGTTTCTCGGACTGCTCTTAGGGGCCTACGTTTTTCTTTTCGCGCTGGCTACAGGGATTGAGTATCTCTTCCGAGTCGATTTGAGGATCGATGAGTTGTTCATGGCCCATCGCCTTTCAGATTGGACACTTCCACTTCGTGGCCGGTATACGGTGAATTCCGCGGTAGGTTTCATCCTTGCGGGGCTAAGCACCCTGACTATGCGTAGCGAATCCAAGCGGCCATGGGCGGAGGCATTCGGCGCCTTGGTCTTCCTTGTTTTCTACTTGAGCATCGTGGGATATCTGCTTGGAGCGTCGGTGTTATACGACCACGTCATGGCGCTCCACACCGCGATCCTATTCGGGTTTGCGTCGGTCGCCTTGATATGTGGCGCATCCAAGCACACTTTGCTCAGCATCGTCCTTAGCCCATTTGCCGGCGCCGTGGCCTCGCGGAAGATGATCTTCGCCGTCATGCTGGTCCTTCCATTCTTCGGGGCACTGCAAGTCGCAGCCGAACACTCGAATCTGGTCTCCATTCGGTTGGGTACGGCGCTTTCTATTATCGCCACCGTCATGGTGTTCACGATCATGGCTCTCAGAACCGCCTCTGTTCTGAATGATACGGATCGCAAGCGTCTGGAGACCGAGGGCGCACTCCTTCGCAGCACTCAACTCGCAACCGCTGGCCGAATGGCTGCCTCCATCGCACACGAGGTCAACAATCCGCTGGAGGCGATTACAAACATCATTTACCTGCTCAAGTCGCCGGACCTGCCCGAGGAGATTCGGCGTAAGTATCTGGACGTCGCTGAGAAGGAATTGACACGTGTCTCAGCCATCGCGCGACGCACACTCGGCTTTTTCCGCGAAGACGCCAAGGAAGTGGAAATCGACCTTCGAGAGTTGATCGATGGCGTCATCAACGTCTACCGAAACAAGATGCCGGACACCATTACCGTCCGGAAGAAATACTGCGATACGCCATTCATCGTGGCGAAGTCGGGTGAAGTACGGCAGGTCATGATGAACCTGCTTGCGAACGCAATCGATGCCGTCCCCGAAGACTCAGGAGAGCTGGATATATCCGTGAGCTCTAACGACGGCATGGCCACGATAGAGATCAAGGACAACGGTCACGGAATCTCCCCGGCGAATCTGACCCATATTTTTGAGCCCTTCTTCACGACCAAGAAGGAATACGGAACCGGACTTGGTCTCTGGGTTTCGAAGGAACTAGCCGTTAAGAACAACGGCACGATCAAGGTCTTTAGTTCTGTCAGCCCCAAGGACCATGGAACCATCTTCCAGGTCTCATTTCCTGCAACGACTCGTGTGGCAACTCCCACCGAATCAATGGCAGAAGGGGCGAGCTAGAGGCGCGATTGTGTTCGCCGTCTCTTCGCTGTCCTACGTCGCGCATATGTAACTGTTATGGCACGTTTAGGTGCCAACCAACCGTGGCTTCCTTGCTACAATGTTAAGAAGAGCAGGTGCTGACAAACAGACCTGAAGCAGAGTTCCTTTGCGAGTTTGAGGGCAGGTGCGCAGCGACTGAACAGCAGTTCGCAATTCACTGCTGAAATCGTGCAGTGCACTGTCCGAACCCGCACTTTCTCTGCGTTATGTTCGTGATTCTGTAGGAATTACGGTACTGTGGGGAATAACGCGGAGTTGCCGCAATAGCGAGTAAATCAGCCTGATGAGCCAAATGAACGACACCAAGACTATTCTTTTACTCAAGCCCAGGGGATTCTGCGCCGGGGTGGTTCGCGCCATCGATATCGTCCAGATCGCCCTCGACACCTTCGGACCTCCAATCTATGTCCGCAAGGAGATCGTTCATAACCGTCACGTTGTCGAAGACCTCCGCGCCAAAGGGGCTATCTTTGTTGACCAGATCGACGAGGTGCCCGAGGGCGAGCGTGTCATCTACTCTGCCCACGGAGTCGCTCCCGAAGTTCGTGACGCCAGCAAGGGCCGCAATTTGCGCGTAATCGACGCCACCTGTCCCCTGGTCACAAAAGTTCACGTAGAGGCCATCAAGTTCGCTAAAGAGGGTTATGCCCTCATCCTCATTGGCCACCTGAATCACGACGAAATTATCGGTACTCTGGGCGAAGCTCCGGGAGTGACCCAGGTTGTAAGTTCACCGGAGGCCGTCGCCGACCTCGAAGTTCCAGATCCGAACAGGGTCGCCTATCTCACCCAGACGACGCTGTCACTCGACGAAGCAAAAGACATCATCGAAGCCCTCAAAAAGAAGTTCCCGAATATTAAGGGTCCGCATGCCCAGGATATCTGCTACGCAACCGAGAACCGCCAGGTAGCGGTTAAAAACGTCGCCAAACAGGCGGACCTGGTTCTTGTTGTCGGATCCGAGAACAGTTCGAACTCGAACCGCCTGGTGGAAGTCGCGCAGAACCTGAGCACGAGTTCTTATTTGATCGAGAATTGCGGTGCCATTAAGTCTGAATGGCTGAAGGATGTAAATACCGTTGCGCTGACAGCCGGAGCGTCGGCGCCCGAGCACTTGGTCGAGGAGACCATAGATTTCCTCCGCGATCGAGGTTTTTCGAACCTGGAAGAAGTAGAAGTCGTACCAGAGAACGTACGGTTCGCTTTGCCGCCTGAGATCGTAGAAGCGATTGGATCGGCGCCGGCGATTGCAGATTAACAACCGGAGAGTTAAGGAGTACATGGATCAAGTCTCCCCCAGGCCCGTTGCGGAAATTCGCTTCGGGAAGATCGACGACATCAAGGCCAGGCTCGCTAGCGCGATTAACTGCGCGCGCGACTACCTATTCTCTCGTCAGGACCCCGAGGGGTACTGGTGCGGGGAACTGGAAGCCGACTCCACTCTCGTCTCCGATTACATCTTCCTCCACATGGTGCTCGGCACCGTGGATAAGGTGCGCTTTGAAAAATGCGCCCGCCAAATACTTCGCTATCAAAATAAAGACGGCGGATGGCCTATCTACAACGGTGGGCCTTCCAACATCAGCGCCGCGGTAAAAGCATATTTCTCGTTGAAGATGGCGGGTTACTCGCCCGATCATCCGGCCATGGCAAAGGCCCGCGGATGGATCCTGAGTCAGGGCGGCGTTCCTGCCGTTAACACTTTCACCAAGCTATATCTCTGCGCGCTCGGCCAGTATGACTACGACGCAGTCCCGGCCATTCCGCCGGAGATCGTGCTGTTTCCAAACTGGTTCTGGTTCAACATCTACGAGATTTCATCGTGGTCGCGCGCCATCCTGATACCGCTTTCGATCTGCTACGCCAAGAAGCCGTTCAAGAAGATTCCGGACGAAATGGCAATCGATGAGCTTTTTCCGGATGGCCGGCACTATTCGTCGCTCCGCCTGAAGTGGAATCACGATAAGGTCGTCAGCTGGCGCAATACCTTCCTGGTAATTGATCGAATCGCCCATTGGTTCGAGCGCGTCCATGTCCGACCTCTGCGTAGCATTGCGCTTAAGAAAGCGGAGAAGTGGATGCTTGAGCGCCTCGAGAAGTCCGATGGCCTGGGCGCGATCTATCCTGCCATCCTGAATTCGATCATCGCCCTGCGCTGCCTTGGCTACTCGCTCGACGATCCGCAGGTCATTCGCGCCATCGACGAATTCGAGAAGCTCGGCATCGAGGAAGAAGATACGTTCCGCATGCAGCCTTGCATGTCGCCGGTTTGGGACACGGCGTACGCTATGTTCGCTCTCGGAGAGTCCGGTACAGGACGAACCGAGCCGCGCATGGTGCAGGCCGCCGAGTGGATGCTGAAGAAACAGATTCGCACCAAGGGCGACTGGGCCGTGAAGGTCAAGAACGTCGAACCCGGTGGCTGGTACTTCGAGTTCAACAACGAGTTCTATCCTGACGTCGATGACAGCGCCATGGTTATGCTTGCGCTGAATCACGTCGACACCACGAACGACCGCTACCAGGCGGAGTCCGTGAAGCGCGCCATCGATTGGGTTCTAGCCATGCAGTGCAAGAACGGTGGCTGGGCCTCTTTCGACAAAGACAACGACCGCATGGTCTTCCAATACGTTCCGTTCGCCGACCACAACGCGATGCTTGATCCCGCGACGGTCGACATCACCGGACGAGTTCTCGAGTGCCTGGCTGCTTATGGCTACACGATGAAGGACCGCGCCGTGCAGCGCGCCCTCAAGTTCATCCGTGCCGAGCAGGAACCCGACGGAAGCTGGTTCGGACGCTGGGGCGTGAACTACCTGTACGGAACCATGTGCGTTTTGCGCGGCCTGGAAGCCATCGGCATGGACAATCACGAGCCGATGGTGCAGTCGGCCGCTGAGTGGATTCGCATGATGCAGAACCCTGACGGTGGTTGGGGTGAGAGCTGCGACTCGTACGACGACCGCAACCAAAAGGGAATCGGCGAGAGTACCTCTTCACAGACTGCGTGGGCGCTGCTTGGACTGATGGCTGCCGGCGACTTCACCAGCGAGTGTCTCGCACGCGGCATCGTCTACCTGATGCAGCAACAGGCGAAAGATGGTTCGTGGTTCGAAGTTCCTTACACGGGAACAGGTTTCCCGCGAGTGTTTTATCTGAAGTACACGTATTACTACCTGTACTTCCCATTGCTGGCCTTGACCAAGTATGCCAAGGTCACTAACAACTTTTAGTTTTCGTGAGGAGTCGCTAGCAAATGCCCGTGCCAGTATCCCAAATGTGGACTGTCGCCACATACGTCGTAAAGCAAAAGCTGGCCGGTCGTCAGCGGTATCCGCTCGTCGTAATGCTGGAGATACTGTTCCGCTGCAACCTCGCCTGTGCGGGCTGCGGAAAGATACAGTATCCAGCGCACGTTCTGAAACGCCAGCTCACGCCGGAAGAATGCTTCAGGGCCGTAGAGGAGTCAGGCGCCCCCATCGTCAACATCCCGGGCGGCGAGCCACTCATGCATCCTCAGATCGGGGAGATCGTCGAAGGACTGATCGCGCGCGGAAAGTACGTTTACGTTTGCACCAACGCGCTGCTGCTCAAAGAGAAGCTTCACCTGTTCAAGCCGAGCAAATATCTGACCTTCACCATTCACCTGGATGGCGAACGTGACCACCATGATTTTGCCGTGGCGCGTGAAGGCACCTACGACATTGCGATCGAAGCTGTAAAACTTCTGCTCGAAAAGGGTTTCCGGACGACCACCAACTCAACCTTATTCGAGGGAACGGATCCGAAGAGCGTTCGCCGTTTCATGGACGAGATCATGGATCTCGGCGTGGAAGGCATGATGATCTCGCCGGGCTACAGCTACGAAAAAGCTCCGGACCAGTCTCACTTCCTCGCCAGGAAGAATGCGCGCGAGCTCTACAACCAGATCCTCAGCAACCGCAACAAGAAGTGGCGCTTCAACCAAAGCCCGCTGTTCCTCGAATTCCTGATGGGTAAGCGTGATTACGAGTGCACGCCGTGGGGGATTCCGACGTACAACATTTTCGGCTGGCAGAAGCCTTGCTACTTGTTGCAGGACGGCTACGCCGACACCTTCCAGGAACTGATGGAAGAGACCGAGTGGGCAAATTACGGTCACGCGAGCGGGAATCCAAAATGCCAGAACTGCATGGTGCACAGCGGATTTGAGCCCTCTGCCGTAAACGACACCTTTGGTTCAGTTGGCGGGATGGTCGCGACCGTCAAAGCCATGATGAATCGCTATGAAGATCCGAAGGCAATGGATTCGCTGAAACACAACAACGTGGTCCCTGCTCACGCACGCAATCCGCTGGTGCAAATCGCACAGCAAGAGAGATAACCGTGTCCGAAAAACATATGCAGAATGAAGGCTCGGTTGCCGAACGCGCGGAACTGCAAGGTTGGATTCCGGAACTCGCCAGCGAGGAAGAGATTCGCCAGGCGTTGGAGAAGGCCTTCGATTACCGTGGCGACATCACGCTCACGAAGAAAGACGGAACCGTCATCGAGGGTTACATCTTCGATCGCAGGACCGGCAAGACGTTAAGCGACTCGCTGGTCCGCCTGCTGCCAAAAGATTCCAACCAGCGGCAGATGATTCCGTATTCAGAAATCGCCGCCGTAGTATTCAGCGGCCGTGATACGGCAGCCGGTAAGAGCTACGAGGCATGGATCCGAAAG
>Ga0163163_10002739_pt1 | contig 14874 bp, 13 predicted proteins | sample S65metaG_FD_119766 | JGI IMG/M metagenome (GOLD analysis project Ga0163163, IMG submission 119766) | Switchgrass rhizosphere microbial communities from Kellogg Biological Station, Michigan, USA - S6-5 metaG | ecosystem: Host-associated > Plants > Roots > Rhizosphere > Soil | place: USA... | reverse complement strand
CGAGCGTTTGAAAGACACCAGCCTCATGCCGTTCCCGGCTGGTGATGCGGGTTCCGTACCGACGGCGATCGGTTGGGGCATGGCGGTATCGGCTTTCAGCAAGCAGCCGGATGTAGCTTGGTACTTCGTGCAGTGGGCATCGAGTCCCGAAATTCAGAAGAAGGTTGCGTTGCAGGGCATTGCAGCGCCGCGTCCTGCCGTCGCGCAGGATCACGAGTTCCGCCGCTGGCTCGACGAGCAGCCCGTCCGCAAGGAATGGCAGGCGGCGCTCGACGTGCTTGCGACCAAGGGTTCTTCGGAGGTCGGCTATCCCATCGTCGCCAATCCAGAATCGCGCGAGTTCATCGGGCAGGCGGTGCAGGACCTTATCCTGAAACAGAAGAGCGTTGAACAGGCGTGCGCCGACGCTGACAAGGCGCTTGATGGCCTGATCGCGCAAAAATAGCGAGTTCTGGAATTCCAGTGTCGATCACGGCTGCGAAAGCGACATTGGCGACCCGGAGCGGCGTTGGCGCGGAAATCGATCGCAGCCGGGTGGAGATCGTCGCGCTCTCAGCACCCGCCATCCTTTTCACCGCTGGGATGATTGCTTTCCCGGTCATTTACACGGTGTGGCTCGGTTTTCATTCTTTTTCATCAACGGGCCAGCAGCGGTTTGTTGGCACCGCAAACTATGCCCGGCTCGTGAATGACGGGGAGTTCTGGCATGGCCTATGGGTCACGCTCGCTCTGTACGTGCTGTCGTTGGCAATGCAATTGGTTCTTGGCATTTGGCTTGCGGTCCTTCTCTTCAATGCGAAGCGCATTCATGGGCTTGTGCGTTCGCTCTTCATCTCACCGTTCATGATGCCGCCCGTTGTCGCGGGGATGATGTGGCTGGTCATCCTCGATCCATCGCTTGGCGCGGCGAACTATATCCTGCAATCGCTGGGGCTGCCGCCTTCGGACTGGCTTGCCTCGCCGACATGGGTGATCCCGACGATCGCCGTGATCGATACATGGCAATGGGCGCCTTATGTCGCGTTAATCGTACTCGGTGGGCTCCAGTCGCTGCCGCCGAGCGTCTACGAAGCAGCGCAAATCGACGGCGCATCCGCGTTTCGAATATTCCGTCGCATCACGCTGCCGCTGCTCATGCCGACGATCGTGACCGCGACGATCTTGCGCAGTGTCGATCTCCTTCGTTTCTTCGACATCATCTACATTACGACGCAGGGCGGACCAGGCAATGCGTCGAACACGCTGAATATCTATGGCTTCAGAGTCGGATTCGAATTTTTCAACATCGGTTACGCCAGTGCGCTCATGCTGACGTTGACAGCGATCGTGTTCGGCGCCGTCTTGGCGCTGAACCGCTTGCGTCGCGCCGTGGCGTGGTGAGGCAGGCGATGATTCCTCTTTCGCGCAGCGAACCGACATTGAGCGATGCCTGGGCGGCCCGCATCAACACACTCCTGCTCCTCGTCGCGGGCCTCCTTATCATGACGCCAACTGTTTGGATGGTCCTGTCGTCGTTCAAGCCATCGTTCGAGGTCACGGCCTATCCGCCGAAAATTCTGTTTAGCCCGACCCTCGAAAATTATGCTCAGCTCACAAAAACCACGCCTTTCCTCTCCTTCGCATTAAACAGCCTCATCGTTACGGCAGGGTCCACCGGAATCGGCCTTTTGTTCGGCATCCCTGCCGCCTTTGCGGTTTCCTGGACGCGCATATCTTGGCCGGCCCTTCTCGCGCTTGCCGCCCGAATGGCACCTGGCACGCTGTTCCTGCTCCCATGGTACGTGATGTTCCGGCAGGTCGGACTGATCGGCTCATACACGGCGCTCATTCTATCGCACGCGGTCATAACCATGCCGATTGCCATCTGGGTGCTGCTGCCGTCATTCGACAACATCCCGCGTAGCGTCTACGAGGCGGCCCAGGTCGACGGGTGCAGCCTGACACGGATCCTTCTCCGGATCGCTCTGCCGCTTGTCGGATCCGGCATCGCGGTCGCCGCGATCCTTTGCTTCGTCTTCTCCTGGAACTATTTCCTGTTCGCGCTTGTCCTGTCGAACGGCGACACGAAGACGCTGATTGCCGCCGCCTTCAACTTCGTTGGCGAGGGCTCGACACAATGGGGCGCGCTGATGGCAGCTGCGACGCTGATCGCACTACCGCCGCTGCTGCTCGCGGCAGTGGTCCAGCGATGGCTCGTGGCGGGCCTCACGCTGGGGGCAGTGAAGGGATGAACCGGGCTGGGAGCGGAATCAACACTACCATGGCAGCCGCCGTGTTTCACGGGGACGAACGGATCACGATCGAGCGGATCCCGCTTCCGCGGGTAGGCGAGGGCGAAGTGCTCATGCGCGTCGGCAAGACGGCCCTGTGTGGGTCGGATTTCAAGCTGTGGCACAAGGGCGCCGAGTTCACAGCTGGCCATGAGATTTTCGGGCGCGTGGAGCAGCCGGGCCATCGCCTGCACGACACGCGCTGCTGCGTGTACATCCCGTTGCATTGCGGACATTGCGCGTCATGCCGGCGCGGCGACACGCAGATGTGTCTGGAAACGTCGTGCCTCATCGGCTGGAACCGGCCGGGGGGCTACGCAGAATATGTTCCCGTTCCGGAGAGTTGCCTGCTGCCGGTTCCCGAGGACATCGAGGATCGGCTTGCCCCGCTCCTGCTCGACACGATCGGTACATCCGCGCATGCCGTCCGCTTCGCCGGACGAGTCATGCCGCCAAACGAGGCCGCTTCGGTATTGGTGACAGGCGCCGGTCCCGTCGGGCTTGGGGTTGTGTTGGCGCTGCAGACGCTTGGTTACCGCAACATCCTCATCTCCGATCCAAATGACGAAAGATTAGCCATTGCCCGATCCTTCGGTGCTCGACCTCACCCGATCGATGATACGAGCCGGCTCTTTCCGCTTATTGTCGAATGTTCGGGCGCACACGCCGCACGCAATCGAGGTATCAACGTTGTCTTGCCCGGCGGCGCGATCGTCCTCGTCGGCGAGAACGCGGCGCCGTGGATGATCACGGAAGACAAGGTCTTCCGACGCAAAGACTTCCACTTGATACGCACGTTTTATTTTCCGAAGGCGGACCTCGGCCCGAACATCGCGTTGCTGCGCGCGCATAGGGATTGTTACGAGCGCCTGGTCGATGCGGAATTCGGCCTCGATGCGCTACCGGATGCGTTCGTACGCTTCGCTCGCGGCGAATATGTGAAGCCTTTGCTGACAATGGCGTGACCGCATGGCTTCGATCTCGATCCGCAACCTTGTCAAGAGCTACGCTGGCCTGACCGTCATCCCCGGTCTGTCGCTTGAAATTGCCGACCACGAGTTTGTAGTGTTTGTCGGTCCGTCGGGCTGTGGCAAGTCCACGCTGTTACGCATCATTGCCGGCCTTGAGCCAATCAGCGGCGGCGACATTTTCATCGGCAATGCGCGCGTCAATAACATTCCCGCCTCGCGTCGCAACATAGCGATGGTATTTCAGGATTATGCGCTCTATCCGCACATGACCGTGTTCGACAACATGGCGTTCGCGTTGGAGCTACGTGGTACGCCACGTGCCGAAATCGAGATGCAGGTGCGGCGCGCGGCCGCGATGCTTCACATCGAACCATTTCTCAATCGCAAGCCGAAAGCGCTTTCAGGCGGCCAACGGCAGCGCGTAGCGATGGGCCGGGCAATCGTACGTGATCCGCAAGTATTTTTGTTCGACGAGCCGCTGTCAAACCTCGATGCCAAGTTGCGCGCACAAGTGCGTGCCGAGATCAAGACCCTTTCGCAGGAATTGCGAACCACGATGGTGTTCGTCACTCACGACCAGATCGAAGCAATGACCATGGCGGATCGTATCGTCGTTCTGCAAGCCGGCGTGATTCAGCAGGTCGGAACGCCTGATGATGTGTACGGCCATCCCGCAAACCAGTTCGTTGCTGGCTTCATCGGCTCACCGACAATGAACTTTTTCACGATCCAACCGGACGGTGAGCGTGTCGTCTTTGCTGGCACCAACCAGCCGGTACCACTGGGCGAGGTAGATGCGGCGCGGATCTTGCGAAGCGGCAAAGCAGTGCTCGGAATACGACCGGAGCATTTTGCTGTCGTGCCGGATGAAGGCGGAGGCATTCCAATCACCATATCGCTTGTCGAGCCGCTGGGTTCCGACACGCTAATCCACTTCGACGTCGCTGGACAGCCGGCGATCGCACGCGTTGATCCTGATGCTCGCCCGGCTGTTGGCAACCGCATCGCGCTGCGTCCAATACCGGCAAAAGTCCATCTGTTCGAAAGCGAAGGCGGGCGGCTCCTGTCATGATGTTCTTTTCTCGAGTGCCTGACCGGTGTTGATCGATGCCATTGTCGCCGACCGGCTCCGTATGCGCGTTCCTTCGGCTCGTATTGTTTGCCTTGGCCTATCGGCGCTCGATGTGGTCTGGCGTGTCGAGACGCTCTTTGGTGGCGGCAGCGAAAAGATCCGCGCTGATGGGCATGAGGCGCTCGGCGGCGGCATGGCGGCAACAGCCGCTGTGACAATTGCCCGGCTCGGTGGGAACGCAGCCTTTTGGGGCCGCGGTGGCACAGACGCTGCTGGCGAGCAGATGCGTACCGAACTCATGGCCGAAGGAGTCGATGTCGAACAATTCCGTCTCTTCCCCGACGGACGGTCCTCTATCTCTGGCATCATGGTCGATGCCAATGGCGAGCGGCAGATCGTGAACTTTCGTGGCAGCTTTCCCGAGGCGGCCGACTGGCTCCCGCTAGAAAAGGTCGTGCATGCTTCAGCGGCGCTAGCCGATCCGCGCTGGGTTGCAGGCGCGAAGGCACTGTTCACAATGGCACGCGACAACAATGTTCCAACGATACTTGATGCTGATATGGCGGAACAGGAGGTCTTCGAAGTCCTGCTGCCGCTGGCCGACCATGCGATCTTCTCAAGTCCCGCGCTCGAGCGTTTCCAGCCAATACCGACAGAAGCCGCCTTGGAGAGAATTTCCTCCTATGGATGCCGTGTTGCGGCCGTCACGCGAGGGGCGGAGGGCGTCGTCTGGCGTCAAAGCGGCAGTCTGCACGAGATGCGCGCTCAAACCGTCGACATCGTCGATACGACGGGTGCGGGCGACGTCTTCCACGGTGCTTACGCACTCGCGGTCGGCGCCGGCTTATGCCCGCAACACGCGATGAGCTTCGCGAGCGCCGCGGCAGCAATCAAATGTACGCGACCGGGCGGGCGCGCCGGCATTCCTTCTCTTGCAGATTGCCTCGCATTTAAAGGAAGTTCGCAATGACAACGCTTGGAAAAGTTCGAGGCCTTGCGCGCCTCGCTGACGAGAACGGCCATTTTCGCATGGTGGCGCTCGATCAACGCCCACCAATATTCGAAATGATCGCGGACGCACGCGGCATCAGTCGCGAGCAAGTGCGTTTCGACGAGGTGACCTCTGTGAAACGACTTCTCGTCGAAGCTTTGGCGCCGCATTGCAGCTCGATGCTATTCGATCCGAACTTCGCGATTCCTGCCGCGATCGACAAGCTTCCCCCACGATGTGGCCTTATCGTCACGCTCGAAGAGCACCGCGTCGAGGAATCGGAAGCCGGGCGTCGCTCACGCGCGATCACCGAGTGGAGCGTCGACAAAATTCGCGCGATGGGCGGCGACGCCGTGAAAGTGCTAGCATGGTATCGGCCTGACGCCGACCCCGACACGTGCACGCATCAGAAGAACTTCGTGCGTTCGATAGGCGATGATTGCCGCCGCAACGACATTCCTTATGTTCTCGAGCTCCTCGTCTTCCCGTTTCTCGGCACGCACGGCCACACGGCCGACTACCTGGAAGCGCCTGGGAAGCTGGCCACTCTTGTCATAGATAGCGTTCGCGAATTTTCCAAACCAGAATACGGTGTCGATCTGATGAAGCTGGAAAGTCCGCTTGCAGCCAGCACGTTGCCTTCGCGCGACGGGAGCGCTTCCGCCAAATCAACGCAGGAGGAGTTTGATGCCGTTGGCGCGATCTGTCGGGCGGCGGGCATTCCCTGGGTACTGCTCTCCGGCGGTGCGGCCCCAGCGAAGTTTGAGCGGGTGTTGGATTATGCGTATTCCGCTGGTGCGAGTGGCTTTCTCGCCGGACGCACGATTTGGCTCGAAGCGGTGCGCTCAAACTACCCTGATCTGGACCGAATTGCTGCAGCTCTGCGTCGTCAGAGCGTGGAAGTCCTGAAGAACCTGAATGCGCTGACGACTACAAGTGCGCCGGCATGGGTCGCCGCTTTTCCAAGCACCGCAACGGTGGCAGCCGAAGGCGATTTTGCCCGTGCCTATCATCCAAGATAGACCTCACGTTATGATGTACGCAGCGGGAAGCAACAAGGTTGGCACCTAGCTGCGGCTACGGCTTCAGATCCATTTCTATACGTACGAAATCGCCCCGATACGTAACCTCACCCAAATAGATCACTCGCCCATCAGCGGAATTAAATACTCGTCGAACTTCAGCGATGGGCGCATTCAACGGGACTTTCAACAATCTCGCCACTTCAACGTCCGCGGAGCCGATCGTCAACGTCTGGTGTGCCCGGACGATCGCTGGTGATTTCATCTTCGCGAGTATCGGAATTACAACCTCTTTGCGGAAGCGCGCCGCATGCTTGCGAAATACGGTCGCTTCGATATAAATCGAGACTACACAATACACTTCCTTTTTGCGCGAGTGTACTCGACGCATGTAGACGTAATCGGCAGCGGGTATACCGTCGCCCGGACGAATCGGGGGATAGGAGCTCGCCTCGGAGATATTTAGGATTTCTGGTGATGTATCGCGATAGACCTCCGCCAGTGCCTCCAGGCTGGTCTCAACGCGCAGCCAGCGATCTTCGATGGGGGTTCCGGTGACAAACGTGCCGCGCCCCTGACGCGCCTCGACAAGACCGTCGCGAGCCAGCAGGTCCACTGCTTGGCGAACCGTTACACGAGAGACGCCAAATTCATAGGCTAGTTCTTCGTTGGTTGGTAGCTGGTGTCCCATTGGCCATTGGCCACGTGCAACGCGTTGCCGAATAGCATTAGCGATTTGGGCATATTTTGGTGAATGAGTGTCGGCTGCGAGAAGCATAGAATATGGCTTAGTCAGTCAACGCCATGGCCGAACTCGAGCGTCTCGTCGGCGATGGTCCTTTGAGGACGTGATGAGCGCCTTTTTCCCCGATCATCAAAGATACCGCATTAGTGTTTGCTGACGTTATCTGGGGCATAACGGAAGCGTCGATCACACGGAGCCGCTCGACGCCGCGCACGCGAAGCTCTGAATCGAGCACCGAGTACTCGCTGGCACCCATGGCACAGGTGCCGCAGCAATGGAAGACGGTGCCGCCTGTAGTTTGTGCAAATCGCCACAGAGCTGCATCACTTGCGACGGTTTCCCCTGGGACGATTTCGACTTCGTAAAGATCACGAAAAGAGGGTTGACGATAAATCTCGCGGAGCATTCTCAATCCGGCGACAATGGTCTTACGGTCGATGTCTTCGGTGAAATAGTTTGGAACGATGCGGGGCTGGTCAAGCGGGTCGCCCGAACGCAGCTCGATTCTGCCTCGTGATTTTCCATGGCACTGCCAAACCGAGGCCGTGAATCCGGAATACCTGTGCAACGGCTCGCCCGGTTTGTCGACCGAGAGCGGCATCACATTGAACTGAATGTCGGGTCGGCTTCCCACAGCATATTCAGTACAAGCCGCACCCCCAACCTGACCCGCTCCCACTGTTAACGCGCCGCTACCTTTCAGCGCCCAATCTACCGCCATCCGCGCTAGCTTAAGAGGATGCCTTATCTCGTCGTTTAGCGATATACGACTCCGCAGCCTCACTATTGTGCGCGCCTGATAATGGTCTTGGAGGTTTTGGCCAACGCCTCGCAGATCTAGTATTACCGGGATTCCAAACCGCCGGAGCAGATCGGCTGGACCCACACCGGACAATTGCAACAGCTGCGGCGATTGGATAGCGCCGGCTGACAGTACGACCTCGCAATATGCATCCACGCTTCTGAGCCGGCCAGCGGATATAAACTCAACACCTTTGGCGTACTTGCCTTCGAAGAGAACTCGTGTTGCGTGTGCGCCGCTCGATATTGTGAGGTTGGAACGCGCAGCAATGGGGTGCAGGAACGCCGTTGCCGAACTCGTCCGCCAATGCCGCCCGATGGCTAGATGGTAACGTCCGACGCCGTATGTGGTGGGTCCGTTGAAATCGGGATTTGGCGGGAGTCCAAACTCGCTCGCGGCCTGTAGCCACGCGTCGCAGGCGGGGTGGCGCACCCTCAAGTTAGAGACTTTGAACTCTCCCGATCCGCCGTGAAATTCGCTCTCGCCGCCTTCGTAGCCCTCATATCGTTTGAAGAAGGGGAGGACACTTTGATAATCCCAGCCATTCGCCCCGAGGCGTTCCCAATCATCGAAATCCTCATGTTGGCCTCGGATGAATATCAGACCATTGATCGAGGACGAGCCGCCAACCACTCGGCCGCGCGGCCAAGCAATTGCGCGACCCGCTGTGCCTTCACCGGGTTCCGTCTCGAACACCCGCGAGAAACGCGGATCATAGATCGTGCGGTAATAGCCGACCGGTAACTTGAGCCAGAAATGCCGATCTGCGCCGCCGGTTTCGATGAGCAATACTCTGCACGACGGATCAGCCGACAAACGATTGGCTAAGAGGCAGCCTGAACTGCCAGCACCGACAATCACATAATCGTATCCGCGTGTAAGCATCTGTTCGCAGCCTTAAAGAGTTCGGTACTTAGCCAGCGCCTGGAGATCCGGCTCGTTTCCGAGACCTGGCTCTTCTGAGAGCGTCACTTGGCCGCTATGGACGTGATCAACAGGGCCGCAGCAGGCGTCCCGCAGCGGGTTGATGTTGATGTCGATTTCGAGAAGACCTTCGCCACCGACCGCCGCCAGCAGATGCGCCGATGCCAACAGGCCTATCCCACCGCCGAGGTAATGCGGGCAGAAACGCCGCCCTGCCGACAGAACATCGCGAGCAACGCTCGAGCACCTTGTAATGCCGCCCCATTTGGCCAAGTCTGGTTGAAAGACCGAAATGGCTCTGGAGGATATGGCAGCGGCGAAGCTTGCGTCGCTGGAAATGTTTTCTCCTGCCGCGAGCGGGATGGATGTGCTTCCGGCGAGTCGCTCCCACTCCTGCCAGGGGACATCGGCTCTCAGGGGCTCCTCGAGCCACGCGAGATCGAATTGCTCCAGCGGGGGAGCGAGGCGCAGCGCCTCGTCGGTGGTCCATGCCTGATTTGCGTCCGCCGCGAGGAGGATATTGCCTGTCAGAAGGTGACGCAGCGCGGTCAAATTTTGGCGATCGCGTTCGGCGTCGAACCCGATCTTTAGCTTGAACGCGCAATGGCCAGAAGCACGCGCTCGTTCAACCGTTGCTTCGGGCCGATCCGGATTGATCCCGCTCGCATAGACGTTGATGCGAGGCGAAATCCCCCCAAGTAGGCGCCACAGTGGTTCTCGGCTTCTGCGGGCAAAAAGATCCCACGCCGCCACGTCGAGCCCGGCTATAGCTTGGGAGAAGGGCCCCGTCTCACCGCACTGCAGCGCAAGGACACGAGTTCGGGCCGTGATGTACGACCAGAGTTCGGATGGGTGTGAGAGGTCCTTCCCGGTCAGAAGCGGCGCGAGAACCTCGTTCACAAGCCGCGCCCGGTATTCTGCTCCGACCGACGGGAAATTGCACCAGACCTCTCCCCAACCACGGAGACCATCCTGGGCGTCAATACAGACGAAGACAGCTGGCCGATCCATCATCCGCCCGAAGGAGGTTACTACCGGGTTCCCAAGCGGCACCCGGTAGCAGAACGCTTCGACGCTGCCGATAGTCAGCATGATGTTAGGAGGCGCTCGCCTTCCGACTTTTGAGGTATTGTCCGGTCATCCTATTCATAATATGACTCCGGTGCACTAATGCAATCCATGGCGTGGAGGACATGAATTCAAGCGCTTACAAACTCCTCTTCGCCGTCACCCCCTGGCTTTTGATTGTCCTTGCTTGGTATGCCGTGAGGGCCTCCGGCTTCGTTAATCCGGTGCTCATTCCGGCACCGCACATTGTTGCAAAACGCTTCTATGAGCTTCTGACCAGGGAGGGTCTGCTCATCGATGCGTTCGCTTCGACGCGGCGTGTCTTCATCGGTGTGGCGCTCGGCATCGCGCTTGCAGTGCCCGTTGGATTTGTGCTCGGCTGGTTTCGCGCTGCGCGGACCTTGGCCGATCCGCTGGTCAATTTCTTTCGCGCTCTGCCCCCTATCGCGCTAATTCCGCTGGTCATCGTGTACTTCGGAGTGGACGAGACCGCAAAGATTGTCATCCTCACATATGCCGCGTTCTTCTCGGGCGTCATCGTTATGTACGAGGGCGTGAGACAGATAAATCCGCTATTCGTCCGCGTCGCCAGAACCTTGGGTGCCACGCAGTTCGAGATATTCCGCAAGGTGATAATTCCCTTGACGGTGCCGCACATACTGACGGCACTCCGGGTAGCCTTGGGCGTGGCCTGGGCCACCCTTGTTGCCTCCGAACTGGTAGCAGCCCAACGCGGGCTCGGCGCAATGATTCAGAACGCCTCGACGTATTTTCTACTCGACGTAATCTACGTCGGTATCATCTGTATCGGCTTCATCGCACTCATCATGGACCTGGTTCTGCGCCGCGCAAGCGCTCGTCTCCTGAGTTGGCAGGAGCGTGTCACGACATGAGCGCAAGCACCATCAACGCCGGACCTGCCCGTGCCCGATTCGACAAAGTTTCTCTTGCATTCGCAACCGCTGCCGGACCTCTGCGTGTCGTCGAGAATGTAAGCTACGATATCGCAGACGGAGAATTCGTCGCGATCATCGGGCCCTCGGGCTGCGGGAAGACGACGATGATGAGTATGCTTGCCGGGTTTCAGCAGCCGACCACCGGACGCGTCCTATTTGATGGCGAGCCGGTGCGTGGACCTGGACCTGAGCGCGGGGTTATTTTTCAGGAATATGGCGTCTTTCCTTGGTTGACGGTCAAGCAGAATATCGCGTTCGGACTTACACTGCATGCAAACAAGGCGCATCCGACTGAGCGGGACGCCACCTGCTCGCATTACATCAGCCTCATGGGATTGTCAGATTTCGCCGACGCCTATCCTAAACATCTTTCGGGCGGTATGCGGCAACGTCTCGCATTGGCCAGGGCTTACGCGGTGAAGCCTCAGTTTCTCCTGATGGACGAGCCGTTCGGTGCCCTTGATGCGCAGACGCGGTCCAACATGCAGGACCTCCTCCTCGAGATTCTTGCTGTCGAGAAGAAGACAGTCATGCTTATAACGCATTCGGTCGAAGAGGCGATCTATCTCGCGTCAAAGATCGTTATCGTGACCGCGAGGCCTGCTCGCGTGAAGGAGATTATCGAGGTTCCCTTCGCTTATCCTCGTCAGAAGGCCATCTACGAGCACCGGGAATTCGGGGAGTTGCGTGCGCATATCCGTGATCTGGTGATGGATGAATACCTAACCCAACAGCGCCAATGGTCCCCAGTAGCGCTTTCTGAATGAATCAAAGGAGGACGTCATGCACCGTCGAGATTTCCTAAGCGCGCTCGGAGGCGGTCTGGCCGGCGTATCGATTGCGAAACCTGCGCTCGCGCAGGCAAAGACCAAGGTGCGGGTAGGTTTTCTCCATACACTCGCCGTGGACGGCCAGATCTGGACCGGTATCGATCATGGCTCATTTGACAAGCAAGCTCTTGACCTGGAGCTCCGACAATTCAATACCGGACTTGAAATTTTCCAGGCGTTGATCGGCGGTAGCCTCGATGTGCTCGCGACCGGCGCAGTTCTTTCAAATTTCCCCGCGCGCGGCCAGGGCAGGGTCTTTCTCATCAACGACATTGAGGTCGCGACCGCTCAGCTCTGGGTTCGGGGTGACCAGGGGATCAAGTCATTTGAGGACCTAAAGGGGAAGCGGATCGCAACGGCAATCGGGACAACGGCGCACGTATTTCTTGATCGAGCTTTGCGTGCGAACAAGATCGATCCGAAAGAAGTTGACATTGTGAATCAGACCATGCCTGCGGCGGTAACCGCGTTTATTTCCGGAGCCGTGCCCGCAATCGCTCTGTGGGTCCCCTTTAACATCACAGTTAGAGACAAGGTGCCGGGCGCTGTGAAGCTCGCGGACGCATCGGCGTACTATCCACAAGCGGCGATCATTGGCGGTTGGGCGGCCCGCAATGATTACTTCATGGGCAATCGAGACATACTCGTGCGAATCGCGAAAGGTTGGGCCGAAGCCAACGACTACATGCTGCAATATAGCGACGCGGTTCTCGGGGAACTACAATCGAAGCACTATAGCACTACTCCGCTCTCCGACATCAAGGAGCAATTTCAGGCTCAGAAGATGTTTTCTTCTGCGGAGTGGAAGAAGTACTACGTCGATGGCACAGTCACAAAATGGCTGCAGCAGTCCACCGATTTCTTCATGTCCAATGCAGGTTTGACGCAGTTCACGCCTGCGAGCGAGTACTTCGATCCGAAAATTTACTTAGATGCCTTAGGTTGATCCAAGGCATCAAGCGACCTCAGACAATACGAGGTTCGCTGTCGATGTTGACTTGCTATAACAATATACCGGATGTTCTCACAATCCGGGATGAACCTCGGAACCGGGAGAGACATGTCATGGATGCTTCTACGCTGACGCGACGAGCCCTGCTCAAGAGCGGCGCTGCCGGGGCCGGCATTGTCGCGGCACCCTCTATTATCCGGCGCGCTCACGCACAAGATGCCGATCTTGAGCCTTACACATCGGCAAAGATCGATTGGCGTCAGGCGGCCGGCGAGGCAATCACAGTCGCGGTGATTCCCGCAAGTTACTTTGATAACCTGATCGCATTGGCGTCGCAGTTTCAAGCGCTGACCGGAATTAACGTGCGTTTCGAGAAAATTCCACCTGCGCAGATCCGCCAAAAGAGTGTCATCGACCTCACGTCGAAGACCGGCACCTATGCGACCCATGCGGCCGACCCAATGTATTTCGCCTTGTACGGAGCCAACAAATGGGTAGAGCCTCTTGATCCTCTCTTGCAGGATGCATCGCTCACCGACAAGAGTTGGTTCAAGATCGATGACATCGTACCGGCTTGGCGCTCCGCAAACACGATCGAGGGCAAGCTCCTGGGGATGCCCTACGACGGCGAGGTGACGCTTCAGGTACTACGGAAAGATCTCTATGAAGCGAAGGGTCTAAAACCGGCTGACGATCTCGACAAATTCGTCGCTAATGCGGCTGCAGTGCACAACCCGGAGAGCCGCGTCTGGGGCGCCGCGCTACGCGGCGTAGCGGGCGCAGGCCAGAATGTCTACATCTACTCGTCGATTTTCCGCGAATTCGGAGGCGATTGGTTCAAAGGAGGTAAGCTGACCGTCAACGGTACCGAAGCCGAAGCTGCATTGAACTGGTATGTTGATGTGATGCGAAAATACGCCCCGGTGGCTGCCCAGAACTGGAATTGGCCAGACATTGCCGACGCCTTCTCGCAAGGCACGGTCGCGGCCTATATCGATGCGCATTCCTCGGCATCGGTCATTAACAATCCCGACAAATCTAAGGTGATCGGAAAGATTAGTTTCGCGCGTTGGCCGAAAGGCCCGTCGGGCAAGCGGATTACGTCAATTTGGAATTGGGGCTTCCCAATCAACGGCGCCCTTCCAGAAAAACGGAAGAAGGCAACCTGGCTTTTCATTCAATGGGCAGCGAGTGCCGAGACGCAGGCTCGCACCGCGCACCGGTTTGCTGGCCCTGCAAAACGCTCAGGCGTAAACCGCACGTCGTTTTGGCGCGATCCAGATTATATCAAGGTTGTAAGCGGGTTCGGCGACAATTTCGTTGAAGCGACTCTCGAATCCCTGCAAAGCGATACCGATGTTGATTGGCGTCCGCGCGTGCCGCAATGGCCGGCTGTCGGCGATACGATTGCCACGGCGATCCAATCTGCTCTTGTCGGGCAGGCAAGTGCGAAGGTGGCGCTGGATGACGCTCAAAAACGGATCGAGCCGATGATGCGCGGCTGAAGATGAGGCCCGGCGGAGGAACGGTGGGTCGCGTTCCCCTGTTGTCAGCCGATAGCGATCCCGCCAAAAGCTTTCACTCGAGGGAGGAACGCTTCGCGATGGCGCTGCTTGCGCCGGCTTTCGTTGTCCTGATGGCGACCACGACATTCCCGCTGCTGTATCTCATCTGGACAAGTGCTTACCGAATCGATCTGGCGATGCCGTTTACCAACGGCTATATCGGCTTCGAGAACTACCGGAACGTGATTGGCGATCACCGGTTCTGGTCATCGCTTGTTGTAAGTCTGATCTACACCGCAACAACGGTGTTGTTCCAAGTGGTGATCGGGCTTGCTTTTGCGATTTTTGTGCTGAGTATTCGTCGCTTCCAGGCCATATTCCGTGTCGTCGCCATTCTCCCGGTTGTCCTATCACCGGCAGTCGTGGGCATGGTCTGGCGCACCTTCATGTTGGCGCCTGAATTCGGTGTAGTTGACTACCTCGCCATCAGCGCGGGGATCGGAAGCAGGAACTGGCTCGGCGACCCAACGCTCGCGTTGATTTCCGTGGTGGTTATCCACACGTGGCAATGGACCCCCTTTGCCTTCATGGTTCTTTTGGCGAGCTTAGCCTCCTTGCCCGAGGACATATATGAGGCAGCGCGGCTCGATCGCGCCAACAGTTGGAAGCGCTTCACACGCATCACGTTACCTCTGCTACGACCCGCCATCGTCATGGTCGTCATCATGCGAACCATGGTCGCGCTGACGGCGTTCGCCGCAATCTT
>Ga0163163_10002738_pt1 | contig 14875 bp, 16 predicted proteins | sample S65metaG_FD_119766 | JGI IMG/M metagenome (GOLD analysis project Ga0163163, IMG submission 119766) | Switchgrass rhizosphere microbial communities from Kellogg Biological Station, Michigan, USA - S6-5 metaG | ecosystem: Host-associated > Plants > Roots > Rhizosphere > Soil | place: USA... | reverse complement strand
CGTCGGCGGCCCTTCCGGCGCGGCCGTCCGCGTCGGCCGGATAGTTGCCGACCTCATGACCCCACATGTCGTGACCGCTGCGCCGGCCGATACGATTCGCTCCATCGCGAATCTGATGCGCGGCCGGACGATCGGATGCGTCCCCATCGTCGATCGCGGCCGCCTGGTTGGCATCGTCACGCTGGCCGACCTGCTGCAGGTGATCGGGCGCGGCGTCGATCGACCAGCCAAGCCGGCGCGCCGATCGGCGACGCATCGTGTGCCGCATCGTAAACAGCACGCGCACCCTGGCACCTGGTAACACAACCCTCTCACTGGAGGAAGAGATGCTCGTCAACGAGATCATGAAGCGGCCGCCCGCGACCTGTACCAGCAACGACACCGTCACCGAGGCGGCGAAAATCATGCACGAGCACTCATGCGGTTTCGTGCCGGTCGTCGACGGAAGCGGATCCGTCATCGGCGTGGTCACCGATCGCGACGTGTGTCTCGTCGTGGGCGACAAGAATCGCGCGATGACCCACGTCTCCGTGCAGGACGCGATGTCGCATCCCGTCTTCAGCTGCTACGAGAACGACAACGTGAAAGTAACGCTGGGGACAATGGCGAGACGACATGTCAGGCGGCTGCCTGTGCTCAACAGGAGCGGATACCTGCAGGGGATTCTCTCGATCGACGATGTCATCCAGGCGCCGTCGAAGCGCGGTTCGCCGACCGCCGAGGAGATCCTGACCGCGCTGAAGGGGATTACCGCGCCTCGGCCGATCGAAGTCGCGACCGCGTAGCTAGCACGACAGTCGTTCGAGGCCGGCCGCGGCGCCGGCCTCGCGCTCCGCCACGGTCTCGTATCTTGCCCGAATCGCCTGCGCGACGTCGGCGGCGATGTCCCTGGCGTCCTCGCTTTCCTGCCTGCCCTCGAGCATGCGGATATGCCCTGCCAGCGCATTGTCGCGAAAGACATCCGCGAGCCAGCGTGAAAAATCGTGTTGCCGGAGATGACCCTGAATGCGTTCGGCCGGAAGCGCCGCGAGAAGCCCGATGAACTCCTTGAGCGTGCGGGCGCGCGGTCCAGGCCGGCCTTTGTCGGTGAACACGAATGCCTGGTTCTCGAGGACTGGCATGTCCAGATATTTTGCCTGATGACGAACGTGCTCCGTCAGGCGCGGACCGAGACGGAAGCGGACCACCCGGCCCTGCGATTCCTCTGAGCCCGGGAGCAGCGCGGCTTCGTTGGTCGCGAGATTGTTGAAGAGCGCGCTCGTCGCGGCGTTGGAGGGCGGCCGGCACATGCGCGCGAGTGTCGCCGCCTCGGTGGCGTCGGTTTCGCGTGTCACGATGACGACCGCGTCGCTGGTCGCCTGGATCGACCGCGCAAGGCCCGACACCCGATAGGTCACGAGGATGTAGCCGGCCAACTCCGGATCGATGAACCGGCTGCTGTCCGGGCCGCCGAGATAGTAGTGCGCCTCGTCGAGCAGAATCTTGTGTGGCAGACCCGTGCGCCGGCGAAGCGTCACGAGCAGCGGCAGCAGGGTCTCGAGATACTCGGTCTTGTCGCGGTGCGACAGCTTCGACAGATCGACGATGACGCTGACGTCCGGGTGACGCAGCGCGCGAACCAGCTCGCGCGCGCTCGGCGGCGGCTCGTCTCCGCCCAGCGTGATGACCCCGGGCAACGATTCGAGCGATCGATAATCGCCCTCCGGATCGATCAGGCAGAGGCAGTAGCCCTGCAGGATGAGCTGCTCGCACAGGAGACCTGCGAGCCATGACTTGCCGGTGCCCGGTTCACCGGCGATGAGGATGGTCCGGCCGCGGACGGCCAGGCTGACCGGCGCGCCGCCGTGCTCGTATCCGAGCAGCAGCCTGCGGCGACCCATTTGCGCGGCTGACAGCCGGGACTGCTGCACGATGCGGCGGATGTAGCCGGCAACAGCCGCCGGTCCTGTACCGTCGATCACCTCGTCCGCGACCGAACGCAGCGCGGCACTGCCCCAGGCCACCGCGACACCGACCTCGCAGGCATCGAGAAGATCGTGATCATTCTCGGCGTCGCCAATGCCCACCGTGTTGTGAATGGAACATCGCAGCGCGGTCAGCGCCTGGCGGAGCCCCGTCGACTTCGCGACGGCCTGTGGCAGGACCATCAGGCGTCCGCGGTTGAAGGCCAGGACGAGCGGCTGCTCCAGCTGCCGCAGCGTCTCGAGTGCAATCGAGGCCGACGTGGCGTCGCATTCTACGATCGTCTCGCCGACAGAGAGGGCCACCCCGTGCCGCCGCAGCACCTCGACGAACTCCAGATTGGGCGGGTGACTGAGCATGACGTGACGACCGCTGGCGGGGAACTGCAGCACGCCGCCGTTCTCGGCAACGACGACATCGAAGCACGCCAGATCGCCGGCCACGCGCTCCAGGTCCGCGAGCCGGCGGCCGGTCACGAGAATCACGGCGATGCCGCGCAGCCGCGCGGCGGCGATCGCCTCACGCACCGCGGGGTCGAAGACTCCGTCGATCGCGATCGTCCCGTCGTAGTCGAGCGCGAGCGCGGCCAATTTCATCGCCCGAGGCCTCTACCGTCTTGCATGCACGAGGGCTGCCTTGCACGGTCAGGGGGACCACGCTCGCGGCCGCCGGGAATCCGCCGCTATCGGACCGCCAGGCTCTTGATTGGCGCATCTGGCGAAGGGCATGCATGTCTGTAGTCACATGACTCGCTTCCGCCGGATTCTCTGCGCTTCTGATTTCTCGAAAACCGCCGGCCGCGCCGTCACCGCGGCGATCGATCTGGCCAGGGCCAATCGCGCGCGCCTGACGATTGTCTATGCGTACGTGCCGATCACGCCGCTGGTGCCCGAACAGTACATCGACTCGCTCACTTTGAGTCGGCTCGACCTCGATACCCGCCGCTGGGTCGAGCGTGAAATGGCGAGGCTCGTGAGGCGCGCGAAGAAATCCGGTATTCGTGTCGCGGCGACCATGGTGACCGGCGATCCGTCAGCGCAGATTGTCCGCACTGCGCGTTCGACACGGGCCGACCTGATCGTGATCGGGACGCACGGCCGTCGCGGCGTCTCGAAGTTCCTGCTCGGGAGCGTTGCAGAACGGGTGATCGCGACTGCACCGTGCCCGGTCCTGACGGTCAGGACGAAATGAGAGGCCGGCCGAAGGCCGTCGGCGAGGCAACGTCCAGGTGCGGCGGGAGGCCGGCCATGTTGTCCGTGCGACTCATCATGACCTTGCTGCTGGTGCTGATCGGCAGCGTCGTCGTGCCGGTTGCGCGGCCGACCGGACAGACGCTTCCGCCGCTCGTGATTCGTTCGATGGCGGGCCCGGATCTGTTCGCGTTCTACTGTGCAAGCTGTCACGGGCGTGACGGCAAGGGAGGCGGGCCGGTCGCCAGCGCCTTGAAGGTGCCGCCGCCTGACCTCACGCGGCTGGCGCTGCGGCATGGCGGGACATTTCCCCGTCAGCGGGTGGAAGCCTTCGTGACGAACGACGGATCAATTCTCACGCCGGCGCACGGCAGCTCCGATATGCCTGTCTGGGGACCGATCTTCCACGGCCTCGACCCATCGGACACCCTCGTCAGAGTCCGCATCGCCAACCTCGTGGCCCACATCGAGTCGATGCAAGTGCGATAGCCGCCCGTCCCGGGCCGCCGTCTTGCACCTTGTTCGTTGCAACGGCGTGCGTGCCGGATTTCCGGCACCGAGGACCCCATGCGCGACATCCGTCAGATCCTGTGTCCCATCGACCTGTCGGACATCTCACAGCATGCCCTCGACCACGCGCGGGTGCTGGCGGCATGGTACGAGGCGAAGATTACGGCGCTCCACATCTGCAACCCGATGGTGATTCCGTCGGCGGACTTCGCTGTCGGCGGCACGATGCCCGCGCCGGTGCTGACCGAGGCGGAGCGCCAGGAAGAGCGCCAGCAGGTCCTCGAGTTCATCGGCGCCGAACAGGCGGCCGACCTGAACGTGCTGATCGGCAGCGGCCGCGCGGCGAAGGGCATTCTCGACGTCGCGTCGGCGCTTCCGGCGGATCTGGTCGTCATCGGCACTCACGGCTTCGGCGGCTTCGAGCACCTCGTCCTCGGATCAGTGACGGAGAAGGTCCTGCGCAAGGCCTCGTGTCCGGTCCTGACCGTGCCGCCGCTGGCTCAGACGACGTCGAAGCTGCCGTTCAAGCGACTGTTGTGTCCGACCGACTTCTCCGAGTCGTCGCTTGCGGCGCTCGAGTTTGCGGTGTCGCTCGCGCAGGAAGGCGACGCGGACCTGACGATCCTGCATGTATTCGAGCAGTCTGCCGACGACGAACCGCGGGCCAATCGACCGATTGTGGCGCCGGAGTATCTCCGCGAAATGGAGGCGAGTGTCACGGCGCGCCTCGACGCGCTGGTGCCGTGCAACGTCGGCGACGCGTGCCGGCCTCATGCGAGAACGGCCCACGGGAAGCCGTATCGCGAGATTCTCGGCATCGCGACCGAAGTCAGCGCGGATCTGATTGTCATGGGTGTCCACGGACGCAATGCCATCGATCTGATGCTGTTCGGATCGACGACCACCCAGGTCGTGAGACGGGCCACATGTCCGGTGCTCACGTTACGCCGCTAGGAAAGGACGAGGAATGTCATGGCTACAGTACACGCCGATCCGCTGACCGCCAGCGATCGTGTCGCCGACGTCATCGGACGCGCGGCGCACGTCGCGCACGAAGCCCGGGTGCTCAAGACGATCGCCGCCGACGCGGTCGAGGACGCCGTCCACGCGGCCAGGCGCGCGGCGACACGAACCGGACGCGACATCGAAGAATGGCGAGAGACGGCGGCCTATCGCATCAAGAAAGCGCCGTTTCTGGCGCTGGCGATCGCCGCTGGCGCGGGCCTGCTCGTCGGCGCCGTCTGCGGCCGATGGGGACGGTGTGCCTCGCAGCAGAAAGGGTGACCGAACAGACAACCCGACACTTCGAAAGAAAGCCCGTGCCAAAACTGAACTCCGCCCATGTTTTGCCTGACGACTCCGAGACGGTTCTGATCGGCTGCAGCAAATGTCCCTCCACGACATTCAACCTCCTGGAACCGTCGGAGGAGAGCACACGGCTGTTCTGGTGGGTCCGATGCACGGCCTGCGGATATAGCTGGCCCCTTCCGGCCCACCCACCCACTACCTAACCCGCTCTTCGCGCCGTGCTTAGCGGTCTCGGACAGGCGGTTTAGGCTTCAACTCGGCTCGCAGCAGCGGCAGCCGCTTCTGGTAGCCCTTCGCGTCGCCGAACTCCACGAATTCGTGATAGTGGGCGTGGGGATTGCGAATCCGCTTCGCGTGACGGATTGGGCACCAGTACTGCTCGGTTCGTCCGGCGATCTCACGCATGTACGCGAAGACGCCGTTCGCATAGCTGCAGTACAGGCAGTTCAGCTTCTCGATGCCGTTCAGGTAGGCGAGGTGATGCCGATCGACGACGATGTACACCGATCGGCGGACGTGCGCGATGCCGTAAACCGGAAAGCAAATCAGCTGGTAGATGCTGATCCACAGATCGAGCATCGCAATGGGTACGACCAGCGAGTAGATGATCGGCGCCGTCAACAGGTTCGCCGGACTGCTCTCCCGGATGAATTTCGGGATGCTCTGCTTCAGTCGCCGGTGCGCCATCCTGGCGTCGTGTTCGAACCGCACGCGGCCCTTCTCGATCCGATAACGCCAGCGCTCGCGGGCGCGTCCGAACTCACCCTCGAGCTCCCGCTCGAGCTCCGCGATGCGTCGGACCAGATCGTCGATGTGTGATGGCATGGGCGCGCCAGTGTATCAGGCCGCCCGCTTGCACCATCTCTGCTCGAGTGCCGAATTATCGGCAGCTCACGATCGCGCCATTGATTGATGGGATGTGTCCCATGCCTATGACCACCGTCCATTGCCACGTGCTTGGAGCACGTGTGACCTGTCTGACCGACCTGGAAGGCGCCGTGACGAGGGTGATTTGTCCGGCATTCGAACCGGCGACCGGATTGTGCCGGTTTCGCCGAGAGTCGCTGTGCGGCGGGCCACTGTCGCAACTGATGGAACGGGTCGCGGAAGACACCCTGGCGGTGCGCGATTCTCGCTGCACTTTGCGCTAAGGAGGGAACCATGTGGACGCCGTGCCGTCGCAAGCTGTGTATCGCATTTGCTGCGCTGGTCACGTCCTGCGCTGCAGCCCCCGCACGAGGGCAAGAGCGTACGGCGCCGGACCGTGTGGAAGTGGGAGCTTTTCCGAGTGGCCGCATCATGTTCACCGGCGGGCAGTCGGCCGACGAGCCCGCCTTCGCGAACTACACGCTCGGCATGTCGTTGACCTGGAACCTGAGCCCCAGGATGGGTGTGGAGGGCGAAGGGGCGATTGGCTTCGGCGGTTCGAAGACAGTGGCGTTTGCCGGCCGGACGCTGGCCAGTCAAGCGATGCCCGACACGATCTCGTACCTCGCCGACGTGGTCTTCACCCCTGGTGGCCGTCGCCACGCCATCGTTCCATACGCGTTGCTCGGTGCGGGCGCATTCAGCGTCATGAAGAGGGAAGGTACCGACGCGTTGGGCGTCATCCGGTCGACGGCGATGCTGGCCGGGAACGTCGGCGGGGGGTGCAAATGGTTCACTGGCCATGGCTGGGGTGTGCGGGCCGACTACCGTCTGTTCCTCATCCAACACACTGACGATGCGCCGGAGTTTTTCGGCGGTCTCGGCACTCGATATGGCCACCGCCTGTACGTGGCCGCATTCACGACGTTTTGAGGCGATTGGTGAGACAGCGGCGCGCTCGTCGAAGGCTGGCCGGTATCGTGGCCCTGGCCGCCACTGCGTGGCTCGGAACCGCGGCGACACCTGCGTTGGCGCCGGCGGGGCCACCAACCCCGCATGGTATGGCAGTGTCGGCTGCGCCATCTGCGGAGCATCGCTATCGCATCATCGGCAAGCTGCGCCTGGGGCTGTTTTCCATCACGCGCGACGACGTCGGCAGCGCCCGCATCGCCTGGCGCTCCGATGGTCCGACCAGCACACTGACCCTGCTCGTGGGATCGGATCCGTCGCGCGCTCCACGTGGCGTCAATCAGTGGGGATACATCCGTGAAGAGGTGCATCGGGCCGATGCCGGCGCGCAGGTGTTCAGCCTGCGCAGTCTCGACGGTGACGATCTGACCCCTGACGCCGCGTTCGGGCTCGGCGACGGCCCGTTGTTTGGCGTGTCCTGTTCCTCCTTCCGCGAGGGCGACGTCCACAACGTTCAGACAACGGTGAAGGCCAAAGGTGTCACCTACAGGATGTTCAACCAGTTGCTGGAGAGGCTGCCCGACACCTCGTCGTGGAAGGAGCGGCGCGTGCAGCGGCCGGCAGGCTCTGAGCCCGGCTTCCTCACCGCTCTTCAGGATGTGATCGGCCAGGCCAACGGAGGCAGGGTCGGATCCCCTTCGACTGTGACCTACGTCTACAACGGAACCGTCTACGATCTGACCCTCCGCTCGTCTCGAGCCCTCGGAGCGACGACGGTCGGAACCAGACTCTTCGACCGGCTGACCCGCAGCGACCTTGCCATCCGCAATCGGACCACCGGCGACATTACCAAGTTCGCCGTGACGCATATGCCCGGGCATGGGGGAATGCCGCTGCCGGTTCAGATCTTCTACCGTCCGAACTTCTGGCTGAGCGTCGAGTTGCGTCTGGACGGCGACGCCGACGTGCCCGCCGATCCCGAGGCGGACGACGCGGTGCTCGCGCGCATCCACGCAATCTGTGCGAGGGGCGCGGCGTCGACGCGCTAGACCGCCACCCGGGCCGGCGTTCCGTCGGCCCCGCTGAACTGCATGTGATACAGGCGCGCGTACAGACCATCGGCGGCGAGCAGTTCGTCGTGAGTGCCGCGCTCTGAAATCCGGCCGTCCTTCAGGACGAAGATGACGTCGGCGCCGCGGACCGTGGCGAGCCGATGCGCGATGGTGATCGACGTCCTGCCGGTCATGAGGCGGTCCAGTCCCTTGAAGATCAGCGCCTCTGATTCCGGGTCGAGCGCCGCCGAAGGCTCGTCCAGCAGCAGGATCGGCGCGTTCCGTACGATGGCGCGGGCGATCGCGATCCGCTGCCGCTGGCCGCCCGACAGCGTATCGCCGCGCTCGCCGAGCAGGGTGTCGTACCCCTTCGGCATCCTGGCGATGAACTCGTGTGCGTTGGCCAGCTTCGCCGCGCGGATGATGTCGTCGCGGGTCGCGCCGGGCCTGCCGTACGCAATGTTTTGCGCGACCGAGGCGTGGAACAGCACCGTCTCCTGCAGCACCATGCCGACCTGCCGGCGAAGCGACGCCAGCGTGTAGGTGCGAATATCGCGGCCGTCGACGGCGATCCTGCCTCCCGTCACGTCGTACATTCTGGGGATGAGGCCGATCAGCGTCGACTTGCCGCTGCCGGTCAGCCCGACCAGCGCGGCACGCTGACCGGGCTCAATGACGAAGCTGACATCGTCGAGCACCGGCCGGTCCGGGCCATAGCCAAAGCGCACGTGGTCGAATTCCAGACGGCCCGCGAAGGACGGCGCGGGGCTGGCGCCCGGCAGATCGCGCACCATCCGTTCGACCGCCAGGATCTCTCCGATGCGTTCGAAGCTGATCGCGGCCTTCGACCACGTATCGCTCATCTTCGAGAGATCCTTCATTGGTTTGTACATCTTCCCGAGGTAGAGGACGAAGACCAGCAGCGCGCCCGACGACAGCCGATCCGCCAGCACGAGCCGGACGCCGTACCACAGCACCAGGCAGGTGCCGAGCGAGACGAGCACGTCCACGAGCGGAGAGAGCCGCGCTTTCACGCTGCGCGCGCGCAGGCTGACGTCGACCGTTTCCTGGCTCTCGTGATCGAGCCGCCCTTCCTCGAACTCTTCCTGCGCGAAGGCCTTGACGACGCGCACCGAGGCGATCGATTCCTGGACCACCGATGCCAGGTCGCTCTCCTTCTTCTTCACGTCCCGCGCGTTCTTCTTGATGCGGCGCGTGAACCGGTAGACGAGCACGAACAGGGCCGGCGCTACCGACAGCCCGATCAGGCTGAACCGCCAGTCGAGATAGAACATGACGCCCATCATCCCGGCGAGCGTCATCATGTTCAGGACGATGCCGAGCACCGCAGTCCCGATGAAGTCCTCGGCCGCCTCGATGTCGCTGGTCAGGCGGACGACCATGTCGCCGGTCTGCTGCTGCTCGTAGAACGACATCGAGAGCCGCTGGATGTGGTGGTAGAGCAGGTGCCTCAGGTCATAGCCGACCCGCTTCGCGACCGTAGTCGACAGGTATTTCTCCGTGTACGAGCTGATCGCGCCGACAATGGCGATGGCGATCACCGCGACGGCGGCGGCGTTCAGAATGGCGATCTTGTCGTGCCCGGCGAGCACAGTGGTCGCAATCCAGGAGGGGACGCGCTTCGAACCCAATACATAATCGAAGATGATCTTCAGCGGCCACGGTTCCAGCAGGTCGGCGCCGCCTTCGACCAGCATGGCGGCGAACGCGACGGCCAGCAGCGCCGCGTGCGGGCGAAGCAGGCCGTTCAGGTTGAGGCGGCGTGGCGCCATCAGGCCCGTCTCGCGACGGCGTGGCGAGCCGGCCGCGCCGTCCGCCACATCCCCTTCACGCGGTGGATGAAGTGTCCCGGCTTTTCCCGGAAGATCCGGTATCCCATCCTCAACGACTGATGGCGCAATGCCGCTTGATAGCGCCGCAGGAGGCGGAGGCTGCGGGCGGTCTGGCGCCGCGAGACGAGCGCGCCGTGGACGAGGATCTCCTCGAGCAGCAGGACGTTGTGGTATTCGCCGAGGCAGCCGTCCAGCGCCTCGAACCGGCGCTGATCGTCGAGCAGCTTGTTGGCACACCGCGCCTCGAGGAGCCGCAGCTGGAACCAGAGGTCCTTCACCCGCCGCCGCCAGACGTGGTAGTGCTCCGAGGTTGGTTCAGCGGCGACGCGCGCCATCGATCGCCTGGCGCGCCGCATGCTCTTCTCCAGACCCGGCGCGATCGCGCGGAGCCCCCGTGCGGTCAACGTCCATTTCGGAATCCGTCGGCGCTCGGCGCGGAGCACGGTCGCTACGCGCGGCAGCACTCGGTCGATGACGGCTTTCCGGTCGATGCGCGCCGAGCGCTCGATCAGCGCCGAGCGGATTGAGCTGAGCGTGCGTCCGTCCAGCCGCGCCGCGTAGCGTTGCCGGAGGTGCCCGAGCGTCTCGACGACCGCCCGGCCGTCGGCGATAGGGGCCAGGAGGCGATTGGCCGTCCGCATGTGCGCGTTGGCTTCGACGTAGATATCGCCCAGCGTCGGCTGCACCAGGCGCAGCACGGCGCGCACCTTCTTCACGTGCCGGCGCGCTTCATGGATGGCGTCGTCGCTGCGCTGATCGCCGATCGCGCGAAGCTCGGCGATCGCCAGCGCCAGCTGCTTGTCGATCAGGCGTCTGACCTCGCTCGCAATTGAGGCGTCCGGTTTCAGACGGTACGACATCAGCCTCGCCTCCCTTCGTGCCGCGCGAACCTGCCGACGTGGAGCAGGCGCGCGGCACCGAGCGTCACGCCGATCGCCGCGGCGGTCCCCAGCGCCCCCAGCTTGATCTGGGCCAGTATCGGACCAGTCGCCACGGTGCCGGTCGCGAAGAAGAGCGCGAAGGTGAAGCCGCACGACGTCGCCAGCGCGACGATCGCGATCTCGCGCCAGCCGACGCGGGCCGGCAGGCGAAACCCCAGCGCGGCGGCGACGGCGACCGCGACGACGACGCCCAGCGGCCGTCCGACGAGCGATGCCGCCAGCATTGCCCACGTGCCAGTGTCATAGCCTTTCAGGATCACGCCGGCGTTCACGAGGCCGAACAGGAACAAGACGACCTGCACGCCTTCGTTCCATTCATGCTCGAACCGGTGCACCGCATCGTCGGGCTTCCGGTCGGCGAACACGTCGAGCGAGCGCGGCTCTCGCGGCAGGAACGGCACGATCGGGACCAGAGCCAGAGCGGGGTAGAGATCCATCATGTACAGGCCGACCCACGACGCCGTGCCACAGACCGCGAGGTACGGCCAGAAGCTGCGCACCCGCGTGTATGCGAGCAGGGCCGCCGAGCCCACGGCCGTGGCGAGGAGCAGCATCCCGCCATTGTGAAAGCTCGCCGTTCCTGGCCGGAGCGCGATGACCAGCACACCGAACGCGTCGGTCACGAGCGCGAGGAGCAAGAAGAAGGGCAGCGCGTTGCTGCGCCGCCAGACCGTCTTCAGGAGATAGTAGGGGACCGCGACATCGATCGCTGCCATCACGGGCCACGCCTGAACCAGTACCGTTTCGTACTGCCAGTGCACGTACGCCAGATACACGCCGGTCGCCCCGAGCATCCCGCCGGCGGCCGCGATCAGCGGCAGGCCCCAGAAGCGGAAGCTGTGAAGCGCCCCTCCGCGCATCAGCGCCTCGAGCACCTCCTGAACGATCAACGCCAGGAAGAAGGCCATGGCGACGTCGTTGACCGCGAACGACGAGGCGTGCGCGAATTCGAAGTAACTCTCGGATGCCGTATTCGCCCAGAGGAGGGCGATGGCGGCACCGATGGGCAGCAACAGGAAGCTGTCCAGGCCGGCGTGATAGAGGCGGCTCAGCACCGACGCCCGCGGCCCGGCGAGCGGCACCGCGTGGTGCGACAGGACATGATGGTTCATGATCTTCTCCGCTTAGGTCGTCGGGCGGCGGCGAACAACGCCCGAATCGACGACCTGGCCCGTTCGTGAAATGGCTTGGAAAAAAAGTTCGTCGCCCGCAACCTCGACCAACATGAACGTCTGACCCTGATCGAAGGCGGCTGCCATCTGGCCGGAGCGCGTGATGTCGCCCTTGCGCAGCTGCCCGCTCGATCCATCGACGAAGTACGTAATGCCTTTTTGCGGGATGATGCGCTCGTAGACGTGCTCGTGGCCCGAGAACACGACGTTCACCCCGTGCCGCAGGAACAGCGGTTCCAGCAGGACCCGGAGCTCGACGTCCGGTCCGTGGCGGCCGGCATCGGAGTACAGCGGATGATGAAAGTAGCAGATCGTCCACCCGTCGCCGGGCTGATCGAGCGCTCCCTCCGCCCACGCCAGCTGCTTCGGGTCCATCAGGTTGGTGTCGAGCACGACGAAGCGGACGTTCTTGCGGACGAACGTGTAGTACCGCTCGCCGCCCATGTTGAAGCCTTTGTAGAACCGGTTCTTCTGATCGTCGTGATTGCCGAGCGTCGCATAAAACGGCACGCCGGCATCCAGCAGCGCCGCGTAGGGGCGCTCGAACTTGACGACGAAGTCCTGCGGCTCCTGTCGGCCGTACATGTTGTCGCCGAGCATGATCACGAACTCGAACGGGAAGTGCGCCCGCGCCGCAGCCATCTGCCGGCCGACGTCGTACTGCGGCTGGTCGCCGGTACCGTTGTCGCCAATCACTGCGAACTTGAGCGACCCGTCCTCGGCTGGCAGCGGCACGGCCTGTTGCCGCATGACGGCGACGTCCGTGCCGATCGTGGCGGCGACGAGGATAGCGATGGTCAGGAGCTTGCGCACTGCTTACCGCCTTTCTCCGGCGGGCCGCCAGTCGTCGCCGCCGATCCGCGCCGCCTGCGCCGCGTTCGTCCGCAGCCTGGCGATGAATCGCGCGGCCAGATCCGGGGCGTAGCCGCCCGCACGGAACGCATCGCGCCACTGGCGATCGCTGAGGCGTGACATCAGGTCACTCGCCCAGGCGGCCTCGTCTGACGTGATGCGTCCGCGGACGAGCTCCTGGTGAAAGCCGTGATAGTCGAAGTTGACGAAGCCGTTTCTGACGCCGAGGATGAACGGCAGCCGCTCGAACAGCTCGATGTCGCCGCGCCTGGGCGCCACGCGTCCCGTCTCGCCGAGCGCCGTCCCAAGATCGCGGACGACGTACCACGACTCGACGCCGCCGTCGACCTTGTGCTCGTACAGAGTGTTGTTGTCGTTCTTCAGATCCGAGCTGTTGAACATCAGCAGGATGACGAGCAGCCCCTGGAACGGCTTCGTGCCGACGAACGGGTTCTGCTGCCACGACCATTCCCCGACGTCCTTCAAACTCTTGTCGTGCAGGCGGAAGCGCCCGCCTGGCTCCACGTGGGTGCCCGATTCGTCTTGCAGCGTGAACGACGGCAGGAAATAGACGGGCGGCTGGTGATAGCCGACGGCCGAGAGCACTCGGGACAGCGTCACCTCGATCGGTGCCTCGCTCTGCCGCCCGTCGGCAGGCGCCTGCTTGACGCTCCACTTGCGCCCCTGTGGATCGCGGACGGTCATCCCGGGGTTGACGCCGTGATGTTTCGTTTCAACGAATGTATACGTCGCCTGCGGATCCGGCCCGCGCTTCACCGGCCATGGTCCATTGAAGAGATCGCGGGACTCGAGGTCGTCCGGACTCTCCCAGAGGGCCGCCACCGCCACGTCGCTCGCCGGCATCGTCGGTCGTACGGCCGGCGTGCAAAATGGCATGTAGACGGCGAACACCGCCGGCGCGACGACGATGAAGATGCGATGACCCATGGCCGCCTCCCTCCTCCCCCTTCATGGCCCGAACGGTACGACCGCCGCTGCCGCGGATCGGGTTGAGAGGCAAACCGCGAGCGTGACGGCACGCATGGTGTGGCACCCCCGAAGCGTTGACGGAAATCCGTCACAATTTCTGGGCTGCTACTAGCGGACGCATCGCACGTGCCGGGCGAAGCCCGCCGGTGTGCAGCGCGATGGAACGCGGCGACGATTGACTGGCAGGCCGTATGCTCAAATTTCGGCTATGACTCCGAAATTCCGACTTCTCGGCGCGATCGTGTGTTGCACGCTGGCGGCGCCCGTCGCCGCACAGGACCTCTCGCCAGCCGATCCGCCCGTCTCCGGTAGCCCCGAACAGATCGTCAAGGCGCCGGAGGGGCCGCCCCCCACGCCGGAGCACACCGGCATCAAAGCAACCTTCAAGGGTCTGTTCGAGGACTTCAAGAATCTGCCTTCGAGACAAAACCTGTTCCTGGTCGGCGTGGGCGCCGCCGGCGCCGCCGCGGTACATCCCGCGGACAACCGCGTGAACGAAGAGCTGACGGACGCGAGCTGGGCGCATCCGGCTTTCAGACCCGGCGCCGTTCTCGGTCAGAGCTACACGCTGCTCGGCGCGTCGATGGCGGTCTACGTGATCGGTCGAGTCAAAGGCGAGAACAAGATCTCGCACACCGGAATGGACATGCTGCGCTCGCTCGCGATCTCCGAGGCGATGGTCCAGACGCTGAAGTACACGGTGCGGCGTGAGCGCCCGGACGGCAGCGGCGCAAACGGATTCCCATCGGGGCACGCCGCCGATACGTTTGCCATCGCCACCGCGCTCGAGCGGCATTTCGGCTGGCGTTACGCGGTCCCGGCGTATGCCTTTGCGTCGTACATCGCCGCATCGCGTCTCCACGACAACGTGCATTACGCCAGCGACGTCGTGTTCGGCGCGGCGGTCGGCGTCATCGCTGGACGAACCGTTACCCGTCACGGCCGTGAGGCGTTCAGCATTGCGCTTGCGCCGGTTCCTGGCGGTGCGGCGATCGTCTATACGCGGCAGACGCGTTAAGGATCGGCGAACGCGGTCCTCGCCGCATTCGCTGACGACGCCGAAGATACCGTCGTCGCCGAGCTCACGCGGCTGGGTCAGCGGCACGGAGGGGCGTTTCCCCATCAGCGGGTGGAAGCGTCGTGACGAACGACGGATCGATCCTCACCCCGGCGCATGGAAGCTCCGACATGCCGGTCTGGGGACCGATCTTTACCCGCGAGTGACGAGATCCTGACAAAGCGACCGCCGACGCCGAGAAACCGTCGCCG
>Ga0163163_10002737_pt1 | contig 14876 bp, 15 predicted proteins | sample S65metaG_FD_119766 | JGI IMG/M metagenome (GOLD analysis project Ga0163163, IMG submission 119766) | Switchgrass rhizosphere microbial communities from Kellogg Biological Station, Michigan, USA - S6-5 metaG | ecosystem: Host-associated > Plants > Roots > Rhizosphere > Soil | place: USA... | reverse complement strand
TCTTATACGTGACGTCGCTCACCGGCCACAACGCGATCCTTCGCCATGCGGTCAGCGGATGGGAAGCGGCAGGAGTGCTGACCTTTGAGACCGGCCCTTTCCTCACCGTCACCACCAGCGGGGCGGATCCTGGCGGAGTTAATCCCTCCGGTAGCAATGGCGGAACCGTACGCGCCGACATCATCACGGGCGTCCCGCTCTATCCCGACAATCCGAGCCCGTCGCTGTGGGTGAACCCCGCCGCATTCGCGGTTCCTGCGAACAACATCGGCCGCTTCGGAAACTCTCCTGTGGGTTCCGTCCTGGGACCGGGAACGCAGGTCGTTTCGCTCTCCGTATTCCGGACCATTCCGGTGAACGAGCGCATCAAGATGCGCGTGGGCGTATCCGCGGCCAACGCGCTCAATCATGCCAACTACGCCAATCCGACCAGCCTGGTTCTTGGCAATGCGCAGTTCGGGACCATCACGGCAATGCAATCGGCTGAGGCCGCCGGTCCTCGGGCATTGCAGCTTACGGGCAGAGTTACTTTCTGAGATTTGAATGTATGGAGGATGTCATGCAATGGGAACTCTCATGAAAAAGCTAGCAATCTCACTGGCCCTCATACTATGCAGCGGCTTGGTCATGGGCCAAGGGCGGGGAGGTCGCGGCGGTGGTGCTGCCCCGCGTCCTGCCGGCGCGGCGGCGACGCCTGAGGAAGGATTCCCGGTCACCGACCCCTTGGTGATCCAGAAGTGTGGAACCTGCCACACCAAGGATGACAAAGGCAATCTCTCGCGTATCTCCTGGACGCGCACCACGCCAGAAGGCTGGGAAGAGGCCATCAAGCGAATGGTCCGCCTCAATGGACTGACGATTACCTCCGCCGAGGCCAAAACCGTCCTGAAATATCTCAGCACCAATCATGGCCTCGCCCCGGAAGAAGCCAAGCCGGTGATGTACATGCCCGAGCATCGCATCGTAGACGAGCCGATTCCGAATGAAGCTGTGCGAACCACCTGCATGAATTGCCATGCTCTGGGCCGCCCATTTTCGTGGCATCGGACCCGCGACGAATGGTTACTGCTGACCAACCTGCATTCCGCGCTATACCAGCAAGCCGATTCGGCGTTTCGGCGCAATGGAAACGGTGGCGGCAACGGCGGGGGGAATGGAGGTGCCGCGAATGCTGCCAATGGCTCAGCCCCCGCGGCTGCGCCCGCGCCTCCTGTTCTCGACCAGACACTCGATTTCCTGGCCAAGAACTACGGGCTGCACACGCCCGAATGGGCAGCCTGGCGAACTCGTATGCGCACGCCCAAGCTCGCCGGACGCTGGATGCTCTCGGCGCACATTCTCGGTAAGGGCAAATACTACGGCGAAATGACCGTCGCGCCCGGCGCTGCCGAAGATGAATTTACCACCACGGTGAAGCTGCAGCCCGTGAACGGTGGTCCGGCCATCTCTCGAACTGGAACCAGCCTGGTTTACGCCGGCTACAGTTGGCGAGGCCGCTCGAAAGGTACCGCGATGGCCGCCAACCCCGCTCCCGACGATCTCTCCAGCGAAATGCGCGAGGCCATGTGGATTTCACCCGACCAATCCTGGGGTGAGGGCCGTTGGTTCTGGGGCGAGTATCAGGAGTTCGGTGTGGATGTGAAAATGCAACGCGCGACCACTGAACCTCTGTTGATCACCACTGACCGCTCTTCTCTCAAGACCGGTTCCACGGCCCAGCGCGTCCGCTTGATAGGGACCAGCTTTCCCGCGCAAGTAACCGCTGACGAATTGGACTTCGGCGCGGGCATCAAAGTGACCTCCGTCGTCTCGCACACGGCCAGTCTGATCGTCGCCGACGTCGATGTCGCGGCAACTGCTGTGCCCGGCCGGCGCGATGTCGCGATCGGTCGCGCTGTGCTGCAGGGCGCGCTCGCTGTATATGACAAGGTCGATTACATCAAGGCTGTGCCCGACACTGCGCTTGCCCGTCTGGGCGGCGACAAGAGTGACGCGCATCCCAAGGGATACCAGCAGTTGGAGGCCGTCGCATATTCGAAGGGCGAGGACGGCAAGCTCCACACTAGTGACGATATCGAACTCGGTCCGGTGGAAGTCAACTGGTCGATCGAAGAATTCTCCACGGTCTTCGGCGACGACGACAAGGAGTTCATCGGCAGCATGAGTTCCACCGGCCTGTTCACGCCGAATCTGGACGGCCCCAATCCACAGCGCAAATTCAGTCGCAATAACTACGGCGAGGTTTGGGCTGTAGCCACCGCCAAGAACGAAAAGGACAAGGATGGAAAGCCGCTCGTCGGCAAGTCCTATCTGGTAGTAACCGTTCCCACGTACATCCGGTGGGATCAACCCGAGGTGACCAAGTGACCCCTGCAACGCATGTTCAAGAAATGCACGCACATGAAAGGAATCCCCGATGAAGCATTTGCGAGCAATCAACAAAAAAGCCAAAAGAGTAGATAGCTACGTGGCGTCCCTGGCTGAGGACGTCATCGCTCTGCAGAACAATCAGAACCCCACACCGCAGCAGCGGCCGCACGTCCCCATGGGATGCGCCCTGGCCTTCTCGCCCGGGTGGGAAGTGGATTCGGCCGGTGGAACCGCGGGTCTCTGCCAGCCCGTCGAGCGCGATATTTACGATTGTTACGTGACTTGTTTCTGGCCGGCGCAGGTGCCGGATCACCTGAACAATTATCCCGACTGGGCCAGCAAGTGTGCCGCCGCCACCAAGGATTGGCGCAATCTGGACCTGGTTTTCCCATAAAACCGGCTCAGAGACGATCACGAGGAAACTATGAAGCTACTTTCGTCTTTATTGATTCTTTCGAGTGCCTTCGGATCCGCGGGAACGCTGTATCTGGGCGCGTATCCCAACATCGTGTTGATCGTGGACGACACGAATGGCAAGGTTCTGGAGCGAATTCCGCTCGAAACCGGCCTGCCCACGGGTCTGCGGCTTTCTAATGACAAGAAGACCATCTTTGTTACCACCAACGACCGCAGTGGTGTCGAAGTCATCGATATCGCGTCCCGCAAGGTCACCAATCACTTCGTCCTGAACGACGCGACTCACAAGTTTCGTCTCAACGGCGCGGCTCCCGATCCCGATGGCAAGGTGCTCTACGCCACCACCACCGAAATCGTCAAGCAGTCCGACCGTTACGAAATCGGAAAGCCCAAGTACACCGTGATAGACCTAGCGACGCAGAAGATCGTGAAGACCGTTGATTCTACTCAAGCGCAAGGTGAAACCCCCGATGCCGGCGGCGGGAATGGCGGCGGCGCCTTCGAAGTTTCGCCGGACGGCCAATACCTTTATCAATTTCGCAATCAGGTCGTCGTCCTCAAGGCATCCGATTTCAGCGTTGTCGAGCGTATCGATTTGGCCAAGCCCGAGGATCCGAACGTCGATAGTCTCAGTCTCGGAGGCATGCAGGAGGCTCTCAGTGAGCCTGGCCAGCGCGTCTCTCTATTCAACTTTTCCGATCCGATCGTGCATAACAAAGCCTTCGGGCTGGCTCGTTTTGATCTCAATACTCGCAAGTTCGAATTCACCGCCATCGGCCCGGCGCCTGTATCGATGACCGGTTTGCGCATCACGCCCGACAAGAAGATGGGCTACACCGTCACCACCAACGGCACCCTGGGAAATAAGCGCTGCGAGGTGTGGGCTATCGACATGGGCACCAGCCGCCTGGTCAAGACCTCCGAAATCCCCTGCCGGTCGCGTTTCAGTTTCGGTATGGCGCCGGACGGTAAGAAACTTTACATGTACGGAGCGGGATTCGAAATCGACGTCTATGACGCTGCTACGTTCCAGCACGAAGCTACCTGGGATCTGGGCAACGACATGCGCGGCGGAATGATTGGGATCCCATAAATGATCGCATTCCATAAGTCAGAGGTGTTCTTATGACAGCAACTGAAACTCGCACCTACAGACTCGGAGAATTTCATAAGTTCGATGGCGGAGGCCGCCAGTTTCTTTACCTGGTTCCAGCCGGCGCTATCTTCGAACTAGACGATGGAGCGACCGCCGTCATCGATGCGCTTTCTGCGGGGGAAGCGCAGCTCGACGACCTGCTGGGTGCCCTCGTCGATCGAGGCTTCGGTTCAGCCGAAGCCTACGAGCTTGTCAGCGAGATGTTCCTGGCTCGCGCGATCGTCACAGGGGATCCCGCACCCGAACCCGTGGAAAGCGCGCCCGCGAACTTCCCGCTCCAGAGCCTGGTGATGAACCTCACCAACCAGTGCAACCTAGCTTGTACCTATTGCTATGAATTCGGCGAAGACAAAGTCGCTACGCCCGAAGGCAAGCCGAAATTCATGGACATCGAGACCGCTAAGGCGTCGGTCGATTTCCTGCTGAAGGAATCGGAAGGCCGCAAAGCTATCCACATCACTTTCTTCGGCGGCGAAACGCTCATGAACTTCCCGCTTCTCAAGGAAGTTGTGGCCTACGCGACCGATCAAGCCGCCTCTCAGGGGCGCTTCATCGATTTCAGCCTCACCACCAATGCCACGCTGCTGACCCCCGCCATCATCCAGTTTCTGTCCGACAACAGTATCGGCGTCACCGTTAGCATGGACGGTCCGCCCGAATTGCACGATCAGCTGCGTGTCTTCGCCAACGGCCGCGGTAGTTACGACATTATCGAGCCCCGCGTAAAAGCTCTGATTCAAGGCCATCGTACCCGGCCGATCACAGCCCGAGTCACGCTGACGGCCGGCGTTACCGACGTCGTCCGCATCTACCGCCACTTGAAAAACGAGCTGGGATTCTCCGAGATCGGTTTCGCGCCCGTCACCACATCCCCCGACCGTCTGTACGCCATCAATGAAAAAGGTATGGACGGCGTGCTCGACCAGTTTCATGTTCTGGCCGATGAGTATCTCGAATTCGCCCTGCGCGGCGAGCTGCATGGATTCTCGAACGTCAGCGACACAATAGCCGAGCTTTACCAAGGGGTGAACAAGTCCCATCCCTGCGGCGCGGCCCTCGGATTATTGGGCGTCGGACCTTCCGGCGATATCGCCCCGTGCCATCGCTTTGTAGATTCCGACACGCATTCTCTCGGCAACATCGCCACCGGCGTGGATCGCGAAAAGCAAAAAGACTTTCTGGATCGCGGCAACATCGGAGCGAAGTACGATTGCCATTCTTGCTTCGCTCGGCCGCTGTGCGCCGGCGGATGTCACCATGAAGCCTTCGTCCGCTATGGCGATACCGGTCATGCGAACCTGCACTTCTGCGATTGGATCCGCGACTGGACCGACACCTGCCTCCGCATTTTCGGCACCATCAGCGCGCGGAATCCTGGATTCCTCGAGCAGTTCGCCGAGCGAAAGGGGCTGACCTAGAGCGTGCTTTCGCGAGTCGCCGCCTTCCTGATCCTGTCCACGCCGGTCGTGTGGGCGGACGATCCGTTGTCCGGAAAGTGGCTGCTGAAGCATCAGGAGGTCGCCGGGAAAGAGACCGCTTCCAATCCTTTGACGCTCGCCATCACGCCCTCCGGCAAGGCCTTCGACTTTGCGTTTATCGTCACCGTCAATAACACCCCCACAGTTTCTCTCAAGTTCACATCGTCCTTGGACGGAGCTGAGGCCGAGGTCGCCGGTGGCGATGGAAAGAAAATGGGCACCGCCCGAGTTTCAAGGGAAGGCGCCTCTTACAAGGTTCTGATGGAAGGCACCGGCCGGCCCGCCGTAACCACATTCATGACCGTTGCGTCCGACGGTAAGACGCTCACTTCTGAATCCGACGTCACCACTCCCAGTGGTGTCAAGGTTCATACTGAGCAGATATTCGCTCGCCAGTAGGCTGCAGCTCGAATCCGTTCAGCTGGTATCGAAAATCACGACGCTCGCCGAGCTGCTCCCCGCACCAGGCCATGCCCTCCTCCAGCGATTTCGACTCCCCATTCCACCACGGCCCGCGATTCCCGGATTTATAGAACTGAGAGCACAATGCCAGATGCCTGCCGAAACCCGCCAGCAGCCGAGTCGCATAGTGTGAACGCAGCTCATCCGGATTCTCGCCGCAGGCCGCCGCCTGGATGATTGCTGCCGCCAGAATGGCCTCTCGGATCGCATGGGAAGTTCCGTCGCCGCACAGCGGATCGAAAGCCATGGCCGCGGTCCCGCACGCCAGCCATCGGTCGCCGCATAAAGAAGACAAGATTCTGGGATGTGCTGGGAACTCGCCGGCAGGTTCGCCACGTTCCGCGACCTGTCCGGCGATAATGCGGCTTTGGTGAAGTAATGACACAGGCGAATCACCCACGGCTAGAACCAACGCGCTTCCTGCGGCATTCGGAATCAGGAACAACCAGCCCTGGTCCAGCGATTCAATCCAGCAACTCGACGGATCTGTCCCTTGCGCCAGCGTGACCGGTACAACGGATGCAGTCCGCGTCCCGAACGGTCGGTCGCTCGTGGATGGCGGCAGCGGCCGGGAAGCGAAAATCGTCCAGTCTGCGTCGCCTCCTTCATCCAGATCCACTGTCGACCACAGCGCTGTCAGAAGACTCTGCTCGCTGACGACCAGCGCGGAGTGATCCACCGCGACCGCCTTTGCGTCTGGCCCCCAGGCGACCATGCGCCTCCGGATTCGATGCCATTGGCCAAACGAAAGTTCGCCAAAGACGCCCTTCATCAGTATTAAGGCCGACTCGCTCAAAAGGATAGCCGGTAAGCGCGGTCGATCGCTGCGCCTCACGGCTACTTTGACACCGGCCTTCTTAAGGAGATACGCGCAGCAGCACGCGGCCACTCCATCCCCGGATATGAAAATATTTTTCATGCCTTGTGTACTAGACTGATGGTGCTGTGCCCCGTGTTGCACACATCTTCGCCCTCGCTGGCGTGCTCTGCGTGAGCGCCGCCGTCTGCCGTTCGGAGTATATCCGTCCACATAAAAGGCTGATCATCTTTCTTAGTTCGGATTCAGCGATTACCCCAGCCGCATTCTTGGAGCTCAAGCAGGAAGTGAGTACTCTCATGCAGCCGGCGGCCATTGATGTGGATTGGCGCAATCCGGCCATCGACCGGGACGGCTTGGAAAACGACTACTCCGCCGTGATTCGCTTGCGAGGATCGTGCCGTCCGCCGGAAGTGAACACGAACTTCGAACACGCGATGAAGGGAGGATTTACTCTTGCCTCCAGCGCCGTCGCCGACGGAGTGATTCTTCCCTTTGGCGATATCGACTGCGCCGCCCTCAACTCGTTTCTCGGACCTTCGTTGTGGAAAGAGCCGGGTCCCACGCGGGAATTCGTCTACGCCCGTGCAATGGCGCGCCTGATGGCCCACGAACTGTATCACGTGATTGAACAGACGCACGTTCACGCTCGTAGCGGCGTCGCCGAGCCCGCATTCACAGTAGCCGAGTTGTTGTCCGACCGGTTCGAGTTCACCGAAGGCACGCTCTCCGAGCTTCATGTGTCTCCTGATCCATATCTACGAGCCGCTGAATACTCCGCGCGAGTCGACTCTGACGACGTTTCGGGCAAGTGAATCCCCCGCTCGCGAGCCTGAGCAGCCAGGCCCGTCATATTCGCCACCGCGAAACTGACGCCTTGCAGGTTTTCCGATCGGGGAACACCAGGTATGGGCCGGGGAAATGGTGAGGCGTAAAACATTCCGTCGCGATAATAGTAAGCGTCGCGCGGGCAGTTTTCGTCCGCTAAGACGCCGGCCACTCCGTCCAAAGTTCCCGGCAGCATGTGGCCGGCGCTGACTACCGTCATTCCCGCGCCCGTGACTTCCGCAAGAGCATCGCGATGGTCGGGATTCGGTGTGCCCAAACTCAGGTTCACAAAATCCATGCCTTCTTCCCGGCACCACTGCAGCGCCCGCACCAACGCATGGATGCTCGTCGATAACCGCCGATCGAAAACTTTCACTGCAAATAGATCCGCCTGCGGCATCTTCTCGCGAATCGCCGCCGCGACGGCAGTTCCGTGTCCCAAGCGATCCACTGGATCGTCGCCCCATCCGTCAGCCGTCACGTGGACCGAGCCCGCCACGCGCCCCACGTGCGGATGGCCCTCGTGAATGCCGCTGTCGATGATCGCGATCTTCATACTCGTCCCAGCGTAATCACCTGGTCCGCTATGCGCGCCAGGGATGGCCGATGCGTAATGATGATTGCGGTCCGTCCCGACAGGGCGGTGGAAAGCGTTTCCGCAATGATTCGCTCATTCTCTTCATCTAGTGCCGACGTCGGTTCGTCCAGCACCAGCACCTTCGGATTCGCCAAAAGCGCCCGTGCCAGCGCCAGCCTCTGTCGTTCGCCCGCGGAAAGCGTTTGTCCGCGCTCGGCGATGGCAGTGCCGTATCCATCCGGCAGCGCCAGGATTCTTTCGTGGATTGCCGCAGCGCGCGCCGAAGCGATGATTTCTTCCTCCGTCGCATCCGGCCGTGCGTACGCGATATTCTCCCGCACGCTGGATTGGAACAGATACGGCGCCTGGTCCAGCAGCATCACCTGCCGGCGCACGTCGGCCAGCCGCATTTCCCGCAGATCGTGGCCGTCAAGATGAATCGCGCCCTGCTCCGGATCGTAGAAACGGACGAGAAGATCGGCCAGCGTCGATTTGCCCGCCCCGCTCGGTCCGACGATCGCGCAGATGCTTCCCGCCGGCACCCGGAATGACAGCTTTTCGAAGACGGCATCCGCCGAGTTGTAGCGGAACGTAATGTTGCAGCACTCCACTTCGCCGCGCCCTGCGGAATACGCCCGGGTCATGCTTCGCTCTGCTACTTCGGGTGGCGTGTCGAATAGTTCCCAGACGCGCGCCAAAGATGCGCCTCCCGAAACCAGGTTGGTATACAGACTCATCAGGTTCTGCACCGGCGACAGCAATCGCGCGTGATACGCCATGATCGCGACTAGCGATCCCGTGGTCAGTTCGCCGTCGATCACCAGCTTGCCGCCGTACAGGAAAAGTCCAGCGGTGCACAGCGTGAGCATGGTTCCTGGAACGGCGCCCGACAGAAACGAAGTCAGCTGCATCTTGAGTAGCGCATCCAGGAAGGTTTGATTGCGCTGCCGGAAGCGAGCCACTTCGCGCACTTCGGCACCCGCCGTCACCACCGCGCGAATCCCTAGTAAGGTCTCGAGCAGAAAACTACCGATATCCGCGCTGCTTTCGCGGACGGCTTTCACCCGGCCCGCAAGCTTGTTCTGGTAGTGCCGCAGTGCCCACAGACTGAACGGGATCACCGCGATGCTCAGAAGAAACAGCCGAAAGTTTAGCGACGCCATGATGACAGCGCTCCCAATCAGAAACACCACGTTCGATAACACGCTTAAGAGTGTGTCCGATGCCACTCGCTGCACTTCCGAAATATCACTGTTGATCCTTGACACCACGTCACCCAGTTTGCTCCGCGCCCAGAACCGCGGAGACAACGATTGCAGATGCTTGTACAGCGCCACCCGCATATCGAAAAGAACCGCTGCGGAAACACCCACATACTGGTAACTCGACAGAATATTAAGAGCGAAGCTCAACGCGGTCGCCCCCACCATCATCAGGCTGATCATCAGGAGCGCATGAAAATTCCTCCGCAGCAGCGCTTCATCGATCAGCAGCTTCGAGATGTACGGCTGCACCAGGCCGAAGCTCGACGCTGCTACTCCTGTGAGCAGAATATAGATCAGGCGCCAGCGGTAGGGAATCAGGAAACGCGCGACGCGCCGGTATCCCGCGAACAGAATGCTGGTTTGGTCACGACCTGCCAAGTAAACGCTCCTTTGGATGCGGTTCGGTCTACTTGGGGGTGCCCTGAACGAAGGACGGGATCGGCCGGATCGCAACTAAGGATCCAACTCATCCTAATTATATTCCATTCGCCTATGCGAATGCGCTAACCTTTTGTCAGACCCCGCCCGTCACTCCCACCCCGTTGTTTTTTCCCAAACTTTGGAGAAACAATGACGTCCTCACTTCGAAACCTGGCCGGCAGTTTGCTTTTCGTATTGCCCAGTCTCTCAGCTCAATCCACTCCACCTGAACAAGGCATCCCCGTAACGGATCCCCTGATCGTCGCCAAGTGCGAAAGCTGTCACGCCCGCGACGAGCGCGGCAACATGCAGCGGATCTCCTGGGCGCGGACCACGCCCGAGGCCTGGCAGGATTCCTTGAAGCGAATGATCCTCGGATACGGCGTCACCGTGACTCCCGTCGAAGCCCGCTCGATCGTCAAGTACCTCAGCACCAACAACGGACTCGCCCCAGAAGAAGCCAAGCCCGTGATGTACGATGCCGAGCGTCGCGTACACGAAGAATCCGGTCTCCCCCGTGGCGGACTGGCCAATACTTGTACCAAGTGTCATTCGTTTGCCCGAGCCCTCTCATGGCGACGATCCCTCGATGATTGGAAGCAGTTTGCCGATTCGCACGCCAAGCAATACAAAGTTCCGGTTGAGGCCGCTGTCGCGTTTCTTTCGAAAGCCGCACCGCTGCACACTCCCGAATGGGACGCCTGGACCATAAAGCGCGCAGACGATCTCGCCGGTCGCTGGTTGGTGACGGCATCTGTTGCAGGCCACGGGACCTACTTCGGCGAAATGCAGATGGATCCTGCCGGTGGCGACGAGTTCACCACGCACGTCACGCTTACGTCCCTTCGCGACGGCTCTACCATCGCGCGCTCCGGTCGCAGCGCTGTTTACGGAGGCTACGCCTGGCGTGGGCGGTCCTCCGGGAACCCGGCCAAGAATGCCTCCCCTGACGATCTCGCGAGCGAAACCCGCGAGGTCATGTGGATCTCCCCCGATCACTCTGCTGCCGAAGGCCGCTGGTTCTGGGGACAGTATCAGGAATTCGGTTTCGACGTGAAGCTTCGGCGACCCTCCTCGAATCCCACACTCGCCGCCCTCGACCGCAAATCGCTCAAATCGGATTCCCAAGCCAACCGCATTCGGCTGCTCGGATACAATTTCCCAGCCGCCGTCGCACCCGCCGATTTGAATCTTGGAGCCGGTGTCACCGTCAGCAGCATCGTTTCTCACACATCCACTGAAGTAATTGCGCTCGTGGACGTCGCTGCCGCCGCGCCTCTCGGCAAACACGACGTTGCCTTCAAGGGTTCCATCCTGCCCGCCGCTTTGGCGATTTTCGATCGAGTCGATTACGTCAAGGTCGCGCCCGAATCGGCTCTCGCAACCTTCGGCGATGCGACGCACCCCAGGGGTTATCAGCAGTTCGACGCCATCGGAGTTCAGCGCGGCCCCGATGGCAAACTGCACACCGCGGACGATGTGGAACTCGGTCCCATCGATGTCGCCTGGTCGCTTGAAGTGTTTTACGTCGCCGAAGGTGTCAGCACGGATTTCGTCGGGAAAGTGAGTACCACCGGACTGCTTACGCCTGCTGCCGTCAGCCCCGGCAATAATTTCGATGTCTGGGTGGTCGCCACTGCCAAGAACGAGTCGCTGGTAGGCAAGTGTTACCTCGTGATCACCGTTCCCTCGTACACGTTCGGTGGACACGAATACGTTCGGGATCTGGATAAATGGGTCGATAACGGGACAAAGTGAAGCACACACTATTTGCGTTGCTACTCATCGCAGGCTTTGCAGAAGCCCACCACGGATATGCCGCTTTCGATACGAAATCGCAGATAACATTCAAGGGCGTCGTCGTCGATTTCCACTGGACCAACCCCCACTGCATAGTCGATTTCGACGTCAAGGACGACACCGGGAAAGTTCGCACCTGGCATGGCGAGCTGACCAGTCCATCTCATCTCGCGCCAAAAGGATGGAACGCGTCTACTCTGGAATCCGGCGACAAGATCACCGTCACCGGCTATCCAGGGAAAAGCAACGTGCCATCCATGTGGATCACCGAGATTCTCTTGCCCGATGGAAAAGAGCTCAAGGTCGAAGCCGAGAATTAGCCGGCTTTGTGGTCAGCAAGAACTCCATTCGAGTCTCAGGTAGCGATCTTCCAACCAGTACTCGTGGCACAATCCGCGGAGCACACGCTGCGACCTTCAGACATTCATCCCGCAGCTGACCGTTGAAGCCCTTCACGTGCCCGTTCTGCATGGGACGACCTGGCTGGATATGGATCAGTGGAATCTTCCGCTCTTCGCGCCAGCTCAGAAAATGCCGACTGGTCAACTCGCGCCCGTTGTCACAACGAATCGTTTCCGGTGTTCCCCGACGCTCGATCACGGCCTTCAGCGCGCGCGTCACCCGAAGGCTCGATAAACTCCCATCGACTTCTGAGGAAAAGGTTTCACGCGTAAAGGCATCCACCACCGTTAAAACACCAATGTCTCGACCGGTCTTCAAAATCCAGAGCCATTCCTGGTTGGATCTCACCAGATGCGAAGCCACGGCCACGCGCGAGAGCCGCTTCCGCCTCAGCCGCCGGACCATCAGACCCTCGGCTTTGTACACCCCATACACGCGCTGCGGGCTCACCGGAGCTCGTCGGCGTCGGTACATCGTCGAACACCACTTGCTTACCGTATTCCAGCAATCTAACAGCTTTCATCTCAGTTCTCTCCTTTCAGTGTCAATTTGGTTAAGCGTGGCGACGTGCCCAGTCGGGGAGCTTAGTGAACTCGCGGCCGAACTCGTGTTCCAGGCCAGCGATGTCGGCGCTGTAGCCGACACGCTCGAACCATTCCAGCATCAACGCCATGTCCTTGCTGTACCGCCGGACCTGTTCGATGGGCGTCTGCGCGAACGCAATTGGCCGAGCCAGTGCCTCCGTCAGGATCTCCGCCCTCCGGCGTCGTTCGTACGTCACCGGCGAGATCGATCTCGCGGCGGTTCAAGGCCGCGGCATCAGTGAACGCGCGCGCGCCAAACCAGCCAATGTCGTCCACCGCAATCATCTGTAGCTTGGTGTCTGGCCCGAGCGACCAAGCCAGAGTAGAGTCCTGGAGACTGAAGGGTGCCAGCAGGTTCTCCATGAGAAGACCGGACGCAGGATCACATGCGAGGGGAAGCGGAGGCCGCGCACGGTTCCCTCGATGCGCCACTTGTTGTCGAAGTGCGGGACGCCGGTTTGCTTATGCGCCGATACTTGTCCTTACCTTTCAGCGGGGCGCGGGCGCCTCGTGCACGGTTGGATACTTGATCCCAAGCTGTTTAAGGTACGTGCTCACGCGGCGGGGGCGCCATGGCGAGGCCGCTCGGAAGCGGATCAGGCATTGGCTTCTGGGAGGCCTGTGGGATGTCGTCTATGTCTGAGCCTAGCGCGATTACGGGGCTTCCCCTGTTCCCATGTCGCGACAAACGCTGTGGGAATTCCGGCGATGCCGCGCTCGATCCGGAATCCTTCTTTTTCGAGAATGCCAGTCAGGTATTTTGACGTTTCGAACTCCTGAAATCCCAGTTCGCCAAAGCTGAATACGCTGTCAACCATCACCTGCGCCTGCTTCTTCATGCCATCGATCTGACCCACCAGATCGGCTTTCAGTGAGGCCTCTCTTTCGGGGGCGATCTTCTGCTGGCTGAAGGCGCAGCACGTAACCCACAGGTACAAAAGCGTTTTGCGAATCACTGAGTCCTACTTTAGTAGCTGCAATATAGCACCGCCGAGCGGATGTCACAAACGGTAACTGTTACCGGTAACGTTCTGGTGGTTGTACCATAACCGTCGGTTCGTTCAGACTGAGGGAAGGATTGCACCTTATGACAGGCCCTCCAGGAACGCTCGCGAGCGTTGTGATGTTTGGGGCGCTGCGTCCAACCGATACAGAGTGACCGCATCGATCCAAATCTGTACCTAAATCCAACCTGGAATGGCTACACCACGGCCAAGTGGGACGGTGCCCCAGGTGCAGCGGGCTGCTTCGTGTAGTCCGACGTCGAGTCTAAACTGTCGGAAGCTGTAGCATTCGTCCGGCGAATGGCTCCCATCGCCACGATCAATTTCTGCGGTACTAGTCCCCCGGCCTATACTGACGGAAACATGGCTCACCGCACTTCCCGTATCTTGTCCGTTCTAACAGTCCTGTTGGCGATCGCGAATTCAGCAGCGGCTCACCATGGAAGCAACGTGTCCTACTATACGGACCGGACGATGACGATCGCCGGTACCGTTACGGAGTGGGAGTTCATCAATCCCCATCCGCAGATCTACTTCGATGTCAAAACCGAAAGCGGAGAGATCGCGCATTGGGCGGCAGAGTTGCTGCCGACCCCCTCGATGATGAAGAACATGAAGGTAGGCTGGACCCGCACGACACTCAAGCCGGGCGATCAAATCGTGCTGGTCTGCAATCCGTCGCGAGTTGCGGGCGCGAAAGCGTGTCTGGCAAAGGAGTTGAAGATCAACGGTAAGGACTGGGCGGTAGCGCCGGGCGGCGGTGGGGCGCCGGGCGCGGCGAAAGGGAAGCAGTGATGCGATGGGCCGGGCTATTCGCGATCACTGCGGCATCCAGCCTGGTGGTGTGCGCACAGGCCGCTCGGGATTTCGATCCACACGATTTGTCGGGGCATTGGAATCGGACCAGCCGGTTCCAGACCTTCGGTAATGTCTGGTCGGGCCAGGGTCCGACGCAAGGGACGGAAGAAGCTCCATTCACGGCCGCCGGCAAGGCGCGCTTCGAAAAGACCAAACCGGGGTATGGCCCGCGTGCGGTGCCACCGGCGGTCGGCAACGATCCGATGGGGACGTGCGATCCACTAGGGATTCCGCGGCTGTTGAACACGGAAGTGATTTCACCGCACCAGACGATGGAGATCGTCCAGGTGCCCGGGCGGATGATTCAGTTCTTCGAGTGGCACCATGACTGGCGCGAGGTATTTACGGACGGCCGGAAACTGCCGTCTGCCGACGAAGTGGATCCTAACTGGAACGGCACATCGATCGGCCGTTGGGACGGCGACGTATTCGTGGTCT
>Ga0163163_10002736_pt1 | contig 14876 bp, 16 predicted proteins | sample S65metaG_FD_119766 | JGI IMG/M metagenome (GOLD analysis project Ga0163163, IMG submission 119766) | Switchgrass rhizosphere microbial communities from Kellogg Biological Station, Michigan, USA - S6-5 metaG | ecosystem: Host-associated > Plants > Roots > Rhizosphere > Soil | place: USA... | reverse complement strand
CGGCGGCCAGGGCGCGAAGATCGCGGTTGGTCGCGGCGATCAAGCGGAACTCCGAGGTCAGCGTGCGCGAACTTCCGAGGCGCTCGAACTGGCCATCTTGAAGAACACGCAACAGCTTGGGTTGCAGTTCCAGCGGTAGGTCGGCGACCTCGTCGAGGAACAGCGTGCCCTTGTGAGCCAGCTCCACGCGGCCCAAACGCTGGTTGAGAGCTCCTGTGAAGGCGCCCTTTTCGTGGCCGAACATTTCGCTTTCGAGCAGGCCGGCGGGAATCGCCGAGCAATTCAGTTTGACGAAGGTACCCTGACTGCGGCGGCTGAGTTGATGCAGGGCGCGTGCGACCAGTTCCTTGCCGGTTCCGGTTTCGCCCTGAATCAGGACGGAGGAATCGGTGGGCGCGGCGGATTGGATTTGTTCCAGCACGCGGCGTAGAGCCGGACTGGAGCCGATGATTTCGCCGAAGCGGTGCTCGCTGCGGATTTCTTCCTCGAGGTAAACCTTCTCGCCTTCGATGCGGTCGCGCAGGCGGTTGATCTTCTCGAAGGCGAGGGCATTTTCGACGGCAATGGCTACGTGCCGAGCTACATGCTGCATGAATTCGCGGTCCTCGGCGGAATAAGGATCGATCGCTCGGGAGGCGAACACCATGCTGCCCAGCTTTTGGCGGACGGTGGAAAGCGGAACCCACAGGCCGCTTTGGAGTTGCTGGCGGCGAATGTCGTGCATGACATCCGAGCGGAAGCGGGTCTCCAGAGACAGGTCGGGGATGTACAGCGGCTGCTGGGATTTCCAGGCGAGTTCGGAAGGCGAGCCCTCCAGCGGGAAATCGCGGCCCACTGGGCTATCGAGCGGCGGCTCTCCCATCATAGTCTCGATCCGCAGACTGCGGTTATGCTCATCGATCAGCGTAAGCAGCAGATGGTCGAAGCGGATCAGAGCGCTCAGCGACTTCCACAGACCGCGAAATAACGCGTCGCAATCGCGTGAGCCTAAAAAGGCCTCCGAGATCTCAGTGAGTGCACGATATTTAAGGGCGCTGTCGTCGGGCATGCGAGGGCGACAGCTCTATTTTAGAACGCCGCTGCGGGACTCCCGACGAGTGGATTGAAAGATTTCATTCTATTTGAAGGCGCATCCTCAATCGATGTAAGCGAGCGTTATCGATGGATCGAAGCGGATCGCATGCGTGTCGTCATTCATAGATCTGGAAGTCAGACCGAATTCGCTCCCATGCGATGTCGAGCCAGCATCCGACAGCTACGCCGGCCCGGCGCGACCATGATTCGTTGACAGTCAGTCGACGTCAGGCGGCAGCCAACGTTGCTATTTCTTGCTTCCGCTTCCGCCTGCGACCAGCGCTTCCACTTGCGACATGTAGCCCCCTTTTTCAATGTCCAGCTGGTTCCAATCGCGGACCAGCATGCCTTGCGGGTTGATGGCGAACAAGTGGGGCGAATCGAACTGCGGATGTTCGGGAGTCACTTTGAAATACCACATGCCGGACTGGCCGGAGTCGAACAGGATGGGAATGGTGGTCTTGGTATCGGCAACGTACTTCGCCACGGTGGCCGTATTATCCGGCGGCAGGACAATTTGCAGAATCCCCACCTTTGCGCCCAAACGGGCCTTCAATTGGCCAAGTTCCTTGCTTAATGGCTTCGATGCCGGCCGGTCCGTCTTCATGTAATCCAGCAGGAGCCAGCGCCCGCGATAATCCAGGATGTCGTAAGACTTCATGGTCGAATCCGGCAAGGCGAAGCTGGGCGCGCGGCGGCCGGAGAGGCCTTGGCCCACCACGAGGGCCGCCATCACGGTCAGGAGAACTGCTAATCTTTGCGTTTTCATAGGAAAATTTTAGACCGTCGCATGCGAGGCTTTGGCAGCCAAGGCTCGCAGCGATTCCTTGTAGGGGTCGCGGGCGATGCCGTGCTCACAGATGATGGCTGTCACGTAACGCGCCGGTGTGACGTCAAAAGCGGGATTCTCGACGGCGATATTTTCGGGTGCGACGTGAACACCGAACATGTGGGTGACCTCGCTCGACGGGCGTTGCTCAATCGGTATCTGGTCGCCGGAAGCGAGCGTCAGGTCGAAAGTGGAGACTGGAGCCGCCACGTAAAACGGCACGCCATTCTCTTTCGCAAGTACCGCCACCGAATAGGTTCCGATCTTGTTCGCGACGTCGCCATTCGAGGCGATGCGGTCCGCGCCAACCACCACACAGCCGATCCGGCCGGAGCGCAGGAAATGCCCCGCCATGTTGTCGGTGATGAGGGTGGTGGGGATGCGGTCCTGCTGCAACTCCCAGGCGGTGAGCCGCGCACCTTGCAGAAAAGGACGGGTTTCGTCGGCGAACACGTCGATCTTCTTGCCGGACTCGACCGCGGCGCGGATGACGCCGAGCGCAGTACCGTAACCGGCGGTGGCCAGCGCGCCCGCGTTGCAGTGCGTCAGGACGGTCTTGCTGTCAGGCACCAGCGCGGCGCCGTGTCGTCCGATGGCCATGCATAGCGCGATATCTTCCTGGCGTACCTGCTGTGCTTCTTCCACCATGCGGCCGGCGATTGCCTCAGGGGATTCGCCCTCCAGGCTCGTTCGCAACCGGCGCATACGGTCGATGGCCCAAAAGAGATTTACAGCGGTGGGCCGGGTGGCGGCGAGCGTGCTACAGACGGTCTCGAAATCGGCATTCTGCTGGACGCCCAGTGCCACGCCCATGGCAGCCGCTACGCCAATGGCGGGCGCTCCGCGAATCACCATGGTCTTGATCGCTTCGGCGACTTCCTGGTAGGTGCGGCAGGTCACAAACACCTGCTGGCGCGGGAGCAGGCGCTGATCGATCATGACCACGCCGTCGGAGGTCCATTCAATTGTTTCCACCATGAACTTCCATTGTGACGCATGAGCGAAGAAGGAGCCGCGCCGACCGCTACTTTCGCTTCGTCCCTATTTTTGGCGAAGCACCGAGATGATGTCATCCGCCGTGATGACGCCGGTGAGCTTCTGGTGACGGTCTACCACGGGCAGCGCCAGCAAGTTGTACTTGTCGAAGAGTTCGGTAACGCGATCCTGGCGCTCGGTGACCGGCACTTGAATCAGCGTTTCCGCGGCCAGGCTGGCAAGCAGTTGGGCGCCTTGGTGCAGGAATAATCGCGCTAGCGGCACCACGCCGATCAGCCGCTCCTGGTCGTCTACCAGAAACAGCGTGTTCAGCGTTTCGAGCAGATCCTCGTTTTGCTTGAGAGCCTCCAGCGCGTCGGCGACAGTGGCGCTTTGTGGAAGGGCGACGTACTCGGTATTCATCAGTCCGCCGGCCGTATCCTCGTCGAACTCGAGCAGTTCTTCTACGTCCTGCTTGGGTTCGTGCTCCATCTCTTCCAGAATCTCGTCGCTGGTTTCTTCTTCCAGTTCGGCGAGGACATCGGCGGCTTCGTCGGGCGACATTTCTTCGACGATCTCCGCGGCTTTCTCCGTCTCCAGCGACTCGAGAATGCTTACCTGAATCCCGGGGTCCACTTCGGACAGCGCATCCGCCGCCACTTCGCTATCGATGTTTTCAAAAATAGCTTCGCGATCCTCGGGACCCAGCGACTCGACAATATCGGCGAGATCGGCCGGGTGCATGTTTTCAAGCAAACGGTTGGAAATATTCAGGCGCAGACGGCGCTGCGGGTCGGGCTCCAGGATGTTGCAGAACTCCCAGCGGATGGAGTGCGGCGGAATGCGCCCCTGCAGGCGGCGAATCCAAAGCGACGGCAGGATGCCGCGCAGCAGGCGGCGGAAAATGCTGCGAATACCGATGTCGATTTCAAGTACCCACAAAACCTGGGACTGATTCTCCTCGCGCAGTTCAAACGTCACGTCGTTGACGCGCACCACTTTGCGGCCCTGGGCGTCGACAATCTGCTGATCCAGAAGGTCGCGCGTGAGCCGAAGCATATATTCATCGGAGTGGTACGGGGTGAGGTTCTCGTCCCGTAAATGAATACCATCGAGCGAAATGCTCTTGACCTGGTCGTAGCGGACCGTCAGCAAGGTGCCGTCGCCGCCGATCAAAAAGCGATCGACGCGGACCGGATCCACCAGCGGCACAATCGCGGCGTCCTTGATCGCACCGAGGCTTCGCCCCTTAAGGTCGTAGACCTTGAGGCCGAATAGCTCGGTGAGGAAAAGGAATTGTTCCGCCATGCACTGCCTAGTTTGGTACTACCGGGTTCCACATCATTAACTATGACCGATGGTTGCGCGATGGCGCAAGGATAAATTGAACGGCGGGGTTGATAGGCGGTGATTCGGGCGAACTGCCTAGTAGGCCCAGTAGGGGCCGGTGCCAGCGGCCGAGCTTTGACCTTCAATCCCTACGAACACCGTGCGTCCCAGGAAGAACGGTATGCCCCAATCGAATAAACCCGAACTCGGTCCGCCTATGTTGTTAAACACTGCCGCCGGCGAATCGATGAGCGGCAATGCATTCGCGATTCCGAACGCAACATTGATGGAAACTGGAACGCCAGTTCCTCTGGGATTGGGGCCGCTATTGATGGCAGTGAAAGCCGCGGGAGATCCCGGGCAATAGAAGCCATTGGCATCGCTGTTTGCAGCGCAATTGGGGAGGCCGGTGGTGGATGAATCCAGAAAAAAGTAGCCACTGGAACCGCTGTCGATAAAGCTGCCGGAATAGGCCTTCCCGTTGAACGTGGTTGTGAAATTTCCGCCGGAATCGGCCCCCTGCGCTTGCGCGCCGCCCAAGGCATTGTCAGACTGCGTGCCAATTCCAAAAATTATGGAGCCAGCGAGCGATACTGACCCCACGGCCCCCACCTGCGGAAGAACGATCGCTACGCCGTTGTTGTCCTGCGGGAACATCCACACCGGATTCTGCAACTGGCTAGCTAAAGGAACCGAGGCCGCGACGCATCCCGACGCCGGGCAGGTGAAATAGACGGCAGGGGGCGCCGCCGCAGCGCAGGCGGATCCGCAGTCCTGGCGGAAAAGACCAATACCCAGGATTCCATTGGCCCCCAGAGCGGCAACAGTTTGAGCGGGTGTCCCTCCGGAGGTACACAACGAAGGAACGGCAGCGAAATTGGCAGGGCCGACGATCTGAATCGGTACCGAGGAAGCCACTTCACCAGCTAGTTGGACATCTACCTTCACGATAGGTCCCCATTGGTAGCTAGTGTCCGCGTACTGAACACAATTCCCGATCGGATTATTACTGGAGTCCGTAACGTAGGGCAAGCTCAGCGTCACCAAAGATGCGGGAATGCGAAGTCCGGTGGAACCGGTATCGACTATAACGTGGTCGATGCTCTGGCACGCAGTAGTTCCTGGCACGCAGATGACAACCGTTGTGTAAAGAGTATTGTTGAAGCCCACGTTCTGGCTATTCACGATGGGGCCGTAATCCATATACACTGGCTGAACGTTACTAACGTTAACGGGCGGCGGAGGAGTTGGCGTCACGCCCGTACTGCTACTTCCGCCGCTACTGCCTCCGCTACAGGCCGCGAGAATCATAAGTAGAATCGCTGTGACCGCAACGGCGGCCCAATCGCGCCAACGGACGGACCTCACTGAACGACGTCCCCTCACTGCACGGCATCCGAGGTCACGCCGCTGGGCAGCATGGAGTTGAGGAAGGCACGACCGTGAAAGGCACGCATGTGACCACTGCTTTCGACAACTAAATCCGGGTTGTGAACCGCTGCGCTGCTTCGACGGCCGCGCTTGGCGCGTATCGCGGTTTGAAATTCAGTGTTATAGGTTCCGAGCAACTGCACTAGATCAGGAATCGTCGGCCCAATCCAGGAGACTCCAAATACTTTGCCGTCTGGTGTAACGTACTCGCGGATCAGGGTGCCGTCATTGCCGGTAATCTCATGAACCGAATAATCCTGCCTTTGCACAACCGCGCGTTTGGCGTGAAGCTTGGATTGGTCGGTTACCACGGACTCGGCCGAGCCTCCCAGCGTAGCCCCTGCGGGGCATGCTACTGCGGCCAAGATCGAAAAAAGAATCAATTCTTTACGCATAACCGTCTAAGTCCGATGTTCTCGTTAACGTACTGACGCCCGGCTGCTGGCATTCGTTACCGGAATGCGTCCGCCAGAAGTTCATAGGAGCGAAGGCGTGAAGCATGACTATACAGTATATTGACGACGAAAACCTCGTCAGCGTGGTAATCCCGCGCTAAATCTTCCAGCGCGGCACGAACCGTGACGGAATCGCCAGCAATCACACGGCGGTGCGCCGGCAGTGCCTCTAACGGGGCGCTCTCGTGAGCCAGAAACTCAAGAGCTTGCTCCACGGGCGGCACCGCGATCAACTTGCCGCGGAAAAGCAGCAGCATCATCATACGAGCGCTAGCCGAGAGGCGCACAGCCTCTTCAGTGGTGTCGGCGCACACCGCCCAGGCGCACACTGCGACCTGCGGTTCATGCGGCGCGTGCGGCCGGGCGGACGGAACAAAGTGCTCGCGGTAGAAGGCCGCATGGGGTTCGCCAGCGGGGTTGATGAAATCGGCGAAGACGTAGGGCAAGCCCAATTCTGCCGCCCAAACGGCGCTCTGTGGAGAGGATCCCAACAGGTACGGCTCAGGTTCCCCGTTCTTGATGTAACCCAACAGCTCATCCAATTGTTCGCGGAAGTCGTCCGGGAGCGGATGACGGCGATCGCGCTGGAGGGCGTGGGCGACTTTTGAGCTGGTTCCCGGAGCACGTCCCAAACCCAAGTCAATTCGGCCAGGGTACAAGCCGCTCAACATGGAAAAAGATTCGAATACCTTGAGCGGACTATAATGCGGCAACATGATTCCGCCGCTGCCGACGCGAATGCGAGACGTGGCGGCTGCCACCGGACCAATCATCACTTCCGGGCTGTTGCAAGCAAGGCCGGGCGTACCGTGATGTTCGGCGAGCCAGTAGCGATGGTAGCCCAAGCGATCGGCCAAACGCGCCAAATCCAACGTGTTGCGGAGAGCGTCGCCCGCGGTGGAACCGGCGGGGATGGGCGATTGATCCAGGACGCTCAGGCGAAATGCCACAGTTCTTGGATGCCTTCACAATTGCAGACGGCTCACGGTAATGGCGCCCCGGAAGCACAAATCAGTGTCGCGCCCCGGAGTGCGCGGACGAGCCTGGTAGGAGCCGGCAAAACGCAGGGCGTCACCCTCGCGATGGAAACGCACATCGAGCGGCTGGTTATCGGGATCGCAAATCACCGTTGCAGCCAGATCACCGTTCTGCGTGTGCGGAAGATTCACGTTTAAATAATTCTTGGGCGAGCAGCCTTGCGCAAGCAACTGCGCCAGTATAGGCCGCGCGAGTTCGCGCGAGCGATTCCAATCGAGCGGCATGCCCCTCTGGATGTACTGCGAAATGGCGATAGCCGGCTTGCCGAGGAACGCCGCTTCACGAGCTGCGGCGACGGTGCCGGACGTAAACAGATCCGAGCCCAGATTTCCGCCGTGATTGATTCCCGAAAATACCCAATCGATATCCTGAAAGACTGCGGTGAGCGCGACTCGAACACAATCGGCGGGGGTTCCGGCGAGCGTGAACTCGCGTGGCGCGATCTCGGCCAGCAGAAGCGACGAATCTTCCGTGACGCGGTGGCCGGCGGCCGAATGGGGATCGCGCGGAGCGACCATGTATACATCGCCCAGCTCGGCTGCCACTGACTTGAGGACCGCCAAGCCCGGTGCATCCCAGCCATCATCGTTGGTTACCAGGATGCGCAGCGAAGCCATATCTACTATCTTGTCAAATAGCGGCGGGCTACTGTCCTTCGACGATCTTTGAATCGCTCTGAAACTTTCGATAGTCGCTGTAGCGAATGTCGTACTCGCCGCGCAGGACTTTTAGCAGAGCCAAACGCGCCTCGAAGCGCACGAGCATACCCGACGGCAACCAGACTTCATCGTTGACGCGCGTCTGCTCGAAGTGCATGCCGCTGCCGGGCGCGACGCGCAACAGCCCGAAACCGACCGAGATCGTGCTCAGCACATCGGCGTCTACCTTGACCCAGTGGTACGTTTCCTGCTCGATCCAGATGGTGGCGCGCACTTTCGCGAAATCTTTGGCCCGCGAATGAAGGGCGCGATATTCAGGTTTAGGCTGAGCTTCAATCACCCATGCGGGCTGGTTGCTCACGGTGTCGGTCTTGACCAGACGGAAGGTGAAAGCATCGGGAATTTCGCGAATGAACGCACGCTCTTCGGTACGCTCCTTTTGATAGCGCGCTTGCTCGGCGGGAGATTCATGCTGGCGCTTGGCGAGTTCGTTATCCAGCTTGGCTTGCTCGCGGCCCTCCTCGCGGGCGGACAATGGCTTGTCATTGCGCGCGGTGAGGCGTTCATAGGGACGGCCGGCCAAAATCAGTATTTCATTGGTTTCGCTGCGGACCTTCGCGGCGGCGCCATTGCGCGCATATTGACGGAATTCGGAGCGCTCCTGGTAAGTGTAGTTCTTGCGGCTCTCAAAGTCAGTCCAATCGCGTTCGACGGAGCGGCGGACGATCTCGACCGGATCGGGCGCGGGCTCCTGCGCCAGTGCGCTCTGCGCGACCAACAAAGTTACACCGATAATGCTACGCGCTAACAACCCGTGAGATTACCGGCTGAGCCGGAAAAGTGATGGTGAATTCCGCGCCGCGCCCGTTTCGATTGGTGGCGCGCACCTTACCAGCCTCCTGCTTGACTATACTCTCCACGACATGGAGGCCGAGGCCGCCCAAAGCCTTGGTGGAAACGCGCGGATCAAAGATTACCGCCAGCAACTCCGGCGCGATCCCGGAACCTTCGTCGGCCACCACGATTTGAATTTCGTCATGCCGGCGCCGGGCATGGACGAAAATCGTTCCTCCCTGCGGCATGGCCTGCACTGCGTTACAGAACAAATTGATGAGAACACGCTCCCATGCCCAGGCATGCCGCAGAACCAGGCCGGGCTCGAAGCGGCACTCGAATTGAATCTTGGGGCCAAGCCGCGACATCACCGAATCTTCCACCAGCGTCCGGGCATTCTCCAGCACCGTTTCAAACGGCGCCGAAGGCTGATCGATGGGCTGCATGCTTTGCGTGATTTCGCGGCCGCGCTCGACGCTGCGAAAGATCGCCGCGGACAGGTGCCCCCAGCGTGGATCATTCGAAAGCGAATCGGCGGCGTCCATCAGAGTCTGGAACACATTATTCAGATCGTGGATCATTCCGGGAAGCGCGAGATCTAAAAGAGGGTCCATGGACTAATGGGCGATTTCCCGCAGTGTACTAAAAAACTCGGGGAAGGACACGCCTGCCGATTCCGCGCCTTGAATGGTGCAGGGGCCGTCCGCGGCGAGTGCAGCCACGGAGAAGGCCATCGCGATGCGGTGATCGCCGACAGAATCGATTTCAGCGGCGTGAAAGTTTTGGCCTCCAGGAATATGAAAACCGTCGGGCGTGGTTTCAATGGACACGCCCATGCGCTTCAAATTAGATTCGATGGCGGCAATAAGGTCGGTTTCCTTGACCCGCAATTCGCCCGCGTCGCGGACCACCAGACCGCCTTCGCTAGCGGCGCCCAGAATGGAGAGCGCGGGAATCTCGTCGATCAGCGCGGCGGTCAGTGCGCCTTCAATCACGCCGCCTTTAATCTTCGAAGCCCGGATGCGGAGGCTGCCGATTAATTCACCGCCGCTTTGTTTGACATCGATGACTTTTATGGTTGCGCCCACACTCGTCAAAAAATCCAGCAGCGCAGAGCGCGTGGGGTTCAGCCCGACGTTGTGGATCACTAAGCTGGCCTCGGGCATCAGCAGCGCGGCTACCAGGAAGAACGTCGCCGACGACAGATCGCCGGGGACCACCAGTTCGCGGCCCGTGAGCCGTGCGCCGGCCGTCAGCTTAATTACGCGCTGGTGAACTTCGATCTCGGCGCCGAATTCCGCAAGGGCGATTTCGGTGTGATCGCGGGTTCGCACCGGCTCGCGGACGATAGTGTCTCCCTCGGCGAAGAGTCCTCCTAACAGCACGCAGCTTTTCACTTGCGCACTGGCCATGGGCAGCGTGTAGTCTATGCCACGCAGATGCCGCCCGTGGATGGTGAGCGGCGGAAAACTCCCGCTGCGCCCGGAAATCTTGTGGCCTTCGATATGCGCGCCCATATCGGCCAGCGGGCGGATGATGCGATCCATGGGCCGCACGGAGAGCGATTCGTCACCGCCGATACGGGTGTTGAAAGGCTGCGCCGCCAGGATTCCTGAGAGCATGCGTATCGTCGAGCCGGAATTGCCGGCGTCCAGTTGCCCGGCCGGTTCGCGCAGCGCTCCCCCATGGATGATGACTTTGCCATCGCTGCGTTCCACTCGCGCGCCCAGCGCCGCCATGCAGCCAAGCGTCGACTGGCAATCCGCGCCCGTCGAATAATTGTGAATCGTGGTGACCCCTTCGGCGATGCCTCCCAACATTCCGTAGCGGTGGGAAATGGATTTGTCGCCGGGCAGTGTAATGACGCCCTCAATGGACTTTGCGGGCGAAACGGTTTCGTTCATGAACTTTTAAGTGTAGCGGTTCGGTGTGGAATTCTGGAGGCGGCTGGTCAGATCCTAGCGGAACATATCCTTCAGGAAAGCCGCGCGATCGGGCCCTTGCCTGGGTTCCTCTTTGGCGAGGGAGCGGTTGTCATTTTCCTGCGCTCGTCCTCCGCGCCCCCGATAGGCAGTGATCATCCAGCGCAAGCCTTCATAAGTGCGCCAGTAGATATTTTCGCGGACCACATCGTTGCGCAGGCTGAGAATTTCGCGGCGTGCGAAGCGCCGTAGCTTGCTGCCATGAAGCGGAAGCGCGGCGTTAGTGAATTGCAGGGAACTGGCGGGGGCCGCGCACTCGTTCACTTGCAGGATGGCGATGCGGGTATCCGTCCGCATGGAATCGCCGGTGGCGTTCCGCGTAAACGTGGGAATTTCGAAACGCTCCGGGGTGTCCAGGACGCTCGCGCAGGAGGTGAACAACAGATCGTTTACCACCTTGTCGCGTTCATCGTCCACGTTCTCGGCGATCTTATGCGTCAGTGCCGATCCCCGGCGCCAAAACGCAAAGTCGATGTCATGAGTGGCGGCGCCAATCCATACCTGCCGGCCGTTCCAGGTTTCGAGTTGCTTCCAGATCCGGATGTGGTGACGCTTGGAAAGGTCGTTAAAACTTTTTTGCCACGACATGTCGGCTTTTTGGTCCTCCACCAGCAGGTCGGACATGGGAGCAGTGCTGTCCCCGTGCCCGTCGGCGACAGCGCGGATGCTGCGGATATGTGTGCGCATGGAAGCTTGCTGCGGTTCGATCCATCCCGCGGCTTCAAAGGCGGTGGCGATATCGTCGCGGGAACCGATGAACATCACATTCGTGAGATCCGATGGGCGGTTGGAATAAGCTGCGTAAGTGCGCATGGGCACCGCCGCCAGCAGTGCGTCCATTCGCGCGCGGTCGTCGCCGGTCAACGACGGCGCTGATGCCTGCTGCGGTTCCGGCGCCAGCATGGGGCCCGTCAAGGCCAACGTGAGTTCGACCCCGGCGGGATAGTAGATCTCAGGCTCGGGCACCTGCACGAGAAGCGTCTTCACCGCCCACACTGCCAGCGCGGCATGGATATCCCAGGTGATCGCTGTTCGGATGTAGCCGCCGGTGCGATATGACAAACTGCCGGTGGGGCGGAACCCGCGAATGCCGCCGTCGCGCGTCAGGCGTTCACGGCCGTTGTCGACCTCCTGCACTCGGGCGGGGAGAGAAAAGTGCTGCCCATCCGGCGTGGCGATGCTGGAGAAGTCCAGATCGAAACCGGCCAGTTCGTGAACCAACCCGAAGCCCACCTTCTGCACCGATTTCAGCTTTCCTGAAACCAGGCTTCCTGCGGAAAAAACGATTTCTCCGTTGGAAACTACGGGAGCGATCAAGACGGCATCGACGGGGTCTCCTGTACGGCTCGCGTAAGACGAGATAGGAGTGGTCAACCGGATGTGTAGTTGGGCGCCAGGTGGCAGCTGGCGGGTTGCTAGCAGATTGAGTGCTAGCAGCGCATAGGCGAAACTCATGAAGAGCGGCTCATGACGATCGATCTATCATATGCATTTATGTGGCCGCCGTGGGGACCCCTTCAATTCCGTCAAATCTAGAACCCGCCCCGCCTTAGTACTGTCTCGGAGCCTAATGAATTTCTAGGGCTTTACCGATACATTCCTAGAGGCTATCTCGCACCATGGCGGTTGTTAAACGCGCGCCGAAAGAAGTGAGCTCCATGCTCGTGGAGCAACATCTTCCGCGATGGGACAACGCACTCGAAGATGCCGCGCAAGTTTCGACCATCCTGATCGTCGATGATCTGGACCTGAACCGGCGCCTTTTGAAAGCCATTCTAAAAACCGAGCCCTATCGCATTCTGGAAGCGAAGCGGCCCTCGCTGGCGTTAAAGATGCTGGAAAGCGAGAAGGTCGATCTGGTGGTAATGGATATGGTCATGCCCGGAATGAGCGGGCCGGACTTCTGCCGTGCGTTGAAAGCGGACCGCCACACCCAGCTCATCCCCCTGCTGGTGATCACGGGCGTACAGGGAACACAAAATGAGATCGCCGGCATCGAATCCGGCGCCGACGAATTTTTGGTGAAGCCACTACAGCCTTCGGTAGTGCGAACGCGGGTCCGCGGGATGCTGCGCAGTAAGGCGCTCATCGATTCGCTTGACGAGGCCGAGACCATCCTCTTCGCTTTGGCGAAGGCGGTGGAGGCGCGCGACAACTATACCGGAATGCATTGTGAGCGGCTGGCAGCTTATAGCGTCCGGCTGGGGCAAGCGCTGGGGCTTTCCCGGGCGGACCAACTGGCGCTCTACCGTGGCGGCTACCTGCATGACATCGGCAAGGTAGGAATACCCGACTCGATTCTATTCAATAAGGGCATGCTGAGCGCCGAAGAGTGGCAGGTGATGCGCATGCATACCATTCGCGGCGAGGAAATTTGCCGGCCTATGAAAACCCTGGCGCCGGTTCTGCCCATCATCCGCAGCCATCACGAGCGGTGGGATGGTTCAGGCTATCCCGACGGGCTGCAGGGTGAGGAGATCCCACTGCTGGCGCGCGTTCTGCAGGTGGCCGATATTTATGACGCGCTCACTACTGCGCGCTCTTATAAGCCGGCGTTTTCCCACAGCTACGCGCTCGAGATCATGCTCGAAGAATCACAGCGGGGATGGCGCGACCCTGAACTCATTCCACTATTTGCCGAGATGGAGACGCAGACCAGTGTCAGCCGGGAGGTCGTTTGGCCGGCCGATGTTTCGATGCAAGAGTCTCTCCATAATATGCGGCGCCAACTGAGCACGTGAGTGTAATATCATGACAGATGTTGTCACACGAGTTGTCGAATTAGCTACGAATCCGGCTTCGATTAGGACTCGACAGAGAAGAGTGCAGACCTCTACTCGACGGTCCCGCAGCTTGGAGCGCTGCTGGGCTGCCTTACCAATTGTTCCAGTGGTCGCCCGCTCGGCGAAGCCCGCTGGAGCCCTATTAACCGCGGCCGATTTTTTCAGGTCGCGATTCGATGGCCCCGTGAGGTTCGGCTGATGATGTACATGAAGCTGGTAACCGAAGGCATAAAGCATCATTTATCGGCGACCTATCAATCCGCGGGTGATTCTCTGACTCTGTGCGGATGCGTGGTGACACGCCCGCATAGCTGGAAGCAGATCCGCAGCCTGGAAGGCGATGAGTGCGAACAGTGTGCGTCCCTGGCATTTAGCGGTAGTGCAGCCATACCCGAACGGGCTTCGGCGCCGCGCTGAAAGGAGCGCACTTCACTGATTGGGCCCCCCAGCGCGCGACGTATAATAAGACGTGGCACGGGGCTGGGAAAGCAAATCGATCGAAGCGCAGATCGAGTCGGCGAGCCACCGCCGGGGCGAGGGCAAGCCCAGGCTCACCCAGGAACAATTGGAAGCGCAGCGAAAGCGTGAAAGTTTGCTGCTGCATCGCACCCGGGTCCTGTCCGACCTCCAAAAATGCAGCGATGAACGCTATCGCAAGACTTTAAGCGATGGTCTCGCCTTCCTGGAGCAACAGCTTGGAGCATTAGGCTGGAGCCGCTAAGCGCGCTGCTTTCCGGGGCCCGCTGGCGTCGCAATTTTCGCCGCCAGGCACGGGAACCCAGACTTTCGACAGCCGTGCTAGAGTTAAGGCGTAGTTTGTCAGTTCGCTGATACAGGCATCTTTAGCATTGTCCGGTCCGCCGCCCATTGTCCGATCCTGCCCGTGATTCGCTGTTCTGCAACTGCAGAAGGAAGTTCATAATGAAAAACATTTTTGTAGGAAATCTCAGCTTCGGTGCAACCGAGGATGCGATTCGCTCCATATTTGAAGCGTACGGTACCGTCGATCGCGTAAGTGTGGTGACCGATAGGGATACTGGACAGGCCCGCGGCTTCGGGTTCGTCGAAATGGCCAACAATGCCGAAGGCGACCGGGCGATTGCCGAGCTAAACGGCAGGGAGCTTGACGGGCGCGCGCTGAACGTCAACGAAGCGCGTCCTAAAGAGGATCGTGGATTCGGCGGCGGCGGCGGTGGTGGCCGCGGCAAAGGCGGCGGCGGTGGTTTTGGCGGTCAGCGCCGCAACAATCGCTACTAATCGAGATCGAAGTTCGAGATCGGAAGCAGGGCAGCGTCCTCGGGATGCTGCCCTTTTTCTATTTCGGCGTGACCAGGGGAGGTCACCTGGACAAAAAACGGTCAGTCCTCTACTGGACTCGCGCGATGTGTTCCGTGCTCCGCGGTGAAGAGGACCAGCGTTATCCAAAGAGCGTCGGCTAGAAACAGGTGAAGGAGCTGTACCGGAAGCGGAGCCTGCAGAATTATGCT
>Ga0163163_10002735_pt1 | contig 14880 bp, 12 predicted proteins | sample S65metaG_FD_119766 | JGI IMG/M metagenome (GOLD analysis project Ga0163163, IMG submission 119766) | Switchgrass rhizosphere microbial communities from Kellogg Biological Station, Michigan, USA - S6-5 metaG | ecosystem: Host-associated > Plants > Roots > Rhizosphere > Soil | place: USA... | reverse complement strand
TCGGCCGCCATGGTGACCGTCATGTCGTGCCCGATGACCTGGAACGCAACCTGATTGACCACCTCCGGGATGACGGGGTTCACCTTGCCGGGCATGATGCTCGATCCGGCCTGGACCGGTGGCAGGTTGATCTCGTTGAGACCGGCCCGCGGGCCGGAGGACGCCCACCGCAGGTCGTTGGAGATCTTGTACAGCGACATCGCGATGACCCGCAGCACGCCGGACGCCTCGACCAGGCCATCCCGGGACGCCTGCGCCTCGAAGTGGTTGCGCGCCTCGGTGAGCGGCAGGCCGGTGCTCGCCGCGAGCTCGGAGATCACGGTCGCGGAGAAGCCAGGCGGGGTGTTGATCCCAGTGCCGACCGCGGTGCCTCCCAGCGGGAGCTCACCGATCCGGGGCAGCGCGGCGCCCAGCCGCTCGATGCCGAGGCTCACTGCCGCGGCGTAGCCGCCGAACTCCTGGCCCAGGGTCACCGGCGTCGCGTCCATCAGGTGCGTGCGCCCCGACTTGACCACGTCGGCGAACTGCTCGCTCTTGCGCGACAGCGACGCCGCGAGGTGCTCGAGCGCCGGGATCAGCTCCGTGACGATGCCCTGGGTCGCCGCGATGTGAATCGACGACGGGAACACGTCGTTCGACGACTGGGAGCAGTTCACGTGGTCGTTCGGGTGGACCGGCCGGCCGAGCCGCTCCGTGGCCAGCGTCGCGAGGACCTCGTTCGTGTTCATGTTCGACGACGTGCCGGAGCCGGTCTGGAACACGTCCAGCGGGAACTGGTCATCCCAGTCGCCGCGGGCGACCTCGGCCGCCGCCGAGGCGATCGCCTCGGCGATCTCGCCGTCGAGCACCCCGAGCTTGGCGTTCACCGTCGCGGCCGCCGCCTTGATCCGAGCAAGGGCGGCGATGTGCGCCCGCGAGATCCGCATCCCGGATACCGGGAAGTTCTCGACCGCGCGCTGGGTCTGCGCCCGCCACTTCGCGCTGGCCGGGACTCGCACGTCCCCCATGCTGTCGTGCTCGATCCGGTACTCCTGCTCGGTCATGCAGTTGCTCCTCGTCCTGAACCGGCCGCCGTCTTCCCACAGCGACGTTGCGTGCGCTGCGGCACGGGTACTAGCCGCAGGCTAACGAGTCCGGCGCCCACAACGGCAGGAGATGTGGCCCCGATCGTGGGCGAACAGGTGCAGGATCGTGGCCTTGAGCATGCAAGAGGCCGCCCGATCGTCATCCACAACGATTCAGGCGGCCTCGACAAGCCATCTGGCGATGAGCTGACCGTCGCGCGAAGCGCGACACCGGGGGTCCGCAGGCAGGGGCTCCAAGGATCCACGCCAGTGGATTTTTGGGGGAACGCCCCCCGGAGCAATATCCCTGACGGCGGGCCCGGCGAAGCTGACCGAAGGTCAGCGAGCAGGGTTGACCTCCGCCGTCAGGAACTCCGCTCCTTGGCACGCATGTCGCGGCGCAGCTCGGGTGGGAGGGCGAACAGGAGGTGCTCCTCGGTGGAGGTGACCTCCTCGACGTCGTTGAAACCGCGCTCGGCGAGCCAGGTCATCAGCTCGGTGACGAGCTCCTCGGGTACCGAGGCGCCGCTGGTGACACCGACGGTCTCCACACCGTCGAGCCACTGCTCCTGCACCTGCTCGCAGTTGTCGACCAGGTGCGCGGCCGGGGCGCCGTGGTCGAGCGCGACCTCGACGAGGCGGACCGAGTTCGACGAGTTCGGCGAGCCGACGACCAGGATCAGGTCGACCGACCGGGAGATTTCCTTGACCGCCACCTGGCGGTTCTGGGTCGCGTAGCAGATGTCCGAGTTCGGCGGGCCCGTCAGGTGCGGGAACCGCTCGCGCAGCGCCTCGACGGTCTCCATGGTCTCGTCGACCGAGAGCGTCGTCTGCGAGAGGTAGGCGACCCGCTTCGGGTCACGCACCGCCACGCCGGCGGCGTCCTCCGGACCGTCCACCAGATGGATCCGGTCCGGTGCCTGCCCGGTGGTGCCCACGACCTCTTCATGGCCCTCGTGGCCGATGAGCAGGATGTCGTAGTCGTCACTGGCGAACCGGCGCGCCTCGTGGTGAACCTTGGTCACCAGCGGGCACGTGGCGTCGATCGTGCGGAGCTTCCGCTCCGACGCCTCCTCGTGCACGGTGGGTGCTACCCCGTGCGCGGAGAACACGACGGTAGCGCCATGCGGCACCTCTTCCGTCTCCTCAACGAAGATCGCACCCTTCGCCTCCAACGTCTTCACGACGTGAGCGTTGTGCACGATCTGCTTACGCACGTAGACCGGAACGCCGTACAGCTCCAGCGCCTTCTCCACGGTCTGAACCGCTCGATCGACACCGGCGCAGTAACCGCGCGGCTTGGCCAGCAGGACCCGCCCCATGTCTCGGCAGTCTACGCGGCACACGCCCGGCGGGAAGACCGGCCGTAGGTGCGTCACATGTTGACGGCATCCGTCCTCCTCGTCCTCCTGGTGCGTCGTGCCTGGTCAGCGGCCTGGGCCGCTCGGACGGCCGGACGGGGGTGTCGCATGGTCGACGGCGCGTCGTGCCGCGGCGGGCGGGCAGTGTGATGAGCGCAGCATCGGCGGAGTGATGAGCGCAGCATCGGCGGACGGCTTCCGCACTACACACACGTGTCCGGGCCGTCGTGCCTCGCCGGGCCTCGCCGGGGCCATGCCCGCCGAGGCGCGCCCACGACCAGGGCCAGGACCAGCCGGTCGCCATGTCCTACGGTGCGGGCGTGGCCATGACATCCAGCCCCGAACAGCCGCTTCCGGTGCGGACGGTGTCCCGCGCGCTCGGCGACTGGATCGGCCGGCTCGGGCGGATCTGGGTGGAGGGCCAGGTGACCCAGATCTCCCGCCGCCCGGGGATGGGCACCGTCTTCCTGACGCTTCGCGACCCGGTGGCGGACGTTTCGCTGCAGGTCACCTGCGCGCGTGCCGTGTGCGACGCGGTCGGGCCGGCCCTGGTCGACGGCGCCCGGGTCGTGGTGTGGGGCAGGCCGTCGTTCTATGCGGTGCGCGGCACGCTGTCGCTCGACGTCGTCGAGATCAGGCCGGTCGGGGTGGGCGCGCTGCTCGCCCGGCTGGAGCAGCTGCGCCAGACCCTCGCCGGCGAGGGGCTGTTCGCCGCGTCCCGCAAACGCCGGCTCCCGTTCCTGCCGGCGGCGGTGGGGCTGATCACCGGGCGGGCGAGCGCCGCCGAGCGCGACGTCGTCCAGAACGCCCGGCGGCGCTGGCCGGCGGTCCGGATCGTGACCCGCGAGGTCGCGGTGCAGGGCCCGCTCGCCGCCGGCCAGGTCATCGACGCGTTGCGCGAGCTCGACGCCGACCCGGAGGTGGCGGTCATCGTGATCGCCCGGGGCGGCGGCTCCCTGGAGGACCTGCTGCCGTTCTCCGACGAGGCGTTGCTGCGTGCCGTGGCCGCAGCGCGCACGCCGGTGGTGTCCGCGATCGGGCACGAGCAGGACAGCCCGCTGCTCGACTACGTCGCCGACGTCCGGGCGTCCACCCCGACGGACGCCGCCAAGCGGGTGGTGCCCGACGTCGCGGAGCAGGCCGCGATCGTCGCGCAGCTGCGCGCCCGCGCGCGCCGAGCCGTCGAGCAGCGGATCGAGCGGGACCGGCGTGCGCTCGCCGACCTGCGCGGCCGGCCGGTGCTGGCCGCGCCGCATCGAGACCTCGAGCGACGGGCGGAGGCCGTGGACGCGCTTGCCCGGCGGGCCCGGCGCTGCGTGATCCACGCCGTCGACGTCGCGGGTCGCGACCTCACGCACGCGACCGCCCGCCTGCGGGCGCTCTCACCGGCGGCGACCCTCGAGCGCGGCTACGCGCTCGTCCAGGACGCGGCCAGCGGCGCCATCGTCCGAGACCCGGCGACACTCGCGGCCGAGCAGGCGCTGCGGATCCGGGTCGCCGCCGGCTCGTTCGCGGCGACCGTCACCGATCCGGCCGCAGCGCCGTCAGCCGCCACGGATCCGGCTGTAGCGCCGCCGACCGCCACCGACCCGGCCGTCGCGCCGTCGACCGTAGCGTCGTCGATCGACAGGACGACGCCGCCCGATTACCGACCAGCTGACCGAGGAGCCCCGTCATGACCGAGCCGAACACCGGGCGAGCCGCTGCCGGGCCTGCCAGGTCCGCCTCCGGTCTCACCTTCGAGGACTCACGCGCGGAGCTGGAGGACGTCGTACGCCGGCTGGAGGCCGGCGGCGTCACCCTGGAGGAGTCGCTGGCGCTGTGGGAGCGCGGCGAGGAGCTGGCGAGGACCTGCCAGGCTCTTCTCGACGGTGCCCGGGCTCGCGTCGCCGCGGCCCAGCCCGATCCGCTGCCCGGTCAGGGCCGCCCGTCGGCCTGAGCGGAACTGGTCGATCTGAGCGGCGTCGGCCTGAGGTCAGGACGCGGACGCCAGGACCGGGCGGACGGAGGTGGCCAACGCCTCGAGATCGGCGGGACTGGCACCACCCGAGCCGTCACCATCGTCGATGATCACGGTGGATCCTTCGGTCGACCGGGTGAGTGCCAGGTGGCCGTCGTCGTCTCGGCGTTCGTCCCACGTCTGGCCCGCAAGGGTGCGCTGCCCGGTCACCGGACGGTTGCCGAGCAGGCGCTGGATGGCGTCCGGCGCGTTGCTCACCTCGTAGCGGGCGAACGTGCGGTCGCCCTTGCGGTCGACCACATAGCCGATGCTCAGCACGGCGAGGTCGTTGTCGGCGCCCTGAACCGAGCCGGGGGACTGGACCCGCAGCGAGGTGGGCTTCCAGAGGTCCTGCGCGAGGCCGGCCGGCGCGAGCACCTGGTAGGGGGCCTGCCGGGCGAAGGAGGCGACCGAGCCGCCGGCGTTGTCGACGACCTTGACCGCCTGCTCGTCGCCACCGCGCGGGAGGGCGAAGAAGACGAAGGCGAACACGCCAGCCATCACCACGGCGAGCGAGAGCGCCATGTCCCGAACGGTCTCCTGACCACGCGTACGTGCCACGCACCCATGATGGCGGCTGGCAAGGCCGCTAGGAGCGGGGGATGGGTGACCCAAATCACCCCTGACGGGTGCGCAACCTTCAGTTGGTCGTGCGCGTCTGATGCGGCGACGTGGGCGACCGCCATGCGGAGGGGGCATGACGGCCGCCCACGCGCCGTCGCGTCCGTCCCCCGGCTCGTCACCCCGGCTCGTCACCCCGGCTCGTCGGGTGCGCCGGCGGACGCGTCGGCCGTACGTGACCAGCGGGACGTGACCGGCGGACGTGAGTGGATCGCGGTCACAACCGCAGGCGGCTCCGGGGCACCCGAACTAGTCTTCAACTGTGGCACATGACAACTCGGCCGTCCCCGAGCCGCTCGCCGTCCAGGGCCAAGCGCCCGACCGTAACCTGGCGCTCGAGCTGGTCCGGGTGACCGAGGCCGCCGCGCTGGCCGCCGCCCGCTGGGTGGGCCGCGGTGACAAGAACGGCGCCGACGGCGCGGCCGTCGACGCGATGCGCCGGCTCGTGGGCACCGTCTCCATGCGTGGCGTCGTCGTCATCGGGGAGGGCGAGAAGGACGAGGCCCCGATGCTGTTCAACGGCGAGGCGGTCGGCTCCGGCGAAGGCCCGGAGTGCGACGTCGCCGTCGACCCGGTGGACGGCACGACGCTGACGTCCAAGGGAATGAACAACGCCGTGTCGGTCATGGCCGTCAGCGAGCGCGGCACGATGTACGACGCGAGCGTCTGCTTCTACATGGAGAAGCTGGTGACCGGCCCGGAGGCGGCCGCCGTCGTCGACATCACGGCCTCCGTCGAGGACAACATCCGCGCGGTGGCGAAGGCGAAGAGCATCCACCCGCGGGACGTCACAGTCGTCGTGCTCGACCGGCCCCGGCACGCCCAGCTGGTGGCCGACGTGCGGGCCGCGGGCGCGCGCGTCAAGCTGATCTCGGACGGCGACGTCGCCGGCGCCGTGATGGCGGCCTCGGCCGACACCGGCGTCGACCTGCTGCTCGGCGTCGGCGGCACGCCCGAGGGGATCATCACGGCGTGCGCGGTGACCTGCCTCGGTGGCGTGATCCAGGGCCGCCTCTGGCCGCGCGACGACGACGAGCGCCGGAAGGTCGCCGAGGCGGGCCGGGACACCTCGCAGGTTCTCAGCACCCGCGATTTGGTCAACAGCGACAACGTGTTCTTCGTCGCGACCGGCATCACCGACGGCGAGCTGCTCGCCGGCGTGCGCTACCGGCCGGGCGGCGCGAGCACGTCGTCGCTGGTCATGCGGTCGCGCAGCGGCACGATCCGCCGCGTCGACAGCCAGCACCAGCTCACCAAGCTGCAGGCCTACTCCACCGTCCCGTTCTGACGGGCCGGCGTCGCGGGAACCACCGTCATCGCCCGACTGCTGGCGGTGCTGGCTACTGACGCCGCTGAGCCACTGACACCGCTGGATCGCCGGCGCTGAGCCGCGGGTGCGGCCGGGCCGGGGGTCGGTGTTGCCTTGGGATCCCGATTACCCGGTGAGGGCGGTTCAGCGGGACGGCCGAGCGTCGCGACTGGGACGGTTCGCCATGGCGCGTGCCCGTTCGCGGCGTGCCACGGTCGCCCGCCGGGCCCGTACCAGCGCGATGACGACTACCAGCAGCTCCGCGGTCAGCAGGCTTGGCGCCCGCAGGATCAGCTCGGAGCCGATGTCGATTGCCTTGGTTTTCAGGCCGCCACCGCTGCCGGTGGCCGGATGCAGAAAACCGACGGCGGTCGTGAGGGCCGCGTAGACCAGCGGCGGCATGATGGCGACGCCGACGAGGTCGTCGACGTGCGTGCGCAACGTGCTCGCGACGCAGGCGAGGACGAAGAGGACCCCGAAGATCCAGCTGAGGTGCCCGAAGACAGCCACGTCCGCGGCCGCCCCCACCGCGCCGATGATCAGCACGACCAGCGACGCGCCCAGGGCGGTCAGCCCGCGGCGGTTGCCACTGATGACGGTCGTCGGTTGCAGGGTCGGGCGCCGCCGTCCCGCGGCGGCGCGGTCGACCGGTCCGCGCGGCCGGTCGGGGCGGCTGCGGGGACCGACGGGTTGCCTGTCGGGCAGACTCACGTGGGCAAGGTACCGCCCCAGGTTTAAGAATGCGTCAGGACGATACGTCGTGGCTGTACCAGCCGCTGGCCCGCTCAGCTGTCGGTAGGTGCTCCAGCACCGTGCGAAGCCGGGTGAGCACCTTCCGGCGCTGTTTCAGGCATCGGGGTGGCCAAGGGCGCCAACCGTCCCAGTTCCAGGTCTTCCGGGTCTTCCAGCGAATCCTGCGCATCCATGGGGGCAAGGAACTCGGCGGCCGCAAGCGGGCGTACGCCCGTCTCTACGGACCTAGGAGTGGCGAGCTGGTCCTCGACCACCTCCACCGCGGCCAGTCGGCGAGCCGACACCAGCACCCGGCCCTCCAGGGATCCGACGGCCGCGTTGTAGTCCTTCACCGCGCGCCCCAGCGATGTGCCAAGCGTGTCCACGTGCTGACCGAGAGTCCCGAGGCGGGTGTACAGCTCGCGGCCCAGCTCGTAGACCTCCTTGGCCCGGGTCGTCAGCGCGTCCTGCGTCCAGGCGTAGGCGACCGTACGCAACAGCGCGATGAGCGTCGTCGGGGTGGCGAGCACGACTCCCTTGCCGGCGGCGTACTCCAGCAGGCCTGGGTCGTGGTCGAGCGCGGGCGCCAGGAACGCCTCGGCGGGAACGAACAGCACGACGAACTCGGGTGAGTCCATCCGGCGCCAGTAGGCCTTCGAGCCGAGCTGGTCCACATGCGTGCGCAGGTGCCGGGCGTGTGCGGCCAGCCGGTCGGTCCGAACCGCTTCGTCGGTTGTCTCGGCCGCATCGAGGAACGCGGCCATGGGGACCTTCGAATCGACGACTATGCTGCGGCCGCCGACGAGGTGGACGACCATGTCGGGCCGCTGGGTGGCCTCCCCTTCCGGCCCGGAGACCGTGTGCTGCTCCGTGAAGTCGCAGCGGGCGAGCATGCCCGCGACCTCGGCGACGCGACGCAGCTGCAGCTCGCCCCAGGCGCCGCGGGCCTGCGGCTTGCGCAGCGCGGTCACCAGCTGCGCCGTCTGGGTGCGCAGCGCATCGGAGGCGTCGCGCGCGGCCCGCACCTGCTCGACCAGCGAGGCGTAGGCCTCGGTGCGGGCCGTCTCCAGCTCGCGCAGCCGTTCCTCCATCCGGGTGAGCGTCTCGCGCAGCGGGGTCACCACGCTCTCCACGGCGGCGCGCCGGGTGTCGAGGTCGCCACGGGCGCGGGTACCGGCCTCGTCGAGGCGCGCGGTCGCGAGGTCCAGGAACTGCCGGCTGGCTCCCTCCAGCGCGCGGGCGGACAGCGCTTGGAACGTCTCGGCGAGGCGCCGCTGGCTGTGCTCGACGAGGGCGACCCGCTCGGCGGCCGACTTGCGCTCGTAGTCCAGCGCCGTCCGCAGGCCGGCCACGTCGGCGTTCGACCGCTGCAACCCGGCCTGCCGGCCGGCGAGGTACCCGGCCACGACGCCGACCGCGAGGCAGAGCAGGGCCAGCAGCACGCCCGACGCATCCATGACCAACACCCAACCACCCCGGTCCGACAATGTTTCTTGGTCCGCTCCGTCCGGGCGCCGCGCTCCCGGCCCCTTCCTCGCTTCGCTTCGGAAGGGACCTCCGCGCGGCGTCCTCCTCCGCGGACGTGCCCTCCGGCGACCTCCGCTGCGGCCCGGCCACCTTCGCTTCGCTCGGGGGTCGGGCCTCCGCGGAGGTACGCCTCCGGGCCAGCTCGGTTGCGTCGAGCTTGAACGTCGCGAGATGAGCTGGCTCTCCTCGATCCGTAAACTGGCGGCATGGGTCTGTCGATCGGCATCGTCGGGCTGCCTAACGTCGGTAAGTCGACGCTGTTCAACGCGTTGACCCGCAACGATGTGCTGGCGGCCAACTACCCTTTCGCGACGATTGAGCCGAACGTTGGCGTTGTCGGTGTGCCGGACTGGCGGCTGGGGCGGCTCGCCGAGCTGTACAGCAGCCAGCGGATCGTGCCCGCCACAGTGAGCTTCGTCGACATCGCGGGTCTGGTGCGCGGCGCCTCTGAGGGACAGGGGCTTGGGAACAAGTTCCTCGCCAACATCCGCGAGTCGGACGCCGTCTGCCAGGCGGTCCGGGTGTTCTCCGATCCGGACGTGGTGCATGTCGAAGGCCGGGTCGACCCGGCGGACGACATCGCCACGATCAATACCGAGCTGATCCTCGCCGACCTGCAGACCATCGACAACCGGCTGCCCCGGCTGGCCAAAGAGGCCCGGATGGACAAGTCGAAGCAAGCGCAGGTCGCCGCGGTCGAGGCGGCGCGCGAGGTTCTCGACGCCGGCCGGCCGCTGTCCAGCGAGCCGGGAATCGACCGTTCGCTCCTGCACGACCTCTTCCTGCTGACGTCCAAGCCCTTCCTCTACGTCTTCAACGTCGACGAGGACGCGCTCGCCGACGACGCGAAGCGCAAGGAGCTGGCCGACCTGGTGGCGCCGGCGGACGCCGTCGTGCTGTGCGCCAAGGTCGAGGCGGAGCTACTGGAGCTGGACGAGCCCGACGCCGCCGAGCTGCTTGCCTCGCTCGGCCAGACGGAGAGCGGCCTCGCCGCCCTCGCGCGGATCGGCTTCCACACCCTCGGCCTGCAGACCTACCTGACGGCCGGGCCGAAGGAAGCCCGCGCCTGGACCATCAGGAAAGGCGCCACCGCACCAGAGGCCGCAGGTGTCATCCACAGCGACTTCCAGCGCGGCTTCATCAAGGCCGAGATCGTCTCCTTCGACGACCTGATGGCCGCCGGCGGCATGGCCGCCGCCCGCGCCGCGGGCAAGGTGCGCATGGAGGGCAAGGACTACGTCATGGCGGACGGCGATGTCGTCGACTTCAGGTTCAACGTCTGACTCTGCGTCATCCTCGGACGTCATCGTGCAGCCGGCCCAGCTCGACTTGCAGGTCGTTCGCGGTGGTCCGGGAGCGAATGTGAAAAGCAGCGGTGGTGAACAGCCGGTCGGCGTCATCATTCAGGCCTCGAATCCCGAACGCTGCTCGCCAGCTGTCGGCGTCCATGCCGGGCCCCGGCAGCCGGACGATCTTTGAGATTTGACGCAGGCCCGCGACGATCATCGGTGGCCCTCTCGCGTCCCGCCCCGCCGCCTCAGCGCCGGCCGCCCAACCTCAACACACCAGATCCAACGAATACAAAATCTGGACCGGGGCGCCAGTCGGGTCGGCTCCGGGCAGTTGGTCGGTGGTTGCTCGTCAAACCCCGACCATGCCACTCCGCATTGGTTGTCTTTCCGTTGTCATATTTGCGCCGTCACCGCCACCAGTCGTTCGAGATAAAGCGGGGTCCTGCTAGGCTGCGGCGGAGCGATGGAAGGGGGGCGCTGGCGTCCATCGGTCTCGGGGCATCGTTAATGCGCTGGCGACCTCCGCGGCCAAGGATGCTAGTTGTCCAGCAATTCTTTCAGGCCCGTCGGAGCGGTTCCGATCCTGCCTCAGCCGAGATCCACCCAGCGCAACGTGGTGGACGGCACGTGCCGTGATGGAGCGCGCGGATGGCATGTCGGTTCCTCAAGTACAGTCGATCCAGTGTGCACAGGATAGATCCAGCTATCTTTCGGGGGATTGTGATGGCTGACGTAGGGATGCCCGCTGAGGCTTTTTCCGGCGATCAAGGCGCGCGCGCGGCCAACAGGTGGCTCGGCAACAGCGTCATGGACGAAACGGGCCCAGGACGGGCCAGGGAGATCCGGCCCGACGTCCGGTTGTCGGTCATCGTGCCGGCGTACAACGAGGAGCGGAGCATCACCGTCGTCGTGCGGGCGCTGCTCGACGTCCCATACCAGTGCCCAGTCGAGATTGTGGTCGTCGACGACGGAAGCAGTGACCTGACCGCGGTCAAGCTCAAGGAGTTCGACGACCCCCGGCTGAAGATCCACCGGCACCACTCGAACAAGGGCAAGGGCGCGGCGGTCGTCACGGGTATCCGGAATGCGACCGGTACCTATGCTCTGATCTTCGACGCCGACCTGGAATATGATCCATGCGATATTCCGAAGCTGGTCGCCCCGGTGCAACGAGACAAGGCCCGGGTGGTGTACGGGAGCCGGATCCACGGTGACCACACCGCTTTCCAGTCGCTGAAGTACGCGCTCGGCGGGCGGCTGACGACCGTGTATGCCAACATCCTTTACAACGCGTATCTCAAGGATCTGCACACCTGCCTGAAACTTCTCCCGCTCGACCTCGCGCGTGAGCTGCCCCTGACGGAGAACGGCTTCGGGCTCGACACCGAGATCACCGCCCTGATCCTGGCGCTGGGCGTGCGACCGCTCGAGGTCCCGGTCAGCTACTACGGCCGGACTTCTGGCGAGGGCAAGAAGCTCACCTGGCGCCACGGCGTCGAGTGCCTGTGGGTACTGACTCGCGTCCGGTTGCGGCAGCGGAGCACCGTTGACGACCGGTGGGCCGGCTACCACCGCACCGACGAGGTCGTGGTCGACCGCGAAGCCGCCTGACAGGGGTCGCCGCGTAGCGGAGGGCCGGCTCGGGGCCGGTAGCCAACTCGCGGGTGAGCGGAACTCGCGCCCAGGCCGCCGGCGGGCGCGGCCGGGATCGTACGGCCCGCGCCGGTCAGGAAACATCCGTCTGAGTGTGCTTTCCGCTCGGCCGGTCAGGGCCGAGCGGACGAGGCTCCTGGCGGCCTGTGACCCACCCGCCCAAGCGGTTCTCGTACCTGATCGGCGCCGGGTCGGCGCGGCAGGGCACAAGGGGGAAGACATGAGGTCGAGAGCCAAGGACCGTACGGATCCGCCGGTGGTGCAGGTGGGTGCCTTCTATCCGCCGCACCTGGGCGGGTTGGAGAACGTCATGCGATCCGTAGCCGAAGGAACCGCCGCCTTCACCGACGTCGTCGTAGTGACGTCGGACTGCGGCGCTCCCGGGCTTCCCAGGCGGGAACGGCGCGGACGCCTGCGGGTGCGCAGGCTGCGCGGTGCCGAGTTTGCTCACATGGCGGTCTCGCCCGGATTCATACCGCGGATTCTGAGGATCTCCTCCCGGCATGTGGTTCACCTGCACGTCGGGCACGCGATTCTGCCTGAGATCACCCTCCTCGCCGCTGCCCTCCGCCGGTTCCCGTACGTGGCGCACTTTCATATCGAACTCGCTCCCTCGGGGCCGCTGGGCAGGGCGCTCCCGCTTTACAAGTTCCTGTTGCTCCGGCCTGCGCTACGGCGCGCCAGCTGCGTGGTCGCGCTCTCGGACGAAGTCGCCGCGGACATGGGACGCCGGTACGGCATACCTCCCGAACGTGTGCTGGTCATGAGTAACGGGGTGGCCCCCGAGTTCTTCTCGGACCGCGCGGGTGCCGCCGAGCCTGTGCACGTCGACTCGGAACGCCCCCTGCGCCTGCTGTTCGTGGGACGGCTCACCCGGCAGAAGAATGTCCCTCGGCTCTTCGATGCGGTGGCGCTGGCGAAGACACCCGTCGAACTCGTGATCGTGGGGGATGGGGAGGACCGAGCCGCGCTCGAGGCGCTGGCGCGGGGAGCGGGACTCAGTAACGCCAGGTTCGTCGGGGCCAAGGTCGGCCGGGAACTGGCGGAATGGCATCGTTGGGCTGATGTCTTCGTGCTGTCGTCCGACATCGAGGGCGGTCTACCGCTGGTAGTCCTCGAGGCGATGGCCGGCGGGTTGCCCGTCATCGCGACCGATGTGGCCGGAATCAGCGACACGTTTGGGGACGCCGGACTGCTTGCGGCGCCGAACCCACGATCACTGGCGGAGGCGATTGACGGTATCGCGGCCGATCCCGAGCTGCGGATGAAGGTCGGTGGCCGCAACCGCGAGCGCGCCGAGCAGTATTCGTGGGCCAGCCGCATCGTCACGCTGCGGGAGCTCTATCGACAGGTGCATCCGGACTACCCGGGAGCCCTCGACGTGGAGGCGCTACGGCGTCTTCTGGAGGATGGAATCCTGGAGAGTGTCGTGTGAGCCGTCGAGCTGTTTCCGAGAAGGGCGCCGCAGAGATCGGCTTCACCGGGAGTTCTGTCCACGGGTGTTTGGTTGCCCGCCAGCCTCATCTGGATCAAGCATAAAGCCGCGCTCAGCGGGTAAAGGGGGATCGACGATGGTCTCGGTTCAAGCGTTCTTCGAGAAGAACAAGAAGGCCTCGGAGTGGGTACAGAGCAGGCTGCACCTCGAAGATGACGCACCGTTCTGGGTCAGGTTCGACGAGATGGTCGGCGAGTACTCCCGCCGCCTCTCGGACGGCACCACCGTCGTCGACATCGGCGGTGGCCGTTCATGTAGCTTCGCCGACCAGGTCCCGCGGGACCGGGGTGTTCGTATCGTCGCCGTGGACATCTCCCCAGAGGAGCTCGAGGCGAACAAGGACGTCGACGAGACGCGGGTCGCGGACGTCAGCAAGCATCTGCCGTTCGAGGACGGCAGCGTTGACCTGCTCGTGTCCCGCGCCCTGCTCGAGCACGTGAACGGCGTGCCGAACGCGGTGCACGAGATGGGCCGTGTCATGCGGCCGGGCGGCACGATTCTGCACATGGTTCCCTGCCGGTTTTCCCTGTTCGGGCTCGCCGCCCGGCTGCTGCCCTTCGGGCCGCTGCTGAAGCTGACCCATTTCGTGATACCGGAATCCGCCGGCTACCTCGGGTTCAAGATCTACTACGACAGCTGTGTGCCTGGCACGATGGAAGGCCTCCTGCGCGCGGCCGGATTCCGGGACGTGGAGATCAGTATCTGCTGGTCGCAGTCCGGATACTTCCTGCCGGTCTTCCCGGCGTACCTCCTGGTGGCCGCCTACCAGGCGATCGTGCGCGCGCTGGGAGTCAAGTCCCTCGCGGCATACATGATCGTGAGCGCCACCCGCTAGCGGAGCGGGTCTGGTTCCTGGCTCTCCGTGGGGGCGGGAACCGGCCGCGGCGACCAGGATGTCTACAAGCTTCGACGGGTACGGTCTGGGCGCTGGCCGTGGCGGCCAAGCCCCGCCGGCAGCGACCCAGACGGCGGTGGATAGTATGCGAATCTGCGCCAGCATGACCCTGACGGGCGTGTCGGCCGATAAGGCCCCGAGAGTTCCGCGACCGGTGGAGCGCGCGACCTTCGAAATGACACTGTTGTTGCACGGCGGTGTCCGGGGCATCGGCCCTCATCGCACAGACGCGGGTTAGCCGGGTCCTGGGGGACCGTCCGAGAGGCGGGGGATTAGACCGATGCGCTCAACCGTGCTGCCTGTTCCCAGTGAAGGAAACGGCTGTCCGCGAGCGATCACGACCAGCGGCTCGACGGAATCCAGAAACAATCTTCAGCTGGCTCTCACCGGCGAGGCTGACGTGCCTGGCGACCCCAGCCAGTGAGGACCGATCGGTGGGCGCTGGCTGCCTCGAATAGCCCGAGAGAGCCGGATACGATCCCAATCGCCCGGCGGGATCTTACGCGGGCTGTCCGGGCGTCGCCGAGCGGGCCCGGACCCGGGCCGCGTAGCTCCGCGCGCATGTCCGTGGCCGTCGTCGTGGTCGGCCTCGTCCTCCTCGGCGGTCTGCTGTCCGCCGCGCACACGGCGCCGTGGCCACTCGCAGTGCTTGCTCTGGCCGCCATTCTGATCATTCCTGGTGACCTGGTGCTCCGGATCCTCCGGATCAAGGTCGTCGACCAGTGGCTTCGGTTCTACCTCACGGTGTGCCTGGGCTTCTTCACGCTCATGCTCCTCGGCCTGGTCGTCAACACCGCGCTACCACTCGTCGGCATCGATCGTCCGCTCGGGCCGAGCCGGGTGCTGCCGGCACTGGTATTGCTGACCGGCGGACTCTATGCTGTCGTCGCCCGTCACCCGGACATGAGGGTGCCGATGCTGCCTGGCCGCGC
>Ga0163163_10002733_pt1 | contig 14884 bp, 11 predicted proteins | sample S65metaG_FD_119766 | JGI IMG/M metagenome (GOLD analysis project Ga0163163, IMG submission 119766) | Switchgrass rhizosphere microbial communities from Kellogg Biological Station, Michigan, USA - S6-5 metaG | ecosystem: Host-associated > Plants > Roots > Rhizosphere > Soil | place: USA... | reverse complement strand
TCCAACGTTTCCATTTCAATCTTCATGTCACGCAGGCGATTCTGACGAACCGCCGCAGCCGTCAGCGCCGCCGACGACGGACCGATCGGCGTCGACGGCAACTTGGGCGGTTCTCCCGCCGCCTGCGCCATGAGATCCTCGATCTGCCGCTTCTGCCGTGAGACGTCGGGATGCCGGGACGTCAGGCCCCGCGCGTACATCGCCTGAAGATTCGCGTTGGCCGCAGCGAGTTGCGCCGAAATAGGCGCGCCCGCCGGCGCGCTCACGGAACCATCGGTCGAGCTCCGCACGGGAGGCGGCGTTGGAGCGGCCGCGCCGTCCACGGCTGCCGCATCAGCCTGGCCTTCGGCCAGCGCCCGCTCGAGCACGAGACGGCGATCCCGATCCCGCATGATCGAATCGTTCAAGGCCTGCATTTGGTTCTGGGCCGCCTGGCTCGCGTTCATGTTCGGCTGCATCTGTGAAGGCAGCTCCCCGGAGTACTTCTTCCGGTACTCCTCGAGCTTCTTCTCGTGTTCCAGCAGACGCCGCCGGGCGTCGTCGAGCTGGCTCTCCAGGAACTGGTTCGTGCCTTCGGTCAGCACTTCGCGATCGCGGAGGTTGTCTTCCACGAAGAGCGAGGCCAGCCGCTCCGTCACTTTCATCGCCGTCCTGGCGTCATTCGACACGTACCTGACGTAGAACGCATCGCCCTTGATCATCTTGACGTCGATGTCGTTGCGCATGTCGTTGACGATGTCTTCCATCAATTCCTTCTTGCGCTCTCTCGCGTAGAGGCCGAAGTCCTGGATGATGCGCTCGAGCCGCGTCCGGCTGAGAATCTGCTGACTGATCGACGGCAAGCGGTCGCCAATCTTCGCGGTGATAGCCGATTTCACGATCGAATCGGGCACGCGCGGCGGAACAACCAGGATGATGCTTTCCGATCGGAACCGATCCGGCAGCAGCTTCGCGAAGCCGACTGTCGCGACGACGGTCAGGAGCCACGGAATGATCAGGAACCAGATCCTCCGCGTCACGATCTGGATCAGTTCCTCCGGTTTGTAACGTTTACCAGGCAACATCGGTCATTCCCTCCTACGGTCGTCCGTTGAGCAGCGGAAGCCGCAGCGTCAGTCCGAGACGTATTGATTGGCGCCTGTGGACGGACCCGATCGATCCGAGCAACTGGACATCAGAACCGAAATCGTCCCTATACAACAGATAGTCCGCGTGGACGAATGCTTGCGTCGTCAACGCGAGACTCAATCGAGCCTGAGCGCTGGAGGACCTGTATCCATTCGCCGACGTCGAAACCACACCGACCTGGCCCAGGCGATACTCAACGCCCGTATCCAGGGCAAGGCGCCGGCTCAGGTTTTCGGTGTAGTGGGCCGAGAACGTGTCCGTGAGCACCGGATGCACAAAACCGCCGATCAGGCCTACCTGTCGATCGTAACGAAAGCCCGCGCTGCCCGTCCGCCGAATGAGATGCTCGAGCGCAGCGGCCGCCGTCACACCGTAGCGGCGGCTCCCCCCATCCTTCGTGACGGCGACACCCGGAGTGATACTCAGCGTCGTATTCCGCGTCAAGGACCAGGTACGCGAGTGATCGATGCCGATGTCCAGGTCTTCGAGTTGGACCGGTGCATTCAGGGAGGATGACGCGAACCGCGCCACGCGACGCCCGTATCCGACATGCACGCTGGTATGCTGCGAGATCAGCTGCGAGTAACGGAAGCGCGCATCCCAGCCCTGCAGGCTGGGGACGGTCGTGTCGAGAAAATCAGTGCGCTGAGTCCCCCCCGACACGATCAAGGTGGAGTACTGCCCGAGTCTGTAGGTGAACCCGCCGGTCGTGGCCGATGTGTACACCGACCGTCGCACCAATGACGTGTCGAGGGCGGTCGTCGCAGGGTCAATCGCTGTGGGCGGCGCTTGAGCGGGGGACCCGTCAAAGACGCCGGGATCGACGCCACCGGCAGGCGACAGCGCCGAAACCAGCGAGTAGTACGGGGAGTACGCGAGGAGTCCCGACCCGAAGAAACGCAGACGCCCGCCCACGGGGACCCCGATCGAGGCGCTCAGGTTTTCGCGCGCCCTGACGACCTCTTGCTGTCCCGGATAAAAACGCAACGATGTTCCGCCGGCAACCTGCCAGCCGATGTGATCGCTGCGTTTGGCCAGCGACAACTGCGCCCGCGCGGAGGAATAGACCTGGACCCCTCGGAACTGCGGGTCCGTGATCAGAGACGGATCCCCCAGGAGAATGTTGTCGGGGTTCGTCGGGTCGAAGGCATTCGTCACGATCGGCAGGTTGTTGTCGTCGACGGCACCGTCGACGCCGATGGTCAGCACCGAGGTCAACCTGCCCGGTGCGCCGCCGCTCATCGCGGTGCCCACTCCAGAGGGATCGCGTTGCCCCACGACGGTCTGAGCCTCGCCCGTCCGGGGTGCGACGCACCACAGCAGGAGGGCAACGGCGAGATGTCGAGGGACAGCACGGGTCATGTCGATGCTCAGGGCACCACGACGGTGTCGCCCGGCTTCAGCAGAATGTTCTGATCCTGCTTCGTCCGCTTGACGATAGCTTCGTAATTGAACGGATATGTAACGGACTTGCCGTCCTCGTTCCGCATGATCACGATCTCTTTCCGGTGCGCGAACTCCTTGAGACCTCCCGCGATCGCGATGAACTGAATCACCGTCGTCGGCGCGATCAGGTCGTAGGTGCCGGGCTTCTCGACCATTCCGGTGATGTAAACCTTCCGGCTGTTGATCTTCTTGACGATCACCGTGACGGCCGGGTCCTCGATGAACTTCGCCGCCTCTTCGGTGATGGCCGTTCTCAGTTGCTCGGGGCGCAGCCCGGCCGCGGCGATCTCGTTGACCAGAGGCAGCGTGATCTTGCCGTCTGGGCGCACGGTGACGTCGGTCGTCATGTCCTTCTCGCGCCAGAACACGATGCCGAGCACATCGTCGGGACCGATGGTGTAGTCGCCCGGCGGTTGAATGCCGGCCGGAACCGCCGGTGGCGCGACGACGGCCGGCCGCACGGGCGCGGCGGTCTGCGCAGCCGGCGTCGCCGGCGCGGTTTGTGCCGCCGCAAACGGAGCCGCCGCGGCCAGGATGGCGACGGTCACCGAGGACAGGAAACAGTTGACCTTCATCGGTAATCTCTGAACGGCACCTGGCACTCGTGCTTGCGCAGGAAGTTGAGGAATTTTTTGTAGTCGCGGGATTCCATGTTGAACAGCCGCGCGACGATTTTGTAGTTGCCGCGGGCCTCGTCGAGCCCCTTGCCCACGAGGTTGCGGACGTCGACCTTGGTGATCTCGCGGTTCATGTACCGCGGATAGACGGCGGTCCAGAACGACTCGCGCTGCTCGACGACCCGCGTGTACAGCTCGTCGGCGACCGTGCGCCGCCGTTCCTTGACCGGCCTGGTTGCAACGCGCGCGGTGCGCAGCTCGCTCGGCAGCTCGTCGAGGCCGACGACCTCGGTGTGTCCGGTGACGAGGATCCGCTGGATAACGTTCTGCAACTGGCGGATGTTGCCCGGCCAGTCGTAATTGGTGAGCGCTTGCATCGCCTCCGGGCTGACACCCCGTACGGTATTGCCGTTGAGACCCACGAACCGCTTCAGAAACTGTTCGACGAGCAGCGGCACGTCCCCCTTGCGCTCGCGCAACGGCGGCACCGTCAAATGGACGACGTTCAGCCGGTAGAACAGGTCCTCGCGGAACAGCCCCTTTGCGATCAAGTCCTCGAGGTTCCGGTTGGTCGCCGAAACGACGCGGACGTTCACCGAGGTTTCTACACGATCGGTGCCGACGCGCTGCAGCTCGCCGGTCTCCAGGAACCTCAGCAGGATGCCCTGCATCCGGAGCGTCATGTCGCCGATCTCGTCGAGGAACACCGTGCCGGTGTCGGCCAGCTCCAGCTTGCCCGGCTTGTCGCGGTAGGCGCCGGTGAAGCTGCCCTTGATATGGCCGAACAGCTCCGACTCGAGGAGCGTCTCCGGCAGTCCGGCGGAGTTGACCGGCACGAACGGGCGATCGGCTCTCCGGCTGAGGGCGTGGACCGTGCGCGCCACGACCTCCTTGCCGGCGCCGCTCTCCCCGACGATCAGCACTTTGGCGTCGGAGGACGCGACCCGGGCAATCTCCTCTTTGAGCTCGAGGACGGCGGGACTGTTGCCGATGAATTCTGGCGTTATCAGCTGCATCGCAATCTGGACTTTACGAAAAGGCGCAGCCCCCGGCGGATTCAGGCCGACCGGCGGTGCTGCGCGGGTGTTGGGACGGCACGCCCGCAGCGTGCAAAGCGTTCGCCACCAACGGAAGACTTTTGTCTGGATCCACTGTCCTTTTGCCTGTTGCCGCTGGCCCATTTCCTTCAGTAAATAGGTCCAACGCCGCTCGAAACCGTCGGTCGAGACGGTACAATTCCGGCAAGTCGCCCCTAGGGGCGACTTATGTCTCTTATCGGCACGAGACTAGTCCGCGAGACGGTCCGGCCCCTCATTTCATCCCCGCACTCGCCACGGACCGCTCCGGCCGAATGGCATCGGTCATCCGGAATTTCTGAAACGGCATATGGCAGTGATGCTTCCGAAGAAAATTCAGGAACCGCTTGTAATCGGCCGGCTCCATGTTGAACAAGTCGAGCAGCATCTTGTAGTTGCCCCGCGTGTGCTGCAGCCCGGCCGTCACGATCGCCCGCACGTCGTCGCGTGTCAGATCGCGCGCCATGAAGGGGGCGTAGACCGCCGACCAGAATGATTCGCGGTGGCTCACGATCCGGTCGAAGAGAAGCTGCGTGCTCGGATGCGTGGACGCGGGAGGCGCGACGGCTCCGACAGCACCGCGATCCGGCATCGCCAGCGCGACAGGCACGGCCGCGGCCGCGATCCGCTGGCCCGGAATCGCCGCCGGCAGATCGTGCATTTCCACGCGGCCGCCGCGACTCCGCACGATCAACCGCTCGACGACGTTCTTGAGCTCGCGGACGTTGCCCGGCCAGTCGTAGGCGCGCAGCCGATCGAGCACGTCCGGGGCAATCTCCGGAAGGTCGACGAAGTACTTCGCGCTGAACCCGTTCAGGAAGTGATACAGCAGCGGCTCGATGTCCTCGCGGCGATCACGCAGCGGCGGGATGACCAGGTGAATGACGTTGATGCGATAGTACAAATCTTCGCGGAAAGCTCCGGCCGCGATCTGATCGAGCAGGACACGATTGGTCGCCGTGACGACGCGCACGTTGATGGTGCTGGTGCGCCGATCCGAGCCGACGCGATGGATGTCGCCGTCCTCGAGAAAGCGCAGCAGCAGGGCCTGCATGCGCAGGCTCATCTCGCCGATCTCGTCGAGGAAGATAGTGCCGCCGTGCGCCTGCTCGAGGAGCCCCGGCTTGTCGCGGTAGGCGCCCGTGAAGCTTCCGCGCACGTGCCCGAACAGCTCCGATTCCAGCAGCGTGTCAGGCACGCCGGCGCAGTTGATCGCCACGAACGGGCGCGAGCGGCGCGGGCTGTAGTCGTGAACGAGCCGTGAAATCACTTCCTTGCCGACGCCGCTCTCTCCGGTCAGGAGAATCTTGGCGTCGGAACGCGCGGCCTGTCTCAGTTCATCCTGAATCTGCCGCATCTGTACGCTCACCGCGATCAGCGGCAGCGATTTGTCCTGAGGCGTTGCGTCTGTACGAATAATGTCGGCCATAAAGAAGAATTCGCGCCAACCAGATATGACAGTAACGTCTCTTGAAAGACTCTACGACGGCACGGCGAAGGTGACTATTCTATCTGAAATGGTACCATTGTCCAGTACAATCCCACACAGTCGTGTACAAGCCGTGTAACGAGCCGATAAACACCTCAAATGCAAGGCGATGTAGCCGCCCGCGTTGAAGAAAGTCTGCCTCGCTGAACTCTCCATCGGGCATAGCTCATGCTTCGACGGCGCGAGAGGGCATTCACGATGCGAGTAATGATCGTTGACGACGACGAGACGCTATTGCGGGGAATGCAGGAGTGGTTCGTCGCCGGCGGGAACGAGGTCGTGACGTTCAGCAAATTCGAGCCGGCGAAAAGCTACCTGGCCGACGCGCGTGTCGACGTGCTGGTCACGGGGGTTCGACTCGGTGCCTATAACGGCCTTCAATTGGTGATGTTGGCGAAGGCCGAACGACCCGATATGACGGCTGTGGTCTTATCCGGCTTCGACGATCCCGTGCTGCGCAACGACGCGGCGAGCATCGGGGCTTCATTCCGGGTCAAGCCGGTCCCGCACGAGCAGTTGCTCGACGGGGTCGAGGCGGTGTCGGGCCGTTCGCTCGCGCTGTGATTCGGTTTCGACCCAGAACCCCTTACAACACCTAACATTAATCCAGCGATTCCGCGATTTTAGGTTATCGTTGGGAGGACTATTCGACGCGTTTCACCATCACCCTGACACGTGCACATGTCTCCCCGGCGTGTGCGGCACCCATGCAGTTTCCTGATTGGTTATGTCCCCGGATCACCTGACCGCGCTCGAAAACGAGTCGATTCACATCCTGCGTGAGGCCTACAGCAAGTTCGACAGCCTGGCGATGCTCTGGAGCATCGGCAAGGACTCGACGGTGCTGCTCTGGCTCGCCAGGCGCGCCTTCTTCGGCCACGTGCCGTTTCCGCTGGTCCACATCGACACAACCTACAAAATCGCGTCGATGATCGAGTACCGCGACCGTGTGGTGCGTGAGTGGAACCTGCAGCTCGTGGTGGGGAAGAACGAGGCGGTGCTCGCGTCCGGCGTCACCTTTCCCAATGGCCTCGCGACGCGGGTCGAGTGCTGCTCGACCCTGAAAAAAGACGCGCTTCAGCAGCTCGTCGATCAGAAGAAATACTCCGGCCTCATCGTCGGCGTGCGCCGCGACGAGGAGCCGACGCGCGCCAAAGAGCGGTACTTCTCCCCGCGCAGCCAGACGATGGAGTGGGACGCCACCGACCAGCCGCCCGAGTTCTGGAACCAGTTCAAGACCGACTTTGCCCCCGGCACGCATATCCGGATTCATCCGCTCCTGCACTGGACCGAGCTGAACGTGTGGGAGTACATCGAGCGCGAGGCGATTCCGGTCAGCCCGCTCTATTTCGACGATGGCACGGGACATCGCTACCGATCGCTCGGCTGCGCGCCCTGCACGACGCCCGTCGCGTCGACGGCGCGGAATGTGTCTGAGATTGTCACCGAGCTGCGCACGACGCGCACCGCCGAACGGGCGGGGCGCGCGCAGGATCAGGAATCGGAGAACGCCTTCGAAAAACTCAGACGGGACGGGTACATGTGACCCGGACGGTTGACGGACCGCACACCCCTTCAATGCCGCCCGCAGCCGGCGCGGCCGCCGATCATCTGAGGCTGGTCGTGGTCGGCCATGTCGACCACGGGAAGTCGACGTTGATCGGCCGGCTGCTCTACGACACCGGGTCGCTCTTCGACGGCAAGTACGAGCAGCTGGTGGCGATCGCCGCGCGCCGCGGCGTGCCGTTCGAATTCGCGAACGTCACCGATGCGCTGCAGGCCGAGCGCGATCAGAACGTGACGATCGACACGTCCCAGATCTGGTTTCGCACGCCCCGACGGCAATACGTCCTGATCGACGCGCCGGGCCACAAAGAGTTCGTCAAGAACATGGTGACCGGCGCGGCCAGCGCCGATGCCGCCCTGGTGCTGATCGACGCGCACGAAGGCGTGCAGGAGCAGTCGCGGCGGCACGGGTATCTCCTCAAGCTGCTCGGCGTCGACCAGATCGCGATCGTCGTCAACAAAATGGACCTCGTCGGCTACTCGGCCGAGGTCTTCGAGCGGGTTTCCGGGGAGTATGCCGCGTTCCTCGCCGGGCTGGGTGTCACGGCGCGGGTCGCGCTGCCCATCTGCGCCCGCGACGGGGACAACGTCGCCGGCCGCAGCAGCCAGATGCCGTGGTACACCGGCATGACCGTCCTGGAGGCGCTGGACGGGTTCACTCCGCCCGCGCCCGACGCCGACAAGCCGCTTCGCCTGCCGGTGCAGGACGTCTATCGATTCGATCATCGCCGGATCCTGGCGGGGCGGGTCGAGTCCGGCACCGTGCGTGTCGGCGACACGCTGCTGTTCCTGCCCAGCGGGAAGCAGGCGACGGTCAAGACCATCGAACGCTGGAATGCGCCGCCGCAGTTCTCGGCCTCGGTCGGGGACTCGATCGGCATCACGCTCGGCACCCAGCTGTTCGTCGAGCGCGGCGAAATCGCCTCGTCCCTGCAGAGCGCCCCGACGCAAACGACCGAGTTCACCGCGCACGTGTTCTGGCTCGGTCGCAAGCCGCTGACGACCGGACGCCGCTACAAGTTCAAGCTGGCGACGCAGGAGTTCGAAGGCGAGATCGTCCGGGTGGCGCAGGTGATGGACGCCGCCAGCCTCGAGCAGGTGGACGGCCGTGAGCTGACCACGCTCGCCGTCGATCAGGTCGGCGAGGTGACCGTCCGGACCCGCCAGCCGATCGTGGTGGATCTGCACGAGCGCGTGCCGAATCTGGGCCGGTTCGTCGTCGTCGACGATTTGGAAATGTGCGGCGGCGGGACGATCGTCGACACGGGGGCCCACGCAACGCTCTTCGCGGCGACCAGCGCCAACATCACGCGGTCGGTCGGCCAGGTGACGCGCGAGCAGCGGAACATCCGGAACGGCCACAAGGGCGCCGTCGTCTGGTTCACCGGCCTGCCGGGATCCGGCAAGTCGACGCTGGCCACGGCGCTGGAACAGGAGATCTTCAACCGCGGCTGGCAGCCGACGGTCCTCGACGGCGACAACATGCGCTTCGGGCTGAGCGCGGATCTCGGGTTCTCGGCCAAGGATCGGGCGGAAAACATCCGGCGGGTCGCCGAAGTGGCCAGGCTGTTCGCCGAGCTCGGCGCCATCGTGATCACGGCGTTCATTTCGCCGTATCGCAACGATCGCCTCCTGGCGCGCGAGATCCTGGGCCGCGAAGGGCTGGACGTGCCGTTCGTCGAGGCGTACCTGAGCACGCCGCTTGACGTGTGCGAGGCTCGCGATCCCAAGCGCCTCTACGCGAAGGCACGCCGGGGGGAGATCCAGGACTTTACCGGAGTCTCGTCGCCGTTCGAGCCGCCCGAGCGCGCCGAGATCGAGCTCGATACGTCCCAGTTCGATCTCGAGGAGTCGGTCGGCCGCGTCCTCGAGTACCTTTTGCCGCGCGTGAAGATGTGACGCGACCGTCGTAACGGCCGCGCCACGTCGGAGCGTTACCGGCGACGGGCCTTCTTCTTCGCCTTCTTTCCGCCGGCCTTCTTGACGGCGCCCTTCCTGGCGGCCGCCTTTTTCGAGCCCTTCCTGGCGGCCTTCTTCGCAGCCTTTTTCGGCGCGCTCTTCTTCGCCGCTTTGCGCGCGGGCTTGGCGGCTTTCTTCGGGGCCGGCTTGGCTTTCTTGGCAGCCGCCTTCCGGGGAGCCGCGGCCTTCGCGCCACCCGCCGACATCGCCCGGGCGCCGCCCGACGCGCGTCCGACCGGTTCGCTTTCGGGCGCCTCGAGGTCGACGTCGCCGTCGTCGCCGCTCAAGCCATCGCCTTCCGACGTCGTCGACTCGCCGGCCAGTTCATCGTCGGGGATTCCCATTCCGCTGTCGAATTCGTCCTGCATGGTGCGCCTTTCAGTCTGAAGAGTGTCTTCGGGCGCCTAGTCTGGTTTATGCGCCGACGCTCAGTCAAGCAGGCTGCCTACCGGCCGTATAAGTCGAGAATCTGTTCGATCGCGCGGCGGCAGACGCGGCAGAACGGGACGTTGTCGCGCGTGAACATGATGCAGTCGGCCTGCGGACGGTAGAATCCGCGCGCTTCGTAGTTGGCGCCTTCGAAGGCGCCGACCTTGCCTGCGTGCGGGCCTTCGTTCAACAGCGCCGTGTCGCGCGATTCCTCGTCGCGGAACAGCGCATCCATCTCGGATTCTGGCCGGTTCGCGGCGCGGATCGCGCGGCGCTTCTGCTGGATCTCTTTCGTATAGCGCTCGAACTCCTCCTTCGGCCACGGCGTCGGAATGGCGACGCCCGGCGTCACGAGATCCTTCCACTTCAGCGACGCGGGATCGAGCAGCGCCGTCGCGTTCGGCTCCCACGGTTCCACGCGATCGGCTGAAGGAAGATACGCGACGTCGGACGTGTAGTACTCGTCGGCCAGCCCCGCGATGTGGTGTCCGAACTCGTGCACGAAAATGTACGGCGACCAGACGCTGTCGGCCGCGACGGTGCTGAACAGGCCGAAGATGCCGCCGCCGCCGTAGGTGGCGCTGTTGGTCAGAATCTCCACCGCGTCGTAGGGCGCGTTCGCGGCCAGGTCGCGGAACGCCTTGTTCTCGAACGTGAGTACGTAGCGTTCGGAGTCGAACGCGTCGTAGGTTGCACCGACCGGCGAACGGCGATAGATGTGCTGCGACGGCCTCGAGATCCCCGACTGCGCCGCGGCGGGCGACAGTCCCCAGATGTTGACGTCACCCTGCCGCTCCTTGAACGGCGATGTCGCCAACAGGGTGGCGGTGAGCCGCCTCGCGTCGCGCTCGAATTTCGTCCGCTCGCGCGCCGTATAGCCGTCGCCGAGGATCAGCAGATCGAGTTTTGTCGCGGGATCGCCGCTCACGTGCAGTCTGACGAGCGGTCCCGCATCGGCCTCGGCTGCGTGCGCGACGAACTTGTCGGCGGGATCGATCTTCGTGCTCCAGACGTCACGGAATACGTTCCTCGCGTCGCGCTTCCTGAGGGTGATCCGGACCGCCTTGTCGGGCGCCGGAAACCGCAGCGACTCGGAAAAGGTGCGATCGACGTCCTTCGCTTCGGCGGTGGTCTCCCACTCGCCGTAGATCGAACTGAAGCCACGCGAGTACAGCACCGTGCCGGACGTTGCGTCAACGACCTCGAAGAAGTATTTGCCGCGGTTCGTCGCGTCGAGTGCCCGTCCCGGATTACCGGGCCACGGCAGCGGCTCCAGCACCACGCGATCGACGCTGAAGCGTTCTTCCTTCGCGTTGCCGGTGTGGTAGTAGTCGAGCCTCATCGTGTGCGAGGCTGCGGGCTGGGGGCTTGGCGCGCGCTGTCCCGCGACGGCCACGCACGCGAAGATGAGAGCGAGCACGGACATCTTCATGCTGACCTCGCGCGCCGCCGACCTGACAGGTAGACGACCGCGCCGATGCCGACCAGGATCGCCGACGAACCGACGACCTTCACGACGGCCAGCGTCTTGTTCGGCTCCTCGTCCGGCGGAATGCAGGCGAGGACGATCGACACTGTCGTCACGACGAATCCGACCGAGGCCAGCGCGATCGCAACCGGTGTCCCACCGGGCACTCGCATCACCTCCGGGCCGGCCGGCTCGCGCTGCAGCACGATCATCGCGGCGAACATGAACAGGAACGGGATGAAGTAGGCGATGATGCCCATCGAGACGAGCGCGTCGTAGGCGCCGTGCACCGACGTCCCTGCCTGACCGAGGAAGACGAACAGTCCGGCGATCACCGCCTGCACCAGCAGCGCGACGTACGGCGTCCGCCACTTCGGATGCAGATCGCCGAACGCCTTCGGGAGGAATCGATCGATGCCGGCGACGAACGGCAGGCGCGCGGTCGCCGCGAACCATCCGCCGGTTCCGCCGAGCGCGTTCAGCGTGACGAGCGCCGCCACCGCCGGCGCCAGCCAGCCGATGCCGACCTTCGCCGTCATGGCCTGAATCGCCTGCATGATCCCGGACAGGCCGGAGACTTGATCCCTCGGCATCGCCAGCAGCACGGCGAAGGTCGCGGCGATGTAGAGCACCGTAATCACGACCCCCGCGGAGAGGATCGCGCGCGGCACCGTCCGCTGCGCGTCCTCGATCTCCTCGCCCATCGTCGATCCGCTCTCGACGCCGCCGAAGGCGAAGGCGATCGTGGACCAGAAGATGATGTCTTTGAGATGCGTGCTCGGCACGAGCGCGTGCGCCGTGACCGGCGTCGCGGATCCGAAACGGCTCCACGCCACGGCGCCAAGCGCCATCAGCAGCATCGCCGGGATCCACACGGCGATCGCGCCGACGTTGGTCAGCCATTTCCCGACGTTCAGTCCGACGACGTTCATCGCCACCGTGACGGCGAGGCCGGTCATCGACACCGCGATGAAGTACGTGCTGTTGGACGACCACGACTGCCAGGCCGGACCGCCCATGAAGAGTGCGTTTGCCGCCGCGTAGTAGAGCAGCCCGGGCAAGTACGGGAGATTCGATCCCCAGTACGTCCAGCCGGTGATGAACGCCGCGAAGGGTCCGAACGCGCGCTTGCTCCAGACGTAAATGCCGCCCTCTTCGGGGTACCGCGACGACAGCTCGAGAACGCAGAAGACCAGGGGCACGAAGAAGCCGAGCGCGGCGATGATCCAGATGACCAGCGAGCTCGGTCCGGCCGCGGCCGCCACCGCGACCCATCGCAGGCTGAAGCCGGTGACGACGTAGTACAGCAGCAGATCGCGGAATCCGAGAACGCGCCGCAAGACGGGCGGGTTGGGCGGGAAGGGCTGGCCGGCCGGGGAGGTCAGAACGGCTGGCGTCATCGGTACAACGCAGCGGCGTTGTCGTGGAGGTAGCCGCGGGCGATCGGCATCGCCTGTGCCTCGGTGATCTCGCGCGCGGCGACCATCTCGGCGAGCGCCGCCGCCGTGGCCGTCCTCGCGTTGTGCACGCCGAACCAGTAGAGCTCTTCCGCGCCGATATGTTCGTCAATCGGAAAGGCGTCCGAGCCGAACGTCACCTTGCCGGGCATGATCTCGAACCAGCGCTTGAGCACGTCCTTGAACTGGTTCGGGTACATCAGGAAGCTGCCGGTCGCCGACGAGTCGAGCCAGACGTTTTTCATCGACGCCATCAGGATCGCCTGCTGATCGAACGGATAGCCGCCGTGAATCAGCACGAACGTCGTCGATACGTATCGCGGATCGCGCAGCACCGGCTCGAGGTTGAGCACGCTGACGCCGGCGATGCTGAAATAGTCCCCCGCGCCGGCGGCGCTGTGGATATGCACGGCCAGATGCAGGCGGCCGCACTCGATCAGCACATGGCGGAACACGAAGTCCTGGAACGCCTTGTAGTCGGCCGCGCTCGGCACGCCGCCCTGACGGTAGCGCGCGTAGATCGGCTCGACGCTGTCGCGCGGGGGGTCGTCGAACACGAACGAGCGGAAATAGGCGATCTCGAACTTGGCGGCGATCGCGCCGCGCCGCCGGTGATCCTCGAGCACGCGCGTGACGAACGCCAGGTACGCAGTGAGATCCGCCGGCGGCGACGTGAGCCCCGCCTGCTGACGAAAGCGCTGCACGAGTTTCGTCTGATTCGGCATGAACGCCGCCTGATCGGTGTTGCGCGCCGCGAGACCGCTGTTGTCGAAGGGAAACAGCACGGGATCGATATAGAAGACCCACTTGAAACGCGCGGTATCGAGATCGGGCGACATCGTAATCCGGTTGGCGATCGACGTCTCGATGCCCAGCTTGTCGAGGATGGCGTTGAAGTACCTCGGCCCCGGGTTCTGCGCTTTCAACCGCGCCTTGCTCGTCACGCCCCAGAGCGCCCGGCTCGCGGCTGCCCAGTCCGGGTTGCCCGGAGTCAGCCGCAACGGCAATGCACCTTCCGGCACCGGCGCGGGATCGACCTCTTCGTCGCCGGCGACGCCCGGATGCGCGTGGTGATCGAAAATCCTGATGCGGGAGACTTGCGGCAGCAGACGCTGGTAGATCGCCGCGGCTTGCGGCGCGACCAGCGCCCGCGACTGCCCGTCCGCATGCGGCGCCGCGAAGCCGATGGCTGCCAGGACGACGAGCGCCGCGCGGGCCGTTCTCATTTCGCGTCCGTGTGCGGCTTGGGCAGCGGCTTGCGCGGAAGCATGTCCTCGCGCATCGCCGCGTGGTAGACGAAGCTCGCGAGAATGGCCGAGGCCTGCTTGAGATCGTCGGGCACAGCCTCCTCATACAGATCGAGGTTCGAGTGGTGCACCTTCGATTCGTAGTTCAGCGGATCCTGAATGAACTGGAAGCCGGGCAGCCCGATCGCATCGAACGGCATGTGATCGGTGCCGCCGGTATTCAACGTCGTCAGCGTCGCCGCGCCGAGGTAGTTGAACGGCCGAAGCCACGCGTCGAAGATCGGTCGCACCGCCTCGTTCCCCTGAAGATTCACGCCGCGGATGCGCCCGCTGCCGTTGTCCAGGTTGAAGTACGCCGACAGCCTGGCGTGCTCCGGCTTCAGCACAACGGTCTTCAGGTTGCCAAAATGCCGTTCGACGTAGCCGACGGATCCGAAGTAGTCCTGCTCTTCGCCGGTCCAGAGCGCCACGCGGATCGTTCGCCGTGGCTGCGCGCCGATCGCCTTGAGAATGCGCATGGCTTCCATCGCCACCGCGACCCCGGTGCCGTTGTCGGTCGCGCCGGTGCCTGAATGCCACGAGTCGAGGTGACCGCCGAGCATCACGACTTCGGATCGCCGCGCAGGATCGGTTCCCGGCATCTCGGCGACGACATTGAAGCCGTCGACGCGCTCCACCGTGCGTACCGCCAGCGTCAGCGCAATCTTGACGGGCTGTTTTCGATCGAGCATGCGGACGATGCGCCCGTAGTGCTCGCGCGAGATAACGAAGCCGGGATACGTCGGGTGCCAGACCTGATCGTAGAAGCCGTCGGTCCGCACGTCCTCGCCGACGGCACTCGGGGTCACGAGCGCCGCAGCGCCTTCCTTGGCGAAGAACTCGTAGATCTCGCGCTGCTTCTCCAGCGCCTTCTGGAATTCATCTTCTTCGTCCCAGAACGACTTCGGCGTGTTCGGGAATCCGGACGCCGCCGGATCGACCTGTCCTTCCTGTTTCTTGAGC
>Ga0163163_10002732_pt1 | contig 14886 bp, 19 predicted proteins | sample S65metaG_FD_119766 | JGI IMG/M metagenome (GOLD analysis project Ga0163163, IMG submission 119766) | Switchgrass rhizosphere microbial communities from Kellogg Biological Station, Michigan, USA - S6-5 metaG | ecosystem: Host-associated > Plants > Roots > Rhizosphere > Soil | place: USA... | reverse complement strand
TACTCGTCCGGTTTCAGTCCGTGCGCCGCGACGAGTTCGGGCGTGATTTCCGGTTCACTACAAGTCACGAGAAGTCCTTGCCGGCTATTCGGACCGCGCAGAATCGACTGCTAGACCCAAGACGAAAGCCAGTGCGACGTCGACTCTGCCCATGTCGGGTGGGCTTAAGCGTCCGATGACGCGGCCGACCCGTTCGCGCAAGATCGAAGCCGGCTTATCCGCCATGACTTGCGACGGAAGCCGCAAACCATTTTCATCAGAAGGATCGATCGCAACCCGAAAGGTTGAAACACGCTCCAGTTCGGACGTCATTTGGCAGACGACGACGGAGGCGTGACTGCTTGGCAGGACATCCGATTAGACTATGACGGCCGGCCGAGGCTTTCCGTAATTCCTGATAAGGCGACCGTAACCACGTCACCGCGTTTCATCGAAGATTGAAACGGCCTCGATCCACCTCATCGCTTCCGCTTCGTGCTCCGGATTCAAGTTCCGAACCTCCTCGGCGACACGCGCACGCACGGCCGGGTCGCGCGCATCAGACACGACGAGACGGACCTCGGGCAAGCCTTTGGTGCGTCGGCGCTCGCGCATTGCCTTCATTCGCTGGGCAGGATTGGCCATTTCAATCATCCGAAACGCCTCGGATTGTAACGCGTTACACTATCGAGCGCAATGAGCTATGCTGCTGCGACTGCCAATTCCTTCACCAGACTCTCGAACATCCCGCGCCCATCCGTGCCGCCAATCAGCGGATCGATGAGATTTTCCGGATGCGGCATCAGGCCGAGCACGTTGAGTTTTTCCGAATAGACGCCGGCAATGTCGCTCGCGGACCCGTTCGGATTCGCCGCGCCGACATCCCCTTGGGCATCGCAATAGCGAAACGCGACGCGGTTCTCGCCTTCGAGCCGGGCATATGTCTCGTCGTCGGCGGTGTAATTGCCCTCGCCGTGGGCGATCGCAACCTTGATCACCCGATGATGCGCATAAGCGCTGGTAAAAGCCGTGTCGTTACGCTCGACGCGTAAGTGCTGCATGCGGCAGACGAAGTGCATTTTCGAATTGCGCATGAGTACGCCGGGCAAAAGTCCAGCTTCGCATAGAATTTGGAATCCATTGCAGATGCCGAGCACATAACCGCCGCGCGCCGCATGCGCACGGACCGCATCCATGATCGCCGCGCGGCCGGCAATCGCGCCGCAGCGCAGATAATCGCCGTAGGCAAACCCGCCGGGCAGCACGACGAGATCGGTGCCGGCGGGAAGCTTGTGCTCCGCATGCCAGACGATATCCGGTGCACGGCCGGAAGCTTGCCGGATGGCGCGCGCCGCATCGCCTTCGCGATTGGAGCCAGGGAAGAGGATGATCGCGGCTTTCATTCAGGCGGACTCAGATCAGCTCGACGCGATAGTTTTCGACGACAGTGTTCGCGAGCAGCTTGTCGCAGGCCTGTTCGAGCAGGCTTTGTGCACGCGTGCGATCCGTCGTTTCGACCTCGACGTCGAAGACCTTGCCCTGGCGCACACTGGCAATCCCCTCGATCCCGAGCGAGCGGAGCGCGCCCTCGATGGCCTTGCCCTGCGGGTCGAGAATGCCGATCTTGAGAGTGACGGTGACGCGCGCTTTCATGAGACCTCAATGTGGGGCTTGGGCAGCGTTAGCGGGGCGAAGCTGATCAAAGCAATCACCGGGTTCGCACCTCGCCTCGACTAAAGGCCGGTACCCGCGTAAATGTCGCTAAGTGGAAGAGAGACGCCAAGAACCGGCAGATCGAGCGTCTGGTCCACGTTGATGAGCCGTCGTTCGGCGAACCCGTTCAACCGCTCATACGAAAAGACCTCAAGCCCATCCTGGGCGACGATTACGTACTTGGAAAGCGGCGGTAGCGACGCGTAGCCTAGTCTTTTCCACCGCAAATCACGATCCGCCGTCGATGGCGAAAGCACCTCGAAGGCAACAAGCATGTCATCGCACTCGGAACCGATGATTGGCGTGTCCGGCCGAACCAACACATCGGGAACTGGCACGCTGGTATTGGAAAGGCGAACACCGATGCCGGGAATTATCACCCATGGTGCCTTTTTGGCACGGCCATGCAATGCCAATTCGACAATTAGGTTTGTAACGATGATTTGGTGCAGGAAGCTCGCAGACGCATTCATGATCGGCTCCCCATCGATCAGCTCCCACTTCTCTTCGTCGGGGCGCGTCGCGGTGAAGGCGAAGAATTCGTCAGCCGTCATCGGCTCTGGATTGCGGAAGGGAATGCCCATCACCGGTCTCCTTCACCGAATATAAGCCAGCCGCCCCAAACAAAAAACCCGCCTCTCAAGGCGGGTTTTTCGAAAATGCACAGAAACTGCGCCTACTGCACGAGCCTCGGACCGCCGGTGCGCGGCGGCTCGTTCTCCTGCATGATGCCGAGACGGCGCGCGACCTCCGTATAGGCCTCGACCAGCCCGCCCATGTCGCGGCGGAAGCGATCCTTGTCGAGCTTGTCCTTCGACTTGATGTCCCACAGCCGGCAGGAATCGGGGGAAATCTCGTCGGCGACGACGATGCGCATCATGTCGCCTTCCCACAGCCGCCCGCATTCCATCTTGAAGTCGACGAGCCGGATGCCGACGCCTAAGAAAAGCCCCGAGAGGAAATCGTTGACGCGGATGGCAAGCGCCATGATGTCGTCGATCTCCTGCGGGCTCGCCCAGCCGAAGGCGGTGATGTGCTCTTCCGAGACCATCGGATCATTGAGCGCATCGTTCTTGTAGTAGAATTCGATGATCGAGCGCGGCAGCTGCGTGCCTTCTTCGATGCCGAGGCGCGTTGCCAGCGAGCCCGCCGCGACGTTGCGCACCACCACTTCCAGCGGCACAATCTCGACTTCGCGGATCAGCTGCTCGCGCATGTTCAGCCGGCGGATGAAGTGTGTCGGGACGCCGATGTCGTTGAGATTTTGGAAGACGAACTCCGAGATCCGGTTGTTCAGGACCCCCTTGCCGTCGATCACCTCGTGCTTCTTGGCGTTGAAGGCGGTCGCATCGTCCTTGAAGTGCTGGATCAAGGTGCCGGGCTCGGGGCCCTCGTACAGGACCTTGGCCTTGCCTTCGTAGATGCGACGGCGGCGATTCATCGGGATCAACCGGGGCTTGAGGAAATCCATGAGACTGGCCGTGGCTCCTGTTATGCCCCCGCGACCGGCCCGAAGCCGTCCGGCGAGGTGTCCATCCTGCGACCTCGGCCTTGCGAGGGAAGTAACCTCTTCACTTCCGGGTTACAACCCGCCGGTCCGAACCTCCGCCACAAGCCGCCCACCAGGTGGTGAACGGGGCTAGACCGGGCTCCGCTGGGAGAGAGAGGCTCTCGCGCGGCGCAGCGGACTAGCCTTCGAGAGCCCGATCCGTATATCCCCTTTGTGGCCGCTTTCGGGAGCCGCTGCCATTCGGAGGAAGGAATGACTACGTTCGACAAGCGCGAGGACAGTTTCGAGAAAAAATTCGCGCATGACGAAGCGCTGCGGTTCAGGGCGGAAGCGCGCCGCAACAAGATGCTGGGGCTTTGGGCGGCGGAGAAACTCGGCAAGAGCGGCGCGGACGCCGAGACTTATTCCAAGGAGGTCATCGCCGCCGACGTGGCGGAGCAGGGCGAGGAGGACGTCTATCGCAAATTGCGCCGCGACTTCGATGCAGCCGGGATCGATATGTCCGAGCACCGCATCAGGCGGGCGATGAGCGAGTTCATGACCCAGGCGGTCGCGCAGATCAAAGCGGCGAGCTGAGCCGGCAAGGCTTCCTTCATTTTGGCGGGCGAAGCTCGCGACATGGCTCGACACCCCCGCGACATCGCTGCTGAAGCCCCGCCGCGATTAGCATTTCCCGCCGCGGCGGACCTGGCAGCCGAAGCCAATGCCTGGATTGTACACCTCACCGGCGAGCGGCGCGTCTCGCCGCATACCGCCGAGGCTTACGCCCGTGACCTCCGGCAGTTCCTGCAATTCCTGACGGAGCATATGGGCGAGCCGCCATCGCTGACCTCGCTCGCCGAGCTAAGCGGCGCCGACCTTCGCGCCTTTCTCGCAAGCCGCCGGGGCGAAGAGGTCGGCAGCCGCTCGCTCTTGCGATCGCTTGCCGGCATCCGCTCTTTCGCCCGCTTTCTTGAGCGGCAGGGCAAGGGCAAGCTCGGCGTATTTGCATCTGTGCGGACGCCGAAGCTCGCCCGCAGCCTGCCGAAGCCGCTGTCGATCAATGGCGCGCGTGCTCTGGGGGAGGTGGAGAGCCGGGCCGGGGAGCTTCGCGCGCCCTGGGTGCTCGCCCGCGACGCCGCCGTGCTGGCGCTGCTCTATGGCTCCGGCCTGCGCATCTCGGAGGCGCTCGGTCTCAAGCGCGGCGAGGCGCCGGTCGGAGGCCGCGATCACGTGACCGTGCTCGGTAAGGGCCGCAAGACCCGCACGGTCCCGGTGATTCGCAAGGTCCAGGAGGCGATCGAGGCTTATCTCGAGCTCTGTCCCTTCCCGCTTACACCGGAAGGCCCGCTCTTCGTCGGCGCGCGCGGCGGGCCGCTATCGCCACGGATCATCCAGCTGGCCGTCGAGCGCATGCGCGGCGCGCTCGGCCTGCCTCACTCCGCCACGCCGCATGCACTGCGCCATTCATTTGCGACGCATCTGTTGAGCCGCGGCGGCGATTTGCGCACGATCCAGGAACTTCTCGGACACGCGTCGCTTTCGACGACGCAGCTCTATACGGCCGTCGATACGGCGCGGTTGCTCGCGGCCTATAAGTCGGCGCATCCGCGGGCGGGCTAAGAAAAACATGAGCGACAAGCAGCGGGACAAAGAAGACCAATCCCGCGACGACCTCGACAAGGAAGAGCTCGACAAGCGGGCGCAAAACGCCATCGAAGAAGCCCGCATGGTTCTTCCCGGCATCCAAGCGCTATTCGGGTTCCAGCTTATCGCCGTCTTCAACCAGCGTTTTCCGCAGATTCCGGCGGGCCAGCAGCTCCTGCATTATTGTGCGCTTCTGCTCGTCGGCGCGGCGATCGGGCTGATCATGGCGCCCGCCGCCTATCACCGCATTGCCGAGCAGCACAGCGTTTCGCGTTTTTTTATTCAGCTCGCCTCGTTTATGATCGCGGTGTCAATGTTGCCGCTGCTCACCGCCCTTTGCTTCGAGATCTACATTCTCGGCCATCTGGTGCTCGACAACGATCAGGCGAGCTTTTGGATCGCGGTGGCGATGGCTGCATTCCTCGCGGCGCTCTGGTATGTGATGCCGTTCACGGCACGCGCAATCGTGTCGCATCGACGAGCGGATAAATGACACACCACCGCGCGATGCGGTAGAGAACTGCATGCCCGCTTCCCACGCCCGCGTCGCAACCGGCAATGCCAGCCGCTATCTGCAGCAGGTGTGCAAGCACTGGAGTCACAAATTCGCGGTGGAGTTCACACCGGAACGCGGCCGCGTGCCTTTCGCCGACGATCGCATTTGCCGCTTCGAGGCCGAGCCGCAGGCGCTCGTCATGCATGTCGAAGCGCCGGACGAAGAAAGCCTCACGCGGACGCAGACCGTCGTCGTCGATCACGTGAAGCGCTTCGCCTTCCGCGAGGATTTGGGCGACATCGCCTGGTCGCGTGAAAGCTAGTCGCGCGGCAATCGCTCCTCGCGTGCGTTCAGCGCATCCGCCAGCCGCATGCGCGCCGAGCCCGGCGCCAGCGGTTTCTGCTGGCTTGCGTGCGGCGCCCAGCCCGAGAGCCAGACGATCTCGAACGTGGCGCGCACGCGCCCGTCCGCATCGGCGAAGCGCTCCGCGTAAGTCTGTGCCGCGCGCATCAGGACGGCGCGTCGCAGCGGCAGCCGGCTGCGCTCGGTCAGCGCATTCGTCGCGCCCATGCCGCGCAGATCGCGCATGAGCGCAAGCATCGACGCATAACGCACGATGATCGGCTCGATATCGGTCACGGGCAGGGCGAAACCGGCGCGCTGCAGGAGCTGCCCGAGATCGCGGACATCGGCAAACGGCGCGACGCGGGGGCTGGCGCCGCCGGTGAGTTCCGCCTCGGCGGCGGTGAGTGCCGTGCGCAGTTCGGTGAGGCTCTGTCCGCCGACCATCGCGGCAAGAAATAGCCCGTCGGGTGCCAGCGTGCGGCGGATTTGCACGAGCACGCCGGGCAAATCGTTGGCCCATTGCAGCGATAGCGCCGAGGCGACGAGGTCGAAGCTTTCGGGGGCGAAGGGCAGCGCCTCTTCGTCCGCAACGGCAGAGAAACCCCGGGCGGTTTTGTCGAAAAGCGGCCCGACGTGAATCACCAGCCGCTCCGGTTCACGCCCAAGCACCGCGGCGATCTGCGGCCCGGGCGTGCCCAGATCGAGCGCCCGCGGGAACGGGCGCGACACAAGCGACAGGCGCTCGGCGAAATCCGCGGCGACGCGGTCGAGAAGGAAATGTGCGGGCGCGGCGGAGGCGCGCGCCAGCCGGCGGCGGATCAGCGCTCGATCAAAAAGCGAAGGGGGCGCGGTCAAGCCCTTTACTTAAGAAGCGGGGCCGTTAGCGTCAAAAGCCGATGGCCCTGAGCTTGCTCGAAACCTTCCGCAGTCGGCCCGACGTGGCACGGATTGTCGCCGCGCTTCGCGCGACCGGCAGCCGCGCGCTCGACATTCTTTACCCGCCTGCCTGCCTCGCCTGCCGCAAGGCCACGGCTGCCCATCACGCGCTCTGCCCTGCCTGCTGGGGCGAGATGCGCTTCATCGAGCGGCCCTATTGCGAGCGGCTGGGAACGCCCTTCGCCCAGGATATGCGCAGCCCGGGGCTGATCTCGCCCGAGGCGATGGCCGGTCCGCCGGTGTTCGGCCGAGCCGCGCCGTCGTGCGCTATGACGATGGGCCGGCGCGCCGGCTCGTCCATCGCCTCAAATACAGTGATCGCCTCGAACTTGCCGGCCCCATGGGAGCGTGGATGGCGCGCGCCGGGGCTGAAATCCTCGAGGAGGCCGACCTGATCGTGCCGGTGCCGCTCCACCGCTTCCGGCTGATCTCGCGCCGCTTCAATCAGGCTGCGGCGCTGGCGCGCTGCGTCTCGCAGGCATGCGCCGTTCCGGTCGATACGCAGGCGCTGGTCAGGGTGAAGCAAACCCCGCCGCAAGTGGGGCTAAGCTGGCCTCAGCGCGCCGGCAATGTCCAGGGCGCTTTCCGCGTGCCCGAGGAGGCGAAGCCGCGGATTTACGGCACGCGAATCGTGCTCGTCGATGACTTGCTTACCTCCGGCGCGACTGCTAATGCCGCGTCGCGCGCGCTGCTGCGCGGCGGCGCCAAGAACGTCGACGTTCTCGTCTTCGCAAGGGTTGTGACAAGCGCATGACCACCCGATATAGACCGCGAATGCCGGAATCGGGTCATGCTGAAAGTTACGATCTATACGAAAAGCACCTGCCCCTATTGTCATGCCGCCAAGGACCTTCTGAAAAAGAAGGGCGCAGCGTTTGATGAAATCTCCGTCGACGGCGATCGCGCCCGCCAGATGAAGATGGCGGCGCGGGCCGCCGGGCGCTCGACGGTTCCGCAGATTTTCATCGGCGACAAACATATCGGCGGTTGCGACGATCTCTATGGTCTCGATGCGGACGGAAAGCTCGATGAATTGCTCGCGGCATAAGCGGTCGAGATGATCGTCTATTCGCTCATCTGCGACAACGCGCACGAATTCGACAGCTGGTTTGCAAACAGCGTCGCCTTCGATCAGCAATCCGAGCGCGGATTGGTTGTCTGTCCGTTTTGCGACTCCGTGCATGTGACGAAGGCGATCATGTCGCCGCGCGTGGCGCGCACTGACCTCGCCCGGCCGGCATTGCCGTCGCCGGAGACGCCCGCTCAAGACGAAGCGCCGAAGCTGGCGGAGGAAAAGCGCCCGGTCGCGCTTATTGACGAGAAGCACGCGGCGTTGCGCAGCATGATGCGCGAATTGCACACGAAAATCATGGAGACGACGGTCGACGTCGGCTCGCGTTTTCCGGAAGAGGCGCGCCGTATCCACGACAGCGACACGCCGGAGCAGCCGATCCGCGGCCAGGCGACCGCGGAAGAGGCAAGGGCGCTCATCGACGAGGGCATCGGCGTACTCCCGATACCGACATTACCGGACGAGCGCAATTAGCTGCGCGCAGCGGTGACCGGCAGCTCAAAAATTTTGGTCGGCGCCTTTGGCGCCGCGCATGGCATTCGCGGCGAGGTGCGGCTGAAATCTTTCACCGCCAATCCCGCTGCGATCGGGATATACGGTCCGCTGCAAGACGAGAGCGGCACGCGGCATTTTATGATTGAAGCGCTGCGGCCGATCGGCAAGGACTTGTTGGTCGCGCGCGTCAACGGGGTTTCAGATCGCAATGCGGCGGAAGCTTTGAACGGCACGGAATTATTCGTATCCCGCGATGCGCTGCCGGCACCCGATGAAGCAGAGTTCTACCACGCCGACCTGATCGGCTCGCGCGTCGAGGACGATCAGGGCCGCGTCTTCGGCAGTGTGGTCGCCGTGCACAATTTCGGTGCGGGCGATATCCTGGAAATCGCGCCTTCGACGGATGCGGCGGATCAGACGACGGCGATGCTCGCATTCACGCGCGCGCTGGTGCCGGTCGTTGATGTGGAGGGCGGCCGGATTGTGGTGGCGAGCGATCCGTTTGCGGAGAGTGCCGAGGAAAACAATTAAGGCGCGTTGTCGTTTAAACTTTGCTCGGCAACGCCTGCTTCACCGCGCCGATGTCCTTCCACGGATCGCTTTTGAGCGCCTTCACGCGCCCCGGCACCGTTTTCTCGTTAAAAGCCTTGGGATCGAGCTTCTCGTTGAGTTCTTCCCAGGCGAGTGGCGTCGCCACCGGCGCGCCTTCACGCGAGCGCGTCGAATAGGGCGCAATCGCTGTCGAGGTCGGATCGTTGCGTAAATAGTCGATGAGGATGCGTCCGCGCCGCTCCGCCTTCGACATGCGGATGACATAGCGCTCGGGTTTCTCTTTCGCGAGCCTGTCGGCTGCACGCCGCGCGAAAGCCTTCACCTCTTGCCAATCGTAGCGGCGGGCGATTGGCACAACGAGATGCAAGCCCTTGCCGCCGGTCGTCTTCAAAAAGCTCGTGAGCTTGATCGAGTCGAGCATCGCGCGCACCTCGCGCGCCGCCGCAACGACATCGGCAAAGGCGAGTCCCTCGCCCGGATCGAGATCGAAAATCATCCGGTCGGGACGATCGGGCCGGTCGTTCGTTGCGCCCCAGGGATGGATTTCGAGCACGCCCATCTGCACAAGCGCGATCAGCCCGCGCACGTCGCGCACGAAAAGATAGGGCTCTTCGAACCCGGGCACGGCGATCTCGCCGAGCTCCTTCGGTACGCCGGAGCCGGCATGGCGCTGGTAAAAGCATTTCTTTTGCCGCCCGGTCGGACAGCGCACCAGCGTGATCGGCCGTTTCGCGACGTGCGGCAGCATCCAGTCGCCGACCGCCACCATGTAATTTGCGAGGTCGCGCTTGGTGATGCCCTGCTCGGGATAGAGCACTTTGTCCGGGCTTGTCAGCCGCACGCCGGCGATTTCGATTTCGTCGCGTGCAGCCATCGGCGGGCCTCAGCTCGCTTCGGCGAGCAGCCGGCCGGCGGCGGCGCGGGCCTCATCGGTAATCGTCGCGCCGGCGAGCATGCGCGCGATCTCTTCGCGGCGCTCGTCGGGATCCAGCACGGCGACGCGGGTCACCACTGTCTTGCCGCCATTGAGTGGCGCCTTATCGATACGGAAATGCGCATCCGCACGGGCCGCGACTTGCGGCGCATGCGTGACCGCCAGCACCTGCACACCGCTTGCGAGTCGCGCGAGCCGCTGACCGATCGCATCGGCAACCGAGCCGCCGATACCGGTGTCGATTTCGTCGAAAACCAGCGTCGGCGCCGAGCCGCGATCGGCGACGACGACCTTCAGCGCCAGCATGAAACGCGCAAGCTCGCCGCCGGATGCGACCTTCATCAGCGGGCCTGGACGCGCGCCGGGATTGGTCTGCACGCGAAATTCGACGCGGTCGTAGCCGTCGGTGGAATCGGCGCTTTCGTCGCGGGCGAGATCGGTCGAGAATTTCGCGCCTTGCAATTTCAGCGGCGGCAGTTCCTTGGCAACAGCCTTGTCGAGGCGCGCGGCAGAAGCAGCGCGCGCTTTGGACAAAGTGGCGCAAGCCGCATGATACGCTTCGCTCGCTGAATCCGCCGCAGCTTTGAGCTCCGATAATCGCGCTTCGCCGGCCTCGATCGATGCAAGATCGGCGGCAAATTTCTCTGCCAGCGCCGGCAGCTGATCGACGCTGGTGCCATGTTTCCGCGCGGCTGCACGCAAGGCAAATAGCCGCTCCTCGACGCGCTCGAGCTCGCCCGGCTCGAAGGCTGTTTCGCGCAAGGCCGTCTCGAGCGCGGCTTGCGCGCCATCGAGCGCAACGAGCGTCGCGCCGATCGCTTTCACGACGGGATCGATGAGGGTGGGCGCCTGCGCGCGCCGGCGCTCGAGACGGCGCATCACGCCGCCGAGGCCGGCAACCGCCGAGCTCTCGCCGGCGATCGCCTCTTGCGCATCCCGAAGATCGGCGACGATTTTTTCCGCCTGCATCATCAGACTGCGGCGTTCGGCAAGCCACTCCTCTTCATCGTTGCTCGGCGCGAGGTTGGCGAGCTCGTCATGGGCATGGCGCAAGAAATCCGCCTCCGAACGCGCTTTCTCGACGCGCGCCTGTTCGGCCGCATACATGTCGCGCGCGGCGCGCAGCAAACGATGTGCCGCACGTACCGCTTGTCCCTCGTCGCGTAGGCCGCCATAGGCATCGACAAGCGCGCGGTGGCTCGCCGGCTCGACGAGCGCGCGCTCGTCGTGCTGGCCGTGGATCTCCACGATCTTCTGCGCGATGGCGCGCATCGCCTGCAGGCTGACCGGCTCATCGTTGACGAAGGCGCGAGTGCGCCCGTCGGCGAATTGCAGGCGGCGCAAGATGAGATCGCCGTCGATCGCGAGGTCCTGCGCCGCCGCCGCACGGCGCGCCGGATGATCGGCCGGGAGATCGAAGACGGCGGTCACCTGGCCCTGCGCCTCGCCGGCGCGCACCAGCGATCCGTCGCTGCGGCTGCCGAGCGCGAGCGCGAACGCGTCGAGCAGAATCGACTTGCCGGCGCCGGTCTCGCCGGTGAGCACCGTCAGCCCCGGCCCGAAGGGGAGGTTGAGGTGGTTGATGAGGACGATGTTGCGGATCGCGAGCTGGACGAGCATCGACGCGATCGTAGCGTTACGCCGGCCTCAGCAAAAGTGGAGCACTGGACCGCGGACCTCTCGATCCGCAACTACTTTCGCGACTTGCCGGCACCAGGAGCCGCGGCGGCCGCGGTCTAGCCCAATCCGACCTTCTTGAAAGTCTTGGAAATCCAGGAGTCCGAGTGCTCCTCGGGCGAGAAGCCGCCGGTCTGCAGGCGCGCGAAAGCGTCCTTGTACCACTGGGAATCGGGATAGTTGTGGCCGAGGATTGCAGCCGCCGTCTGCGCTTCGCTGGTGATCCCGAGCGCCAGATAGGCTTCGGTCAGGCGATAGAGCGCCTCCTCGGTGTGGCGCGTCATCTGATATTTGCCGAGCACGTCGCGGAAGCGGTTGATCGCCGCCGTCCAATTTCGCCGCTGCATATAGAAGCGGCCGATGGTCATTTCCTTGCCGGCGAGCTGGTCGCGGGCGACCTGCATCTTGAACTTCGCGTCGGTCACATATTCCGACTGCGGGAATTTCTCGACGATCTGATTGAAATAGGCGAGTGCCTTCTCGGCCCGCTCCTGATCGCGCGCCACGTCGGGGATTTGGTTGTAATAGGACATGCCTGCGAGATAAATCGCGTACGGCGTCTCCGGCGACGACGGATAGAGGCTGACATAGCGGTTGGCCGAGGCGATTGCGTCCTCGTACTTGCCGTCCTCGTATTGCGAGAAGGTCGTCATGATCAGACCCTTCCGCGACCATTGCGAGTACGGATATTGCTTTTCGAGTTCGGCGAAGCTCTTCCCCGCCGCGGTGTAATCTTTCTTGTGCAGCCGGGCGAGGCCCTGGTTGTAGATATCGTCGGCCGGGATATCCGGAAGAATCTTCGTCTCGTATTTCTCGCCGCCGAACAGGCTCGAAATGCCTGGAATATTGTCGACCGCCGAGCAAGCGGAGAGGCCGAGCGCCAGCCCGACGACCGCCCCGGCGGCAAGCGCTCCGGACAGGAAACAGGCAGGATTTGCGATTTTCGGGGCAGGGTTTGAGGTGTTCAAATCAAGATCCAGCATGCGGCGAAACTCGTCGACGGGATACGCGGCGGCTCCGCGTTAAAATGGGAGAGGACAAGCCTCTCCCGCTCGGAACAGCCGCTTGATGCCATCCGGCGGTGAGGACGTTGGCGGGCAATTGTGGCGAAGCCGCGCCCGCTTAGGGGAAAGACTAGAGCATTTCAGACGAGCGCGGCAGGAATGTCACACTCGAATTCGACGCCTCTCGCGCGCTCGACCGCAAAACAGGAAGGATCGGACAGGAGCGCTCGAACCGCTGCGACATTCAGCGCGTGGCCGCCGCGATAGGAGCGGAAAATCCCTATAATCGGCGGCCCGCCAAGTGCCAGATCGCCGAGCGCGTCGAGCATTTTATGGCGGACGCATTCGTCGGGGAATCGCAAGCCCTCCGGGTTGAGAACCGCGTCTTCGAGGAGTGCCACTGTGTTGTCGAGCGAGGCGCCAAGCGCCAGCCCACCTGCTTGCAGATGCGCAAGATCGCGTAGGAACCCAAAGGAGCGGGCGCGCGACACTTCACGGCGAAACGTACCGGGATCGACGCCTAAGATTTTGCGTTGACGGCCGATCACCGGGTCGGCGAAATCGATTTCGATGTCGAGCGTCAAGCCGTGTTCCGCCGGAAGGAATTCGGCGAACGCGACGCCCTCGTGAACGTGCACCGGTTTCAGCACCTTGAGACAATGGCGCGCGTGCGGCTCTTCGACTATTCCGGCAGCATCGATTGCGTCCGCGAAAGCGGCCGCCGATCCATCGAAGGCCGGCAATTCCGGCCCGTCGATCTCGACTCGTAAGTTATCGACACCCATGCCGGCACAGGCGGATAGCAAATGCTCGACCGTGTTTACGGTGCCGCCCTTCGCATCACCGAGCGCCGTGCGCAACATGGTGTCGACCACATTTTCGCAACGCGCCGCGAGCGGCAATCTGCCCTCGCGCTGAAACGTGATGCCGGTGCTCGCCGGGGCAGGATGCAGCGTCAAACGCGCCGGCACATTGGTGTGCACTCCGACACCGTGCAGCACAACGGATCGGCGCAGCGTTGTTTGCGCTACGGCGCCGAGCACGCGCGGAGCGGGGGAGCCGAGCTCGTCCAAAAGCTGAAACATGAAAGCTCGTGCGCGGCGCGCCTGCCGAAGTCGGGCTGCCGAAAATAAGCCGCGCCGATCAAGCCGGCCAAATCACGCTTTGTTACAGAATCTTACAAGCGCACGCAGATCGATCCCCCTCAAAGAAAAAGGGCCCGCAACAATGTGCGGGCCCTTAAGACAAAGAGCGGTTGAGATCAGCTCGATTGGCGGCGCAGGAAAGCCGGGATTTCGAGATGATCGTCCTCGCTGCTGCGCACGACCGGTGTGGCGCGTCCGTGCGGATCGAGTTGCACCTGCCGTGGCGCTGGCGCCGGCGCGGGAGCCGGTGCGGCAGGCCGGCGGGCATATTCGTGATGCACCGGCGCGGGCGCGAGACGGGCGGGCTGCTGGGCAAGCCGCGGTGCCGCGGGAAGCGCCGGCACTTGCGGGGCGTGCTGCGCCTCGTCCTGGCGGCTCATGCCGAACGAGGCGAGCCGCTCGAGCAGCGTGCGACGGCGGGTCTCGGTCGGGCTTTCGGCCGGCGCCTCGCCACGTTGCGCGCGAATCTGCTGCTGGACCGGCAGCGGCAGGTCCTCGATCTGCGGCATGCGCGGCGCGCGGACCGGCTGCTCCGCCGCCGGCGGGATGAACGGGCCGGATTGGGGCGCATATTCCTGGGCCCGCTGAGCCGGGGCGGGCTCATAATGCGGACGCGGCGGCGCCGGCTGGATGTGCACTTCATTGAGGTGGGTCGCCTGAGCCGGTTCTGAGGCGGCATAGACCGGGGCCGGGGGGCGGGTGGATTCGGCCGCCGGCGCGGTCTGCGCCATGATCGGTGCGGTCGCTGCTTGTTCGGCATGGCGGCTCGCCGCCTGCGCGCGCAGCCGCTGCGCCGCCTCGGCGATACGGCTCTCGGCCATCGCCGCGTCGGCCATTTCGGCGGGTTTGTCGATGCCTGTCGCGACAACGGACACCCGCACCACGCCTTCGAGCGATTCGTCGAACGTGGCGCCGAGAATGATGTTCGCCTCCTCATCAACCTCCTGCCGGATGCGGCTTGCGGCCTCGTCGACCTCGTAGAGGGTGAGATCGTTGCCGCCGGTGATCGAGATCAGAAGGCCGCGCGCGCCCTTCATCGAGACTTCGTCGAGCAGCGGATTGGCGATTGCCGCTTCGGCGGCCAGGATGGCGCGCTTGTCGCCGGAGGCTTCGCCGGTTCCCATCATCGCCTTGCCCATTTCGCGCATGATTGCGCGCACGTCGGCAAAGTCGAGATTGATCAAGCCTTCCTTGACCATGAGGTCGGTAATGCAGGCGACACCCGAATAGAGCACCTGGTCGGCCATCGCGAAGGCGTCGGCAAAGGTCGTGCGCTCGGTCGCGACGCGGAACAGATTCTGGTTCGGGATGACGATCAGCGTATCGACGGCCTTCTGCAGCTCGTTGATGCCGGAATCGGCAACCTTCATGCGGCGCTGGCCTTCGAACTGGAAGGGCTTCG
>Ga0163163_10002726_pt1 | contig 14910 bp, 12 predicted proteins | sample S65metaG_FD_119766 | JGI IMG/M metagenome (GOLD analysis project Ga0163163, IMG submission 119766) | Switchgrass rhizosphere microbial communities from Kellogg Biological Station, Michigan, USA - S6-5 metaG | ecosystem: Host-associated > Plants > Roots > Rhizosphere > Soil | place: USA... | reverse complement strand
CTGTCCAAATTGGTGTTCGCATTGCAGGATGCTCGGGACGTCGAAATTAACCGAACTGCCCTCCTGAGTCAGGAGGGCAGCACGATCGAGACAGCACTCGAGATCGTGCGGGGGGGTGGTTCCAGAGCCCCACTCTTTAAGAATGCATTCTGAGGCATTTCGTTTGGGGAACCACCCCTCGCGTCATCGCAAAGAACGCGATGACGCTGCCCTCCTGACTCAGGAGGGCAATTCGCATCCGTTCACAGCAGTGGTCATAGACCTCGCACGCTTTATCATCCGAGGATTGTGCGCGGTCATAGACCGCGCCTACAAGAGGATCGGTTCAGGGCAACCGACTCTTTTCCTCGTCGAGAAAACTTTTCCGTCGCTTCTCCACGGAGAACTTCGCGGCATTGAACGTCCGCGACTGGTTCTTCGGGATGGAAAGATTCTTCCACGGGCCGGCCTTCAGTTGTTTGGCGGCGAACACAATTTGACCGACATGGTACGGGTAGTGTGCAAACTGGCGGTTGATCGCTTCAAGGACAGTATGGCCCTCATTGCGGATGTAGCAGATTTTTTCCAAGTCAGAAGGCTGGAGTTGATCCAGCGCCGCCAGGAAGCAATCCCACCCCTCATTCCAGCGTTTTCGCAGGTCTTCCCTTCCGGAAAACTGAACTTCGAATTCTGCATCGCGATCGCGCCACGTTTTTTCTCCATCGGAAGTTAAAAAGTCCGTCCAGCGCGACAACATGTTGCCCGCAAGGTGTCCGACTATGACGGCGATACTGTTGGAGTCTTCATTGGCTGCGACGAAAAGCTGTTCGGGTTGCAGCTGATCCATTGCCTGCTCGCCGAGCTTTCTGTAGTAACGAAACTGTTTCTTCACGTCTTCCAGATAATTCGTTTCCGTGCTCATGATCTGCCCAGAATAAGAAAAGTCCCCTCCATAGACCAGAAATTGTTAGTCGGGATTTCGGTTTCGCCATTCCTTTCCCACGATGAGCCGTGCGCCTCGGCCGAAGGTCAAATACGACCACGCCCATTGCAACACCACAAGCAGCCGATGCTCGAATCCCGTGAGGTAGTAAATATGGACAGCGAGCCAGGCAATCCATGCGGGAAAGCCATGCATCTGGAGTGATCCGATTTCCAGAATGGCTTTGGAACGTCCGATCGTCGCCATTTGTCCCTTGTCAACGAAGTGGAATGGCTCACGCGGCTCGCCCTTCATGTCTCGAACGATCATTGCGGCAAGGTATCGTCCCTGCTGCATTGCGACTGGAGCAGTGCCGGGTAGCGGCTTTCCGGTTTGATGCGTGTATCTGGCCTGATCGCCCGCGATAAATACATTCGGGTGTCCCGCGGCACTGAGATCGGAAGCAACGATCACTCGGCCCTGGGCATCGCACTCCAGCCCCGCTGCTTTTGCCAGCGGTGAAGCCTTCACTCCCGCGGCCCAGAGCACGGTTCCAGCTCGAAGGCGTTCGCTGGCAGTTTGAACTCCCAGTCCATCAATCCCTGTCACGCTGCACGACGTTCGAACTTCAACGCCCAGGCGAACAAGGTCACGCGCGGCCTGCGCCGCCTGAGGTTCTGAAAACGACGGAAGAATGCGCGGGCCGGCCTCGACCAGAATCACCTTCGCCGACTTTGCGTCGATGGATCGAAAATCCTTTGCCAGCGTGAAGCGGCTCATTTCGCCAATTGCTCCGGCCAGTTCGACTCCGGTGGGTCCTCCACCGACGATCACAAACGTCAGGAACCTGCGCCGCTCCTCGGGATCCGTCGCCCGCTCAGCATTTTCAAATGCGGTCAGAACCCGACGCCGGATCTCGGTTGCCTGTTCGAGCGTCTTGAGGCCGGGAGCGAACTCCTCCCAGTTGTCATGACCAAAGTAGGAATGCGTGGCGCCACAGGCGAGGATGAGGTCGTCGAATGGAAACGACCCGATATCGGCGGTCACGGTTTTTCCGTTGAGATCCACCGACTCCACGCTTCCCAGAAGCACGCGAATATTCGAATACCGGGAAAGCATCGCTCGAATGGGAGCGGCAATGTCGGCAGGACTGAGTCCGGCCATCGCGACCTGGTAAAGGAGCGGCTGAAACAAGTGGTGATTCCGCTGGTCGATCAGCGTGACTTCGATGTCGCGAACTCCGCCAAGTCCCTTCGCCGCGTTCATGCCGGCAAATCCGCCTCCGACGATGACGACCCGTTTCATGCCATTTCACTCCGCGATATCATGCCGATCATGATTCGCAATGCCGATGCGTCGGATTTGTCCGCCATCCTCGACATCTACAATGCCGCAATTCCCGGAAGGCTCGCAACGGCGGATACTGAACCGGTGTCGCTGGCTTCTCGCCAATCCTGGTTTCACGATCGCGATTTCTCGAAGCACCCGATCTGGGTTTTCGAGGATCCCGGTCATGATAAGCGAATTCGGGGATGGCTGAGTTTCAAGCCATTCTACGGAAGGCCGGCCTACTCCGCCACCGCCGAAGTCAGCATCTATGTCGATCCCAACGCTCAACGCGCCGGCGTTGCGACGCAATTGATGGAGCATGCCATCGAGCGTGCGCCGGAGTTACGGTTCACGACATACCTCGCTTTCGTGTTCGCGCACAATGGGCCGAGTCTGGCACTGTGCCGAAAGTTTGGCTTTGAGCAATGGGGGTACCTTCCGCGAATTGCCGCCCTCGACGGAACGGATCGGGACCTCGTGATTCTGGGGAAATCCCTCTCCCGAAGGGAGAGGGTGGCTCGCGGCAGCGAGCCGGGTGAGGGGTGAAAAGATGCTTCCCTGCACCCCTCACCCGCCGCTTCGCGGCACCCTCTCCCTTCGGGAGAGGGGATTCGTCCGAAACTTTTCTCCAAACGCTGTGATATTGTCTGCGTCACCATGAGCCGATATCGCATCGCCACGACTTTGTTCATTGTTTGCCTTTTGGTTTTCGCGGGCGTCCGTTCTCAGGCTCAAACGGGAGGCGCCAAAGTGACGCGAATGGAATTCGGTAAATTAACCGATGGTCGGAGCGTTGATCGATTCACGCTGACCAACTCCAGCGGAATGCAGATCCAGGCCATCACCTGGGGCGCCATCATCACATCGATTCGAGTGCCAGATCGAAACGGAAAAATCGACGACGTGGTATTGGGATACGACACGCTGGATCCTTACGTTCGAAACCCGTCCTATTTCGGTGCCATCGTCGGCCGTTACGCCAACCGGATCGCCAACGGAAAATTCACGCTCGATGGAAAGGAATACACCCTTGCCACGAACAACCGTCCGAACCATCTCCATGGCGGCGCAAAAGGATTCGACAAGCAGGTCTGGGACGCCAAAGTCGGCGATGCCACGCGCGGTGCGACGGTCAGCTTCACGTACCGCAGTGGGGACGGCGAAGAAGGGTACCCTGGCACCGTTAACACAACAGTTTCATATACTTTGACCGAAAAGAATGAACTGATCGTTGAATACCGTGCAACCACCGACAAGGCGACTCCGTTCAACCTGTCGCAGCATTCCTACTTCAACCTGACGGGAGCCTCCCGCGATGTGCTCGACCACGAAGTGACGATCTTCGCAGACCGGTATACCCCCACGGATACAACCTTAATACCTACCGGAGAACTGGCGTCCGTCGGAGGCACTCCGTTTGATTTCCGAAAGCCAACGACCATCGGTGCTCGAATCAACGACAGCAATCCGCAGCTCCGGCAGGCATCCGGCTACGACCATAACTACGTCATCAATCGCCCGGGCGCCGGACTGGTTCCCGCGGCACGCGTGGTCGAACCGACGACAGGCCGCACACTGGAAGTTTCGACGACGGAGCCGGGGATGCAGTTCTATACGGCGAATACACTGAATGCGGCCGGAAAAGCCGGACACACATATCAGAAGTACTTCGCGTTTTGTCTGGAGACCGAGCACTATCCGGATTCGCCGAACAAACCTCAGTTCCCTTCGAGCATCATTCGTCCGGGGATGGAGTTTTCGTCGAGATCGGTTTACACGTTCGGCGTTGTGAAGTAGAAAGAAAACTTCCCCTCACCCATCGCCAATGGCGATTCATGCAGTATTATTCCAACGCTCCTGGAGGTATCTATACGAATGAAAGAATTTCAGCTCTGCGGCCTCGGCAATGCCGTCGTCGACATATTCCTTGAAGTTTCCGATAGCGAGTTTGCTTCCCTCGGGTTCGAACGCGGGGGCATGCAATTGGTCCAGCATGACGAGCAGAAGGTCCTTCTCGACCGATATCAGAAACACGAACCCAAACTCGTCAGCGGCGGCTCCGTCGCGAACTCCGTTATTGCCTTCTCCCAACTGGGCGGGCAGGCCGCATTCATCGGCTGTGTTGGCGACGATCGCTACGGCTTGTTTTACGCGAATGAATTCGAGGAACTCGACATCGACATCGGCAACCCCATTATTGTGAATGAAGCCACCGGTACATGCGTGTGTCTCATCACTCCGGATGCCGAACGCACCATGCGCACCTGCCTGGCGGTTTCCAGCCATCTGGCCTCAAAGCACGTCGATGAAACGCGAATCAAGAACTCCGACTGGCTGTTCATCGAAGGCTACGTCTTTGCCAATCCCGACACCGGCCAGACTGCGATTCGGGAAGCGATCCGCATCGCAAAACTGAACGGCACAAAAATCGCGATCACCTGTTCGGATGCGTTCGTGGTTCACGTGTTTGGAGACGCGCTTCGTGCTGCTCTGGAACACGCCGATCTTTTCTTTTGCAATGAAACCGAAGCGTGCGCGGTATCCGGCGCAAGCACCGCGGAAGAGGCCTTCCGGAAACTGAAGAACCAGTTGCGTTCCGTGGTTGTAACCAACGGTCCGCATGGCGCATATATCCGCCATGCGGGAGTGGAAGCGCATGTCCCGGCATTCGTCTCGGAACCGAAGGATCTTACCGGAGCGGGAGACATGTTTGCGGGAGCGTTCATTTACGGGATCACGCACGGGGTTTCACCGGAAAAGGCGGCGCGCGGCGCGGCATTCCTGTCGCACAAGGTCATTACTCAGGTCGGTGCGCGGCTGCATCACGGAACGAAGAGTTCGTGGGATGAATGCATGGCGACACTGAAGGCCGGCCAACATTAGGAAAGGGAGTCACTATGATCACACGTAAGCTGATATTCGCGTCATTCACGGCGTTCATGATCGCCGCTGTAACGCTCTCCATCCTCGGTCAGACACCTGCCCCAACGGGCCAGCCAGCGGCGGGACAAGCCCAGGGCCGCGGCGGTGGAGGTGGAGGACAAGGCAGGGGCGGAGGCGGCGGTGGCCCTCAGGGCCCGCAGGTTCAGATCCCCGCGCCGAATGTGACCTTTGACAACGTGCTCAAAGCCGGTCAGGACCAAAAGAACTGGTTGACGTACTCCGGTTCTCCCATGAGCCAGCGGCACAGCCCTCTGACACAGGTCACGACGGACAATGCAAAGAACCTGCAGCTGAAGTGGGTCTATCAGACGAACTCCACGGAAAAGACCGAATCGACGCCGCTGGTGGTGGACGGCATCATGTATACCATCAAGAACACCAATGATGTCGTTGCGCTGAATGCGACCACGGGTGCCGTTCTTTGGACATACAGCCATCAATACGATCCGACGACACGCAACCCCTGCTGCGGCAAGTTGTCTCGAGGACTTGCGATTCTCGGAAATACTCTCTTCCTGGCCGCTTTCGACACAAGAATGATCGCGATCGATGCGAGGACCGGCAAGGAACTGTGGAAGACGTCGGCCGCCGATCCGCTACAACAGATCGCCTTCACGACGGCTCCGATTGTGGTCAAGGACAAGGTCATTGCGGGAACCGCCGGCGGAGAGAACGGTATCCGAGGATTTCTTGCGGCGTGGGATGTGGAAACAGGAAAGGAAGTTTGGCGATTCAATACGGTTCCGGGCCCTGGCGAACCCGGCAATGAGACGTGGAGCGGCGATTCATGGAAACATGGTGGAGCGCCGATCTGGGTTCCCGGCTCCTACGATCCGGATCTGAACCTGACCTATTGGAGCACAGGAAACCCCGGCCCGGACTGGGCTGGCGATGCGCGCCTCGGCGACAATCTTTACAGTTGCTCCGTGATTGCGCTGGACCCGGACACCGGCAAGATCAAGTGGCATTATCAGTTCTCGCCGCACAATGAATTCGACTGGGACTCGACCCAGATTCCGGTTCTCGCGGATATCGACTGGCAGGGCCGTCCCCGTAAAGTGATGCTGTTTGCCAATCGAAACGGCATGTACTATGTGCTCGACCGCGCGACCGGCGAGTTCCTCAAGGGAGCTCCATTCGTCAAGGTGACCTGGGCCACCGGGTTCGACGCCAAAGGTCGACCGATCCAGGTCCAGAATCCGACTCCGGAAGGAACCTTGGTGTATCCGGGCAACCAGGGCGGCACCAACTGGTACAACCCTTCTTTTAGTCCGCGCACCGGCCTGTTCTACATTCCAACGTGGGAAAACAGTTCATCCACATATTGGAAGGATCAGGCTCCACCGGAGTTCCATGAAGGACAGGGATTCGCGGGTCCGTTTCCAAGAGGCGGATCGCGAGGCGATGACGTGTATTCCGCTGTTCGCGCCATCGATCCGAAAACCGGCAACAAAACCTGGGATTTTCGCCTTTCCGCCGCATCGACAGAAGGCGGTGTCCTGACGACGGCTTCTGACGTGTTATTCGCGGGCGGCCGCGACGGACAGTTCGTTGCCCTGGATGCCCGCAATGGGAAACTGCTCTGGCAGACGCTGCTCGGTAAATCCGTCGCTGCCGGTCCGATGACCTACGCCGTTAATGGAAAGCAGTACATCACCGTTACCGCGACATCGACGGTCTTCACTTTCGCTCTGCCGGATTAATCGGATTAATCGGATTAATCAAGGGGTCAGACCCCTCGTACCCCTAATTCCAAAAAACGGAATTAGGGGTACGAGGGGTCTGACCCCATAACTAATTACGATTCGCTGACCCTCGTCACGGACTCGATTGAAATGTCGCAACTAAACTGTCCCTCTATGAAAGCAGCGACGCAATCGTAAAACTCGTCCAAGAGTGCCCTGCCGTCCGAATCAAAGTCGCTGTCCGCCTCGAGAACCAGGCTGATACCTTCCCAACGGCATGTAACGTTCTCCCACCATGTCCGATGCACGGCAAACTCGTAGCTTATCTCCAAGGCTCCCTCGACACCCGCAGCCTCTGGAACCCCTTTGCAGATCAGCTTCAGTCGATACATAGAAAGATCTGGGGAACGACTAGTTGAGCGGTAGTGGATCGCCGGGGGCAATTGTTTGGAATTGAATTCGGTTTGGGGCGCCCATGTTCTGATCCGATTTCAAAGCGGCGGAAATCGCCGTTCGAAAATTCACGGCGCGGACCGCGTCTCCCAAGGCATCCTGCGGCGAGATATAAATAACAGGCCGCGGGTAAATTGCCGTCAGAAGATCCGTGGTGTCGTAGCGCTGGAGCACGCCGGGGATCACGATTTCCGAAACATTCCGATGAACCGGCTCGTCGACAATCATTCGATACGACGTCAGCGTGTTCGCGACAACTACTTTGGAGATTCGCGAATCAAGCACCGCCGCATGCAGCGCCACCATCCCCAGCGGACCGCTCCCATAAACCGTGATTGAATTTCGATCGACGTCTCTCCGTTCCGCTAGCCAGTTGACAGCGCGCAGGGTGTCGTCAATCCGAAGCCCGATGATGGATCTTCCTACCAGGAACGACCGCAGTGAAAGCAGATTGAAGGGACCCAGGTACGGAGACTTGATGCTCTCGGTTCCGGGCGGTGTGGGACGCGCATCGAACACCATCACAATGCGCCCGGCCTTCGCAAGTCGGTCCACATCGCCGCCCGCTGCGACGAGCGAAGACGCGGGACGCGTATCCATTATGAGTACCGCCGGCATTGCAGACGTGATGAGGTTGGGAACCGCAACGTATCCGGCGATCTCCATATTGTCATCGCTGGTCATCGCGATGGTTTCCACGCGGTAGCTTTCACGCCGCTCGGTGGCATTTATAGCTACGTGTGTAAACTCTGCCCCAGGTTCGATCACGGCGCCTGTCAGCGAGCGAATATCCGCCCTCAGGCGTGTCTGTAACGGTGGCACATCGCTCTTCGATGCCCATTCGGTTTGTTTCGCCATTCGACTTTCGGCGCGTTTGCGATTCAAGGAATAGACGGTCGACGGTTCCCGAAACTCCGTCGACACCTGACCGTTGTTCGTCACGATTGTTGCCGTTGGTGTCGGCGCGCGAAGCGCGGTGAACGAAGGCTCGTCGCTCGTCCTCTTCAGATTCACGGTGAAGAACTTCATGATTGCCGGAGATACTGGTCCCAGATTCCCGTGCCCGCCCGGCCCGGTGATCCACTGGATCTTGTTTTCTGAGGCATACGTGGCATAAAACCGCTTCACCTCGTCGACCGTCTGACGCGCACCTTCGAACGGAAACATGTCATCCATCGTCGAAATGACGGCATATGGCTTTGGAGCGAAGGCTTCGACCCAGTCCGCGAAATCCAAACCCTGTTCGATGAAGTGTGGAATCGATTGTTCGGCATCCTGCGCTCCGGTTGTCGATGCGAGCAGTTCGCTGAACGATGTGATGTAGCACGCCGACGCCGCCACCTTCACGCGATCATCAAGTGCGGCAAAGTATGCCGTCGATGTTCCACCGCCCGAACAACCAAATGCGCCGATGCGCGTCGCATCCACATCCTTGCGCGATACCAGATAGTCCACGCCGCGCATTGCATCGTTTACCATATAGCGGGCGATGTTATCGCCGATCAGCATGGGGCCGATATTGGCCTCGCCGTGTTCGCCCGTCGGATTTCCGATAAAGGATTTCTGCGGATCGGCGGCGTAGTACTGCAGCCGCTCTCCCTGGCCGATGGGATCGTAGGCCAGCGCCATAATGCCGTTCCGCGCGAAGTTTCCTCCCCAGTTCCAGTTCTCGGATTTGCCGCCGGCGCCATGGCCCGGTGCGAGAACGATCGCAGGAAATGGCCCACTTCCCTCTTCGGGAACATAAACGTTCGCGGTCACCCAGAATCCAGGCTGACTTTCATAGGCGATTCGTTCCACGCGAAAACCTTCTACGGATGTTTTGTGAAATTCACGGATGGCGACCGGGCCGCGCCCTTCCGGCAATCCTCCGATCAGTCGCAAAATCTTCTCTCGAACTTCCGCCTTCCTTCGATCCGCGTCGATGCTGTTGCGAATTCCGGTAACAGCGCGGCTTCGAGCGTCAAGCTGCGTTTTCGCAATACCGTTGAGAAACCCGATCATCTGCTCGCGCGGCCGGGCACCGGACTGCGCGGTGAGCCATATCAAAACGACCAGCAGAGTGCGCGATTTCATGGCAGGATTTTTCTCCTAAACCGATCAAAGAGCCAGCGGAAATTGAAGGCAAACAAATTTCTGCGGCGCTGTCGATTTCATTCTTCGTCATTCGACAATAGGATAGAGCCCATGGTTCAGCCGGGTTCCTACACCATTTATTAAGGAGAGCGGACAATGCGTTTCATGATGATCGTCAAACATGCGGAAAATCAGGGCATTCCACCCAAATCGTTAATGGATGCCATCACAAAACTCGCGGAGGAGGAAACCAAAGCCGGCACGATGATCGGTAGCGGAGGGCTTCTCCCAGCTTCGAAGGGAGCCAGCGTTCGTCTCAACGATGGAAAGATCACCGTAACTGACGGACCGTACGCGGAAGCGAAGGAAGTCATCGGCGGTTACGCCCAATTCGACCTGAAATCCAGGGAAGCCGCAGTCAAGGCGGCGGTGAATTTCATGGAGCTTCACCGGACGCACTGGCCAGGCTGGAACGGCGAAACCGAAGTTCGCCAGATGATGGGCCCGGAAGATTTCCCGCACTAACTGTAGGGGCGGTCTGTGACCGCCCACGATCCTTCAATTGTCGGATTGCGGGCGGTCCCATCTCGAGATGGGACCGCCCCTTCAGATTCCTACTGCAGGACGCCGGCCTTCTTGAAGTCCCCAGCTTTCACGATGGAAACACCGGCGACGTTCACGCGTTTCCGGAGCGCGGCGTTCACCTGATCCAGCGTCAGCGCGTCGATGGCGGCATCGATTTTCTCATCCCAAGCGAGCGTTCGATCCAGCTGCTCGCGCGTCATGATGAGACTCTGCAATCCGGAATCGCTCGACCGGCTGACAATTCTCTGATCGCGAATGGATTTTTTCGCATCGGCAAGTTCTGCCGCCGTAAAGCCACTCGCCAGCGTTTTCGTCAGTTCGTCGCGAAAGCTCGCCTCCACTGCTGGAGTGTTCTTCGGATTGCTGATGGCCGAAGCCGAAAACAATGCCGCGTCCCCTATAGCGGGTGCGCTATACGATGAACTGACGCTGTAGCTCAATCCCTCGCGGTTGCGGATACGATCCGCCAGGCGCGACGATATCGAGCCGCCAAACATGTAGTTCGCCACGACCATCGCGGGGTAATCCGAATCGGTATCGGTCATGGAAATCCGCAATCCCGCATTGAACTGGGCGTTTTCCTTGTCCGGGGTTTCGATATTCCGATTGATCGGCGTCACAGGAAGCGCCTTCGACGCGATACGCGTATACGGGCTCGGGCTCGTCCAGGACGCCAGCATTTCCTCTGCGACTTTTCGAACATCGTCCGGTGTGAACTTTCCGACAACAACCAGTTCCCCCGTCGACGCGCCATAGAACTGCCGGTAAAACGATTTCACATCTTCGAGCGTGACCTTCTTCAGATCCTCGATCTGTTCGTCCATGGTGCGCGAATGACGAACGTCGCTGCGCGGGAATGGACTCAGGTTGGCCTGAATGATCTCCGCTGCCAATGCCGCCGGCTCCGTTCGGCCGCGCTCGACTGCGGCAATCTGCTGCGTTCGAATCTGTTCAAAATCGGATTCCGGAAATACCGGGTCCCGGAAAACCTGGACCGCAAGCCGAATTGCCGGAATCAGGTTTTCCGCCGTCGTATCGATGGAGGCGCTGGCGCTGCTGAGTCCCCCGCTGATGCCGATCCGCGCGTTGATCTTCTGCATCGCATCCTGAATCTGCTGGCGGCTCATGGTGCTGGTGCCGCGCATCAGCATTGCGCCGGCTAGCTGCGCTGCAGCATTTTTCCCGGCAAGCAATGACTCATTCCCATATCGGATATTGATTTCCGCAGTGACCGTATTGCCGCGGGTTCCCTTCGGAAGCAGAACCACTTTGAATCCGCTGGGCAGCTTCAAACGCGTGATGCGTTTCTCGATACTGGCTGGAGTGGGATCCAGCACTTCGCCGTCGGTGACATTAATACTGGTCGGATAGTCGCGCAGCAGCTGATCCATCGTTGGAGCTTCCGGCACATTCACGCGATCCGGCGCTGCTTCCGGATTGAAAACCCCGACCGTCCGGTTGGAATCCTTGAAGTATGTTTTCGCAACGCGGACGACATCGTCCACCGTGGCTCGTTTGATCTCTTCGTAGTTCATGAACAGCAACCGCCAGTCTCCGGCCGCAGCCATGTCCGTCATGCTCATGGCGAGAGACTGAGAATTGTTGAACTCGCGATCCATGCGCTGAACGATGGAGTTCTTCGACCGGTCGACTTCCTCGCGCGTCGGCGGCTCCGTTACGAGATTTGTCAGGGTGTCGTAAACAATCTTCTTTGCCTCATCAACGGACTGGTCATCGTTCAGCGATACCGACACCGTAATGAGCCCCGGATCGTGCAACTCCATGACCCCCATGCCGACCGACAACGCTTTCTTCGACTCGACCAATGCCTTATATAAACGGCCGGAACCACCCGGTCCGATGAGCACGCCCTCCATCACTTCAATCACGCCATCGTCGGGATGCGCGAGAGACGGGGCATGATACGCAATCATAATGTTCCTGCCCTTTCCGACGCGGCGCAGTTCTACATACCGTTCGCCATCCTGAGTGGGTTCGACGGTGTAGGTCTCATCGAGCTTGCGCGTCGGACGCGGAATCACTCCGAGACTTTGTGAAATCAGGTTCAGCGTATTTGCCGGATCGATCGGCCCCGCAACCACGAGCACGGCATTGTCCGGCTGGTAGTACTTGCGATAGAAAGCGGCGAGACGGTCGATGGGAACTTTCTCGATGTCCTGACGCGAACCGATGGTGGACTTCCCGTAGTTGTGCCAGAGAAACGCCGTGGACAAAACGCGCTCGGCAAGCACGCTGGTCACACTGTTCTCGCCACGCTCGAACTCATTGCGAACGACCGTCATTTCGGTGTCGAGCAGCGGCTTTTCGATGCGCATCTTCACCATGCGATCTGCTTCGAGACCCAGAGCCCACTTCAGATTGTCTTCCGACGCCTTGAATGTTTCGTAGTAGTTCGTGCGGTCATAGGACGTGGTGCCATTCCAGGTCGCACCACGGCCGGTGAGTTCCTGCTTGATGTTCCTGCCGTCCGTGCTCAGGATGAAATTCATGTGCTCGAGCAAATGCGCCATGCCCGTTTCGCCATAACCTTCATGCCGCGATCCCACGAGGTAGATCATGTTGACCGTCATCGTCGCGCTTCCGGCATCGGGAAGCAGCAGTACGCGCAACCCGTTGGGATATGCGTATTCCGTGATGCCCGCCATGGTTGCGCGGCGTTCGACGCCGGTGGGCAGGGTCTGTGCCGCGGCACTAGTTACGAGCAAGACGACTGGAAGGGAAAAGCGAAGAATCGAGGTTCGGATTTTCATGAGTGGATTTTTGCGCGAACCTCGCAAGATAGCCAAGAAAAAATCCCGCGGCCGGTTCGGGGATACCTAGGGCTTCATCCCATACTTTACAAGGATCATATCGTCGTCCTTCACCGGACCCACGCCCGCCGCGTACCACTTCTTCGACGAACCGGCTTCCAGTGGACTGTTCTCCACGACGTAAACGACATTCGTAAACGTGCCGGCAGGTGTAACCAGTGATGAATTCCTCGACTTGATCTCCGCGCGGTCCATGCCGACAACCGGCGCCTGCTCCTGATAGAACCGCTGCCCCACCACCGGCTTCGCCCGCATCATCAAACCAAACTTTGCGTTCTTTTCCCCCGATATCCATGAACCTTCGTGACCGACAATCTTGCCGTTCCTGTACACGTCGACGTCTTCCCCGAAGTAGTACACATCATTGGTGACGGAATCGATTGCGTAGTAGTCTCTGGTCCATTCCACCAGCCTCCCGTCATGGCTCTCGCGGTCCTAGTATTTTGCGAATCTCTCGCCCGAAGGGAGAGGGCGATGCGAAGCACCGGGTGAGTGGTGAAAAGACACTTCTCTGAACCCTCACCCGCTGCTGCGCGCCTCTCGTTCCCCCATTTCCTACACGGCGGGTAATGACGCGCCACATCGGGCGCAGTGGGACCAACCCGGCTGTACGGCACCATGACAACCTGAACAGGTTTTTGAAAGCGCCTCTCCACAAACTGCGCAGAACGTGAACGATGCCTGGGCTGCGGCCCCACACTTCGAGCAATGTTGCAGAAGCGGATCCCGAAGGATGAAATACAGAATGATACCGATGGCGTTGGGTATGAAGATCGCAAGCAAAGCCCACAGCACGGGACTCATCCCCCGTCGGCGTGCATCCCCGACGATATAGCCGACAAGCAGTGCGTAGATGGAGACCATCAGCATTACTGCAAGACCAGCGAGCGCGGCGAACGGAACCCAGGCCAGGCTTCCATGGGTTGGGTTCAATCTAACCACGACGACAAAGCAGAGAGCAGCGAATGGAACGAGCAGCGCCGCAACAACGGCGATCATTCGCGCCGGACGTGGAATGATTTTCATTTCTTCGCTGAACCGGCTCATGACATCCTTCCTATCTCACCGCGATTTCCAATCAACAGTGCCGTGGCTGCCGCGGTAATCGAAGCCACAGTAAACGAAACCAAAAACCAGGGACCGGCACTCACCAGATTCGTTCCGAGCACTTCCACCTTCCCGCCCGACAATTCGCGAACCAGCACCCAAAAGGTAACGCTGGCGACCCATGAGAAAATCCCGAGCCCGCATAGCGTCAAACCAGTCCAGCGCACGGTTGCAGCAGTCTCACGTTCGCGCAGTATCCTTGCCTGAGTGCGCGCGATCAGATCTGCCGGAACTGCCGGCTGTGGCAGCCCCCGAAGACGCGCCGCATATATGGACCATGCATCCAGCTCGGTGCGGCATATCTCGCAGTTGCGCGCGTGCGCTTCCACCTCCAACTGCTCCTGTTGGTTCAGCGCTCCGGCAGCGGATAAAGGAAGCATGTTTCGAATCGATTGATGTGTGCTCATTTCCACTCCAGCCGGCCGCGCAGGCTTTCCAGGGCCCTGCCGAGGCGGCTCTTCACCGTTGAGATTGGAATCCCCGCAACTTCGGCGATCTCCTCCAGTTTCATGTCTTCTTCGAACCTCAACGAAATCACTTCGCGATGAATTAATGGCAGCTTTTCGACAGCCGCCGCCAGTACTGCGCCGCGCTCAAATTCCAGCAACTGATCGAGCTGACTTTGCCCGGCCGCTTCAAGACGTTCAATGGGAGCGATTCCGGATTCATCCGGAGCATTGAGACTGCTGCTTCGCCGCAAACGCAGATGGTCGATCGCCAGGTTCCGCGCCACCGAAAACAACCACGCATCGAATTGCCGCCGCGCATCGTATCGGCCGATTTTTTCGATCACTCTCAGCCATGTCTGCTGAAACACGTCATCGGCAGCAATGGGATCCTGAAGCAATCTGTGGAGGAAGCGATACAGGCGGTGCTGATACCGAGCCATGACGGAGCCCAGCGCATCCAGTTCCCCGCGCTGGAGCCGCGCGATCGAGTCTTCCTGGGTACTGAAGGTGTCCGGATTCATGGATGCCGCGAGAATCATAGCAATGGGTAT
>Ga0163163_10002721_pt1 | contig 14933 bp, 16 predicted proteins | sample S65metaG_FD_119766 | JGI IMG/M metagenome (GOLD analysis project Ga0163163, IMG submission 119766) | Switchgrass rhizosphere microbial communities from Kellogg Biological Station, Michigan, USA - S6-5 metaG | ecosystem: Host-associated > Plants > Roots > Rhizosphere > Soil | place: USA... | reverse complement strand
CTCATCGTAACCGAGGCGATGGACGAGGACGGTCTCGAACAGGTTGCCGAAGTCGCCGACGTGGTCCAGATCGGTGCCCGCAACATGCAGAACTACGCCCTGCTCAAGCGGGCCGGGCGGGCCGGCAAGCCGGTGCTCCTGAAACGCGGTCCTTCGGCCGGCCTGACCGATTGGCTGCTGTCCGCCGAGTATGTGCTGTCGGAGGGGAATCCCAACGTCATCCTTTGCGAACGCGGTATCCGGGGCCTGGATTCCTCCACCAAGTTGTTCGACTTGAACGCGATCCCTGCGGTGAAATCACTCTCCCATCTGCCCATCATGGCCGATCCCAGTCACGGCACCGGCAAGCGGGCCATGGTCCCCTCCATGGCTCGGGCCGCGGTCGCCGCGGGCGCCGATGGGTTGCTGATCGAGGTGCACGTCCATCCCGACGAGGCGCTGTCCGACGGCGCCCAGAGCCTGTATCCCGAACAATTCGCGCTGCTGATGGGCGAGCTCAAGGGAATTGCCCGGGCGATCGGGCGGAGGATTCCGTGAGGCGAGCACGGACCGGGAAATGGGGACGGGGCAGCGTGGCCAGGGTGACGCTCGCTCTTTGCGTCCTCGCGACCTTGCGTCCTTGCGTCTCGTTTGCCCAGGACCCGCTCGCCATCGTCCGGCGGGCCGGAACCCTGTACCGGAATCTCACGTCGCTCCAGGCGGATTTCATTCAGATCATTCAGGATGCCCGGCTGGGCGACACCCTCTCCAGCGCCGGCCGACTGTACCAGTCGGGGCAGAACAATTTCGCGATGCGCTTCAGCGATCCACCCGACGAGGCGATCGTGATGGACGGGCGCTATTCGTGGTTCTACACCCCGAGCACCGCGCCGCGTCAGGTCATTCGCATGGCGGCGGAGAGCGACCCGGTCTACGGCCAGAATCTGCTGGCGCGGGTCCTGGACCGACCCAGCGATCGATATGAAACGGCCTGGATTCGGGAGGATACCGTGGGGGGGAGGCGCGTGTCGGTGGTGTCGATCGTGCCCCGAGGGTCCAACCTGAATTTTTCGCGGGCGGTGCTCTGGCTGGATCAGGAAGACGCCCTCCCCCGCCGCATCGAGCTGGACGAAGGACCCGGGACCCGGCGGATCCTCACCCTCTCGAAGATCCGCACCAACACCCCGATCGCGCCGGAGATCTTCGAATTCAAGGTGCCCCGCGGGGTCCGGATCGTCGATCAGTAGGATCCGCTAGTTCGCTGCCGCCGCCTTCTGCACCACCAGCTTGTGCAGGCGCAGCTCCAGCCGGCCGGTGCTGCGGCAGTCCATCGGCTGCCGGGCCCCCTCACTCACCGCCACCGCGCCCCCCAGAAAAATGGTCCGGATGGTGGAGCCGTTCGGCCCTTTGGGCTCCACCGTGACCATGGCCATCATGTAGACCCGGTCCTCGTCGGCATAGGGACCGCTGATGCCTTCACCGCAGCTCAAGTACGTGGAGATCTGTTTGCCGCCCAGGTCCCCATGCCGATAGAACACGTTGGTTTCCACCCGGCCGGCGGCGGAATCCTTGACCTCGGCGGGAAGCTTGAGATCGTTGAATGCGCTGAGCACCGCCGCGTAGGTCCGTGCCGGTGTGAATGGCACGTCGTAGCGGGTGCCCATGGTATCGGTGACGATGGTCGTGAGCTGACCCGGAACCACGATCACGGTACGGGTGCGCTGGGCGGCAAGGGGAGCGGCGACCAGTGTCGCGATGAGGGCGACCGAACCGATCTTCATACGCCTCCGATCTTCAGGATCCAGTCAATGCGCGGTGACCAGCGCGAGGACGGCGCGAGTGGTGCCCCCGCGCACCAGAATGCTGCGGGCCAGGGTCAGCACCGAATCGCCGGTTCCGGCCGACAACACCATGCGGTCGGGCACGATCCCGCCGCCGCCGAGCAGCACGCGCCCGCCTTCGCTCCTGAGCCGGGGCCGGGGAATCGTGTCGCCATCGGCACGCCGGGGGGGCCGCTGAATCTGACGACCCCGCGGAGTGAGCCAGAGGGCGGTCGTGAGCCGGAGCGAGGCCCCGCTCCCCAGCGGGAACGTGCTCTGGGTGACACCCCGACCGAAGGTGATGGCGCCGAGTACCGCCGCCCGGTCGTGATCCTGCAACGCTCCGGCCACGACCTCCGCCGCCCCCGCGGTGCCCGCGTCCACCAGGACGGCGATCGGCATGGAGTCGAAGGACGAGGCGGTGGAGTCGCGGAAGTCGACCGAATCGGCCGACCGGCGGCTTCTGCTCTGGACAATGCTGACCCCGGCATCGAGAAAGAGATCGGCGACCGAGGCCCCCTGGGCCAGATCGCCTCCGACCGCCCCCCGCAGATCCAGCACCAGTGACCGTGCCCCGCGGTCGCGCAGTGCCAGCGCGGCGCGGCGTACACTGTCCTCGATCCCCTTGGGAAAGCCCCGGATGATCAGGCGTCCAACCGCGCCGGGGAGTGAGGCGGTATCGACCGACGCGGCGCGCGGCAACCGGCCCCGAATCACCTCGACGGTGACCAGTCCCCGTCTTCCGGCACGCCGAAGCCGCAGGGAGACCTTGCTCCCCAGGGATCCATCCAGGAGGCGGACGGCCTGATCGAGGCGAAGGTCATCGACCGGGATGGTATCGACGCCTAGCAACAAATCGCCGCTTTGAACCCCGGCCAGCTCCGCGGGCGAACCGGGAACGGTGGTTACGATCACGACCGAACCGTCCCGCCGATCGAGATAAAGTCCCTGCGGAGCGGGAACGTCCGCCGGTGGAGGGGGTTCCCGCCCGGGCAGGAGCAGGACGGCGTAGGGGTCGTCGAGCTCATCGATCACCCCGGCGGCGGCGCGGCGGTAGAGATCCTGATCGGTCAGCGAATCGACCGCGTTGGACCGGACGTAGGAAAACACCGACTTGAAGAGGTCGGTGCCGACGAGCGCGGGCGACTGGGGCGCCGGCTGGACCCGGCCTCGCGCCAGAATCCAGGCCAGCGCGCCGAGTCCGCCGGCGATAATCCCTATGACGAGAAACCATCGGGCGCGCATGAAGACTCCTACCGGGCGCCGGCGGGCGCGAAGATGGGGCGGGCAGCGAGCACGGCACTCCAGGCTGCCTCGGTGAGCAACTCGGGGCTCAGCGTGGCATCGAGGTGAACGATGCCTGGCCCCGTCTCGGCACGGTAGCGTGCCGCGACCCGACGATGGAATTCCTCCGGCTCGCGCTCGAGCCGGTCCAGCCCCTTGCCGACTTCCGCTTTGCGGAGGATGCTGGTCTCGAACGGCAGATCGAGTATGAGTGTGAGATCCGGATGCAGACCGCCGGTCGCGGCCTGGTTGACCCAGTCCACCATTGGGAGAGGAAGCCCGCGGGCGGCGGCTTGGTACACCAGCGTGGTGAGCTCATAGCGGTCGCTCAGCACGATGCGGCCCGCGTCGAGGGCGGGCCGGATGACCCGCGCGACGAGATCGGCCCGAGCCGTGACGAAATAGAGCAGCTCGCGCTCCGGGGTCCAGTCTCCACCACCGTGGAGCAGCTCGTTGCGGAGCGCCTCTGCCGCCGGCGTGCCCCCCGGCTCACGAACCGTCACCAGGTCTTGGCGAGCCCCGCGAAATCGTTCGACCAGCGCCGCGGCCAGGGTGGTCTTTCCGGCGCCTTCGGGGCCCTCGAGCACCAGGAAGAACCCGCTGCTCATGCCAGGGTGATGATGTTGCTGGTGGAACCCCGCTCGATTCCCGCCGCCATTTGCTGATTGACCTTGGCCATGAGCTTTTCGTAGTTGGCGCGCGCGGTCACATACGCCTGGCCCTGCGGACTCACCTCGAGATCGCGTACCGCGGTCTCATAGGCGGTGACCGTATCCTCCTCCGGCACCTTGCGCTGGGTCACCTGCTCATCGATCTGGCGGGCGAGGGTGTCGATCTTCTCGAGCCGGGCCCGTGTTTCGGCATCTTCCTGCAGGCTCTTTTCGGCCCGCCGAAGGGTCTGATATTCGTTCGACTGGCCGATCAGCCGCCCAAGCTCCTGTGCCTTCTCCTCGATCATTGATGCATACCCCGGCGCGCCGTGAGATAACGTGGCCGCCCGAAGAGGTCGTCCCGCACGTTGATGTCGGTCCAGCCTGCGGCGTCCGCCAGAGAAGCCGCGACCGCGCTGCGGGTGGAATCTAGCTCCATCGCGATCCATCCTCCCGGAATCAGGAGCTCCCTGCCCTGCTCGAATATCCGCCGCGTCGCATCCATTCCGTCGGCACCGCTGGCCAGGGCCAGGCGGGGCTCCCACGCCTTCACCGAATCATCGAGCCGCCGGTATTCCGCCTCGGTGAGGTAGGGTGGATTGGTCACCAGCAACGTGAAACGGCCGCTCCCGAGGCCCGCGCCGCAATCGCTCCGGACAAAATGCGCGGCGAGACCGGTCGCCCGGGCATTTTCCCCGGCGAGGCGGAGCGCGTCGGCGGACACATCCACGCCGATCACCAGTCCGAACCTGCCCTCCTGAGCCAGCGCCAGCGCGAGGCAGCCGGTGCCGGTGCCGATGTCCAGCACCCGGCCCGTGCCGGTCAGCTCGAGCGCGATATCGACCAGGCCCTCGGTCTCGGGACGCGGGATGAGCGCGCGCCGGTCGCTGAGCAATTCGAGATTCCGGAAACCGGTGCGGCCCAACACGTACGCGATCGGCTCTCCGGCGGCGCGGCGCGCCACGGCATCGCGGAAGGCCGGCACGGCGTCGAGGGACGCGCCGCGCTCCCGGCCCAGGTAGGAATCTCCCGGGCTGGTACGAGTGAGCCAGGCCCAGATCCGGTTTGCCTCGCGGCGCGGCTTGACCACACCGGCGGCGCGGAGCACGACCGTCGCCTGGTCGAAGAGATCGGCGATCGTCACCGGCGCGTCAGACGCCACCCGATTCCTCCCGGCTGGCCATGCGGAGCGCCTTGATCAGGTCCTCGAGATCGCCGTCCATGGTGGCCGGCAGGTTGTGCACCGAAAAATTGATCCGGTGGTCGGTGACCCGGCTCTGGGGATAATTGTAGGTCCGGATCTTGGCCGAGCGATCGCCGGTGCCGACCTGCGCCTTACGGTCCCGGGCCCGCGCTGCTTCCTGATCCGCGATCATCTTGTCGAGAATCCGCGATCGCAACACCGACATCGCCTTGATCTTGTTCTGAAGCTGGGATTTCTGATCCTGCTGCTGCACCACGGTGCCGGTGGGGAGATGGGTGATCCGGACCGCGCTGTCGGTGGTGTTGACGCTCTGCCCGCCGGGGCCGCCGGAGCGGAAGACGTCGATGCGGAGATCGTTCGGCTCGATCTTCACATCGACTTCCTGCGCCTCGGGGAGCACCGCTACGGTGGCCGCCGAGGTGTGGATGCGCCCCTGGGATTCCGTGGCCGGGACGCGCTGGACCCGGTGGACGCCGGACTCGCGCCGGAAGAGACCGTAGGCGTCGGGCCCCCGGATCGCGACGATGGCTTCCTTCACGCCACCCAGCGTCGCGTCGCTCATCGTCAGCGGCTCGACCTTGAGTCCCCGTCGCTCGGCGAAGCGGGTATACATGCGCAACAGATCCGCGGCGAAGAGAGCCGCCTCGTCTCCCCCGGTGCCGGCCCGGATTTCCACGATCGCGTCGCGGTCTTCGAGCGGATCACGAGGGACCAGCAGCTCCTCCAATTCCCGCTCGAGGGCCGCAACCTCGCCGGGGAGCCGGTCCAGGTCCGCTTTGACCAGCGCCTGCATCTCGGGATCGGCCTCCAGGGCCAGCTCGCGAGCCTGGTTCAAGTCATCCTTGAGACGGGAGAGTCGGTCGGCGGCACGGACGATGGGCTGCAGGCGGGAATGCTCGCGGCCAAGGGCGGAGAACCGCTCCGCATCCCTGGCCGCATTCGGATCGGACAGCGCAGCCGCGACCTCCGCCGCCCGCGCGAGCGCTTGGCGGAGTCGGGCCTCCACGGTTTACTGAGCGGCGGTAGGGGCCGCCTGCTCCGAGCCGTACTTGCGGCGGAACCGGTCGACGCGACCGGCGGTATCCATCAGCCGCTGCTTGCCGGTGAAGTACGGATGGCATGCATTGCAGACCTCGACGTGGATCGAGGTTGCGGTGCTGCGAGTCGAGAACTTGTTCCCACACGCGCACACGGCTTCAATGGTGCGGTACATGGGATGGACTTTGGGCTTCACGATGACACTCCAGATTCGTAAGTCGTTGCGAGCCATGCAATTTAGCAGGGATTACGCGGCAAGGCAACCGGACCGGCGCGCCGGCCCGCCGGGGTGTCCTCACTGTCCCACATGGGCGACTGATCGACCTGGAAGCGGACGGGGGACCGAGTTCCGGCCCTTCGGTTTCCGAACCCGCATCCTTCAACTACGTTCTCGGTAACGGCTTGCCAAACAGTGGCTTCCGCCGGAGTGGCAGGGCGAGGTGGTAGGGTTCTTGCGAACTGACCCCGGCGGTTGGATGGGCACCCCAAGGAGGAACTGATGAGATCGACCTTTGGCGCCGCGGCGGCTATCGCAGCGGTCGTCGTCGCAGTCACCACGGCACCGGTCCGGGCGCAGGACAATCGTTCCGGCGTGGCGGTGCTGTCGTTCGAGAACAGCGGAAGCTACGGCAAGGACAAGGAAGATTTCGACGCGCTGCGGAAGGGCATCGCCGCGATGCTCATCAGCGAGCTGGCCCAGAATCCCGGTATTCACCTGGTGGACCGGAGCGAGCTCCAGCGACTGCTCGACGCCCAGGGAGTGGCCGTGGCGGAACGGGTCGACCGGGAAACCGCGTCGAAGATCGGCAAGCAGGTGGGCGCCCGTTATGTGATCGCCGGGTCCTTCATCGACCTGTACGGGGACTTCCGGATCGATGCCCGGATCATCGACGTCGAGACTGGGGAGATCGTGAAGGTGGTCCGCAGCGATCCCAAGCTCCACGACCGGCGGGACATGTCGCGCATGATTCAGTCGGTCGCCGAGCGCATCACCGTGGATGCCAAGCTACCGCCGCTTCCGGCCGGAACCGCGCAGCGGCCCGCGGTGCCCACGGAGGCGCTGGCCCTGTTCAGCCGCGCGTTGCTGTACCAGGATCGGGGAGACAAGACCAAGGCGGTCGAGTTTTTCCAGAAGGCCCTGAGCGCATTCCCGGCCTACACCGAGGCCAGTGATGGCCTCAAGAAGGCGCGAGCCAGCTGAGTACAACGGACCTTCCCTGGTCCGTGATCATCCCACCCGCGCCGGAGTGATGCCGATCAGGCCCAGGGCCACTCCGGCGTGCACCGGCAATGCAAAGGCAACGAGGTCGAGGTTCGACTGATAGAACCCGGGCAGCACCTTGAGCACCATGCCGAGCGCCGCCAGCACCGCCACCGCCAGCGCGAGCCGGCGGGCGGGATTCACCGCCCAGCCGCGTCCCCGCACCGCCGACGGCAGCACCAGAGCCAGGGCCAATGCCAGCAGATTGAACAACAGAATATTCTCGTTGTTGTGCGCCACCATGTGGCGACTGAAGGCCCAGAGCCAGGTCAGCACCGCGCCCAGCACGCCCGCCGCGAGCGTCCACAGCGTTGCGAGGGCCAGAAATAACCAGCGACGCGCGCCCCGCTTCCCGGCGGCGGGACTCGGATCGGGCCGCCCCAGCCATGCCAGCAGACCGCCGAAGAGCAACCCGGCCACCAGGTAGCGGAGGGTCCAGTTGCCGGGCCGGACCGGGACCGGGTAACTGCCCCCCACATTCAGGACGCGCTCCTGCCTCACGACCGGACGCGCCATCCCGTCGGGCCCCATCACCGCCACGCTGTCCAGGTGTTCCCGGAGCCGGATCGGCAGAAACATCTGCTCCCAGCGTGACATCTCATGATCCACCGGCTGGCCCAATCCCACCATGAGGCCGCTGTACAGCAGCACATTGTGCTGGTCGAGGCGCCGGGTTTCATCCCGCCAGGTGAACCCGGACGGTGCGGCGCCGTAGCGCGCGATCGGCCCGCCCAGCACCCGGTCCAGCGCGTCCCGGATCCGGGTGGAGCAATTGTCCCGGTAGTAATCGTAGGCGTATCCGGAGTGCTCCGGCCGGATGTTCCAGAGGAGGAAATCTCTGAGCGCGGCTCGCTGGGTCGGAGTCATTTCCAGCTCCTGGGCCCAGATCTTTCTCCCCTCCGAAGCATAGAACCGGACGACGCCGTTGACGTCGCGGCTTTCGCCCATCGAGTACCACATCTTCCCCTGGGCAAAATGGAGGAAGAAGTTGGGTGCGTTGAAATCGAATCGGCCGTAGTCGTACAGATGGTCTTCGCCCGCCGCGGCATCGTGAATCCAGATGCCGTTGTGGCCGAAGCGCTCCCAGACTTCGCCGCCGGTCTCGAACGTCAAGAGGGTGACGGTGAGCTCAGAGCCGGGCTCGGGAGCCGGCACCGCCGGCCGGGGTGCGGAGAGCGATGCTTGCGCGGCGACTCCCACCAGGAGCGCCGCGACCATCGATCCGATCACAGCACCACGTCTTTGCCGGCCTCGGCCGACTGGTAAATCGCCTCGAGCACCTTGAGCATGGTGATGTGCTCGGTCAGCTTGGGCACCTCCGCTTCACCCGCCACCGCCGCGAGGAAGTGGGCCCATTGGGCCCGGAACGACGCCGTGAATGAATTCTCGCGGGAAAAGCTGCCGGTCGGAGAGACATCGTGGGGCATCCCGTTGAGCTCTTTCCAGACATGCAGGGGATTGATCCCCGCGGATCCCTTCGAGCCCCGCAGTCCGACTCCGAACCGCTCGCCCTCCCCGATGTGACGCCAGGTCACGTCCACGAAGATCGCCGCCCCGTTCTCGCAGACCACGTACGCGCTCCCCGACTGCTCGACGCCCCGCTCTCCCCGCGGCTTGGTGAGCGCCGCGCTCACCCGGACCGGGGTCGGGTTCCCGCAGAGCCAGAAGCAGAGGTCGAGCATGGTGAGCCCGAGGTCGAGCATGGCGCCCCCGCCCGCTTCGTCCTTGCGCTGGCGCCAGCCGAGCGCCGCGCGGGCAAAGCGCGCCACGTGCCAGCTGGAGCGGACGCTGTCGATTTCTCCCAGCTCGCCGCTCTGCACGAAACTTCGGACCGCCTGCGCATCCGGCCGGTACCGGTGGGTCATGCCCGCCATCACCACCTTGCCCCGCTTCTCCGCCGCCCGCGCGATCCGCTGGGCACCGGCGGAGGTCACCGAGAGCGGCTTTTCCACCAGGACATGCGCGTTGGACCGCAGGGCCGCCTGGATGTGGTCCTCGTGGAGATGATTGGGCGTGGCAATGAGGAGCGCGTCGACTTCTACATGGCCGAGAAGATCCTCGATGTCGTCGAACACATCCCGAATCCCGAACCGCTCCGCCAGGGCCCGCGCCTTGGGGACGTCCACGTCGCAGATCGCCGTCAGCTCGACGTTCTTGAGCTTCTTGAGCACCGGCAGATGCGCCACCTGCACGACGGCGCCGGCGCCGATCAGACCGATGCGGATGGGATTGCTCATGGCGTCCCTGCTCAGTAGGTGCGGGTAATGACGGTTCCCGGAAAATAAGCCAGGAGGATGTCCGTGTAGGGAAATCCCGCCCGGGCTCGGCCCAGGGCTCCCCACTGGCACATGCCGACGCCGTGGCCCGCACCAGACCCCTCGGCGACCAGCTGCACGATGCGGCCGCCCTCCCGGCCCACCTGCAGGTTGAAGGTGGCGCTCCGGAGGATGCTGCCGTCACTGGTGCGGAGCACGAGACGGGCCACCGGACCGGAGATGGTGTAGCTCGCTCCCTCTCCCACGACGTTCAGATGCGCGACCCGGCCGGTCGGGGTCCGGTCCACCACCTGCAGGTCTCGCACCGACTCGGCCAGCTCCGCGGGCGCCCCGGCAACTGGAAGGGTTTCCCGGAGGATTCGGGCCAGCGCGTCGCCGGTCCAGCGCTCCTGCCAGCGAAACCGCGGAGAGATGGCGCACCAGGCCCGGCCCGCCTCGTCCTGATCCCGAATCGACCGGAGATAGGGCCGATCCGCCCCGGCGTACACCTCGGTGCCGTCGGCGGTCCGTCCGCCGCAGGTGGAGTGGAAGAACGCATCGATGAGGCGACCGTCGAAGGTGAGCACCTGCCCTGCGGTTTCCTGAACCGCCTGGTCGGAGACCGGCGTCTCGAATCCCACTCCCGCATAGGCCTGGTCGGCCACGGTCGCGAGCAGATCGTACCCGCGGACCCGCCACTGGCCGGCCCGGCGCATGGCCACGGTCCGCGACACCACCGCCTGGGCTCGCAGCGCCGCCAGATCCTGGTCGGTACGCTTGCCCATCTCGGCGCCCACCACGCCGCGAAGGTATTCCTCCATTCCAAGCAGATTGACCGCCATCACCCCGGCCGGCACGGTGGAGAGAATCGCCGTGCCCCGGTAGTCGCGCCCGCCCAGCCGAACCGGGCTGCCCGAATCCGCCGGCTCCACGACCAGCGTGGCGGACGAGACGACATCCTCGGTGCTGAACCGTACCCGCAGACCTTCGCGCGAGCTCGACACGACGGCGGATACGCCGGCCGGGACGGCAATCAGGCCGCCCCCGTCGCCACCGCGCAGCATGAGGGCCACGCCTCCACCTACGCTGACCGAGGGTGCCCCCGGGACGATGCCAACCCGAATGTCCGGGGCGGCGGTCAGCGGCGCGGCGCCCGGACCGACCTCCGGGCGCGCGCAGGCCGCGGCGAGGAGAACCGCCGCCAGCCCCGCCCGGCCCCGCCGGTCAGCCACGAAAATTGCCGAACTTGAGCTCGAGCTCGAAATCCTGAGAGCGGAGGAAGGCGATGACCGACTGGAGTTCGTCTTTCGAGGGGCTGGTGATGCGGAGCTCGTCGCCCTGGATCGAGGCCTGCACCTTCTTGAAACCGTGCTCCTTGATGGCTTTCTGGATCTTCTTGGCGATGTCCTGGGGAATCCCCTGGGTCAGGGTGATCTCACAGCGCACCGAGGTGCCCGCGCCCGGGATCATGTCTCCGGTCTTCAGATTCTTGAGCGGGACCCCGCGCTTGGCGCACTTGGCCTCCACCACCTCCAGCACCTGCTTCATGCGGAATTCGTCGTCCGCGTGGAGCTTGATGAGCGCCGTCGCGCGATCGAACTCGATGGTGACGTGGGTGCCCTTGAAGTCGTACCGCTGGGAAATCTCCTTCGCCGCCTGATTGACCGCGTTGTCGACTTCCTGGAGGTCGGCGCCGGTCGAGACATCGAACGAAGAAGAGCCGGCCATGCTAGGAGAGGAAGGATTCGAGGGCTTTGGAGCGGCTCACGTGGCGGAGCCGGGACAGCGCCTTTTCCTTGATCTGGCGCACCCGCTCCCGGGTGATGCCCAGCAGCGCCCCGATTTCCTCCAGCGTCATCGGTTCGGGGCTGTCCAGGCCGAAATAGAGCCGGAGGATCTTGGCCTCCCGCTCCTTCAGGCCCTTGAGGACTTCCTCGATGCACTGGTTGAGGGCGTGCTCGAACGTTTCCGCATCCGGACCGGCATTCTGGGTGTCGGGCAGATAGTCCAGCAGCCGGTTGTCCTCGCCCGGAGTGAGCGGGGCGTCGAGCGACAGATGGTTCTGCGAGATGGAGAGCGTCTTCTGGACCTCCTCCATGTCGATGTCCATCCCCTCCGCGATCTCCGCCGGCGTCGGCTCCCGGCCGAGCTCCTGCAGCAGCGCGGAGGACCGCCGGGTGATCCGGTGCAGCGTACCGGCCCGGTTGAGGGGCACCCGCACGATCCGGCTCTGTTCCGCCAGGGCCTGGAGAATGGCCTGCCGGATCCACCAGACCGCATAGGAGATGAACTTGATCCCCTTGGTCTCGTCGAATTTATGGGCGGCCCGGATCAGGCCCAGGTTGCCCTCATTGATCAGGTCGGAGAGGGATACACCCTGATTCTGGTATTTCTTGGCCACCGATACCACGAAGCGGAGATTGCTGCGTACCAGCTTGTCGAGAGCCTCTTCCTCACCCAGCCGGATCCGTTGCGCCAGGGTCACTTCCTCTTCCTGCGCGATCAGCGGATACCGGCTGATCTCGCGGAGGTACTGGTCGAGCGACCCCTCGTCCGAAGACGTCGGGCCGCTCCTCGAGGAAGATCCGACTTGCAGCGGCTTCATGCCCGGAAGGAACCTCGTAGTGCTGAGGGGTCAGGAGTCATGCCCTGACTACTAAACAGATAACCCCCATCTCGCGGGAGTCAATCGTAGTTGTCGATCTGGGCTCGCTGCAGCGTTCCGGAGTAGTCCGCATAACAGACCTTGGTCTCCGAATAGAAGTGGTATACCTCCCACCCGCCCTCGCGATGCCCATTCCCGGTCTCCTTGACGCCTCCGAAGGGGAGGTGCGCCTCGGCGCCGATCGTCGGTGCATTGACGTAGGTGATGCCGTTGTCCAGATCCCGCATGGCCCGGAAGGCCAGGTTCACGTTCCGGGTGTACAGGGAGCTGGAGAGACCGTACCGGACCCCGTTATTGATGCGGACCGCCTCCTCGAAGCTGCCGAACCGGAGCACCGTCAGCACCGGACCGAAGATTTCCTCCTGCGCCAACCGGCTTTTCGGCTTGGCGCCGGCAAAAATCGTGGGCTGGTAGAACCAGCCGTTCCGGAGCCGTGGACTCCGGGGCCGCCGGCCGCCGGTGACCAGCTCGAGGCCTTCCTGTTTCCCGATCGCGACGTACCGCTCCACCTTGTCCCGCGCCGCCTCGTGAATCAGCGGCCCGACCTGGCTGCCCGCCTTCCGTCCATCGCCCATGACCAGCTTCTCGGCGGCCTCGGCCAGCCGCCGCAGGAACCGGTCGTGGATCTTCCGATGCAGTAATAGACGACTGGTGGCGGTGCAGCGTTGCCCCGTGGTGCCGAAGGCACCCCACAAGATGCCGTCGAGCGCCAGGTCGAGGTCGGCGTCGTCCATGACGATCATGGCGTTCTTTCCGCCCATCTCGAGCGAGAGCCGCTTGTGCAACCGGCCGCATTCCGCCCCAATGGCGGCCCCGGTGGCGGTCGACCCGGTAAAGGAAATGACCGGAACACCCGGATGCTCCACCAGCCGCTGACCCGCCGCCTTGGCCCCGTGCACCAGCTGGATCGCCTCGGGAGGCAAGCCGGCCTCCAGCAACAGCTCCACCAGCATGTGCACCGTATGAGGAACATCCTCGGACGGTTTGATCACCACCGAATTCCCGCACAGCAGGGCCGGAAACATCTTCCAAGTCGGGATGGCGAGCGGGAAATTGAACGGGGTGATCAGCCCGGCCACACCGATGGGACGGCGATAGCTCATGGCCCATTTGGCGGTCAGCTCGCTGGGCACCGTGTGACCGAAGAGGCGGCGACCTTCCGAGGCGGCGTAGTACGCCGTGTCGATACCCTCCTGCACGTCGCCCCGGGTTTCGGCGAGCACCTTCCCCATCTCCCGGGTCATCTGGCGGGCGATCAGCTCCTTGTCACGAACCAGGAGATCGCCCACGCGCTTGAGGATGTCTCCCCGGGCCGGGGCCGGCACCCGGGACCACTTCCGGAAGCCCTCCGTCGCCGATGCGACGGCGGCGTTGACGTCGGCGGCGCCCGAATCGGGAAAGCGCCCGATCAGATCCCGGGTATTGGCCGGATTGCGGTTTTCGAAGTAGGCGCGGGTGGTGGGAGCAACCCAGCGCCCCGCGATGAAGTTCCGGAATGTCTTGGGCATTGGACTCAGTCAGGGGCGAGAAACGGGACGCGGGCGAAAGCGATGATCACGGGCAGGTCCAGACCGCGGGATGCTTGGCGTAGGATGATCGGTCGAGCACCGTCTTGGCGACGAGCCCGGCGCCCCAGATCGTCACCAGGAGCGACAGGAGATGGGCCAGCCCCATGCGGCGATGCCAGGCCGTCACGGCGCCCCAGAGACCGGCCAGAACCACTCCGCCGGCTGCCGCCAGGTAGAGATACAGCATCACGCCGCAGGCGTGGGCATAGGGCCATTGGGTGACTCCGACGGCGACGGCCACACCCAGCAGGACCCGAATCCATGCGGTCAGGACGGTTTTCCCGCTGCGCGCCGGGGCCGGCAGGGCGGCGCGAGACGGAGCCGGCACGGGCGCTGCGCCGGCGGGGACCGGCTTGCCCGGCGGCGCGACCGGCTGCTTGGCGATGATCTTGTCGATCTCCGCCATCTCCTTGTCCCAATCGCGATTCGGACCGGTCACGTATCCTCGCGGGTCAGCTGATACTTCTCGATCTTTTTATACAGGTTCGAGCGGGGGATGTCCAGCGCGCGAGCCGTCTCGGCCACGTTCCAGCCATGCTCCCGCAGCTTGATCAGCAAGAACGCCCGTTCGGTGTCTTGCCGGAAATCCTCGAAGGTCCCGGTCCGCCCGGTTTCCGGGGCCACATAGGGAGAAGCGACTCCCTCGGCGGCGGGCAGCAGGCGCTCGACGTCGGCCGCGGTGATCTGCTTGCCCACCGCCAGGATCAGAAGGCGCTCCACCGCGTTGCGCAGCTCCCGGACGTTGCCGGGCCAGGAGCGCCGCTGCAGGGCACGGATCGCGTCGGGGGTGACCGGCCGCGCGGCGACGCCGGTGCCGACGCTCAAGGTGGCCACGAAGTGCTCGACCAGCGCGGGGACGTCTTCCAGGCGCTCGCGGAGCGCGGGGACCTCGATCGGCACCACGTTCAGCCGGTAGAACAGGTCTTCCCGGAACCGGCCATGCTCGATTTCCTGGTCGAGCTCCTTGTTGGTGGCGGCGAGCACCCGGACGTCCACCTGCACCGACCGCGCCGCGCCGATCCGGTGGACGACGCCCTCCTGCAGCACCCGGAGCACCTTCGACTGGGAGGAGAGCGACATGTCGCCGATCTCGTCCAGGAACAGGGTGCCCCCGTCGGCCAGCTCGAACTTGCCGGCGCGATCCGCGAACGCGCCGGTAAAACTGCCCTTCATGTGCCCGAACAGCTCGCTCTCGATCAGCTCCGAGGG
>Ga0163163_10002720_pt1 | contig 14933 bp, 11 predicted proteins | sample S65metaG_FD_119766 | JGI IMG/M metagenome (GOLD analysis project Ga0163163, IMG submission 119766) | Switchgrass rhizosphere microbial communities from Kellogg Biological Station, Michigan, USA - S6-5 metaG | ecosystem: Host-associated > Plants > Roots > Rhizosphere > Soil | place: USA... | reverse complement strand
TATGGAAAATGATCCGCTCTCTTCTTGCTAACTTTTGAAAGCTACCAAATCTGACAACGATCCTTCTCAGGTCGCACCATCGCATCACCTGCCTTGCACGAAAACGCCGCTGCGAACTGCGGGACATTCGACAGTGGACCGTTGACACGAAACTTGGGCAGCGGATGTGGATCGACGTTCGTCAGCAAACGCGCCAATTCAGGACGCATGTTTGTGGCCCATCCACGTGCGTAACCGAGGAAGAATCGCTGTTCCGGTGTAAAGCCATCAATTACTTTTGGCGGCTTGCCTGCGATTGCTTTTTGAAATGCTGCGTACGCTATAACGAGACCGCCGAGATCCGCGATTGACTCGCCTACTACTAACTTACCGTTCTCGTTGAGACCCTTCTCAACTTCGAATCCGTTGAATTGATTTACCACACACTCAGCGCGAGATTTGAAATCCTTCAGATCGCTTTCCGTCCACCAGTTGGAAAGATTTCCAGTCGAATCAAACTGGGCGCCCTGATCATCAAAGCCGTGCGTCATCTCATGTCCGATGACTGATCCCATTCCGCCGTAGTTGTAAGCGTCATCTGCATCAGCGTCGAAGAAAGGCGGCTGGAGAATTCCGGCTGGGAACACGATTTCGTTGATCTGTGGATTGTAGTAAGCGTTGACAGTCGGCGGCGACATTCCCCATTCCATCCTATCGACAGGCTGGCCAATCTTGTTCAAGTCGCGACGTTTTTCAAACGCACTCGCGCGCGTACGATTCAAAACATAAGGACCACGATCGACTTCCAACGAAGAATAATCGCGCCATTTGTCTGGGTAGCCAATCTTGTTTAGAAACGCCTCAAGCTTGACGATTGCCTGCTTGCGAGTAGCGGGCGCCATCCACGACAGCATACCAATGTCATCTTTAAGGGCCGCTTCCAGGTTGTGCACCATATCAAGCGCACGTGCTTTCGCTGAAGGTGGGAAGGCTTTCTTCACCCAGACCTCACCCACAGCTTCGCCCATCGCTCGATCAGTAGCGGCCGAACAGCGTTTCCACCGGGGCAAATTTTCTTTTGCGCCCTGGAGAGTCTTTCCTTTGAAATTGAAATCTTCTTCTACAAAGGCTGAGGAAAGCGCTGGTGCAGTGTTGTTGATGACATGCCAGCGAAGATAAGTCTGCCAATCAGCGATTGGAACACTGCTAAGCATTGGATTGAGAGCTTTGAAGAAATCTGGTGTTGCCACATTGACGTCTGTCTTCTGCGTGACACCCAGCTTCTGCATGTATCCAGGCCAGTCATAAGCCGGCGCAAGTTCTTTCAACTGGGGCACAGTCATACGATGGTAGATTCGCTCAGGATTGCGCATCTCCACCCTTGTCAAAGATGCTTCGGCAAGCTTCGTCTCCAGAGTTAGTACTGTCTGTGCCTCCGCAGCGGCTTTCGTCGGATCATCTCCCAGCAACACAAACATCTTCGCGACGTGCTGCACGTACGCATCGCGGGTGGCCTTCGATTTATCATCTGTCTTGGTGTAGTAGTCTCGATCCGGCAGACCCAATCCACCTTGATAGACTTCGAAAGTAACTTCAGCGCTGTTTTTAAAGTCTTGTGTCGAATCGGCATTGAAAACAACGTTAAGACCCATCGTATGGAAGTGTGCGATTACGTCCTGCAAGCCGGATAGGTCTTTAATGTTCGCGATGAGATCAAATGCTGGAGCAATAGGTTTGACTCCTTCCGCTTCGATCTTCCCTTCGTCCATGCAGGTAGCGTAATAGTCGCCGACCTTTTGTTCACTACTTCCCTTTTTCGCATTCGTATTCTTTGCGGCTTCTTCGAGTATTTCGTGCAAGACGTCCCGATTCTTTTCATCAAGAATATTGGCAACTCCCCAGCTCGAGTACGCACCCGGTATTGGATTAGCCGCTAACCAGCCGCCGTTCGCATACTGATAAAAGTCAGTACAGGCAGAAGTATTCTTGTCGAGACTAGCGAGATCGTATCCGTGATTCTGTTGTCCCAGAATCGTGGCCACAGCGAAGGCGAAGATCAGGATCATAGTTACAAAACTTCGACGGTAATTTTGCATGTGCATCTCCAATAGGGTTAAAAACGAATCCAGACCGACAGGTGTTGTCGTGGGTTAGCGGTCGGATTGTAGCTCAAGAAGCCGACAGTCAATAAATACGGAAATGATCTGAGATAGGTTCAGCCTGGATCTCAGATCGCAAATCCCAGATCTCAAACCCGACTACCAAAGTCAAATTGATTCCCGTATCCAGTAAATGGGTTGCCATATCGTCCCAACTCGGTTTCCCGTTGTCCCATTTTTAATATCCGCTCTGAGATCTTGGATTTGAGATCTGAGATCTCTTCATGCTAAAACTCGCACGTCCATTTTTTTGTAGGTGCGACCAGATCGCATTCACTCCTCTTCGTTCCATACAACTTTTGTTCTATCGGAGGTTCTGCAATGAAACGTCACGCCGTTCCCCGCCTGTCTCTGAGTATTCGGCTTCTAGTATTGCTTGGCCTGTGCTCTGTTCCTGTTGCTGTTGTCGAAGCGCAAAATGGGCACGGCACCGGTCAAACGCGACTGTTGCGCACGCCAACCGTCAGCGCAAGTCAGATCGGATTTGCGTATGCCAACAACATCTGGGTGGCGCCGCGAGCGGGCGGAAGCGCCCGTCGACTAACAAGCTTTCAAGGGCAAACTGCGAATCCGCACTTCTCACCCGACGGTAAATGGATCGCTTTTAGTGGCGAGTACTCCGGCAACTTTGATGTTTACGTGGTCGCTGCTGATGGGGGTGAACCGCGGCGTTTGACGTGGCATCCCGGCGCAGACATGGTCGAAGGCTGGACCACAGATGGCAAAGCGATCATGTTCTCGTCAACTCGCGCGACCTGGGCACCAAGCGGCGCACCGAAATTCTGGACGGTGCCAGTCGAAGGCGGCGTCGAAGAACCTATGTCGTTGCCGCGCGGATACCAGGGAAAGATTTCTCCTGACGGCACTCACATCGCGTACCGCATGAACAACTCCTGGGATGAAGAACGCCGCAACTATCGAGGCGGCCAGAATCGTCCAATCTGGATCGTCGACTTGAAGACCTTCGATCTCATCTCACCTCCATGGACGGATTCGAAAGATGTCTCTCCTGCTTGGATCGATACTTCTGTGTTTTTCATTTCCGATCGCGATGGTGTTGCAAACGTCTGGCAGTACGAAACGACGAATAAGAAACTTACGCAGGTTACGAAGTTCACCGACTTCGATGTGAAGTCGATGGATTCAGGCGCAGGTGCAATCGTCTTTGAACAAGCCGGGTACGTTCACGAGCTGAATCCAAAGACCGGCAAGGAATCCATCGTCAACATCAACGCCGTGGGTGACTTCCCTTGGATGATGCCAAATTGGGAAGACGTCTCGAATCGGCTCTCAAGCATGGCGTTATCCCCGACCGGCAAACGCGTCGTCGTGGAAGCACGCGGTGAGATCTTCACTATTCCGGCGGACAAGGGTGACGTACGCAATCTAACCCACTCGAGTGGCTCGGCTGAACGTGATCCTGCGTGGTCTCCGGATGGAAAATCAGTTTCCTACTTCAGCGACAAGTCTGGTGAATACAAACTCATCATCGAAGCACAAGACGGTCTGACACCCCCGCGCGAGATCGATCTACCTCAACCAACACATTACTACACACCATCATGGTCACCTGATTCCAAAAAGATCCTTTACACCGACACCAATCTCAAGGTTTGGGTAATGGACGTAGCGAGCGGACAGGCAAAAATTGTTGGGAACGATCCGTGGATGGTGCCTTCGCGAACACTGAATCCGGTTTGGAGTCCTGACTCGAAGTGGGTGGCTTACTCCAGTCGTCTACGGTCGCTGTACCACGCAATCTTTGTCAGCAACGTTGAGACGGGTGAAACAAAACAAGTGACCGATGGACTCGCCGATGCAGTCTGGCCGGCATGGGACTCAAGTGGAAAGTATCTATGGTTCCTTGCGTCGACCGATTTCGGTTTGCGATCGCAATGGCTCGACATGACTTCATATGACCACGACGAAACGTTCGGGTTGTATTTCGCAGTGCTGAAGAAGACTGATGCGAGTCCGTTGTTACCCGAGAGTGACGAAGACCGCGGTGTCGGCACAGGCACACGAAGACCGCTGCCGGGTGCTTGCGCGGGCGACGCTCCAGGTGGAGGTGGCGATACACCTGCGGGCGACCCCGGACAGCCGCGAGGTCAACGTGCGCCGGTGTCAGTTCAAATCGACTGGGATGGAATTCAACAAAGAATCGTTTCAGTTCCCGGCGTTCCAGAGCGTCCGTACACAGACCTGCAAGCGGGCATTGATGGATATATCTACTATCTCGAAGCTCCGCGAGGAGGCGGCGGTGGTGGTGGCGGTGCAGGAGCAGGAGGTGGCGGCAATGAATTAGTGCGTTACCGCCTCTGTGATCGACGGGCAACAACATTCGTCGGCGGGGTTGCTGCTTATGAAATCAGCGCAGATCATCGAAAGCTGTTGTATCGCGCTGCAGGCGGTGGCGGCGGGGCTGGAGGAGGTCCAGGCGCGGGTGCGAATTTACCGGCGCCACAATTGTTTCTCGTCGATGCTGATCGCACGCCGCCTCAAGCAGGACAAGGTCGTTTGAACTATTCGCTTCGCATGTACCTGGAGCCGAAGGAAGAATTCAAACAGATCTTCAATGAAGGTTGGCGCAATCAACGCGACTATCTGTACGTTCCCAATCTGCATGGCAGCAACTGGCCGAAGATGAAAGAGATGTATGGCCAGTTGCTGCCTTACGTAATGCATCGCGCTGATCTCAACTACCTGCTGGACATGATGGGTGCAGAAATCGCCATCGGCCATTCTTATGTTCGCGGTGGCGACATGCCGTCAGTGCCGCAAGTTGTAGGCGGTCTACTCGGAGCTGACTTTGTTATCGATCAGGATCGTTACAAGGTCAGTCGCATTTACGACAACGAGAGTTGGAATCCTGACTTGCGTTCACCCCTGGCAACCCCGGGCGCGAATGTTAGCGTCGGCGAGTACATCCTCGCGATCAATGGTGTCGAGTTGAAAGCTCCTGACAACATTCATCGACTTCTTGATGGCACTGCAAACCGGCAAACAACATTGACGGTAAACAGCACCCCATCAATGCAAGGCGCACGAACAGTGACTGTAGTTCCTATTGCAAATGAACAGGGCCTGCGAACACGCGCGTGGGTTGAGTCGAATCGGCGCCTGGTTGAGAAAATGTCAGACGGACAACTCGCTTATGTCTACCTGCCAAACACAGGGCAGCCGGGCTACAGCAGTTTCAATCGCTACTACTTCTCTCAACAAGACAAGAAGGGCGCGATTGTCGACGAACGTTTCAATGGTGGCGGCTCAGCGGCTGACTACATCATTGACGTTCTCCAAAGAGACTTCGACGGCTATTTCAACAACGTCGCCGGCGAGCGCTTTCCATTTACCAGTCCATCCGCGGGCATCTGGGGACCGAAGGTGATGATCGTTAACGAGATGGCCGGCTCAGGTGGCGACTTAATGCCCTACATGTTTAAGCGACGAAAGATCGGGGTGCTTGTCGGCAAACGAACATGGGGTGGTCTCGTTCACACAGCTGATACCCCAACATTCATTGATGGTGGTTCAATGATCGCACCTCGTGGCGGTTTCTTCTCACGCGATGGGCGATGGGCGGTTGAAAATGAGGGCGTCGCTCCGGACATCGATGTTGAGAACTGGCCCAAGGATGTGATTGCAGGTCGCGATCCTCAACTTGAGCGTGCAGTCCAGGAAGCAATGAAGCTCTTGAAAGAACATCCTGTGGACCGCACAGCTAAGGAACCTGCACCACCAACCTGGGGCAAGCGCCCAGGCAACTAACGCTCAACTACAAGCGGTCGGGAAGGGGGCAAACGCAGCGCGCCCCCGCAGGCTTAATAGTCTCAGTCTGAATGCGAGAGCCCACAATTTAATCTGGGCGTTATGCGACCTGCGGAGGCGCGCTGCGCTTGCCCCCTTCCCGACTGTGTGTAGGCACTGTCAGAGTTTGACTCGATTTTAAGATCACTTTACGCCTTCCCCACTAGCTCACTCGCACTCGTCTCGCGGTGGTGTTAATCTGAACTCATCGTCAGTCCCCAGCCATAACTCTTCTTTCCAATTTTAATGGTCAAGCGCAACTACCACTGCCTGGTCTTAATCCTTGGTCTATCGATCGCTGTGACCTGTCTCGCGCAAGAGTCCGGCGAAACATCGAGACAAAAAAACTTCGGTTCCAGTCTGAAGAAGCTCAAATGGGACCCAGAAAAAAATCAAACCACCTCCACAAGTGAAATCAATCAGGGCACTGTTCCTGATGATGACGTTGTTCGCATCAGCACTTCACTGGTCGCCACCGATCTCCTGGTGCTCGATCGTCAAGGACGTTCAGTCAAGGGATTGGTCGCTACGGATTTCGTTATTACTGAAGACAACACTCCTCAAGAAGTCGGACACTTTTTACTCGGTAGCAACTCAAGCGTGCCCAGGTCAATTGCATTGATCATCGATTACAGCGGAAGTCAGTTTCCCTTCATTCAAAACAGCGTCGATGCAGCCAAGGTCTTGATCGACAAACTTGGCCCTCGCGATCGCATGGCAATCATCACCGACGACATTGAAATGTTGTGCGACTTCACGACTAACAAAGCTGAACTGAAGAAGAAGCTTGATCTCGTGCTTGAGCGCAGCCGTGGCAAAAAAGGTTTTCTTGGGGTCGGTGGCAAGAACAGGCGGCTTGGATTGAGCGCGCAGTACAGTGCATTGATGGCCACCTTGAAAGAGGTTTTTGACGCTGAGGATCAACGCTCCATCGTCGTCTTTCAAACTGACGGCGACGAAGCAAAGTATTTGCGAAACTCGATCATCGTTCCACACGTTCCTCCTGACTTGCCACCTGAATGGGTAGCGGCAGCACAAGCGGACGTCGAAGGGCAACTCAAGTTGCAGCGCGACGGTATGACAGAGTTCAGTCTGGAAGATGTCTATCGGGAGGTAGAGAAATCACGAGCGACAATCTATACCGTTGTGCCAGGCACAAGGTTCGTCGGACTTTCCTCCGAGCAACAAGTTGAGCGATTGCGAGCCGATGATGAGCGGGCCACAAATGAGTGGTTGCCGACATTATCGAAAGGAGCAAGGGAAGCGTTCAAGGCGCGTGACGAGGCACGAAAGAAACTCACTCCGATTCAGGCACTTCAGTATCGCGCTGAGGAGTATGCAAAGGAGCAATCGGCATTGATGGAAGTGTCGAATCTATCCGGAGGCTGGACCGATTTTCTGGAAGCGCCAACTCAAGCTCAGGCAATCTACTCTCGCATTTTTGCGGACATCACCGAGCGTTACATCGTCGGCTATTACCCTACGAACAAAGTCCAGGATGGCAAACGGCGCCAGATCAAAATTGAGATTAAGGGTCATCCTGAATACACAGTACTTGGTCGCAAGTCGTATGTTCCTTAGCGTTGAATGACGCTGCGCAGAGCATCGGTGATTGCTCACCTGAAGCGCAACGTTCGACTCCCTCTCCCGAGGAGTTTAGTTAGAGAGACCGCGCTCCGAAAGTCCGAAAAGTGATTTGGTTTGCGAATCTAGTTCGCTTGCTTTCTTGTGACAATCGTTGATACTAAGATTGCCGACGGAACTTGACTTAGTCACATTTGATTATGAGTTTGACCAACACACTTCGCCGCTACGCACAATTTACGCGCTTGTTTATCTCTGGCTTGCCTAAATATGCCGTGGGCTCGATTGATGTCACGAACCGTTGCAACCTTCGTTGTGAGCACTGTTACTTTTTCGCCGAAGATCACGAGAATGAGAAAGAACTTTCTATCGAGAAGTGGGTTGAAAAGCTGGAAGAGATGAAGGCGGCCGGCCATCCGATGATGCTCTGTACATGGGTCGGTGGTGAGCCGATGATGCGGAAGAAGCTAATCGACGTTGGGCGAAAGTATTTCAAACACAACACCATCGTCACTAACGGTACGGTAGAGCTGCCTGACTGGGACAATTGCAGTTGGGTTATTTCCATCGATGGAACTGAAGAAGCCTTTAGCAAAATGCGCGCTCCGGGCATTTATCAGAAAATAAAAGACAACGTTATCAGGCATCCCGAATTAAGGATTCAAATCTCCTGCGTGTTGACGACTATTACTGCTGACTGCATCGAGGAGTTGGTAAAGGAATGGGGGCCGATTGCGCGCGGCGGTATCATCTTCGATTTCTTCACACCCGTCACGAACCTTGATGAAGCGCTCTGGCTTAATTGGAGCGAGCGCGACCGACTGATTGACCAAATATTGGCCCTGAAGAAAAAGTATCCCGGCACGATTAATATGCTGGACTCAACTCTCGACCTTATGAGGTCAAAGAACGCCAGGCACGTGACGGATAATTGTGAGTTTCGATTGCGTGCTTTCGCGCTCAGTTCGACCGGAGAGAATAAAGGCAAATGCATGATGGGTGACAACGCTGATTGTGATCGCTGTGGTTGTGTTGTTCCGTTCCACATGGCCACATTGAGCAGCCGGCGTCTAATGGTTAAAGAAGGGATTAAATCGCTACTTTCCTCTAAAACATCAGCCGCCGCGTCAGATACCGCTACGACTCCCCACAACCTCAATTGAACGGCCAAGCCGCGTCGAACAACTCGTTGGACGCGAGCGGCAGGAGCGTGTTTCAACTAGATTGGTGCGGCTGAGAGTCCTTTGATTCGCGCCGCCGCGTCAACTCAACCGTTATAAGATTCGAGAAATCACGTGTTGATTCGAGCCGAAAAGGAACAGGACCGCGCAGCCGTGCATGCAGTCAACGTGGCAGCGTTTGAAACCTCGTCTGAGGCCAATCTGGTTGACGCTCTGCGAGAGCAAGCGGAGCCGCTTGTCTCGCTTGTAGCCGATGACAATGGGGCCATAGTTGGCCACATCCTGTTTTCGCCGGTTTGTCTGTCTCGCCATCCTGATCTCAAGGTGATGGGACTTGCTCCTATGGCGGTGGTACCGGAGCACCAACGCAAGGGCATCGGCTCCGCACTTGTCAAGGCAGGTCTTGAACGGTGCAAGCAGCTTGGCTTTGTCGCAGTTGTTGTTTTAGGGCATACAGAGTTCTACCCGCGGTTTGGCTTTTCCCCCTCGAGCCGCTTTGGCATCGACAGCGAGTACGACGTTGCCGAGGAGGTATTCATGGCGATGGAGCTACAGCCAGCAGCTCTGGACGGAAAAACCGGCACTGTGAAGTACCATGCTGCGTTCGCCAGCGAATAACAACGCCATGCAGGCGACGTGCGAAACCGCACGCGCCTGATGGCGGACGTTAGGCGGACAAGGCTGTGACATACGAGTTCCGGGTAATTCTGATCGGCGGTATCGAATATCGCTGCGCTTTGGGGCAGCCTGAAAGATAAAGCTGAAGTAATGTTCCACAGGACATGGCCTATCAGATGTGTGAGTTTTGGTTCAAAGAAATAAAATGGAGAAATCCATGGTACGAATCGTTTTGGGCGTTATTGCCGGATTTTTTGCCTGGATGATCGTGTGGATCGGAAGCGAGAAGATTCTTTCAGCCATTTGGCCGCAGGGGTTCGGCGTTCATCAACGGGCGTTCGAAGAGGCCGTTAAAAATGGCGGCCAGTTCACAGCGAACAGGACGCTTCTTCTCACGCATATAGTCCTCGCTTCAACAATAGTTTCGGTGATGGCCGGATTTCTGGCGGCGCTGATCGCCGGTGGAAACCCACGCGCGCCTCTAGTCCTCGGCATTCTGCTGCTGGCCTTAGGTTTACTGAAGGCAGTTATGTCCTGGCAGTATGTTCCCATTTGGTATCACGTTATCTTTACGGCGCTGCTTATTCCAATGGCGATCATGGGCGGCAAACTGGTAACCACCACTTAGACTCACATCTCAGGCGCGGCCCGGTTAACATAGCCATCAGGCAGCTTACCGGCGTCACAAGACTCGAATGAGATTATGAGTAATACGCAAACCTTGATAGCTACTTTAGAGAGCGCTCCAGAAATTATTATCGGCCTCGTTCGCGAGGTGCCTTCACAAAATCTGAAGCGTCGTCCCAGCCCCAACAAATGGTCCGCCCACGAACATGCTTGCCACATAGCTACCGCAGACTCACTCTATCTCTTACGTCTGAAGTTGATGCTCTCTGATCCAGCGCCTTACATTAGATCTGTGGAACCATCTCCAGAGGAGGAGTCTGGCTCACTACTAAAGATTGATTTAGACGAAGCACTTAACGGGTATGTGCAAGAACGGGCGCTCCTCGTTAAGCGATTGAAAGAGCTAACTGTAGAAGAATGGCAACGGACGGCGGAGCATGAAGGGTACAGTCATTACTCAGTATTCATAATGTTCAGGGAACTACTAATGCACGAAATGCTTCACGGATACAGAATAGAAGAGCTAATGCTGAAGAAAGACTGGTAGTAAAGCCGTATCTGAATAGGTCGGAGCTTAACAAACGCGTGAAGCCGAGTGCGCGAATCGAGCTTCACATACTGCCACCGAGACTGTGTAAAAACTCGTGCGGTCACCTAGATCTGGCGGAAGACTGAACCACAAAGACACGAAGACACTGAATGAGAGACATTGTGCTGTTCTTTTAAAGAGTTTTCTGCGTGCCTTCGAGTCTTCGTGGTTAATTTTTTACAGTCAATTAGATATGGCGGAAGACTGAACCACAAAGACACGAAGACACTAAATTAGAGACATCGTGCTGTTCTTTTTAATGAGTGTTCTTTGTGCCTTCGTGTCTTCGTGGTTAATTTTTTTTCATTTGGTCCAGCGGTAATTCAATTTTGCACAGTATTGACCTGACATTCATCCGCAAACCCACCACACACGCAATGCTATAATCCGAAAGCCCCACACCGGTGTTCAGCCAGCTTTCATCCCGACTCGGTTGTCTCCACTAGAAATCCTCCCCTTGCTCTATCGCCTTAGAACCTGGGTGAACTAATGGACTTGGCTGACAGAATTCAACCAGCTTTCAGACAACTAGCAATAGTTGTTTTCTTTCTCTTAGCGCTCACGGCTCACGTCGCAAACGCAGCAACACTGCCTGCCGGGTTCACCGAAACTCAAATCTCTGGTCTCTCCAGTCCCACGGCTATGGAGTTTGCTCCCGATGGCCGGCTGTTCGTTTGTCTCCAAACTGGTCAGTTGAGAGTCATCAAGAATGGCGCGCTGTTGCCAACTCCATTCGTGTCACTCAGCGTCGACTCTTCCGGCGAACGAGGGTTGCTCGGCATTGCCTTCGATCCAAACTTTGCGGCAAACAACTTCGTGTATGTCTATTACACAGTTTCGACCACTCCGCATCACAACCGTGTCAGTCGATTCACCTCAAACGGCGACGTCGCTGTCGGCGGAAGCGAACTTGTACTACTCGATCTCAACAACTTGAGCACCGCAACCAACCATAATGGCGGCGCAATTCACTTCGGACCGGACGGAAAGCTTTACGTTGCAGTTGGTGAAAATGCGAATAGCTCAAATTCGCAAACGCTCACGAACCTGCTCGGCAAAGTTTTGCGAATCAACTCAGACGGTTCCATCCCAACTGATAATCCGTTCTTCAACACCACTACCGGAAATAATCGCGCCATTTGGTCGCTCGGTTTGCGCAATCCGTTCACATTCGCATTCCAACCTGGGACGGGTCGGATGTTCATCAACGATGTTGGAGAAAATACCTGGGAAGAAATCAATGATGGAATCGCAGGATCAAACTATGGTTGGCCAACGACCGAAGGGGTTACTTCTAATCCTTCTTTTCGCTCGCCACTGTTTGTATACGGTCACGGCAGCACTTCGACCACAGGTTGCGCAATCGCGGGAGGAACTTTCTACAATCCCTCGACGATCCAATTCCCTTCAAGCTTTGTTGGCAAATACTTCTTCGGCGATCTCTGCAGTGGTTGGATTCGAGTTTTTGATCCGACTGCCGGAACTGCCTCGGGATTCGCTACAGGAATCAGTCAACCTGTTGATCTCAAGGTCGCCTCGGATGGCAGTCTCTACTACTTGTCGATTGGTTCTGCTTCGGTTTTTAGAGTTCAGTTTTCAGGCGGTGTGATTCCAATACCACCACCTGTTTTGATGACAGAGGAGAACAGCGATCTCGCGGCGGCGCTCGACTCAGCAATTTTTGTTCGCGATCCGTTTCCCATCTTCAACCTCTTCAACTTTAGCGCTGACCAGCGAACACGAATAATGCTATTTGGAACCAACCTCGCACTGCTTCCGGGCGAAACGGTCTCAGCAATAACTGCCAAAGCCGAAGATGCACAAATGAACGTCTTTCCGTTGACCGTGGAGTTCATCGGCAAACCACCGATGATGGATCCGCTTTCGGAAGTCATCGTCAAACTGCCTGACAACTTGCCATCTGGACAGAGCGTGTTCGTGAGCGTCACCCTGCGCGGACAGACCAGCAACATAGTGCGCATTCGAATTCAGTAGGTCGGACCGCATTACAATCAGAGAAAACCGGAGCAAATTTCAAGTTGAGAAGGGGACCCTGTCCCCGCTGATTTGGATGAATTGGAAGTCCCAATTCAATCAATGACATTGGATGCGAAAGGTTGCGGGGACAGGGTCCACTTCCCAACCTGAAAATATTTGCTAACTTGAAAATATTTTGCCGCTCGATCTTAGTCCATGTACATCCCACCGTTGACTTCGATCGTTTCGCCAACCAGGTAACCTGCGGCGTCTGATGCAAGGAAAGCGATGACCTTCGCTACGTCTTCGGATGTGCCGACACGGCCCAACGGGATCGAGTTTAAATAACCCTTCATCATCTCGGCCGTGGAAAACTGTTCGTGATACGGAGTGTCAATGACGCCGGGTGCAACTGCGTTTACGCGAATACCAAACGACGCAAGCTCCTTTGCAAGTCCTTTGGTGAACGCGATCAAACCACCTTTTGCTGCTGAGTAGTGAATGGCGCCAAGTGCTCCTCCGGTGCGTCCTGCGATTGACGATAGGTTGATGATCGCGCCGCTCTTTCGTTCGATCATCGAGGGCGCCACCGCCTTTGAGCAAAGAAATGCGCTCTTGAGATTCAAATCAATTACCTGGCCCCATCGTTCTTCGCTCATTTCGCGAATGCGAACACGTTCAATCAAGGACCCGGCGTTGTTTACCAAAATATCGACAGGACCAAGCTCATCTGTTGCCTTGCGAACAAGTGCGTCGACGTCATTTGCCTGGGTCACGTCGGCGCAAATAGTGATGGCCCGACCTCCGTTTGCGACGATTTGTTTATGTAAGAGATTGGCGCCGCTTTCATTGCGATGAAAATTGATTGCGACTCCGGCACCACAGTTGGCCAGTGCTTGTGCGGTGGCGTAACCGATGCCGCTCGATGCTCCAGTTACGATTGCGACCTTGCCGGTTAAGTCCATGTAGGTTTGCATATTTGATCTTCCAAAAGGTGAAGTGAATTTGAACCTTTGTGCTTTGTTCTTTGAGCTTTGTCATTTGAACTAAGAGTGGAGTTCGCATAGATCTCCAGCTACCAAGCTCAAGGTACAAAGCTCAAAGCACAAAGTTAAGCGTTCAAGTTCGGGAATATTACTGCGATTTGATTGGAAGAGGTTATCTGAGAAGCACCCGGGATTCGTGAAGGGGAGAAACTTTTCAGGTTGGGACAAAAATCAACTTCTCATTCTCCCCTGGCTTTAGCCTGGAGATCAGAGTTCGTATGAACCATTGGAACCGTTTTAAAGGTTCCCAAAGATTCCAATACTTCTTTCTAAACCGTTGAAACGGTTAACTACTTTTCCGATTTGCCCTAACCCCAAGCTGAAGCTTGGGGAGAACGAGAGCTTGGATTTTTCAAGAGGCTCTAAAGCTATCGGACCCTTCCCTAAACTAGGCAAGGATGCCAAGTTCGCCCTCATCGCTACCGAGCGTGAGGCCGAAGCGTTTGATCTTGCAGTTGAGGGTGGTGACTTTTACTCCGAGGAGTTTTGCGGCGCGTCGTTGGTTGCCTCCCGTCCGTTGCAACGCCTGACGGATTAACTCCCTCTCATAGCGTTGTACCTCCTCGTGAAGACCGAGGTTTTCCCTGGACTCTGCTTGTGATCGGCGCAATGTTTCGACTTCGCGCAAAAGCATCAGCGCAGCTTCCCTTACGCTGTTGAGGTTCTGCAGTGCCAACTCGGATGGTCTGGGCGGAGCATCGCCTGTCGGCGCATTGCGTTCTCGCCATGTGCTGCTCATCAGTTACCTCCTGGTTGTTTCAACATGTCTTTATCGTCGTTTTGGGGGAAGCAACACAGAGTTCGCAGATCTTCAGCCTGATTATATTCACGCCTACTTGCTAAGAAGTTCCCGAAATAAAGCCACCGCTCGTTCATCACCCGTTTGCCCAAGCACCTGGATTGCCTGTTTTCGTACAGGCATCTTTGGATGACTTCGCGCTACCCGGATGAGAACGGGCACAGCCTCGTCCTTCGGGCGTCGTCCAATTGCGATGACAGCCTGCTTCTGTAGTTCGGTCTCACTGTCGTTATCAATCGTGCTTGTCAGTGCGCCGAGACTCTTCTGTCCGGCAACACGACCAAGTGCCAAGATTGCCGACTTTCGTAGTTCGAAATCCTTTTCTGATTCCGCCGTGCGAATCAGGTATGTTGCGGCCGCATCAGTGTTGTCGTTGCGGGCGATACCACTCAACGCGCGCCGCCGCATCTCACGAGAGGTCTGTGTCTCGTACAAGTTCTCCAATACGGGCAAGGTTGTAGGAGAGTGACTCATTGCCAGTGCTGACATAGCGTTCTGGCGCGCTTCATCGTCTTCCTGCGAGTTACGGATGAGTTCCTGGAAGAAAGCATTTTTAGCGGCGCTCTC
>Ga0163163_10002719_pt1 | contig 14935 bp, 11 predicted proteins | sample S65metaG_FD_119766 | JGI IMG/M metagenome (GOLD analysis project Ga0163163, IMG submission 119766) | Switchgrass rhizosphere microbial communities from Kellogg Biological Station, Michigan, USA - S6-5 metaG | ecosystem: Host-associated > Plants > Roots > Rhizosphere > Soil | place: USA... | reverse complement strand
TTCCAATTTACTGCAAGGATAAAATCCTTGTCGCGCTGAGAAGCATTTACCTCCAGCAATGTATTGGCCTGTTCTGAGTTATAGCAACTGAAGAAGAACCAGTCGTGGCTCGGACCTTTTCCAGCATGGCTCAGGTCAAAGTTGACACCAGGTGTTTGCAATTGAAATGCAATGGCCATTTTGCCCGTGTTTTTGTCAACGCTGATGAAACTGATGGTGCCCTTGAAATTTTGTTTGTATGAACTGATGGGCACATCCTGTTTGTCGCCTATGGGCACACTAAATCTTGTACCCGCAATAACATATTCGGTGTTTTCTGTAATGAAGGGGGATGAGTGGTTACCAGCACTGTTAGGCAATTCAATTATTTCAGCGGTCCGAAAAGTCTTAAGGTCAATACGGGCAACGCGCGGAGTATTGTTACCATTGCCAAATATCCAGCGACCGTCAACTTCACCGTTGGTTTGTGAAAGCTCAGGATGGTGAAGATCATCCCAGGGAACAAATCCATGAGAAGTATTCAGCATAGCCTTTGTTTCTTCGCCATAACCGTATCCTTTTTCTGGATCAACGGAGAATACTGGAATTACCCTGAGCAATCGGCCAGACGGCAATCCGTAAACAGCCATTTGTCCACTGAAACCACCTGAAACAAAGTTGTAATATTCGTCGTATTTACCGGGAGCGACATAGGCTTTGACAGCCGCTTCACCCGATACAACAGTGCCTACATTCTTTGGTTTACACGCAGTAAATGCAAGCGCGGTTGATATTGCCGCTGCAATGAGTGGCAGTCTATTTATATTTTTCATGATCTAGTTTTTGAATTAGTTTTTCCTATTTGACACCGTCGTTGCCACGCATGAATTCTAATACATGCCTGGCTTCGTCATCGGTTAGGTTTTGATTTGGCATCCGGACAAGACAGATTTCCAGCATGGCTTGTGCCTTGGGATCTTTTTCCAGCATTTCGTCAGGATTGGTTGCGAAGTTCATGATCCACTCAGGAGAGTGCCTTGATGTAACACCTTTCCAGCCTGGCCCTACCAGTTTTTCGTCGGTTAGTTTATGGCAGGACGCGCATTTGACTTCGTAAACTTTCTGTCCGGCATCAGACATCGTTTTGTCGAGTGATGCGCCGATATCTACTTTTGTAAATTTGCCTGCGCCGCGGTTAGGATCATATTTTGGATTCTCAGTTGCAGCAGCTGTAGGTTGGCTTGCAGAGGCTTCTTTCGAAGAACCACCGCCTGAACATGCGTAAGCCAGGATGGCGATTCCGGCTACGATTGCGAACTTTTTCATGCTCTTTGAGTTGTGTGATTGAATAGAATTTCACCACAACATTACACCGGTTAAGAAGCCGCAATTATGATCGCAATCACATATTTGGGCTCCCCATTCGTAATTAATCGTGAGTCACAAAAAAGCTGATTTTGATCAGTTTACGGTTAATTGACAGGTTCCCGCCAAACCTTTGCCCATTCTGCTTTTAATTCATATTATACATTTCTAGTTTTGTACTTGAAATCAGAAACATGATTTAAATCATAATATACCCTGCTGAAGATCACCTGTGAGCCGATGGACGGCGTATAGTTTTGAATTGGCGATTAACAATCAAAACGCTGATCATGGATATAGACTTGCTACTGACCTGGGGCGCGACCTATAAAAAAGTGAAGGCTGGGGAGATTATATTTTGGGAGGGAGCGCAGGCCAGTTTCTATTACCAACTTGTAGCTGGCAGTGTGAAATGGGTCAGCATAAATGAGGAAGGAAAAGAGTTTATCCAGATTATGATCGAAGAAGGCGAGAGCTTTGGAGAATTGCCATTATTCGACGATGACCCTTATGCTGCAACGGCGATCGCAGCGGAAGACAGTGTACTCATCAGGCTTCATAAATCCACTTTTCTTCAGTTGCTGAGGGAACAACCCGAAATTCATTTCCATTTTACCAAATTGCTTTCGCAGCGCATGCGCTATAAATTCCTCACGATAAAAGAGCTTGCGCACTACAGTCCCGAGCACATGATCAGTTCACTCCTGCAATATTTCAAGCAACATAAGATGCACACCTGTCCCGACAGTAACCGGGTGAAACTGACCAGGCAACAAATTGCAGACCTGACCGGACTTCGCGTTGAGACTGTTATTCGCGCCATGCGGCATTTGCACAGCGAAGGAAAATTGGTTATTGAAAAGGGGAAGGTGTATTGTTAATCATCGTTGACCTCCGACCTTGGCGGGACAGGCTTTGTTCGTTGGCCGTTGACTGATCTGGTGGACAATTGGCTTTGAACTCTGAACTATGAACTCTGAACTTATAAGGTGGTCCAAATTTGCCTTGCTCAACCTGGTGATCGTTGCTGCTGTAGGCGTCATTCTCCGTTATAAGATTCTTTACCCGCTTCCAATTGTAGACCATAAGAACTTGTTGCATGGGCATTCTCATTTCGCATTCGCCGGATGGGTATCGCTGGCCTTATCTACGGCCATTGTTAGGACAATGAATACAAACGCCACAATTCAAATTTCCAGGTATTCAAGACTCTTTTGGTTTGGACAACTGGTAGCATTTGGGATGCTACTTACGTTTCCATTCATGGGCTACAAGGCACCCAGCATTGCATTCTCCACGCTTTCGATATTTTTTTCTTACATCTTTGCCATTTTCGCCTGGAGAGATTTAAACAGAAGCCAGCTTTCCTTTACAGTGCGCGCCTGTTTCAAGGCTTCATTGTTGTTCTACGTGATCTCTTCATTAGGTGCCTTTCTTCTCGCATACCTCATGGCCACTAAGACAGGTACCCAATCCATGTATATCGGATCTGTTTATTTTTTCCTTCACTTTCAATACAACGGCTGGTTCCTGTTTGCCATACTTGGATTGTTCATGTGTGAACTCCAATTATGGAACCTTTATTCATCTAATAAAATAAGAACCGTCTTTCTATTGTTAGTTGCTGCATGCGTACCTGCATTTTTGCTGTCCGCGCTTTGGATGAGGGTGCCGGTATGGGTACATTGGATTGCAGTGGCCGCTGCGTTGATACAGCTATTAGCATTGATATTGTTGTGGCGGTTGCTGGTCCCGTTGCGTGCAGAATTGACGAAGCGGTTGAATCCAATAACGCGACTGGCATGGGGACTTTCTCTCCTGGCGTTTTCCATCAAAATCGTTTTGCAGAGCCTGTCCACCATTTCATCGCTGAGTTATCTTGCTTTCGGATTCCGGCCGGTGGTGATCGGCTATCTGCATTTGATATTGCTCGGATTCACCAGCTTGTTTTTGTTGGGATACTTTGTGCAACAAAACATGTTGGTCGTAAAACAAGGCGTATCAAGGCCAGCAATATTGATTTTCATTGTTGGTGTAATTATCAATGAAGTTTTATTATTCACAGAAGGTATTGCGGCGATCGCCGGCACCAGCTTGCCCATCGTCAATCTTTTCCTTTTGCTGATTTCACTTGTCATGTTTGGTGGATTGCTTGTCTTCTGGAGTACACAACGGCGGTTGGTGCATGAGCAATAATTCTCCTTTTCTCCCCGGCAAATCACCGTTATATTTATAATCCAAATACCATCTCCATGCTTTTGCTAAAACGACTCCTTTTACTTCTGCTGATCCCCGTATCGCTGGTTGCGCAAAAATCCTCCCTTCCCAGGAGCACGCCGGAAGCGGAAGGTGTTTCATCTGCCGGCATCATTTCATTCCTCGACGCTGCTGCCGCCAGTCCGCACGAATTTCACAGCATCATGATCCTGCGTCACGGAAAAGTGGTGGCCGAAGGCTGGTGGAATCCGTATGCCTCCGACATTAAGCACACCATGTATTCGGTGAGCAAGAGCTGGACCGCCACAGCTGTAGGATTTGCAGTATCCGAGAAAAAATTGAGCGTGGAAGACAAAGTGATTTATTTCTTCCCAAACGATCTTCCCGATAGTGTGACTCCTTTCCTGGCTTCGCTGCGCGTAAAGGATTTGCTCACCATGAGTGTAGGACAGGCGCCTGATCCTACCGGTCCCGTTGCAGTATCTGATAACTGGGCAAGGACCTTTTTGAAAACGCCTATTCTGTATCAGCCAGGGACGAAGTTCCTGTATAATTCCGCAGCGACATACATGCTGTCTGCCATTGTACAAAAAGTGACGGGGGAAAAAATTTATGATTACCTCAAGCCGCGCTTGTTTGATCCGCTGGGGATTTCAGGAATAGATTGGGAAACAAGTCCGCAGGGCGTGAACGTAGGCGGATGGGGACTTCGATTGAAGACGGAAGACATGGCAAAATTAGGACAGCTTTTTTTGCAAAAGGGATCCTGGAATGGTAAGCAGGTATTGCCAGCCGCATGGGTGGAGGAAGCGAGCACCATGAAAATTATGCAGGAGCCGGATGCAAGCCAGGCGAAAAAAGATACGAACGACTGGGTGCAGGGATATTGCTACCAAATGTGGCGTTGCAGGAATAACGCCTATCGTGGCGATGGTGCGTTTGGCCAATATATCATCGTTATGCCTGAGAAAGATGCCGTTGTCATCATCACTTCTGAAACGGCTAATATGCAGGGAGAACTTGACCTGGTTTGGAAATACATTTTGCCTGCACTTGAAGACAAGAAACTTCCAACAGACTCAAAGAATTTAAAAACTTTAAAAGCAAAGCTTGCTGCGCTCGCGCTCCCTGCCCCGCCAAAGACTGCCAATGCAGAATTGGAAGCTAAAATCTCCGGGAAAAAATATGGGTTCATTTCCGGCGCGCGTTCATGGGAAAGTCTAACGTTAAATTTTACTAACGGGGTATGTCACCTGACGATGAATACCGATTCGGCAGCGCATGAACTCAATTTCGGTAATGGCAAGTGGGAAATGGGACAGACCACAAAGTATGGTCCCTACCTGGTGGCAATGGCACAAAATAATCGCAAGGGACTGCCAGCGTACAAGGTAGATGGCGCCTATGCCTGGAAAGACGATAAGACACTCGAGTTGACGCTAAGATATGTGGAAAGCCCACACTTACAAACCATGGTGTTGAACTTCGATGGTGACTATGTTACGATTGATGACATCAATCTCATGAACAAAAATACCAAGCGAACGCTGAGGAAGGCGGTGGTTGCCGGCACAGTAGCTAGTCCGCCGCAACTGTTGGTTCGCGGGGATGATATGGGATTCTCTCATTCAGGAAATGAAGCCTTAATCAAATCGTATACGGATGGAATTGAAACTTCTATTGAAGTGATCGCCGCTTCGCCATGGTTCCCCGAAGCCGTGAAAATGCTGGCGCAAAATCCAAAGGTTGATGTCGGCTTACATTTTGCCATCACCAGTGAGTGGGAAACCATTAAGTGGAGACCGTTGACTGATTGTCCTTCAATCAGGAATGCAGATGGATATTTTTATCCGATGTTATTTAAGAACAAAAATTATCCCGGGCAATCAATATCAGAGCAAAACTGGAAGTTGGAGGATGTTGAAAAAGAATTGCGCGCACAAATTGCGCTGGCCAAAAAGTATATACCAGGGTTGACTCATATTTCCGGCCACATGGGCTCTACGGTGATCAATGATGAAGTTAAGAACATGGTACGTCGCGTTGCAAAAGAGAACAATCTCATTTGCTACGATATTGATGGAAAAGACTTTGGTTTGTCATATGCGAGGGCTGATCTGCGAAATAAAAATACAGAACAGCGAATTGATGCGTTTGTCTCAATGCTGGGAACACTGGAACCTGGCAAATCCTATTTGTTTGTTGAGCATCCCGGAATGGATGACGATGAATTAAAAGCCATTTATCATATCGGGTATGAAAATGTTGCCGAAGATCGCCAGGGCGTGACCAATCTTTTCACCAGCGAAAAAGTTCGGGAGGCGCTTTGGAGAAAGGGGGTGAGGTTGGTGGGGTATAGGGACTTGAGGAGGGTTAATTAGTGGGGTGGATTAGTGGACCAGTAGATTAGTGGACCAGTATATAAGTGACAACTTACCGGCCCACCGGCCCACGGGCCCACGGGCATACTGCTCAACTATTTCACAACCGGAAATGCCGATATCCTCAGCCTGGCGCCGCCCATCGGTACGAGCGTAAGTGTGGTAACAGGCGTTCCCGACTCAACCGGACTTTGTGGAAGTACAGCTACCAGTCCATATTGGTCGAGTTTCCAGTCACTGATTTGTTTCCCTTCTGCAATGATTTCAATGGGTGCGCCATCATTGGTGAATGGCTGGTTGTTCGACGGCCAGTTCTTCTTCACCACCTTGAAAGATTTCGACAAATCTCTTTCATCAATCAGCAATCCATAATTCCATGCTGATCCGGGATGAATTTCGAAGGCAGGCCACTTTTTCGAATCCGCGCCTTCCTGCCATTTGGCGTCTTCCTGCGCGCTGGATCGGCTATCTGTTTGAATATAGTCCTCCTTTATCTTGAGCGAATAAGTAAGCGGACCATAGTTCAGGCTCACACTGTTTTTATTCATTTCCCATTTGCGCAGCTTCAATTGCATGGGTAATTTCAACGTGATTTTGTCTCCTTCTTTCCATTTGTTGTTGATCTTTAAATAACCTGCTGATTCGATCGCAATTGCACTTGTATCAGGTATACGAATTTCCTTGCCGTTGATTTTTACTGAAGGAGCCTCGCACCAGGAGGGAATTCGAAGATAGAGCGGAAAATTTACTGGCTTCGACGAATGAATAGTAAGCACCACCTGATCTTCGAAAGGGTATTTCGTCTCTGATTTTATTTTTACCAAACTCCCATCACCCACTTTTGCTTCCACTTCATTTTCCAGGTAAAGTTGTGCGATCAACCCATTGTCGGCACTTGCCATCCAGCTGTTCTCAACATAATAAACCCAGCTTGCGGCGTGATTGTGTTGGCAGCATCGGCTGCTAAATGGATTCATCATCAGAAAAGGTCCGCTGTTGTCAATGCCGGGATGGTGATTCTTCCCATCGTTCAAAGCCATATTCGGCGCGGTGAGATAGCGCAATGCACGATAGTCCGGCGTAAAGGCGGCAGCCATTGTGTTGAATGCAACGTCTTCTGCATTGTCGGCCCAGGAAGCATCTCCGGTGATGGTGAGTAACATGTTGTCGGACGTGATTTGCTCAACCATGCCACAGGTTTCTACTGCCTGTCGTGGGTCATCATAACCCTTTCTCGCATTTTCATCCGCACCAAACATGCCGCCCGGTACCTGTCCATATAAATTTCTGATCAGTCGGAAATCATTATACGTCGCATTGAGATCTGCAGCGTTGGCGGATTGCTGAAAATATTCTGCGGGTTCTCTAAAACATTGCGCAATATTCACGTTGTGCCAATTGGGAAGATTATCAGTCTGCCGCCAGTTCGCAGTGTTGCGATCAATTTTAGTGGCGAGGCCAAGCAGGAATTTCTCGCCAGTGATGTTGTAAAGCCAGTAGACGCTGTACAAATTGTCGCCGCCGCGACTATTCTCCCAATAGTCTTCCAGGAATTTTTCGTCGGGAATAGTTAGTTCCCATTTGAAATATTTGGTCATCAAATCAATTACCCGTAGATCTTTTGAAAACTCATAATAGGATTGCAGACACCAAAGCATCGGCATATTCGTCCAAAGATCCCGTTTGCCTTCTCCCTTTTCAACAGCCGGACCAAAGTCTCCGCTCTCTCTTTGATTTCTTAACACCGCTTCAATCCAGAACTTCGCTTCGTTGATCATCTTCTCGTCTTTCAGCATGTAGCCGATATTGGCATAACCCTTCAGCCAATAAGGCAATTCCTCCCATCCATATTTTCCTTTTCCTTCCTTGTTCAGCCATGCATTGTCAGTTTTAGAAAGCCAAACGCTGATCTCGCCAAGATTTCCCGTCAGGCCATCCCGTTGCAATTCCAGGTTCTTTTTGATCCATCCACCGGGGTGGATGCTGCCGATGGGAAGGCGCACAGCATGTGAATTCATCAGCGGCGCACGATTGGTAGCGTAAAAGGAATTTCTTGTTTCATTTCGAAGGCGTGGCAGGTATTCGGCTGTTTGCGCAGCACCAATAGAGGTTAATTCGGTCAACCAGATCAAAACAAATGTTAACAGGCGTAAGAGTTTCAGGTGCATAGCCATCGAATGTAATAGTTGAATCAAATTGCCGGTTACCTCCGGCTGTTAAAAATAGGAATCCTTTATTTGTTTTGTATATTTAATGAGACTGTCCCGCTGGGATGCGGACGCTGCGAGCCGGTCCCAACTGCAATTTGATTCATCCTTTCTTAACCCCCAATTACTGCGTATGAAAAGTATGCTCATTGCATGGTTCATCACCTTCCTGTTTCTTTCCCAAGCCTCCAAGGGGCAAGATGTTTGTAGTGAAAATCCCAACTATTGCAAGGTATTGAGTGATACCGGCGGAATTAAAATGATGCTGATCACACTTCCGCCCGGAGCCAAACTTGCAACCCACACGCATGCATTAAACACTGGATATATTATCCAGGGAGGCTTGTTCAAAACAGAGTATGAAGATGGCCGTTCTAAGTCAGCAGATTTGAAACCCGGATTTGCATTTCATGGAGGTCCGGACAAACCCCACCACGCCTGGAATGCGGGTAAGACGACGTTGCAAATGATCCTTGTGGAAAAGGACGATTAAAATCGTCTGCATTCTTTTTGCTTTCTCTTCGGCTTCATCAAGTCGAAACGGCTATTCATTGTCCTGATTTCCTTTTTTCAATCACGGAGTTTATCTTGCTTCCAGCATGAAAAAATCTTCAACGAGCCTCTTCCAGTTAGCCGTTATTGTTAGTGCGATGGGTTTTTTTGTAGACGTGTATGACCTGCTCTTATTTGGTATTATCAGGAAGCCGAGCCTGAAAGAACTTGGACTAGGCGATGCAGAAATTCTCACGAAGGGAGAGTTGATCATCAGTGTTCAGATGGCCGGGTTGCTCGTTGGCGGGATTATTTGGGGAATCCTGGGTGACAAAAAAGGCCGGCTTAAAGTGCTCTTTGCTTCAATTCTTATTTATTCGATTGCCAATATTCTGAATGGGATGGTTCATTCCGTTCCTCAATACGTAGCATTGCGTTTCATTGCCGGTCTTGGGCTTGCCGGAGAATTAGGCGCAGGCATTACGTTGGTGAGTGAATTGCTACCGAAGGAAAAACGCGGTGTGGCTGCAGCCATGATCGCTTCTTTCGGCATATTGGGCGCCGTTACGGCATTCTTGTTCAGTCTTTATTTCGGCTGGCGAACCTGTTATTACATTGGCGGCGTACTCGGGTTGTTGCTTTTAATTCTTCGTGTGTCCGTTCACGAAAGCGATATGTTCAAGAAAGTTGAATCGGCTCACGTCGAGAAAGGCAATTTTCTCATGTTTTTCAAAACGAAGGACAGGTTGATACGCTACCTACGCTGCCTCTTCATCGGAATCCCTGCCTGGTATATCATCGGCGTGCTGGTTACATTCTCCGACCAGTTTGGGGCTGCCATGGGTATCCCCGGGATCGATCCTGGCAAAGCCATCATGTATCTTTACCTCGCCATTGCATTTGGTGACATGACCGTAGGACTGCTGAGTCAAAAATTAAAAAGCAGGAAGAAGCCCCTCTTTATTTTTTACGGCATTACCATATTTTTTGTGATCCTTTTCTTTCTGCAGAAGAATGGCAGCCCCTCGTCTTTCTATTGGATCTGTGCCGGGCTCGGCTATGGCAGTGGCTTTACCGTGGTGTACATTACTATGAGTGCTGAACAATTTGGCACCAATCTGCGTGCTTCTGCGGCGATCAGTATTCCGAATATGGTTCGGGGATTTCTGCCCCTGATCATCCTGTTGTTTAAATACATGAGGTCATTGGTTGGAAGCTATACTACCGGAGCCTGGATCACCGGTATCATACTATTTGCAATCGCAATTACTGCTGCGCTCTATACAGAAGAGACATTTGGGAGGGATCTTGATTTTGTGGAGGAGTGATGGCGCGAGCTTTAGCTCGTGCCGGCAGGGGCTTGTTGCTTAGGCACGAGCTAAAGCTCGCGCCAGTTAAAATACTGGCTGGCATTATAATAACAAATATCCTGGATTACTTTGCCCGTCCATGTAAGATCATTGGGTAGCTCTCCTTTTTCAATTTCATCACCAAACAGATTGCAAAGAATTCTGCGGAAGTATTCGTGACGAGGGAAAGAAAGAAAACTCCTGGAATCTGTAAGCATGCCCACAAAACGGCTCAACAATCCCATATTGCTCAGAATATTCAACTGACTGGTAATACCATCTTTCTGATCGAGGAACCACCAGGCAGAACCCCATTGAACTTTTCCGGCGATTGAGCCGTCATTAAAATTTCCGGTCATGGTGGCGAAAAGCTCATTATCTGCCGGATTGAGATTAAACAGAATGGTCTTGGCCAAAGCATTTTGACCATCCAGCTTGTTCAGGAATTTAGCCAGGGTGTTGCCTTGCGAGTAGTCACCAATTGAATCCCACCCCGTATTCGCACCAAGCTGTTGCATCATGCGCGAATTGGTATTGCGCATGGCTCCAAGGTGAAACTGTTGCACCCAGCCTTTCCTGGCATTCCATGATGAAATGGCTTCTAATACAGCCGACTTAAACTTTCCTTCCTGTATGGTTGTGAGACTTTCTTTTTTCAGGATCTGATCCATGATTTCATTGAGCTCCCGGTCGGAGTATGTATCAGCATAAATTCTGTCCAAACCGATGTCGGAAATGGTGCATCCATGTTTTGAAAAGTAGTCGTGCCTTTTTCTCAATGCATCAAGGTAGTCGGAGAAACTTCTTATGGAAATGTTCGTCTGAGCTTGCAGTGCTTCGAGGAACCCTGAAAATGCCATTCGGTTAGACAGGTTCACACATGCATCACACCGGAAAGCCGCGAGGACTTTTATTTTATATCCCTCTTCACTTAACTTCGTGTGATAGCTCAGATCATCAAGCGGTTCGTCAGTGGTGCACAACACTTCAACCTTCATTCTTTCCAGCAGCCGTCTCACGCTGAAATCAGGCTCTAACAATTTCCAGGAAGCATCTTCATAAATTCGATTGGCTGAACTGGGGTCAAGTAAATCATTAATACCGAAGTATCTTCTGAGTTCCAGGTGTGACCAGTGATAGAGGGGATTGCGAAGGGTATAAGGAACCGTCTCAGCCCATTTCAGAAATTTTTCCCTGTCTGTTTTTTTCCCGGTGACAAAATCTTCATGAACGCCGTTTGCACGCATGGCCCGCCATTTATAATGGTCGCCGTAAAGCCAGGCCTGGGTGATATTTTCGAATTGCGTGTTTGATGCAATATCGGCAGGCGGAAGGTGGTTGTGATAATCAATGATGGGAAGATCCCTGGCGAATTCATGGTAAAGACGAACAGCAGTTTTGGATTGTAATAAAAAATCCTCGTCCATGAATTGCCTTGCCATGCTATGAATATAATGATTTTTGAATGCCCAATTCAAGGCCACGCAATTCTGCCAGTCCGCGCAATCTGCCGATGGCACTGTATCCGGGGTTGGTGGTTTTCTTCAGATCATCTAGCATTTGATGGCCGTGATCGGGGCGCATGGGAATGGATACATTTCTCTTTCGCATCTGCAACACAATCTCTTTCACCACCCGGTACATATCTACATCACCCTCGAGGTGATTGGCCTCGAAGAAATTTCCAAAGGGATCCCTTTGCGTGCTTCGCAGGTGGATGAAATAAATTCGATCGCCAAGGCGATTGACGATGCCCGGTAAATCATTGTCGGCGCGCACGCCAAAAGATCCGGTGCAAAAACAGAGGCCATTTGATTTTGACGGTAAGGTCTTCAGCAAATCAGTCGCATCGCCTTCAGTGCTCATGATCCTTGGTAAACCGAGGATGGGAAAGGGCGGATCATCCGGGTGAATTGCCATTTGCATTCCATATTGCTCTGCTGTTGGAAGAATTTCTTTAAGGAAGAAATAGAGATTCGATCTGAGTGTGTTTGCATCAATATTCTCGTAGGTTTTTAAAGCCGCGAGCACTTGTTCAGCGCTAAATGACTGTTCACTTCCCGGCAAACCCATCAATATGGTTTTGAATAATTTCTTTCTTTCTTCCTCCTTTAATTCGCTGAGTCTCTTTTCTGCCCTTTGCAATTGCTCTTTGGAATAATCCTTCTCAGCTCCTGGTCGCTTCAACAGAAATACATCAAAGGCCGCGAAAGCCGCCGACTCAAATCTCAATGCCTTGGATTTGTCTGCAACTTCAAATTCTATATCCGTGCGCGTCCAGTCGAGAATGGGCATGAAATTGTAGGTGATCACTTTTACGCCACATTCACCCAGGTTCGCGAGACTCATTTTATAGTTCTCAATGAGCGCCTGGAAATCGCCGGTTTTCTTCTTGATGTCTTCGTGAACGGGCAAACTCTCAACGACTGACCAGGACATTCCTTCGGCTTCTATTTCTGCCTTTCTCTTCAGAATATCTTCCTTCGTCCAAACGGCTCCGATTGCCAGGTGATGAAGTGCCGTAACAACGCCGGTACAACCTGCCTGGCGAATGTCGCGCAGGCTCACGGGATCATTTGGACCAAACCAGCGCATGGTCTGCTCCATAAAGAAAGCGTTCTCCGGTTTCATTTCATAAAATTAAGTCGGCGGCGCTAACCTGCAACCCCAAAGGGCGAAAAATAAAGGAAGACGCAAACGATGAATACGATAACAAAAATCGAAAGGATCACATCCATCTTATTCCAGCTTGCGCGTGATGTCATTCGGTCTTCTGCAACAGTTGTGGCGAAAGTGAGGCCCTTCAGTTGTTCTTCCGTCGGTTTTTCCGTTAACAGACTCACGATAACTATCCAGGCAACAGAAAAGATGAACAGCGTTATACAGAAGTATAAGAAATTGACGGTAGCAAAACTGTGCAAAAATCCGGTAAGATGATCTTTGTTCAATTCAAGAATTATTCTCACCATGCCGATTATGAATCCAATCACCATACCACTGTAGGCGCCCTTTGCGTTGATTCGCTTTGAAAATACGCCAAGCAGGAACACTGCAGCAATCGGGGGTGCCAGGTAAGATTGGACACTTTGCAGATATTGATATAGAACGCCGGAGATGCCTTTCATGATTGGAATCCAGATCATGCCCAACACCACGGCAATACCGGTTGCAATACGGCCCACGCGCACCAGTTCATGGTTACTCGCTTCCGGCTTATATTTTTTGTAAATGTCCATCGTGAACAAAGTGGAACACGCATTATATACTGCAGCGAGTGAGCTCATCAACGCCGCCAGGAGTCCACCGGCGAGTAATCCACGCAACCCAACAGGCATCAATTCTTTTACGAGAGTTGGAAAGGCCTGATCGCCGTTTGGTAATTGAATCTTTCCCTGTTGGGCCAGGGCATAAGCGATCAAGCCCGGGATCATAAAAATGAAGAAAGGAAAGAGTTTCAAATATGCTGCGAAGATGGTACCGCGGCGCGCCTGGCGCTCGTCACGACCGGCTAGGCAACGCTGCACGATGTGTTGATCTGTACACCAATACCAGAGACCAACGATGGGTGACGCAAACAAAATTCCAGCCCATGGAAAGTTCGGGTCCGACAGCGGAGGAAACATATTTAGTTTTGACTTTGGCAAAGAAGCAACAAGTGCATCCCAGCCGCCCACGGCGTTCAGTCCAAAAATCATTAGTGTGAGTGAACCAAGGATCAAGACAACAGCCTGAAGCGTTTCGGTATACATAACTGCGTGAAGACCTCCAAGGATGGTATAAATTCCTGTGATGACCACCAATACAATTGCGCCCGTCCAGAAATCAACGCCCAGGAAGGAGGTTACCACGAGGGCACCGGCGTAGATGGTCACTGATACTTTTGCGATAATATAGCTGAGGAGCTGGATGATGGAGAGCAGCATCCTTGATTTGGAATTGTACCTTCTTTCCAGGAATTCAGGCATAGTGTAAACCATGCTGCGCATGTAGAATGGTACGAAAACCCAGCCCAGGACGAGGATGATCCAGGAATGCAATTCATAGTGTCCCATGGGAACACCGGATTGTGCTGCGGTTCCCGCAAGTCCTACAACGTGCTCACTACCTACATTGGATGCAAGGATGGAGGCGCCAATGACGAACCATCCAAGATTCCTGTTGGCAAGGAAATAGTCCTGGGGTGAATCTTTTTTTCTTCTGATTGACCAAACGGAGATTGCCGCGATAACGGCGAGGTACAGACCTACAAAGATCCAGTCAACGGCTCCGAGAAAATGCATGGCAAGAATTTTAAATAAGCAATTAGTGGATACAAGGGCGAAATATATTAAAAGAAAACGGGACTTCCATAAGAAATCCCGTCTTGATTTTTCTTAACCCCAAAACCAACTCACTTATTTTCTGCCTGGAAATGATTGTTCATTTCCACATCACTCGCCAAAAAATTCGGCGCGTATTTTAAATCATTGTTTTCAGATTGAAACAGATCATTCATTTCATCGTCAGTCTGAACGGTGTAATTCAAAACCGGCAGATGTTCAATCATAAAATCGTCGTTGATTTCTTCGTCAGACATCGATTGCTCATCTTTCAGATTTTCCACATTAACATGGAAAGAAGTTGAGGCAAATGAAGTGTGAAGGATTTTATTATCTGGGATGATGGCACTTGCAAATTGTGCCTTTGGTTCTGCCTGGATTGCAATCGTTCTGATTGCTTTTGTTTGCATGGCTGTTCTGGCGGCTGTGCATTCATTCAGTTTGTTGTTTACGAACAAACCCGTCGTCACGATAGATCCCACGCAGATAGCGGTGGTGAGCATTAAATTCTTCATAAAACAAAGTTTAACAGTAACGTATTTCTTAATTCCAGAACAAATCTAAGATGTAAATATTGGGCTTTTTGGATAATGACACCTAAGGGAAAAATGATGCGACGTAGAGGG
>Ga0163163_10002718_pt1 | contig 14939 bp, 15 predicted proteins | sample S65metaG_FD_119766 | JGI IMG/M metagenome (GOLD analysis project Ga0163163, IMG submission 119766) | Switchgrass rhizosphere microbial communities from Kellogg Biological Station, Michigan, USA - S6-5 metaG | ecosystem: Host-associated > Plants > Roots > Rhizosphere > Soil | place: USA... | reverse complement strand
GATTGTGGGAGTTGGTGGCCGGCGGGCGCGTTACCGCTGACGGCTTCGAGAATCTGCGCGCGTTGATCGACCCCAAGCGGAGGCGCGGAGAGGGGCGCGGAAGAATGTCACGTCCGCGGCATGCGACGGGGCGGTGGGCAATTCTGGAGACGGGCGCGTCCGGAGGCGACATCGAGTTCTACGCACGGATGCTGCTCGACCGCTGGGGCATCGTGTTCCGCGATGTGCTGGCGCGCGAAACGCTGGCGCCGCCATGGCGAAGCCTGCTCGTCGTGATGCGGCAATGGGAGGCGCGCGGCGAAGTGCGTGGCGGACGGTTCATCTCCGGATTCTCGGGCGAACAGTTCGCGCGTCCGGAAGCGGTGGAGTTGCTGCGCGACCTCCGCCGCAGTGGCGGCCAAGGCGAGGAAATCGAAATCGCCCTCGCCGATCCACTGAACTTGACCGGCGTGATTCTGCCCGGACCGCGTACCAGCGCGCTCGCGCAAGGCGTACTGCGATTGCGCGATGGTGTACAGCAGGACGAGCCGTCGCCGATGCCTGGATTGCAGGTATCGGCATAGGGCATGCGAATCGCGCTCGCGAACATCCGGCACCCGGCGACTCCTGACGAGTCGGTCAAGTTAGCCGAAGACGCCATCGCGCAAGCATCCAGCGAGCGTGCCGCCATCATCTGCTTTCCGGAATGTTTCGTTCCGGGATACCGGGGATTGGGCAAGTTAGTGCCGCCTCCCGACGCGGCGTTCCTCGATCGCGCGTGGTCCGCAATCGCCGCGACTGCCGCCAAGGCGAATGTCGCGGTGGTTCTGGGTACCGAACGTATCGAAGGCGACACGCTGTTTGCCACCGCGCTGGTCATCAATGCAGATGGAACCGTCGCCGGTTTCCAGGACAAAGTCCAGATCGATCCCTCAGAGGAAGGAACCTATTCGTCAGGATCTGACCGTCGGGTATTCCACGCCGGTTCGCTAACGTTTGGCATCGCGATCTGCCATGAAGGCTGGCGCTATCCCGAGACGGTCCGCTGGGCCGTGCGGCACGGCGCGCACATCGTGTTCCACCCGCACTTTCACCTAGCCGAACCGGGCAGTTACGCGCCCTCGACTTTCGCCGATCCCGCGAACTCGTTTCATGAGAAAGCGGCGTTGTGCCGCGCCGAGGAAAACACTTGCTATTTCGCAACGGTCAACTTTGCGAGCGCAGGGTCACCCACCACCTCGGCGGTCGTGCAACCCGACGGGACGCTGCTCAGCTACCAGCCCTATGGCAAAGAAGGGCTGCTCATCGCAGACATCGACATCACTAAGGCAACAGGGTGCCTCGCGGCACGCTACAAATCGGTTTAGATTAGCGACGACGAAGTCGATCATTCTCGAGTTTCTAAAAGTGTTTTCGCCAGCGAAGATTGGGGAATGATGCTCAGGAGTGCTCCGCGGCGGACTGGTTATGTAGTGGCACAGGAACGGAAACGGTTCCCTCCCCTGAACGCTTCTGAAGAATTCGATGACTTCCCTTTTGCCTCGAGGCCACGAACCCGTTCTGTTCCAAGATGCGGCAGACCTCATTCCCAGAAAGGACCCGCAGCTTACCCAACCGGAACCTCAACCTGCGTCACGAACACCTCGCGATGCACGCGGCGAGAGATCTCGCTCTCATCAGCTACTTCGAAAAACAGCGTCAACGCCTCGACCAGGTTGGCTCGCGCCTCTTCGATCGACGAGCCTTGGCTGGCTATATCAACTTCCGGGCAAAGCGCCACGAAGCCATCGTCTTCTCGTTCGATAATCGCCGTCAAACGCCGCGTTTGCTCCATGCACCAAGTCTACTCGTTTAGCTTGGCGTGAGCGCGCTAACCCGTGCTCTACGCCGCTCGCGAAATTTCTTCCACCACCTTGGCGGTGGCTGCAGGCTGCTCGATGCGGGTGGCGACGTCGGCCTGCGCAATGATGCCCGCAAGGCGCCCGTCGTCGTCCACCACCGGGATCCTCCGCAACTGGTGTTTCGCCATGGCGTCCAAGGCCATCTGCCAACTGTCGTCGATCTTGCATGCCACCATGTTGCGCGACATCACGTCCTCAACTCTGGTCTTGCGCGCGTCGCGATTTTCCGCCACGACTTTCAGGGCCAGATCGCGATCCGTCACGATCCCGATCAGCCGTTTCTTGTCGTGGCTGTCGATAACAGGCATGGCGCCCACGTCCTGAGATTTCATAGACTGAGCTACCACGTGGACGGTGTCGTCCGGGAGGCAACAGGTCAGATCGCTAGTCATTACGTCGCTGCATTTGTTTCCGCGCATTGAAATTAAATCTCCTGTCACAATGCTGAGCACGCGAAGCGCCGCTGGGTTATGCTACCCGTAGGCCGTTGCCGGGAAGCCCGTTAACGATATTCCGTCAAATGACCATGTTTGGTCGAAGACGGCGTCCTCGCTAACTCGTGCACACCGTGCGAAGATGGACCCAGGATTGCATCGTCTCTACTATGGACTGGAAACCGGGCGGGGTCAGCGACGACGTTGAAGATCGCCGCGATAGCAGTGGCGGCGGCGGAGGCGGCGGTTTCTCCGGCATGGGTTTCGGAGCGCCACATATGGGTATCGGAGGGATGCTGCTGCTCCTGGTGCTTAGCCTGGTCTTCCATCGCAATCTCTTCACCCTGTTTTTAGGCGGCCCTGATACTGACCGGTCGGCGGCGAGTTATGCTCCGGCCACCAGGGTCGATCAAGGCACTGAGGTGCAATTCGTATCGTTTGTGCTCGACGATGCGCAGCGGACCTGGCAGAATTTACTGCCCGATCAGGCCGGCAAACAGTACCGCCATGCCAAGCTGGTGCTCTATCGGGACTCGATCGATTCCGCGTGTGGGGAAGCTGAAAGTGCCACCGGGCCGTTCTACTGTCCTGGCGATGAAAAAGTGTATCTCGATCTGGGCTTTTTCGACGAACTGAACAGCCGCTTCCGAGCCCCGGGAGAATTCGCGGAGGCCTACGTGATCGCTCATGAGATCGGTCATCATGTGCAGAAAATCCTGGGGATCGAGGGAAAAGTCCAGCGCCTGCGGCAAAGCAACCCGGCGCAAGCGAACCCGCTATCGGTGCGTCTGGAATTGCAGGCCGATTGCTTTGCCGGAGTGTGGGCTAAATCCACGCAGCAGCGCAAAATAATCGACCAGAGCGACATTGCGGCAGGGCTGCGGGCGGCGGCCGCGGTCGGCGACGATCGGCTGCAGAAAATGGCCACCGGACACGTCAGCCCTGAAAGCTTCACGCACGGATCGTCGCAACAACGCATGCAATGGCTGCAGCGCGGCTTGGATTCCGGCCAGGTTGATGCTTGCGATACGTTCGCAGCGGCTAGTAGATAGGCAGGCGCTCGCGACGCGCTGTAACCTCGCAACTGCCCTCCGGCAGTCTTGAATCCTCGGCTCTCCTCCGCTACCCTGACTTGGGGACGCGAAAATTTTAGGAGACGATTCATGCGATACACAAAAGTGTTGCTGACGAGTTTGATGACGGCGGCGCTCCTCGCGCCGCTTGCAACCGCCGGCGCCCAGGAAAAAGGCAAGAAGAAGGGCGGCTTCCAGCTTCCGCCGATGATCCATATCAGCATCGCGGATTTCGCCGACGGCGGCCGCGTCCCCAACAAGTACACCTGCGCGGCCAGCCCCACCAGCCCTTCGCCGGCGATAACGTGGTCCGGCGCCCCGGCCACTACGCAGAGTTATGTCGTCATCCTGCACGATCCCGACCCGGTGCTGAGCGGTTCCGCTACTAACGACGTGCTGCACTGGGCCATTTTCGACATACCGGCCGAGGCCAAAGGATTGCCCGAGGGCGTCAAGGCCGGCGAACAAGCCGATGGCTCCAGACAGATCAACAATATCGCGGGGAACCCGGTTTATATGGGGCCCTGTGCGCCTCCGGGACACGGCGATCATCACTACACCTTCGAAGTCTACGCGCTGAACGCCAAGTTGGGCTTGCCGGCTTCGACCTCGCGCACGGATCTGATGAATGCCATGAATGGGAAAGTGGTGGCCAAGGGCGTTTACATCGGGATCTTCGGACAGAAGTAAATCAAAAAGGGACAGACGACATTTCCATCGATCGCGGAAATGTCGTCTGTCCCCTTTTTACACTTTTTACATTTTTACAAGCTGGCTCCGTGCGCCTCTAGAAAATCCACCATCACCTGCTGCCCCTTGGTAAGCGCGAGATCGAGCGGGCGCTGCTGATTATCGGCGCGGACGCCGACATCCGCACCTGCCTCCGTGAGGACACGAGCGAATTCTATATCGCCGCTTTGCGCGACGGAATGCAAGGGGGTCCAGCCGCCGCTCTGGCGGGCGTTGGCATCGGCTCCGGCATCCAGCAATAGTTTCGCGACGGCCGGCGAGCGGCCTGCAGCAGCCGCGTGCAATGCCGTATTGCGCATGGCATTGGTAGAAAGCGCATCCGCCTTCGCACCCTTGTTGAGCAGCGCGCGCACTGCCTCCACATGTCCGAAATGCGCCGCCAGATGCAGCGGCAACCATCCATCGGGACTCACCGCGTTCACCAGCGACCGATTCCCGGCCAGCAATGTTTCGATTTCCGCAGCGTCGCCGAAAATCGCCGCGGCGAAAATTGCCAGCGTGGGTTCGGCCGCGACGTGCGTTTTCGCGCTCTCGCGGTCACCGGCTCGAAAAGCTTCGTAGATCTTCTGCATACGGGCGGCGCCGCGGTTACGCAGCGGGCGCGAACACGTCCTCGGCTTTGGCCACTTCCCAAGCCAGGTGGTTGATGTAGAACAGCAGCGCCGCGGATGGATACTGCCCGCGAAATTTGTCCCACGCCGTTTGCTGCCAGCCCTCTTTCAAGTACGTACTGACATCGGTATCTTTGGCGAAGAAGCCGTCTTCGTGAGGCACGCCCAGCTCGTCAAGAACCGCCTTGATCATGTCCATGTGGGAGATCAGGACGGCCTGCGCCAAGTCAGTGGCGAGATCCGCATTGCCTTCTTCCTGCAGACGCGCAAATTGCCGGGGCGCACTCTTGCGCAAGGCTTCCGTGTTCAGCTTGTGCAGGTGCAGGCGCGTCTTGAAAGGCTCAAACATCTGAAATGTTTTCAGGCGCCCGAGCGAGACGGAACGCAGGAGTTGCTCGAATTGTTCCGGACCCATGCGGATAAAGATATCTGAAAGCTGCATCATCGCTATTGTAACGGGGCTGTTACCGGGTGCGGGCGGTGGTCCCCCCGAGGAAATGGCGGCTGAATTGCTTAGAGATAGTGCAGGAGACAGTCATGTTATCCACCCAACTGCTGGATTGCAGAAATCTGGTCCCAGGCTCACTGATTGACGTCGAGACCAAGAGTCGTCATTACCACATTGAATACCTTGGCGGTAATTCCGTCCGTGTTTCGGGACATCCCGACTTTTGTCCCAGCCCCGTGATGGCCAGCTTGCAAGGAGCGCTGGATCAGGACGGCACCCTGGAGACTGGTTTCATCGCCTGTGGCATGCGTATGATTTTGTTGCTGGACGATTCTCACCCGATAACTACATCGCGTGTAGTACATGTCAGCATCGAACAACCCGTAGGTGTTCAATAAGCGCCGATTCACGCACCTAGCTGCGTGGCCAGGTCCAGGATGTCCTTGGATACAATGTCGAACTCGCCCGTCTTGGCGTGATCCGCTTTGCCGCCTGGGCCGCGTTCGTTCGGTCGGTAAATAAATCCCGTGCGCAAGCCAAAACTGCGCGCCGCAGTCAAATCGCCCGAGTGAGCTGCCGCCATCATTACCTCCCCCGGCTTCAGTCCCAGCAGATCCACCGCCGTCAGGTAGGCTTCGCGATCCGGCTTGTAATGCTTAGCAAGCTCGGCCGAGAGGATCAGATCCCACGGCAGCCCGGCATTCTTCGCCATATCGGTAAGCAGCGACACGTTGCCGTTGGAGAGCGGCGCGATGATGTACTTCTTTTTCAGGCGCGTCAGCCCGGCAACCGCATCGGGCCAGGGCTTCAGACGGTGCCACACGCGATTCCAATGATCTATCTCGGCCTCGCTCAGCCCGTTCATGCCGAATTCTTTTATCAGATCGTTCAGCAGCATGCGATGCAAGTCGTCGAGCTTGGTCCACGGCAGATCGCCCTTGCGAACTTTTTCCATAGCGGGCGCGTAACCATCACGCCAGCGGTCCGCGAAACGCGCCCAGTCGATGGTGGAATACTTGGCGCCGCCTTTTGCCGCGCTCCAGGCTTGACCTTCGGCGATAATCGAACCGCGCCAATCTACTACCGTACCGAAGGTATCGAAGACCAGCGCCTTCACCTGTGTTCGTGATTGTGCGCGCAGCTGGGGCACTCCCACTTGCGCCATGGCGGCGCCGATGCTCAGGGTCTTGGCAAACTTTCTGCGTGTCATGCGGACCTCCTACAAGTCATGCGATCCCTCGTATCTCGGCCAACAACTCCACAGCATACGCCGCTCCGGCGGGCGTGTCTTCATGCTTGAAGAAGACGAAGACATCGCGGCCCGCTCCTAACTGTTGCCGCACGCGCTCGGCGATCTGGCTGCGGTCTTCCGGGGAATACTCCTCTTTCCGCAGCCGCGCGTACACGAATGGAGCCGTCACCACCTGCGGCACCTCAAACTTGTCCGATTCGGCGAGGCAAAGGGCTACATGATGCTGCTCCAATAAACGATACACCTCGTCAGTGAGCCAGGTCGCATTGCGAAACTCAAAGGTCGTGCGGATATCCTCCGGCAACTTTGCCAGGAACGCACCGAGCACGGCCGCGTCCAGCTTGAAATTCGGCGGTAGCTGGAACAGCACCGGACCCAGCCTCCGCGACACACGCAGCGGTTCCAGCGCCTTGAAGAATAATTCGTTAAACTCGGATTCCTTCAGCCGGTTGATATGCGTGATCCGCATATGCGCCTTGCATGCGAACAGAAACCCATCGGGCGTCGCCGACACCCAGCTTTCGAGCGTCGCCGCCTTGGGCAACTGACGAAAGGTGTAGTTGATTTCCACCGCGTTCAGCCGCGTTGCGTAGTGCTTCAAGAAGTCCTTCGCCGCCAGTTTCTGGGGATAAAAGTCCGGTTTCCAGCTCGAATAAGCGAATCCCGAGGTCCCTGCGTAAAGCCGCTGCATTCTCTCAGGCTACACTGAAGTTATAGTGCATCCCCACTCGGTCGAACGATCGCCCTCAGGCAAGCATTCGCGCGACAAGGCCGCCACCCCCAAGCGCAAACAGTCCGAACGAATCCGCGAAATCTGGCCCGATTTGCGCGAGATGATCCTGCCGCGCCGCAAACTGCTGGCGCTGGGCCTGGTTCTGATGATCATCAACCGCCTGAGCGGGATGGTGCTGCCTTATTCCACGCGTTTCCTGGTGGATAACGTGGTGGGCCAGCATCAGATCAAGCTCTTGACGCCGTTGGTGCTCGCGGTGCTCGGCGCGACTCTGATTCAGGGCATCACGTCATTCACGCTCACGCAGCTTCTCTCCAAAGCCGGCCAGCGTCTGATCGCGGAGCTGCGCCAGAAGGTCCAGCAGCACATCGGACGGCTCTCGGTTGGCTATTACGACGCCAATAAAAGCGGCGTGCTTGTGTCGCGCATCATGACCGATGTTGAAGGCGTGCGCAACCTGATCGGCACAGGCTTGGTCGAATTCGTAGGCGGTGTCATGACCGCGATTATCGCCCTGGTGGTGCTGCTGCGGATCAGCGCTGTTATGACGGGGCTCACCGCACTGTTCGTCGCGGCCTTCGCCTTGGCGTTATCGAAAGCGTTCACCAAAATCCGGCCGATCTTTCGCGAGCGCGGCAAGATCAACGCCGAAGTCACCGGCCGCCTCACCGAATCGCTGGGCGGCGTGCGCGTAGTCAAGGGATACCACGCGGAAGAACGTGAGGCCGCCGTGTTCGCGGGCGGAGTCAAACGCCTGCTGATGAATGTGGAAGCTTCGCTCACTGCGATGTCGTTCATGAGTCTCTCGGCCACTGTGCTGATGGGCATCGTCGGCGCGGTGGTGATGTACGTGGGCACGCGCCAGATCTTTGCGGGCACGCTCACGCTGGGTGGATTCGTCACCTTCACGGCGTTCCTGGCGTTCCTGGTCGCGCCGGTCTTCGGAGTCGTCGGCATCGGCACTCAGATCACCGAGGCGCTGGCCGGCCTGGACCGCACGCATGAAGTCCTGATGGAAAACCCCGAGGACCGCGATCCGCGCCGCACGGTAGCGCTCGGCCCCATCGGCGGTGAAGTGATTTTTGAGAACGTAGGTTTCTCTTACGAAGCAGGCAAGCAGGTGCTGTTCGACGTCGGCTTCCACTCGGCGCCCGGCACCGTTACGGCGCTGGTGGGCCCGTCAGGCTCCGGCAAATCCACCATCATTAGTTTGATCGCGGCGTTCCATGTTCCCAGCATCGGAAAAGTGTCTGTAGATGGCGTGGATCTTTCGACTGTTCGCCTGGATAGCTACCGCACCCAGTTGGGAGTGGTGCTGCAAGACACTTTCCTGTTTGACGGCACCATTGAAGAGAACATTGCATTCGCGCGCCCCGATGCGACAAAGGCACAGATCCTTGAAGCCTGCCGCATCGCTCGCGTTGACGAATTCGCGGAGAATTTCGAGAAGAAGTACGACACCATCGTCGGTGAACGCGGCGTAAAGCTCTCCGGCGGGCAGCGGCAGCGTGTTTCCATCGCGCGCGCGATTCTGGCCGATCCGCGTATTCTGATTTTGGATGAAGCTACTTCCAGCCTGGATTCCGAATCCGAAGCGCTGATCCAGGAAGGCCTCAAGTACCTGATGAAAGGCCGCACCACTTTCGTCATCGCTCACCGGCTCTCGACGATTCGGCGCGCGGACCAGATTCTGGTGGTCGAAGCCGGACGCATCGTCGAGCGCGGCACGCACGAATCGCTGTATGCCCTCGGCGGCCGCTATTGGGATTTGTACACGCGCCAGCACGGCCTCGAAGCGAACCTCTTTCTGGCCCCCGGCGAAGGCGACTCGATCCCCGAGTCCGAAAAAGGCGGCGGGTCGAAGCCCGATGGCGCGGGCGTCGGCGAGGCCATGCGCCTTATTCGCGGTGGTTAACCCAGGTGGTTGATCGCAGCCGCTTGCTGCCGCTGCGCACGATCGGCTAGGCTAGGGCAACGGGTGAGCTATAGCTTGATCACCAATCGCCGTGATTTTATCCGGACCCTTGCTGGTGGTGCAAGACTCGCGCTAGCTGCCGGAAGTGCGACTGCGCAGAGCGCGGCGCCGGGGTGGTATCGCGGCAACCTGCACACGCATACCATCAATTCGGATGGCGATTCTCCACCCTATGATGTGATGGCCTGGTACAAGCGAAACGGATATCAGTTTCTGGTCCTTACCGATCACAACACATTCACCGACCCAGGCCCCTACGACACAAATCCCAATGACAACTTCCTGCTCATCGGCGGCGAAGAAGTCACCAATCCGCTAACGGTCCATGTGAATGCGATCGGCGTGAAGCGAGTCATCCCAGCTCAGAAAGGCGAGACGGTCACCGAAATTTTGCAGGCGAGCATCGACGCCATCCGCGCCGAGGGGGCCATACCTCTGATCAACCATCCGAATTTCCGTTGGGCGTTTACCGCGAAGGATATGCTGCCGCTGCTGGGAACCGGCATGCTGGAGATTGCGAGTGGGCATCCGTACGTGAACTCCGACGGCGACGGCACGGTTCCATCGCATGAGCAAATGTGGGATCAACTGCTGACCGCAGGCGTTCGTATCTTTGGCGCAGCCGTTGATGACCTGCACAATCTGCGCCGGGAATTCACCATCGACCGTCCCAATCCAGGCCGCGGCTGGGTGGTGGTGCGAGCTGCGGCATTCTCCCGCGATGCGATTCTGGCGGCGCTCAACAGCGGTGATTTTTACGCCTCGACAGGGGTCACGCTGAAGGACATTCAAGCGACGCCGGACTCGCTGACCGTAGAAATCCGGCCACAGACCGGGACGCAAGCGACCTCCAGCCCGAAGCGTTATCGAGTTGTGTTTATCGGCAAAGGCGGCAGCGTCTTGGCGGTTTCGACTCAGAATCCGGCGAGCTACAAGTTCAAGGGAAACGAGCAGTATGTACGCGCACGAATCGAAGATAGCGGCGGCCGGCGCGCCTGGACGCAGCCGGTGTTTCTGGTCCCCAGCCGCTAGAACTCGTCTCGTCCGCGAGCATTCGCAGGGGGTTCATGAAGCTCCCTTTCCCGAGGACATTGGGCGGCCCGCTGCATACGCAATCGAGGCGGGAATGGTCAGCTCAATCTCCGTACCGGAATCGAGTTCGCTCCAGACCGCCAGCTTGCCCCCCACAAGTCTGGCGCGTTCCTGCATACCAGGCAAACCGAAGTGTCCGGGACGCCCCCCTTCAAGCAACGTTTGATTGATGCCCTTCCCGTCGTCCAGTATCCGCAGGCGAAGCTGCCGCCGTTCATAGTGGATTTCCACTTCGATCCGCCCCGCTTGCGCATGCCCGAATGCATTGCGCACGGCCTCGCTGGCAATCCGGTACACATCGTCCCGGACGATTGGAGCGAGAGCCACGGACGCGCCTGCCACATGCACGCGAAACTCTGGACTATTCCGGCCGGTATCACCGTCGGCAAGTTCTTCTCCGAGCGTGACGATCGCCCGAGCAAGGTCGTTGGTCAGAACCATGGACGAGCGCAGCCCCTCCACCGCGTCCCGGCCCTCTGTGACCGCCTGCCGCGCTTGCTCGATGACGGCCTCCAAGGTCTTCCGGGCTTCAGGACGATCCGGCAGCATGTATGTCACGGCGGAGAACTTCATCAACACTCCGTGAAAACTCTGCAGCAGGGTATCGTGCAAATCCCGCGCGATGCGAGTGCGCTCGTTCACCCGCTCTTCCAGGCGAAGCTCCAAGAGGCGTCGCGCTACAGCCCAGCCAAAGAACGCGGCGATGAACACGGTGGAAATAGCCGTTGCCGGTACGATGATAAAGATGCTCCGCTGGACATCTTTCATGTTCGCGACGGCGCGGGGCAGCGCGTCATCCAGATCCCGGTCAATGCTCTTGACGAGGGAAGAAGTCATGCTCTCCATTGGTTTTAGTTCGCCGTCCACGCGAACCTGAACCGCCTCCCAGTCGCCTACCGTCGCCATGGCGCTTAGTTCCCGGAGCTCCAACGGCAGATTGACCTCAGTGGTGTCCAGCGCCATCAGAAATGCGGGATCCACACGGAATTCAGACGGCACGTAAGCGAGGCTGCTCCTAGTTTCTCGAGTCTGTTCGAGGAGAACCTTGCGTAATGGCTCGGCTTCAGTGAGCAGGCGGTGCGCATCCTTGGCCTGCGCGAGTTCGTTCAGTCGCTGATGAAATGACGAAAGACTCTCCTGGAGCCGCAGCACCGCAATGAGCTGCTGACTTACGCTGGTAAGACGATCGGTTTGGAGGCGAGCTCTGTCAAACTGCAAAATCACGAGGCCGTTTCCGCCCAGAATCAGGGCGATTAACATAACCAACGTGAGCGTCAGGCGCCGGCCAATGTTGAGGTCGTTGCCGTCTGGTGCCTTCATTCAATCTTCTTAGACCATTCCCGCCCGCGCTTCTGGTTGGAAATGGCAAACCTGAAAGGACGCCAACGAATCGTTCATACTAGCGCACCAACGATTCCGCTGTCTTGGAGGGACGGGCACTGAAGCCGGTGATTTCGCTCAGTTGCTTTTCCAATTCAGCCGCGGCCGCGGGCGCCGCCTTCTGTCCAACTAGAACCGAATGCACGGCGTCGATGTAAGCTTTAGAAACTTCCTTATATGCGCGGCCGGTGGCGCCGGAGGGCCGGGCGACGATGCTCGCGCGCTGATTCGATCGTGCCGGAGAAGCAAACGGCTCCGAAATCGACGGCGGCTCGGAGAACGTGACCTGCGCTAGGTCGGTATCGCGTTCCTTATCACCCGCGTTCATCAGGGCGCGAAGCTGGAACCGAAGAAGCGCGATTGCTTCCTGGCGATGCGGTGAATGCAGGGAGACGGCCGTGCCGGTGCCTCCTAATGTTCCGACCGATCCGTCGGCCCCTCCCGGCATTCTCGAAAAGCCGGTCTGGACTACCGGAAGGGAGCCTCGCCAGCCGATCTGGCGAGCCTGCCCGCTGCTGGTCATCGGCGTCAGGACCCAGAGGCGGTTAAACGCGGCCTTTCCCGAATCGAAAATGCGCATGGAATCCACTTCCCGGAACGCTACCACGCTGGGCGGAGATATCCAGCCAATCCAATGCTTGGCCCGATTCCATGCCCCTGTCGCCGCCGGATTATTCACGCTGATGGTCCGGTCTTGCTCGATGATCCGCCCTCCTCCCGCGGCCACCTGCCACTCCAGAGCATTGCAGGTCAAAGCTTCACCAGCGGCTCCCTGCCACACGTAGCCCCAGAAATCCTTCGTGCCTTTGGCGCGCTCACCCGCCTGGATCCGTTCGGCCATGCTCTCGAGTTCGCTCCACGTCCTGGGAGGATGATCATAGCCGTATTCGCGGAGGAGGTCCGTTCGATACTCCAAGCCTCCCAGCGGAACATTGAAGGGAACAGCCACCAGCTTTCCGTTCACTGAATAACTGGACAGCAATTGCGAATCCAGCTGCGGGACTTCGGACTCCAGATAGGGGCGCAGATCCATTAAATCAGGTTCGAGAATCGCGGACCAGATCAAATCGATGTTCAGGAGATCGGGGCCGGAGCCCTCCTGCAGGAGCTTGCGTGCGAGATCGACGTAGTCGCGAGTGTTTTCCGGAATTGGAATACCTTGGACGCGAATCCCGGTTTCTTGCGTGAACTGTCGCAACCGGGCTTTAGCCTGGGGTTTATCCTCCATCCAAGAATAGGTGTATCGCAACGTCACCGGCTCGCGTGGAGACTGCCGGCAACCAATTAGCGCGATCGCTAAGAGGCAAACAGCTAAGGTCGAGAGATGAGTTAGAACCGGGTGCGGACGCTGGCCTCCGCTCGCCTCAAATTTTGCCCCTTTTCCAAACAAGTTTGTGGTACACTGTCCTTTCATGTTGTCCATCCCGACCAACTCGTTTCGATTTAGTTACTGGTGGTATTTTACCGTCTGAATCGCGACGAGTGGGCTGGAGCAGTAATATTTACAAAGCAACCCACTCGAAAGAGTGGGTTTTTTGATTTTTAGGAGAACCCAGGAGACTCGCGATGATCATTTCGATGAGGCTGCATGCGACCAAAGAGGAGATCGATAATGTCCGGGAGCGCATTGAGGAGTTCGGCTACAAAGTGCATTCCATCGCCGGCGAGGAGCGCGTCGTGATCGGCGCGGTGGGCCAGGGCGACGTCACCGCGTGCCTGGAATCGCTCGAAGCCATGCCGGGCGTCGAGCGCGCCGTGCGTATTTCCGCGCCCTACAAATTCGTCAGCCGCGAATTCAAGCCTGAGAAAACTCAGATCAAGGTGCGCGACGTGGTCTTCGGCGGCGATGAGTTCATCGTGATGGCCGGCCCCTGCTCGGTGGAGAGCGAAAAGCAAATTCTGGAATCGGCAGAGTTAGTCGCGAAACACGGCGCCAAACTTCTGCGCGGCGGCGCGTTCAAGCCGCGGACTTCACCCTATGACTTCCAGGGACTCGAGCTCGAAGGCCTCAAGCTGCTGGACAAAGCCCGCCGCGTCACCGGACTCGGCATCATCACTGAAGTGATGAGCGACCGCGACGTTGAGATGGTGGCAGAGTACGCCGACATCCTGCAGATCGGCGCGCGCAACATGCAGAACTTTTCACTGCTCAAGACGCTGGGCAAATGCGGCCGGCCGATTCTGCTGAAGCGCGGCTTAAGCTCCACCATTAAGGAATTGCTGATGTCGGCGGAATACATCGTGGCCCACGGCAACCCCGATGTCATGCTATGCGAACGCGGCATCCGCACCTTTGAAACCGTCACGCGCAATACTTGCGACATCGTGGCCGTCGCGGTGCTGAACGAAATGACTCACCTGCCCGTGATCCTGGATCCCAGCCACGCCACCGGCAAACGCAGCCTGGTGCCGCCGCTGGCGCGTGCCGCGGTCGCTATCGGCGCCGACGGGCTGATCGTCGAAGTGCATCCCCAGCCGGAAAAAGCCATCAGCGATGGCGCCCAGTCGCTGGATCCCAAGCAGTGGGCCAAGATGATGCAGGACCTGCAACCGTACATCGCTCTGTGGAAGCAGTCGCGGGTTCGCGAAGCAGTCGCCGTCTAGGCTCAGCCACGTGCTCCGTCGCTTCCGGCCCTGGCAGCTCGCGATTATGGTGGTGGCCCTGTGCGTGGCCGCCGTCGCGGTGGCCCGTTGGTGGCGTATTTCCGCGCCGTATGACGCCGCGCGCCTGATCTCGACGCTGCCTGCGGAAAAAGCCACGGTGGTGTACCTGGACACCGCAGAGTTGCGCCGCAGCGGAATGCTTGCGCTGCTGGCTGGATCGAAGGCTGCCGAAGAACCGGACTATCGCAAGTTTGTCGATGAGACCGGCTTCGATTACCGCACCGACCTGGACGCTCTGGCCGCTGCGTTTGTAGACAATCGGGTTTACGCCACGCTGCGCGGCCGCTTCAGCTGGAAACAGTTGACGGCTTACGCCGAAAGCCAAGGTGGCGAATGCCATTATTCGGTTTGCACGATGCTCGGCAGCACCGCGGACCGCAACATTTCGTTCTATCCTTTAAAATCCGATGTATTGGCCCTCGCGGTTTCCACCGATCCACGAGCCGTTAGCAGTATCGGCACTGGAAGCAAGTTGCAAATGTCCGTGCCCCGCGATCCGTTTTGGATTTCCGTGCCCGCCGCCACCTTCAATCGGCCGGAGGCCTTCCCCGTCGGCACACGCGCGTTTCTTAGTCCCCTGGCGCACGCCGAAAAAATTGTCTTCGCGGCTGGGCCCCAAGGCGATCGCCTGCAGCTTCGACTGGAAG